>Ga0335077_10002321_pt1 | contig 22717 bp, 15 predicted proteins | sample Lox_Sample_31_FD_207151 | JGI IMG/M metagenome (GOLD analysis project Ga0335077, IMG submission 207151) | Soil microbial communities from Loxahatchee National Wildlife Refuge, Florida, United States - Lox_Sample_3.1 | ecosystem: Environmental > Terrestrial > Soil > Wetlands | place: USA...
ACGAGCTGGGCCGCGGCCGGCCGGCGTATCTCGGCGTCACGGGTCCCTTGAGCTTCGCGCCCGACTCGGGGCCGCGCCTGCAGATGATCCGGCTCCGCGGCGGGCACGCCGTGCACGTGGCGTGGCCGTGAGCGCCGGCGGTCCCGTCGGGCGGACGCGAGTCTTCAGCGTCCGCTCCACGCTGGCGCTGCTGGCCCTCGCCGGCACCACGGTCGTCGTCTTCCTCGCCGTGCTCCTCGCCGTGACGATCATTCCGCCCGCCGCCGCGGTCCGGCAGAGCACGCAGCCGGTCGTCTACCTCGTCGACGCGCTGAACGCGGACGCCGAGGCGCTCGACGAAGCGGTGCGCGACGTCCGCGTGATCGTCGCGGAGGGCGGCGTCGCGGACCCGGCGCTCGCGGCGAGGGCCCGGACGCGTCTGGCGGCGCTGACCGACCAGTCCCGGCTGCGCGGTTACGACAAGGTGCCGCCCGGCATCCGTTCGCAGCTGGCGGGCGTCGACGCCGACGTGACGCAGCTCGAAGACCGCCTGCTGGAGGTGCTCGACCTGACGCAGATGCACCGCCTCGGCGAGGCCCGCGACCGGGCGCGACTCGCGGATTCGCTACAAATCGTCATCCGCAGAGATCTCACCGTCGCCGGCGTGAGGGCCGGCACCGACCTGCTGGCACGGGAGGTGGCGCTCGAGGAGGCCGGTCGCCACGCTACCAGGCTGGCCGTGCTGCTCGCGCTGGCGGGTGCCGCGCTCTCGGCACTCTACCTGGGTGTGCTGCGGCAGCGCGTGGACCGGCCCCTGGCCGAGCTCGGACGGGCCCTCGAGCGCGTCGAGGGCGGCGAGCTGGCCACATCGCTGCCGGTGCGGCGACCGGACGAGATGGGGCGGCTCGCCGAGCACTTCAATGCGATGACGGCGGTAATGGCCGCGACGCGCCGGCGGGACGAAGAGGCCTTGCGACGGTCCGAGGAGGACTTCCGCGGCCTGGTGGAGAACGCCTCGGTGGGCATCTACCGCTCCACGCGCGACGGCCGCTTCCTCACGGCCAATCCCGCGCTGGTGCGGATGCTCGGCTACGACTCCGAAAAGGAGGTGCTCGGTCTCGACATCGGGCGGGACATCTTCGCCGACCCGGCGGAGCGCCCCCGCCTGACCGGTGCGAACACCACCTCCGCCGAGCTGAAGCTGAAGCGCCGCGACGGCGCCGTCATCACGGTGCAGATCAGTTCGCGCGTGGTTCCGGGCTCGGATGGGCTGCCCGACTTCTTCGAAGGCGTGATGCAGGACGTGACCGAGCAGCGGGTGCTCGAAGGCCAACTGCGCCAGTCCCAGCGCCTCGAGGCCGTCGGCCGGCTCGCCGGCGGCGTGGCCCACGACTTCAACAACATCCTGACGGCCATCATCGGCTACAGCGAGCTGCTGCTCGACGAGCTGGCGCCGTCGCACCCGCTGCGGGCGAGCGTGCAGGAGATCCGGGCCGGAGCCGATCGCGCCGCCTCGCTCACCCGGCAGCTCCTGGCCTTCAGTCGCAAGCAGGTCCTGCAGGCCAAGGTGCTGGATCTCAATGCGGCCATCCGCGATCTGGCCAGGATGCTCCAGCGGCTCATCGGGGAGGACGTGAAGCTCGACCTGGCGCTCCACGCTGCGCCCGCGACCGTCCGGGCCGACCCGGGGCAGATCGAGCAGGTCGTCCTCAACCTCGCGGTGAACGCGCGGGACGCCATGCCCGACGGCGGCCGGCTGACGATCGAGACGGCGCGCCGCGTGCTCGACGAGACGTATTCTCGGGCGCACGCCGACGTGGTGCCGGGCGAGTACGTGATGCTGGCGGTGAGCGACACCGGCACCGGGATGGATGCCGAGACGCGGGCCCGGATCTTCGAGCCCTTCTTCACGACCAAGGAGCTGGGCAAGGGGACAGGGCTCGGGCTCGCGACGGTGTACGGCATCGTGAAGCAGAGCGGCGGCAGCATCGCCGTCTACAGCGAGCCGGGGCGGGGAACCACGTTCAAGACTTACCTGCCCGGCGCGGACGCTCCGGCGCCGAGTGCGGACGCCGCCGTCGCGGCGCCACGGTCGAACGGGGGCCGCGAGACGATACTGCTGGCCGAGGATGACGGGGCCGTGCGGGAGGTGGCCGGCGAGGCGCTGGCCCAGAAGGGCTACCGGGTGCTCCGCGCGCCGGATGGCCAGACGGCGCTCGAGCTGGCGGCGGCCCACGCCGGCGAGATCGCCATTCTGGTGACCGATCTCGTCATGCCCGGGATGTCGGGCCGCGAGCTGGCCGAGGCGCTGACGGCGCTGCGGCCGAAGCTCAGAGTGCTCTACATCTCCGGATACACCGACGATGCGGTGGTGCGGCATGGCATCTTGGCGGAGGGCCTGCCGTACCTCCAGAAGCCGTTCAGCGCCGAGGCGCTGGCGGCCAAGGTGCGCGAGGTGGTCGATGGGCGCAGTTAGGTGGGATCGCGTGGCGGCCCGTCTGGCTCCGGGCGCGCCGCGGCAATTTCAAGGCCTATAAGTACTTATAGTGCAGGAGCCGCAAACGCCTGGCGCGGTTGACGGCATTTCACAATGCCTCATATATGCACGAGTAAACAGATCCCCATTCGGTCGGGCGCGCTCCCGACGCCGTGACGGATGTCGGCCATCGAGAAGGGGCGATCCATGAAGCGAGGAGCCGTCCGAGACGACAAGCGGGCTCGGCCCGAGGCCGCGACCGACGGGGACGTGAAGGAGGCTCGGTACCGGCGACTCTTCAACAACATGGCCGAGGGAGTGGCTTCGTGCCGGATCGTGATGGAGGACGGGGTGCCGTCCGACTTCGTGTACCTCGACGTCAATCCCGCGTTCCTGGCGGTGACCGGCTTGGGCGTGGTGGTGGGAAAGCGCGTGAGTGAGCTGATCCCCGGTTTTCGCGAGTCCAACCCCGAAGTGATTGCCGCTTACGGGCGGGTCGCGACCACGGGCCATCCGGAGCGGTTCGAGTCCTTCGTCCCGCAGCTCGGCCGCTGGTTCTCCGTCTCGGCCTATCGCACCGATCCCGGCGAGTTCACGTCCGTCTTCCAGGACGCGACCGAGCGCAGGCAGACCGAGGAGACGCTGCGCCGGGAACGCTTCCTGATGAATACGCTGTTGGACACGATTCCGGACGCCATCTACTTCAAGGACGCCGAGAGCCGCTTCATCCGGGTCAACCGGGCGTGCGCGGAGCACAGCGGGATCACGGACCCCGCGAGCCTGGTGGGCAAGTCGGACTCCGATCTCTTCTCCCCCGAGCACGCCGAAGCCGCTCTGCGCACGGAGCGCGAGATCCTGCGGACCGGTGAGCCGGTCCTGGACCAGGAGGAGTTGGAGAGCTGGCCCGGACGGCCGAACGCCTGGGTGTCGAGCACCAAGATGCCGCTTCGCGACGCGAGCGGGGTCGTGATCGGGACCTTCGGCATCTCGCGCGACATCACGCATCGCAAGCTGGCCGAAGAGGCGCTGCGGCGGTCCGAGCAGGAGTTCCGCAGCCTCGTCGAGCATGCGCCGGTCGGCATCTACCGGTCGTCCCCAACGGGCCAGCTGCTCACGGTCAACCCGGCCCTCATCCGGATGCTCGGTTATGGATGGGCGGAAGAGCTGCTGCGGCTCAACGTACGCGACGACGTGTACGCCGATCCGCTCGAGCGCGATCGCCTCGTGGCGCAGTTCCACTCGTCCGAAACGGCGTCCGCCGAGGCGCAATGGAAGCGGCGGGACGGCAGCCTCATCACCGTGCGGCTGTACGTGCGCACCGTCCGCAACGAGCGCGGCGCGGTGGACTGCTTCGAGGGCATGGTCGAGGACGTCACGCAGCAGCGCAGCCTCGAAAGCCAGTTCCGCCAGGCCCAGCGGCTGGAGGCGGTGGGGCGGCTCGCGGGCGGCGTGGCGCACGACTTCAACAACATTCTCACGGCGATCACCGGCTACACCGACCTGCTGATCGAGGACCTGGGGCCGGAGGACCCGCACCGCCCCGACGTGGAGGAGATCCGGGCGGCCGCGCTGCGGGCCGGCGCACTCACCCGGCAGCTGCTGGCCTTCAGCCGCAAGCAGGTATTCCAGACGCGGGTGCTGGACCTGAACGACGTGGTGCGCACGCTGGACAAGATGCTGCGCCGGCTGATCGGCGAGGACGTCAAGCTCGAGCTGGCCCTCGGCGCGGAGCTCGGCGCGGTGCGGGCCGATCCCGGTCAGATCGAGCAGGTCGTCCTGAACCTGGCGGTCAACTCGCGCGATGCGATGCCGAGCGGCGGGCGCCTCACGCTCCAGACGGCCAACGTCGAGTTCGACGAGGCCTACGTCGGGCGCCACGCCGGGGCGGCGCCGGGCCGCTACGTGATGCTGGCGGTGAGCGACACCGGCATCGGCATGAACGCCGAGACGCAGGGCCACATCTTCGAGCCCTTCTTCACCACCAAGGAACAGGGGAAGGGGACCGGCCTCGGGCTCGCGACCGTCTACGGCATCGTGAAACAGAGCGGCGGCTACGTGTGGGTCTACAGCGAGCCCGGCCGCGGCGCGACCTTCAAGATCTACCTGCCGCAGGTGGACGAGCAGCCGGAGGAGGCGGGCGCGGGCCGCCACGCCGAGCCGGTCGAGGGCGGGGCCGAGACCATCCTGCTGGCGGAGGACGATCCATCGGTACGGGCCGTGGTATCGGACGTGCTCACGCAGAAGGGCTACCGCGTGCTGCGCGCGGCGGATGGCCAGGCGGCGCTCGAGATGGCCCGCGGGCAGTCGCGGGAGATCCACCTGCTCGTGACCGACCTGGTGATGCCGGGCATGACGGGCCGCGAGCTGGCGGAGGCGCTGACCGCGGAGCGCCCGGGCGTGCGCGTGCTCTACATGTCCGGCTACACGGACGACGCGGTGGTGCGGCACGGCGTGCTCTCGGAGGGCATGCCCTACCTCCAGAAGCCGTTCACGCCTCGCGCTCTGAGCGCCAAGGTGCGCGAGGTGCTCGACCGGAAGTGACGGTCCTCGCGCAACCGTCCCTCCCGGACCTATGATTGCTATCTGCCGGCCGGCCGCGGCTCTCCGCGGCCGTCCCGGCGCCCCCTTCCGGCGAGGCGACCTTGGCCCACGTGCTGGTGGTTGACGACGACGACGACGTGCGTGCCGTCGTGCGGAAGGTGGTCACGAAGCTGGGCCATCAGGTGTGGGACGTGGCCGACGGGGCGGAGGCGTTGAAGCTCCTCGAGTCGACGCAGGTGGACCTCATCATCAGCGACGTCTACATGGCCGACATGGACGGCATGGAGCTGCTGGTGCGCATCCAGCAGCTCGAGTTGGACGTGCCGGTCGTGGTGATCTCGGGAGGCGGGTTCAAGTCGAGGGAGGAAGTGCTGACGATGGCGGCGGCGTGCGGCGCCGTGGCCACGCTCGACAAGCCGTTCACCGTGGAGCAGCTGCGCGAGACGGTCGAGCCGTTCCTGTCGCGGGCCCGCTAGGGTGACCGTGAGCGGGCTCCCGCGGGGAGTCGAGACCATCCTCGTCGTGGACGACGAGCCGGAGCTGCGCCGGGCCGCCTGCCGTCTCCTCCAGCGTCACGGCTACCGGACCCTCGAGGCCGCCAGCGGGGAAGAGGCCCTCGAGCTGGCGCGGGCCAACCGCGGCGCCGTGGACCTCGTCTTCACCGACCTTGCGATGCCCGGCCTCGGCGGCAAGGCCTTCTATGAGCGGCTGCGCGCCGACGGCGACGACGTGCCCTTCCTGTTCGCGAGCGGGTACGAGCGCGGCGACCTCGAGCAGGACGCTCTCGCTGCAGAGCTGCCGTTCATCGCGAAGCCCTGGACCCTGGCGGATCTGGTGAAGCGGGTGCGGGAGGTGCTGGACGCGCGGCCGTGAGCCGCGGTCTCACCCCTCCGTCAAGGCGTCGTGCACCTCCCGCGCCAGCGTCATCAGGTCCACGGGCTTTTGCAGGAAGCGCACCTCGCCCTCGGCGGCCCGCTTGCGCAGTGCCTCGTCCTCGGTGTAGCCCGACATGAACACGACCTTGAGCCGGGGCCAGCGCGCGCGGAGCCGCGTTGCGAGGCCGGCGCCGCTCATCCCGGGCAGCACCATGTCGGTGAGGAGCAGCGTGAACGGCTCCGACGCCGGCAGCTGGTCGGCCTCCTCCGCGCTCGCGGCGGCCGTCACCGCGTAGCCCAGGCGTACGAGGAGCCGCTCGAAGGCGCGGCGCACCGAGTCGTTGTCCTCCACCAGCAGCACGCGCTCGCCGCTGCCCTGCGGCAGGCGCCCGCCGTCGCCGGGGGCCGGCGTCCCGGCTCCGTCTTCCTCCACGCGCCGCGGCAGCACGACGGTGAAGGTCGTGCCCGCGCCAACGGTGCTCGCCACCTCGATCTCGCCCCCGTGCTGCGTCACGATGCCGTGCACCACCGCCAGGCCCAGCCCCGTGCCGCTCTGGTCGCCCTTGGTCGTGAAGAACGGCTCGAAGATGTGTTCGCGGATGTCCTCGGGGATCCCGTGGCCGGTGTCGCCGACCGAGAACCACACGTCGCTGTCCCCTCGGCGGCCCGACCGCACGGTGAGGGTGCCGCCGTCGGGCATCGCGTCGGCCGCGTTCACCGCGAGGTTCATCCACACCTGCCCGATCTGGCCGCGGTCCGCCTCGACGGGCAGCGGATCGCGCGTCAGGTCGAAGACCAGCGAGACGTTGGCGCGCAGCAAGTGGCGCAGCAGCTTGGCCGTCTCCCGGATGCCGTCGTTGAGGTCGAAGCGCTCGGCCTTCGGCTCCTCGCGGCGCGAGAAGAGCAGCAGCTGCTGCGTGAGCTGGGCGCCGCGGCGCTGCAGCTGCTCCAGCTCCACCAGCCGCTCGTCCGCCCCTTCCGGGTCGCCGCGCATCCGCTGCAGCTGCGTGAGGCCGAGCATCGCCTGGAGCAGGTTGTTGAAGTCGTGCGCGACGCCGCCCGCCAGCCGGCCCACGGCCTCCATCCGCTGCGCGCGGCGCAGCTGGTCCTCCATCTGCTTCAGGGCCGTCACGTCCTCCTTGACCGCGACGAAGTGGCGGATCACGGCCGTGCCCGCGCTGCCCGACGCTTCGAGCACCGGCGTGATGGTCATCCGCTCGGTGTAGAGCGAGCCGTCCTTGCGGCGGTTCACGACCTCGCCGCGCCACACCTTGCCCGCCCGGATGGTCCGCCACATCTCGGCGTAAAACCCCTTGTCCTGCTTGCCCGAGTTCAGGATGCGCGGGTTGCGCCCGATGGCCTCCGACGCGCTGAAGCCCGTGAGCCGGGTGAACGCGGGGTTCACCCACTCGATCGTGCCGTCGGGCGCCGTGATGACGATGGCGTTGGCCACCGACCCCATCACGGCGCTCTGGAGCGACAGGCGCTGCTCGGCGCGCCGCCGTTCCAGCTCCGCGGCGGCGCGCGTGGCGAACACCGGCAGCAGCGATTGCGCCAGCTCCAGGCGCTTGAGCGGCGCGTCGTGCATCACGACCAGGTTGCCGAGCGCCCGCCCCGTCGAGTCGCGCAGCGCCGTGCCCACGTAGGACTCCGCCCCGAGCCGCGCGACGAGCTGGTCGCGCGGGAACAGCGCGCGCAGCCGCTCCTGGTACGCCACCACCCCGTCCCCCGTGACGACGTGCTCGCACGGGGCGCCGGTGAGATCGTACTCGAACGGCTCGCCGAAGCCGCCCGCCGACCAGTTCGCCAGGCACTGCACGTGCCGGCGGTCCGGCTCGCTCAGCTCGCCGACGAAGACCCAGCGCGCGCCCAGCGCGGTCGCCAGGTGCTGCACCAGCGTGCGGAAGAACTCCTCGCCCGTGGCCGCGGCCGTGCCGACCACCACCGAGCGCAGCGCCTCCTCGGCGCGCCGCCGCTCCGACACGTCGCGCGCCACGCCGAGGACGCCGCGCGCGACCCCGGCGGCGTCGCGCAGGAAGCTGATCTTGAGCTCGGCCCACATCGTCGAGCGGTCCTTGCGCACGACCTCCACTTCCATCGTGCGACCGCCCACGCGGCCCCGCGCGGCGTTTTCCGCCAGGGCCTCGCGGAGGTTCCGGACCGCCACCTCCGCCGAGGCCGGCGTGAACAGGCCGTTCAGGGGCAGCCGCTTCACCTCGTCCGTCGTGTAGCCGGTGACGCGCTCGATGGACGGGCTCACCCAGGTCACGTGCAGGTCCAGGTCCGTGGTCCAGATGACGTCCACGATGTTGTCGGAGACGAGCCGGTAGCGGGCCTCGCTCTCCTGCAGCGCCCGCTCGGCCCGGCGGCGCTCCGTCACGTCGCGGAAGCTCCAGACGCGCCCGGTCGTCCGGCCGCCCTCGCGCTGCGGCTGCGAGTAGCGCTCGAACACGCGCCCGTCCTTGAACTGCAGCACGTCGAAGCTCTCGTCGTCGGGCGACTGGTAGAGCGAGTGCACCTTGTCGAGGAACCGCTGCGGCTCGACGAGCTGGTCGAGCACGGTCGCCAGCGCCAGCTCGTCGTCGCCCGTGGCCATCACGCTGTCCGGGATGCGCCACAGCTCCGTGAACTTGCGGTTGTAGCTGACGATCCGGCCCTGGCCGTCGGCGACGAGAATGCCGTCGGCGGTCGAATCGAGGATGGCGCGGTAGGCTTCGGCCGAGGTCTCGAGCCTCGCCTGGGCGGGTGTGCGGCGGGCTCCGGGCTTGCGCGGCATGATGGTCAAGTTGACGCCTTTTGCCGCGTGCCGCTAGCTTTCACGCCGGCCGCCCTGGTGGTGAAATTGGTAGACACGCCATCTTGAGGGGGTGGTGGAGAAATCCGTGCCGGTTCGAGTCCGGCCCAGGGCACTGACAAGGCAGTTGCGAGACGCGGAGTTGCGAGGGGAGCAACTCGCAACCAGTTCGTCGCCGGTGTAGCTCAGCGGTAGAGCACTGGTTTCGTAAACCAGGGGTCGTGGGTTCAATCCCCACCGCCGGCTCTGTAAGTGTGAGGGTCCTGCCGCACGCGGACGCCTAGGCGTCCGCCTTCTCGCCGTACATCTCCTCGTGACATTCCGGGCACACGCCGTGGGAGAAGTCCACGCCGAGGTGCTCGCGGAAGTACGCCTCGACGCTCGTCCAGTACTCCTGGTCGTCGCGGACCCGCTTGCAGCGCGCGCAGATCGGAATGATGTCACGCAGCGTCGTCAGCTCGCTCACGTCCTCGATGATCAGCAGCGCCGTCTTCTCCGGCCCGCCCGGAATCGGGCTGGCCGACACCAGCAGCTCGTGGTCCTGCTTGAGCCCCGACGTCACCAGCGTGACCTTGGCGCGCCGGCGGCTCACGCGGCCCCCCCGCATCGCTTCACCCACGGAGTTCCGGATGATGCAGTCTGCGCAGAACGGGCCGCGACCGCAGCCGCCGGGTGCGTCGAGCGCGTGAAGACAGTGCAGCACTTCGCCGCCGCGCCGGTCGAGCACGAGCGCGTCGTCGGAGGCGAATGCGGCGGCCGCGGCGTCGTTGAGATCGAGCACCCGCATGTCGCGGTCCACGACGAACGCCCAGAGGGGCAGGGCGTTGAGCAACGCCCGATAGCGCCCGTCCACCGCCTGTTCCGACACCCTCCCCCTCCTTTCGCACCGCTCGGTCCGCCGGCGGGCCGCTATTATTGAGGCATGCCCTCGGCGCTGGACCGCCGCCAGTTCCTCCAGCTCGCCGGCGCTTCGGCGCTGGCAGGCCTAATCCCTACAAGAACGTCAGCAATTAGCGGGCCACGCATCCCGCCGGCCTCCCTGCGCGTGGCGGTGCTGCGCGAACCCGGCTTCCCGTCTGAAGATGCGCCCTCCGATGCTACGGCTCTCGTGGGCCGGGCGCTGCAGGGAGTGGATACGGCGTGGCTCGGAGCGGCCGATCTGCCCGGGCAGCTCACGCCCGACCATTTCGACGTGCTGGTCACGCCCCACGGCAGCGCGTTTCCGACGGAGGCGTGGCCCGCGCTGCTCGGCTACCTGGAGAGTGGGGGCCGCTGGGTCAACGTGGGCGGCGTGCCGTGCGCGGTGCCGGTCGAGCGCACGGCGGACGGCGGCTGGCGCGCCGCGGCGCGCGATGACACGCGCCCCCGCGAGCTGGGCATCGTGCTCGCGTGTGAGGTGAGCGCCGCCCCCGTCGTGACCTGGCGGGCGAACGAGGCGCTGCCGTGGGCGTCGCCGCTCGCGGACGGCCTGGCGCCGCGCACGATCTGGGAACCCTACTGGCGCCTCTCGAGCGTGGCGGACACGCCTGAGGAGTCGGGCTCGGCGGGACCGCGCGAGGCGGTGGTGCGGCCCATCGTGTCGGGCCTCGACGCCGCGGGCGGCGCGGTGGCGGCGCCGCTCGTCCTGGTGGACCGGCTCGAGCGGCGGTTCGCGGGTGGGCGCTGGATTCTCGTAACGGGCGACGGCGCAGTCCCGGCCGAGACGCTGCGCGCGCTCGTGGGCGCGGCCGCGCTCGGGCCGAGGGATTTCGCGGTGCGGCCCTCCGTCGCGTGCTATCGCGGCCGCGAGCGGCCCGCGGTGACGGTGTCGCTGCGCGCGTTCCCGCGCGCCACGCCGGCGGCGCTGAGCGCGACGTGCAGCGTGGAGGTCTCCGACGCCGCCGGCGCGGTGCTCGCCCGGCTCGTCGTCGCCGTGACCGGCACTGAAGCCGCGGCGTCGGGCCAGGCGGACCTCGGCGCCAGCCTGCCCGATCCGTTGCCGCCGGGACTCTACCGGCTGTCAGCGGCGTGCACCGCGCCGGGCGACTCGCCGGAGCTGCGCGATGCGAGCGGCTTCTGGGTGTGGGACGGGAAGCTCCTCGGATCCGGCGCGGCACTCGCGGCCGGCAGCCACGGCTTCACGCGCCGCGGCGAGCCGTATCCGGTCACGGGCACCACGTACATGGCCTCGGACGCGCACCGGAAGTTCCTCCAGCGGCCGAATCCGTGGCTGTGGGACCGCGACTTCGCCGCGATGAAGGGCGCCGGGGTCAACCTCGTTCGGACAGGGATCTGGACGGGCTGGCAGGCGCTGAGCCCCAGGGCCGGCGAGATGGACGAAGGAGCGCTGCGCGCGCTCGACGCGTGGCTCCTCACGGCCCGGCGGCACGACGTCCCGGTGATCTTCACGCTGTTCGCCTTCCTGCCCGAGACCTGGGGCGGCGAGAATCCGTACCTCGACCCGGCGGCGGTCGCGGCCCAGCGCGCGTTCGTGGGGCTCCTCGCCCGGCGCTACGCCGCGATGCGCGACCTGATGTGGGACCTGATCAACGAGCCCTCGTTCTGCAACAAGGACCACCTGTGGAGCTGCCGGCCCAACTACGACCGCTTCGAGCGCGCGGCCTGGGCCGACTGGCTCCGCGAGCGGCAGCCGGATGCCGCCGGCGCCGAGCTGCCGCCGCTCGACGCCTTCGGCGAGGGCGAGCGCGCCCCCGACCATCCCACCCTGGTCGTCGAGTACCGGCTGTTCGCGCAGGAGATGTTCCGGCGCTGGGTGCGCGAGATGCGCGCGGCGCTCGGTGACGGAGGCCGCCCGCCGCAGCTCCTCACCGTCGGCCAGGACGAGGCGGGCACGCGCGACAGCCCCAACAACCTGTTCCTGGCGCCTGACCTCGATTTCACGTGCGTGCACACGTGGTGGCTCAACGACGCCCTCGTGTGGGACGAGGTGCTGACGAAGGCGGCGGGGCGGACGAACCTGGTCGAAGAAACGGGCGTGATGTTCGCCGCCCACCCGCCCGGCGTCGAGGCGCGCTGGGAGGAGTACGCGCGCAACCTGCTCGAGCGGAAGCTCGCCATCGCGCTGGGCCCGGGCGGAGCCGGATTCGTCGAGTGGGTGTGGAACTCCAACTGCTACATGCCCTCCGACAACGAGGCCGCGATCGGTCTCCTCCGGGCCGACGGCACGGCCAAGCCAGAGCTGGCGGCCCTGAGCGGCGTGTCCGCGTTCGCTGCCCGCGCCCGGCCGCATCTTGTGGGCCGCGAGGACGAGCCAGTGCTGCTGGTCGTACCTCACACGAACATGTTCGGGGCGCGGAACACGGCCACGGACGCCACGAAGCGCGCGGTGCGCGCGATCCAGTACGGGTGCCGGGTCGGACTGGCCGCGGTCTCGGAGTACGCCGTCAGGGCCGAGATGGCCGTGCCGCGCCTCGTGCTCGTTCCCTCGCCCGGCGAGCTGCGGGCGGAGGTGTGGGACGTGCTCGGCGCCTGGGCGCGGCGTGGAGCGGTGGTGCTGGTGACCGGCCCGCTGGCGCAGCTCCAGCGGTTCGCGTCGCGGGCGCCCGCGGGCCCGTCAGGCGCCGTGCGGCTGGCGATGGGCCGGGGCGAGATCCTGTGGGCGCCCGGAGCGGTTGAGCTCGCCAGCGACCAGGGCGCTGCGGTCGACCTCTATGGCTGGGCCCTCGCGCGCGCCCGCGTCACGCCACGTTTCGCGGTGGAGGGCGCCGACGCGTCGATCCTGGTGCACGCCGCCTTCTACCGGGGCGCGGTGCTGTTCACGATTGCTTCGGAGAAGAAGGAGAGCGCCGCCCTGCGCATCCGGCTCGGCGCCGGGCGCGTGCACGATGTCACGCTGCCGGGCGAGCGGGCGGCGCTGCTCCTGGTGCGGCGGCGGGACGGAGAAGTGCTCGCGGATTACCAGCCGTCCTGATCGAGAACGGCGCACCTCGGCCGCCGGCGCGCGACTAGGGCGCGGGCCGCCTCACGTGCACGGTGGCTTCGCCGCGCCTGGGCGGCCGGCCCGAACCCACGGCCACGGCGCGGATCACCGCGCTGCCCGGCGCGATCGCGGTGACGGTGCCGGTCGAGTCCACGCGCGCGACGTTGATGTTGTTGGAGAACCACTCGTAGCGCACGCCGCTCGCGATCACGTTGCCGTCGGCGTCGTAGGCCAGCGCGCTCAACCGCTGCGTGGCGCCCGCGTGCATCGTCACCGACGGCGGCGCGACCTGCACCTCGGCGACCGGCTTCTGCGCCTCTCCCACGGCGGGGGAGCAGGCAAGGAGAATCGTAGCCAGTGTAAGGAGTTTCGTCCGCATTCTGCACACTCCCGTCTCGTAACCGCTCGCAACTCGGCGTCTCGCAACTGGCCCGCGAACTCGCCGCTCAGGACTGCTCACTGTTGAGCCGGCGCAATCGCGATCTGCGTCCACGCCTCCACCGGCTGCCCGTTCTTCTGCGCCGGGTTGAACTTCAGGCTCTTCGCCGCCGCCAGGGCGGCGGTGCTGAAGTCGTCGTCGCTCGAGGTCTGGATGCCGAGCACGTTCTCCACCGCGCCGGTGGCGCTCACCTGGACCGAGAACGTCGCGGCCGTCGGCGGCTTGCCGGTGCCGCTCCACGGCAGCGTCATGGCGGACAGGGGCTGCGCCCTCGTGTCCCAGCAGATCCCCTTCACGCTGCGCTGGGGATCCTTGCACTGGGCGGGGAGCTGGACCGCGGCCTTGCCGCCGCCGGTGCGGATGGCCACCGTCACGGTGGCCCAGGATTCCACTGGCGCACCGGCCTTGGTCGCGGGCTGGTAGGCGGCCTGCTGCACCGCCGCCAGCGAGAAGGCGTTGATGTCGTCGTGGCTCGACGCGGTCTTCACGCGCACGTCGCCCACCTCGCCCGACTTGAGGACCCGCACGAAGAACGTGGCCGGCGTGGGCGCCGCCTCGCCCGGCTGCGGCACGTCGGTCACCGCGAGGCGCTCGCGCGGCCGGGCCGGCGTGTCGTAGCAGAGCCGGTCCTCGTTGAACTCCGGCTCGGTGCACATCGCGGTCGCGACGGAGCCCGCGAGCGAGTCCACCAGCGTCATCAGGTTGTCGGCCGAGCCCGAGGCTTCGCCGTGGGCGAGCTTCGTGAGGTCGTGCGTGTCGTAGGCGTCCACGGTCAGGAGCAGGTTCCGGCCCGAACCCACGGCGCTGCCGATCACCATCTGGTTCGCGCCGAGCCCGTAGGCGAAGGCGGCGTTGTCGCCGAGGGGCGCGACGATGTTGCGGTGCCCCGCGGCCCACCGGCCGGCGAGGTCGTTGCCGTCCACGGTCGGCACCTTGTACAGCGCGCCGGCGCGGGTCGCCAGCAGCATGGCGAGGCTCCGGGCCAGCGAGGTGTCGGCATTCGACACGCCGAACGGCAGCACCGCGAGCCGCGCCGCCGCCGAGGGCGCGGCCTCGGTGGACGTGGTCGCGGCCCCGCCGCGCGAGAGGATGCTGTGCACCACGAGCGGCGCGCCGAGGGCGAGGCCCACCACGGCCGCGCCCGCGGCGATGAGCGTGGGCAGCGAGAAGCGTCGCGGGGCCGGGCCGGCCGGGCCGGCCGCGCAGGCCTTGAGGGCGTCCGCGAGCTCGCCCGCGGTCTGGAACCGGTCGGCCGCCTTCTTCTCGGTGCAGCGGGCGACGACCTTGCCGAGCTGCGCGCTGACCGTCGGCCGCTTGGTGCGGATCGCCGGCATCGCCTTCGTCAGGTGCTGGATGAGGATGCCCTGGCTGCTCGTCGCGTCGAAGGGCACCTCGCCGGCCAGCATCTCCCACAGCACGATGCCGAGCGAGTAGATGTCGCTGCGCGCGTCCACGTCCGGCGCGCCGCTCGCCTGCTCCGGGCTCATGTAGTGGGGCGAGCCGATGATGACGCCGGTGCCCGTCAGCCGCTCGCCGCTCCCGGCCGCGGCCTTCGCGATCCCGAAGTCCGCGACGAGCACCCGGTGCTTGGGGCCCTGCAGCATCACGTTCTGCGGCTTCACGTCGCGGTGCACGAGGCCCTGCGCGTGCGCCTCGGCCAGGGCGTCGGCGATGTCGGCGCCGATGCGGATGACCTCGGCCTCGGGGAGCTGGCCCTCGCGGCGGAGCCTGGCGTCGAGGGACTCGCCCTCCACCAGCGGCATCCCGAAGTAGACCAGGCCCTCGCCCTCGCCCACGAAGAAGATCGGGAGGATGTTCGGGTGGTTGAGCTTCGCCGCCGACTCCGCCTCGCGCACGAACCGCTGCACGCTGGAGCGGTTGCCGGTGAACTCCGGCCGCAGGACCTTGATGGCGATGTGGCGCGACAGCTTGCGGTCCGTGGCGGCGAACACGTGCGCGAACCCGCCTTCGCCCAGCTCGTGCTCGACGAGGAAGTTCGGACCGAGCGCGGCCTGGAGCTTCTTGGCGAGCTCGTTCTGCTCGAGCAGCTCGGTCGCGTCGGCCGTTCCGGCGAGCGTGGTCGGGGCGTCCGGGTTGGGCGTGCCGCACGAGGGACAGAAGGCGAATGCCGGCGGGATGTCCCGGCCGCACTTCACGCAGGTGGGCATGGGTCAAGGCTAGCAGCGGGGCGGCTTCCGGGCCAGGGCGCGGTCTTGCCCGGCGGCGCCGGCCTCTTAGTTTGTACGGCGTTCCCCCCTCAGGCGTTCACCGGTCGTTAGGGCAGCGGAGGCAGTGTGGATCTCGAGAACCCGGGCGGGCCGTCGCGCGAGCGGCGCACGTCCCCGGAGCGGCGCGTCGCATCAGGCCGGCGCCTCGGCGGCGACCGGCGGCAGGGCGAGCGGCGTGCCTCGATCATCATGGTGGCCTACCACCGGCGCGTCAGCGGCGAGCGGCGCACCGGCCGCGACCGCCGCAGCGGCCTGGAGCGGCGGATGATGGGGGATCGGAGGCGGGGAAGGGTCTCGGGTGGTGGGTGGAGGTGAACTAGCTGGGTGTAGGGTGTGAGGGTGTAGGGTGTAGGGGTTGCCGGCGCAGACTTCGCGTGAGACTCCCCAGCATCCGCCCAACCTCATCGGAGAGGGCCATCAGCCGGCGGAGATCCTCGGCGGTCACCAACCCGATTCGGCCGGCGACGATCATCTCCGTTTCCCACTCTTTCAGCGACCCATTCGCGACGGAGAGGCTGCGGAGATAGTCACCGCGATGGGCTCGGCCGTACCCCTCTGCGATGTTGGCCGGAATTGAAACGGCAGCTCGCCTCATCTGGCTGGCCAGACCGAATCGCTCGCTAGCGGGAAAGGCTCTGCAGACGCGGTAGGTTTCTTCCGCCAGCTCGACACTTGCTTGCCAGACCTTGAGTCCCCGGTAGCTCCGCAGCGCGGTTCTCACGGTCTTGAATCTCATGGCACCGCGGAAGTCCGTCTGGGGCGCTCCGTTGCAGCGCGTAGCGCTTCATTGTCCTACACCCTACACCCATCACCCTACACCCACCCTCTTATTCAAAGATCCCCGTAATCCGCTGCAGCAGATTTCTCCGCTCGGGTGTCGGCGTCGTCTCGCCCGACACGCGCATCACCCGGTCCAGCGCCCGCTTGAACGTCGTCGCCGAGGCGTAGCGCCCGGCCGGATCCATGGACGCGGCCTTCTTCAGGACCCGCACGAGGCCATCGGGTACGTCGTCCCGGACCAGCTTGATGTCGGTGAGCGTGCCGCCCACCTGCCCGCGGCGGACGGCTTCGGTGGTGCGCCCCTCGAGCGGCGGCTTGCCCAGGAGCGCGAAGTAGCCCACGAGCCCCAGCGAGAAGAGGTCGGTGCGCACGTCCACCTGGCCGCCCACCAGCTGCTCGGGCGCGGCGAACTGCGGCGTGCCGCTCCGCGACGTGGCGCCGCCCCACATCCGCCCGCGGGGCAGGGCGAGGGCGAGGCCGAAATCGGTGACGCGCACGCGGCCGTCGGGGCCCAGGAGCAGGTTCTCGGGCTTGATGTCGCGGTGCACGAGGCGGTGCTCGTGCGCGTGCTCGAGCGCGCCGAGCGTGTCGTTGAGGATGCCCACGGTGCTCTCGGGATCCAGCGGGCCCAGCTCCTCGACGAGCTGGCCCAGGTTGTCGCCCTTGATCAGCTCCATCGTGTACCACAACAGGCCGAAGCGCTCGTCGATGTCGTAGATGCTGACGATGTTCGGATGCTGGAGGCTCGCCGCCAGCTGCGCCTCCTTCTGGAACCGCTCGACCACTTCCGCGTCGGTCGTCAGGGCCGGATCGAGGACCTTGAGCGCCACCTCGCGCTCGAGCCTCAGGTCGCGCACCCGGTACACGTGGCCGAAGCTGCCGCTGCCGATGTCGCCGAGCAGCTCGTAGTCGTCGCCCAGCGCGCGCCGCAGCCGCCGCTCCCAGCCCGCCGAGCCCGGGACGATGTGGGCGGGAGGCGGGCCGGCGTCGGGCTCGGCGAAGTCGCCGCTCTCGGATGCGAGGTCGGCCAGCATCTGGCCCGCGGTGAGGTAGCGCTTGGTCCGCTCCGGCTTGAGCGCCCGCGCGAGCACGCGCTCCAAAGCGGCGGGGCAGGTGGGCCGGATCTCGCGCGCGGGCACCGCGGGTGTGGCGGGCAGTGCGCCGGTGACGGCGTGGTAGAGCACGGCGCCGGCCGTGTAGACGTCGGCGCCGGGATCGCCCGGCTCGCCGCCGCGGACCTCGGGCGCGAGGAACGGATGGTTCGCCTTCGAGTCGGGGATCGCGACCGCGGGGAGCACGAGGTTCGCGTACCGGAGGTCCGTGATCACCGCCCGTCCCGACACCTCGAGCATCAGCGTGGTGGGCAGGATGCGGCGGATCACGACGCCGCGCACGTTGGCGTGCTCGAGGCCGTCCAGGAGGTCGCGCGCCATGCCGAGCACGGAGGGGATGGGTCGCGGCCCCCGTGCGACCGCCTCCTCGAGGCTCTCGCCTTCGATCCAGGTTCCGGCGCGCCACGCCACGTCGCCGAGGATGCCGGCGGCGTACGCGTGCCGGAGGCACGGGTGGTCGAGCATCGCGACCACCTCCGCCTCCTTGAGAAACCACGCGCGGCCGGGGGCCTCGGGATCGGGGTGTACCCGGAGCGCCACTTGGCGCTTCAGCACCGGGTCGGTGGCGAGGAAGAGCAGCCGCTCGTCGGACTTGGCGACGAGACGCACGATGTCGAAGAGGCCGCGGAACCGCTCGACGTGGACAGCGAGATCGTCCATGTGGGACCAAAGCTAACGGGAAGGCGCGGGTGCTTGTAGCGCCGCGGCCGCTCTTGACACGACCGGGATCATGTGTCACTGTATTGGTACAGCAGTACAGTGAGGTGCGGCCGGTGCCCCTTCGCGATTTCCGCTACGCGCTCCGCTCGCTCCGCAGGAGTCCCGGCTTCGTGGCCGCCGCCGTGCTCTCGCTCGGCTTGGGGCTCGGGCTCGTGACGACGATGTTCGCGATTCTCGACGCCACGACGCATCCCTGGGTGCCTTTCCGCGACGCGGACCGGCTCTACGCGGTGCGGTTCTGGCTGTCCGGCACGGACCAGCGCTTCAGCCCTGGGTGGGTGTTGACGGCGCTGCGCGAGCGGTCCCACGCCTTCGAGGCCGTGCTGCCGTACGGCGTTTCCGTGGCGGACATCTCGGGCGATGGCACCGGCGACGCCGTCGAGGGTCGGGACGTGGTCGCCCGGGCGCCCGCGGCGCTGTTCCGGCTGCTCGACGTCAAGCCGGTGCGCGGGAGGACGCTGGGTGCGGCCGACGTCGGCCGAGGAACCGCCATGGTGAGCGACGCACTGTGGAAGCGACGATTCGCCGGACGCCGGAGCTTAGCGGGCGCTACCATCACTGTGGGCGACCAGACCTACGCGGTCGTCGGCGTCATGCCGGGCAGCGGCGCGAGCTACGTGTTCATGAACGCATCGGCGTGGCTGCCCCTGCCGGATTCGCTCGCGCTGGGGCCGCGCGAGTTCGACAACATCATCGTCAAGCTGAGGCGGGGCGTGACCCGGGAAGCGGCCCAAGCCGAGCTCGAGGCAGTCGCGGCGTACCTGACGCGCGCCTACCACACGGAGCGGGCGCCGTTCGCGTTCTACCTCTGGCCGTTGCGCAACGACCCGATGCGGCTCGGCGACATCCACTGGGCCATGGCCGGCGCCGCGATCGCGGTCCTGCTCATCGCCTGCGCGAACCTCGCGAACCTGACGCTGGCCCGCGGCCTCGCCAAGCGGCGCGAGGTTGCGCTGCGGCTCGCCATCGGCGCGAGCCGGGGCGCGGTTGTCCGCGAGCTGTTCATGGAGTGCGCGGTGCTCACCGTCGCTGGAGCCGCGCTCGGAGCCGCGATCAGCGTCTGGGGGGTCGAGATCCTGAGGAGCAGCGTGCCGCAGGACCTCTGGTGGCGGGGGATCGTGAAGCCGCAGCTGAGCTGGCGCGTGTTCGGCCTCGCAGCGCTCGCCGCGGGGGCGGCATCGGTGCTTTTCGGATTGATCCCGGCGGTGCGCGTGGCGCGAGCGGTGAGCCTGGACGAGCCGCTCAAGGACGGGGCCGGCACCACCAGCCGCACGCGGCAGCGCTACAGCGGGCTGGTGATCGCCGAGGTTGCCCTCGCGCTGGTGCTGATGATGGGGGCGGGACTCCTGCTCAAGGTCGTTCACCGCACCGCATCGTACGAGTTCAACTTCCCCGCGCGTCAGCTGCTGCGCAGCGGCATCTTCCTCCGCAAGCCCGCCGCCGGCGGCGGGTTCGACCTGCTCGGCACGGAACTGCGGGAAGTCGCGAGTCTCAGGCAGGTGCCCGGCGTGGTGGACGCGGCCGCGTCGAGTGATGCCGCGCCCGCCGGGCTGGCCGTCACGGCGGAGATGGGCACCGACACCGTCAGGCTGATCAACACGCGGAGCTACGCGCTCGTCACGCCGAATTACCTCCGGACCATCGGGCTTCCCGTGCTCGAGGGACGCGACTTCGAGGACGGGGACCTGGCCGGCGACGGCGTCGCGATCCTCAACAGCGTGGCTGCGGCGCGTCTGTACCCGAGGCAGCGCGCCGTCGGACGGATGGTCAAGCTCGGTGTGGCGGCGTCCACCGCGCCGTGGCTGAAGGTCGTCGGCGTGTGCCGGACCCGCGCGGAGGGCCCGCCGGGTACCGCGGAGTTCAACGCCGAATTGTACGTGGTACGGGCGCCGGAGCCCCGCCAGCGCTTCGCCGAGGTGCTGATCCGCACGGCCGGCACGGATGCGCGCACGATCGCCGCCGTGTCGGCGAAACTCGCGACCCTCGGCCCCGGCGTCGGGTCCTACGTGTCCGAGTACCTGTCGTGGTGGGAGGCCGACCTCAAGTCGCAAGGCTTCCTGGCGGAGCTGTTCGCGATGATGGGCGGCTTCGCGCTGCTGCTCGCCGCGGTCGGCATTTACGGCCTGCTCGCGTATGTCGTCAGCCGCCGGTCGCGGGAGTTCGCCGTGCGCATCGCTGTGGGCGCCGAACGGCGGGACATGATGAAGCTCGTGCTACACGACGGGCTGGTGATGACGCTGGCGGGTACGGCGCTCGGCGCGTTCGTGGCCTTCTGGGCTACCGGGCTGCTGACGGCGTTCCTCGAGGACCAGCAGGTGAGGCCCACCGATGTCGTTACCCTGATCGCGTCGGAGGCCCTGCTGATCACCGTCGCCATGGCCGCCTCCCTCGCACCAGCTCTGCGTGCGATGAAGGCCGACCCGATTGAGATCCTGCGCGCCACATAGGCGAGCCGCGAAGCCGGTGTTCGGTTCCGGGACGATGCGTCCCGCGCCCGGTCACACATCCGCTCGGCGCCGCCTGCCAACCATCCGCTAACCTGCCGCTGTCCAAGGGGTTATGCGGAAACCTCGACGCGCACGGTCCTTGCCTTTCCACTAGGTCGTGGACATACCGCGTGCACCAGTCAACAAGAAGCGCCGGCGCACCATCTGGGCGGTGGCGGGCGTCGCCGCCGTCGCCCTGATCACGGTCGCGCTGAGCCGCTTGAGCCCGGCCGCGCCGTCGGTGGACCGCGCGACGCTCGTCATCGACACCGTCCGCCTCGGCGCGATGGTGCGCGACGTGCGTGGCCCCGGCACGCTCGCGCCCGAATCGCCGCGCTTCATCTCGGCCGTCACGTCGGGCCGCGTGGATCGCGTGCTGCTGCGGCCGCCGGCCAAGGTCGAGCCGAACACGGTGCTGCTCGAGATGAGCAATCCGGACGTCGAGCTGCAGCTGCTCTCCGCGGACCAGGCGGTGTCGGCGGCCGAGGGCGCGCTCGTGACGCTGCGCACGAATCTCGAAACGCAGCGCCTCGCGCAGGAAGCCACCGTCGCGCAGCTGCAGGCCGGCTTCCAGGACGCGCAGCGCACCGCGGTCGCCGCGGAAAGCCTGGCGCAGCGCCACCTGATCGCCGCCTACGAGCTGCAGAAGGACCGCGACCAGGTGGCGCAGCTCGACAGCCAGCTCCAGATCGGGCGGCGGCAGCTCGCGGTGATCGCCGGCTCGGTGGACAGCCAGATCGCGCTGCAGAAGGACCAGATCGAGCGGCTCCGCGCGATCGACGAGTTCCAGAAGAGCCGCGTGGCCTCGATGCACGTCACGGCGGGCGCCGAGGGCATCCTGCAGGACCAGTCGCTCGAGGTCGGCCAGTGGGTGCAGGCGGGGCAGCAGCTCGCGGAGGTCGTGCAGCCGGGGCGCCTGAAGGCGGTGCTGCGCATCGCCGAGACGCAGGCCGCCGAGGTGGCGCCGGGCCAGCAGGCCTCGATCGACACGCGCAACGGCCTCGTGGCCGGGCACGTCTCGCGCATGGACCCGCAGGCCGTGAACGGCACGGTCTCCGTGGACATCGCGCTCGACGGTGCGCTGCCGCAGGGCGCCCGGCCCGACCTCAGCATCGAGGGCACGATCACGATCGAGCGGCTGAACAAGGTGTTGCACGTCGGGAGGCCGGCCTACGGCCAGTCGAACAGCACGGTGGGCCTGTTCAAGCTCACGGAGGGCGGGCACTACGCCGTGCGCGTGAACGTGCAGCTCGGCCGCAGCTCCGTGAACAGCGTGGAAGTGCTCGGTGGGCTCGCCGAGGGCGACCAGGTGATCCTCTCCGACATGTCGCGCTACGACGCCGTGGACCGCGTGAAGCTGGACTGACGCGCGACGGCGCGCGCGCGTGGCGCATCTACAGGGAGGATGCGGCGCCTCCCGCTCCGGTGACCAAGACCGCAACTCGAAAGCCAACCCCGAGGATGGGACGATGACGGCGACGAACGGGCAGGTGCTGATCAAGCTCGAGGGCCTGAAGAAGGTCTTCTACACCGACGAGGTCGAGACCCACGCGCTCGAGGACGTGCATCTCGAGATCAAGGCCGGCGAGTACCTCGCCATCGCGGGGCCGTCGGGGTGCGGGAAGACCACGCTGCTCTCGATCCTCGGGCTGCTCGATTCGCCCACCGCGGGGAACTACGTCCTGGGCGGCGAGCACGTCGCGAACCTGACGGCGTCGCAGCGCGCCAAGATCCGCAACCGGCAGATCGGTTTCATCTTCCAGGCGTTCAACCTCATCGGCGACCTCACGGTGGCCGAGAACGTCGAGCTGCCGCTCACCTACCGCGGCATGCCCTCCGACGAGCGCGCCAAGCGCGTGCAGGACGCGCTGGAGAAGGTCGGGATGAGCCACCGGATGAAGCACTATCCGTCGCAGCTCTCCGGCGGCCAGCAGCAGCGCGTGGCCGTCGCACGGGCCGTGGTGGGCGACCCGCTGATCCTCCTGGCCGACGAGCCGACGGGCAACCTCGACTCCAAGAACGGTGAGTCGGTGATGGAGCTGCTCCGCGACCTGCACCGCGCCGGCGCGACGCTCTGCATGGTCACGCACGATCCGCGCTACGCGCGGCACGCCGATCGGAGCATTCATCTCTTCGACGGCAGGATCGTGGAAGAGTCCGTAGCGGTGGTGTGAACGAAGCTGGGTGTAGGGTTTGGGGTGAAGGGTGTAGTCACCCGAACCACCCACCGACACACCCTACACCCTAAACCCTACACCCAGTCTCTCGGGGCCCCGAAGCTTGGACACGCTACTACAAGACCTCCGCTACGCCATCCGGGGGCTCCTCCGCTCCCCCGGCTTCACCATCGCCGTGGTGCTCACTCTCG
>Ga0335077_10002322_pt1 | contig 22711 bp, 20 predicted proteins | sample Lox_Sample_31_FD_207151 | JGI IMG/M metagenome (GOLD analysis project Ga0335077, IMG submission 207151) | Soil microbial communities from Loxahatchee National Wildlife Refuge, Florida, United States - Lox_Sample_3.1 | ecosystem: Environmental > Terrestrial > Soil > Wetlands | place: USA...
GAGAATATATACCAATCCCCAATCGCCGTGGAACTTGATTCTGTTGTGGCGCGGACATTCGCGTCTGCCGCGCCGGTCACCCTTCCCGAAGCTACCGCCGATCCCAATCCAACCGCAGATTATCCCTGCCGTTGGTGGCCTCCAGCGAAATTCGCCAGATATCCTCGCGGCCGCGCAGCGTGACGTACATCGGGCCGCGAAGCCTCAGCAATCGGTCGTCGGCTGCTACATCGGCTTTGAGGACGTCGCCGTCCCTCGCGACAACCGAACCGGTGAAACCGATCGGCCGTCCGGAGGTCGTGCGAAAAGTAACCTGGATCCGCCCGCCGCGATCGATATCGACCGTGGCATCGAGCAGGCGCTCCGAAGCAAACCCGCTCAAGGTTGACATACCGCGGCCGGGCGCGCCGAAATGAATGACGTTATTCCAGGCGAACCCGCCATCCCTGCCCCGGTCGTCACCGCCTCTCGAGAAATCGGGCGGGCGATCGCGGCGGGAATACTCGCTCTCCGGAGTGATGGCCCAGGAGAGGCGGAAGTGGTACCGTCCGTATCCTCCGGCCGAGTCGCGGATCGCCACCACGGCGGTGAAATCGTTGCGCCGCGAAGGTTCGCTCACCAGACGGATTTCGTTTCGGCTGTCCATTACCTCAAAGCGGAAATCGCGCAGATCGCGGTCGGGTAGCGGAAGGTTGCATTCCGAACCGTCGTCACGCGCTTCCTGTCCGGAGAGCCTGCGCACGGATACCAGATCCCGATGCACAGCGACCTCCACCTGGTCGTCCACTTGCAGTCGGATGTCACATTGGCCCTTGCCCGGCGGCACGTCGTTTCGCATCATCTGGCGAGCGCGAAACTGGATGTCTGCTGCAGCCGGCAGAACAAATAGAAGGCTGAGCGCGGAAACCGCGAGCCCGTTACGAAAGAATCTTAGAGGTTGCATTACCCCCAGGATACTCGTCCCGGCTGACCGGGTGCGAGGGTTAGCACGCGGCGGCGATGTGGCGCAGGCACTCCTGTCAGGCACTCCTGCCTGCCGCGCCCCGACTCATCGGGGCGATAGTCGCGCGGATACGGTGCCAATGGCGACGAAAGGGATCGACCGGCGCTTGGGGGAGACCAATAACACCAGACTGAGAGATTTGCGTCAGGCGCGTGCGCAACTCGTATTGACAGTGACTATGCAGCAGCGGACGAAACCAGCTTCGTACCCCGCAACACGCCCAGCCGTCTTTGCAACTCTTGCAGCATTTCTTCGATTTCCAGCGGCCAGCCACCGCGCATCGACCCGCCCTGACGCATGAGGTCGATGGCCGTCGCGTAGCAGTCCTGGGCGTCGGCGTGGCACGTGGCACACCTGGTCGGATTGCTGTGCTGGAATTCGATTGCGGCGGCGGCAAATACCAGCCCCGCTTCGATTTCCCCGAGAATGAATCTGTTTCTTGCAATTTCGGCTGATCCGAGAATCTGGCTGGGCATACGCGGCTCCCACCGTGCGCTGGTGCAAGCCAATAGCCAGTTCCGGTCGGATCTGATAAACCAAAAAGCGCATTGAAAACACGTGGTTTAATGGTGCGCTTCCGATTTAAGTCCTGCAACTTGTACTCGCAAGCTGTGTCAAGCGCGTGGATGGATGTGTCTACAAGCTTTACGGGTATCCAGACGATTATTCGTTTGGGAGCGGCTGCCACAGTTCGATTTTGTTGCCGTCGGGATCGTAAATCCAGGCGAAGCGGCCGTAGCTTTCGTCTTGGCGCTTTGGGTCGATGTGGACGCCTTCTTTCGCCAGGCGGTCGAGCAGCGCGTCGAGGTCGTCGATTATGTAGTTCAGCATAAACGATGCTGGGCTGGGCTCGAAATATTTGGTGTTGCCGGGGAAAATGCTCCAGACGGTCATCTGTTCCCTTTCCGGATTGTCTTTTTCACGCCACGGCAGCATGACACCATGGCCGCTGTCCGCGAGGCCGAGGTGTTTTGCGTACCACTCCTGCATTTGCTGTCGATTCGCGGACTTGAAGAAGATACCGCCGATGCCGATGATTCGGCCTTGCTCGCTCATGGTTGGTTTCCTTTCCTGGTTATTGTACAGGGGCAATGCCGACTCGGCTCCACCCAGCGCGGATAGCCCCTAAGATCCCCCTCCCCCCAGACCCAACCCCCCGTATAATAAAGGCGTGCCGAAGACCAAAGACCTCGAATTGCGCCTGCAGAGGACAGAGCAGCAGTTGCGCCTCTTCCAAAAAGTCAGCCGATTCATGGTTCGGGAAATGAGCTTGCAGGAAGTGCTCAAGGGCGTGGTTTCCCTGGTCGTGGAGTATACCGAGTGCGATGCATGCCTGGTCTACCTCCTGGATGGCATGGAGTTGGTGTTGTGCGCGTCCAATACGCCTCATCCTTCTACGATCGGTAAACTCCGCATGCGCTCGAGTGAGGGACTGACCGGGTGGGTGGCCCGCGAGCGGCGGCTCCTGGCGATTCCCCGGGAGGCGTACAAGGACCCGCGGTTCAAAAAATTCGGCGAGTTGGAGGAGGACTCCTTTGAAGCCTTCCTTTCCGCGCCCGTAATCGCGCGGAACCGGGTGGTGGGTGTGATTAACGTCCAGCACCGTCTGCCCCACCAGCACACCGGCAGCGAGATGGAAGTACTCACCACGGTCGGAGAGCAGGTGGGCTGCGTGCTGGTCCTGGCCCGCATGCATCCCAGCACATTGGAGTCGGTGAATCATGTGGAACTGGTGCTTTCCTCCGGCCCCATTCCAATGAAAGAATAGTGTCAGCGTGATCTCCTTGCGTGTTCCACCGCTGTGCACGCTGCTGGCCCTCACGGTGTGGGTGACACCTGTTCTGGCGCAGCGCTGGCAGATGCAGTATTTCTACGACAAGAACAAATCCACCCTGGTGATCCAGGATCTTCAGTTCCCGTCGCCGACCCGTGGCGTGGCGGTCGGAGTGATCCGCGAGGGCAACCACCAAAAGCCCGTTTCCGTGGTGACCTCCGATGGCGGGGAACATTGGCAGCTCATCGACCTCAAAGAACCTCCCCTGTCCCTGTTCTTTCTGAACGAGAACCTCGGGTGGATGGTGACTTCCAGGGGATTGTGGCAGACCACCGAGGCCGGCAAGAACTGGCGCAAAATCCCCGGGCTTCCTTCCGATGTGCTGCGGGTCTACTTTCTCGATGAAACCAACGGCTTGGCGGCGGGCGCCAAGAAGAAGGCAATAGAAACCCACGACGGCGGCGCACATTGGAAACCGATGTCGGCCGCCGCGGAACCTCCCGGCCAGGCGAATTACAGCGTGTACAATTGGATTGCTTTCGCCACGCCCAAGGTCGGACTGATCAGCGGGTGGAACCAGCCTCCTCGCAAATTCCCCCAGCGTCTGCCGGACTGGATGGATCCCGAAGAGGCCATGAGCCGTCGGGATACGCCGCATCTCTCCTATTCGCTGGTCACCAATGATGGAGGCAAGACGTGGCAGTCGCACTCTTCTTCGCTGTTCGGCGACATCTCGCGAATCCGTTTCGGCGCGCAGGGGACGGGCCTCGGACTGATCGAATACGGGAATAGTTTTCGCTATCCCGCGGAGGCGTACAAAATCGACTGGGTCAGAGGCACCAGTTCCACGGTTTACCGGGACCGCCGGTTCGCCATCAGCGATATCTGGCTGACACCCGACGGCACCGCCTACCTCGCCGGAACCCTGGTGCCGGGACCGATCCGCAACGTTGTGCCGGGGAGAGTGCAGGTCCTCCGGAGCACGGACTTCACCACATGGGCCGAGATGCCGGTAGACTACCGGGCCTCCGCCAACCGCGCTACGCTCGCGGTGGTGGACGCCGACCATATGTGGCTGGCTACCGACAACGGCATGATCCTGAAGCTGGTCAAGTAATCCCGCCCGCGCCTCTACAACACGGATGCGGACCTCCGTTTTATCCACAGGCAATTCACTGCCGCTGAGCCGTAACTGAAACGAAACAAAGCAAAAACATCTTGAGGAAAAGCCTTTTTTGTTCCACAAAATACGTTGACGGCTGAGGAGTTCGAAGGCATATTGAGAGAGGTTCCAGGAGGTTTGAGGAACAGCAAGCCTCTGAAAACGTAGCGGACCTGGAACGTTGATCCGCAGCCGAAACACTAGAAATAGCAACTCGGTTGCGGGGAGCGAAGGGAGATCGGGCGGGTTCGGAAGGCGGGCCGCAAGACTGCCAGAGGCGGCAGACGCTTTGATCCGGCGGGATGTAACAGTCCTTAAGGGGAGTGGAAGCTGAAACGGCAGTCCTTCGGGCATACCGTGGAAAGCTGCAACGGGCCAGAAGCATTGAGGTCAGCCCAAACCGGGGCGAACCGGTACGGGCGGCGGAGCCCAAGGGCCGAACGGGCAGCAGAAGCGGCGAGTCTGGAAGCGAAGTAAACGGACGGGAACGATGACCTCGTAAGGGGTGCTTCGCAAGAGGCATCCGTTGCGGGCGAGCGAAAGGCCGATACGAGCATCCGGCCCCAAAACGGGAATTGACTGCGGCGTGTCTCAAAGCATTGATCCGGTAGCCGGAGAAAACGGTCATCGGGGAGCAGAGAGGCGATGCGTCCGGCGATCCCGCTTGCAATGTTCAGTACCGTGCATGCCGGTGGTGAGCAAGGCTGGGAATCGGATCACTTGGAACCATTTTCTTTTTGTCGCGCATGCTTCAGCTTGCGGAACGCGTCGGCCTGGCAAGCTGAAGCATGTTTTACTTCGCTACCTCGGCGTGCTTGGCCACGTAGCGCTCGACGAATTCCGAAAACACCTTCTGCAGCGCCAACCGCGCCCGCTCTCCGCGTCCCACGCTCTTCGACTCGATCTGCTCCACCGGTAACAGGTCGCGTGTGGTGGAGGTGATGAAGACCTCGTCGGCGGACTCCAGGTCCCCCGGCAGAAGCGCCTTTTCGCGGATCTCGACTCCCGGAACATGGATCTCGCCGAGCAGCACCTCGCGGGTAATTCCGGGCAGACAACCCGAGCTCAGCGGAGGCGTCCATACCAGGTTGCCTTTCGCCGCAAAGATGTTGGCCGACGTGCACTCGGCCACCTCGCCGCGCTCGTTCAGCAGAATGACCTCGTCAAAACCCCGGTTCTGCGCGGACTCCAGCCAGGTCAGGTTCATCGCCCAGGAGAGGATTTTGGTGCCCGCGAAGGGGCATGCGGCATGCCGTCCATTTGCCTGGTACGCGAGCTTCACGCCGTGGCCCCAATCCTTGGAATCCGCCGTCAGCGCGATTACGTCGCTGGGGCACTCGGGCGACGGGCTGGCCCACATGCCTCCACCGTTGCGGACGACTACCAGGCGCAGCGTGCTATTATGCGCCCCGTTGGCCTCCACCAGGTCGAGCAGCCGGCGGCGGAGTCTTTCCGGGTCAGGTGGCAGTGGCACATGGAGCGCTGCCGCATCGCGAGTAATTCGCGCCCAATGCCGCTCGAACGCAAACAGGACGCCATCCGCGACGCGTAGGGTGGTGAAAACACCCCATCCCGAAAGCAGGCCCGCCTGTCCCGCCGAAAGCGCCGCGTCGGTAGCCTGTCGAATGGTCTCGTTGTGAAGAATGTAGCGGTGGAGCACCTGTTCATTCTAGCAAGGCGTCTGTTCTGACGGCCGTCGTCCAAGCTCACAGCGCCAGCGCGCCCCGGTACAGCATCTCCTTAAACGTGAACTTGGCCTTCACCGTTAACTGGCCGAGCCGCGTGGAAAAGGTCGCCTCGCCATCATCCATGCTCAACGGCACCAGTTCACTGGAGAATCCGAAGAGGAAGCTCGTCCCGGTGCCGGTCTGCCGGTGGACCACTCCCGCCTGGGCGAGTTGCTTTCCCTTAGGTTGGATGGTGGTGAACTGTTTCAGGTTGTCGTATGGGTCGTCTTGCGACGGCTGGCGCGCCGGTGGTTCTTCGGCGCCGGTCGAGTTCTGGCGGCCGCTTAACAAGGGGATCTCATTGACGCTGATCACGTAATGATTCGCAAACTGTTCCGGCAGCGGCACCTTCATGGCGTCGAGAATCGGCCGGGCGCTCTCCCAGCGGACAGTGCCCTTGTAAGATGACGCCGTGCCCCGGCCCGCCCCACCGCGGTTCCCGGTCCTCCTCCGGCCCATCCCGGGAAGACCGATGCCGACACCTGAACCTGATTGGCCCGCACCGCCCGCCTGCTGGGGCAGGTATTCGGCGATCACTTCCTTAGCCCACGGGGACCTGGTAATGAGCCGGTCAATTTCCTCGGTAGTCCAATCCGACGGAGGCTTCTTGTCCCAGAACTCCGGACCCGCTGCCGCATCCAACCGTGCCCAGGCCGCAAACCCTGCTCCGGCAAGCAGCAGGGCGCTCCGGCGCGTAACCGCGATTGGCGATCGTCCTCTTTCCTGCATTGCTAACCCTCTGAGGTTATGGACGTTTCGTGGCCGCCGTTGAGTTGCACACCATCAGCCAGGCATCCGAGCCGTCTTCGTAGTACTGGCGTACAGTTCTCACCTTGCGGAAACCATACTTTTCGTAGAACGCCCGGGCTGCGCGGTTCGTCACTTTCACCATGAGGGCGAAGCGGCCGATCCGGCGCAACCGCAACCGGCGCAGCGTGCCGTCCATCAGCGCCGAGGCCGCACCCCGTCCCCGGTCTGCCGGATCGACCGCCACCGATACCAGTTCCGCGCGTCCTTCGGCCCCCACCCCCCGTGTGCAGGTAACCATATACCCGCAAACGTTCCGGCGCCTCTCCGCTACCAGAAAGAGGTCCCCGCATTTGTGGAGGAATTCTGCAAATAAGTTGCGGTCATATGCATCTTTTCCAAAACTAAGGTGTTCAATTTCCAGGATCCGGTCGAGGTCCTTAGCGCGCATGCGGCGGATCGAAAATCGCGCAAGCATTCTGTTATCCTTTCGTTTAGAGCATTTGGAAGAGGCCGGAGCGCGCCGGTGTTAAAAAAACGAAAGAAACACAATCCGCCTCTTGACAGGAATTTCAGACGCGGAGATACTGAAACCAAGATGCAACTGAGTGGCAACACCAGCCAGCCGGAAGCGTTCTCCGCGACCTTGGTTGACCTCCGCCGGGGCGACGCCGCGGTGCTCGACCGTATCGATCTGCCCGGCGAAGATGCCCGCCGCCTGATGGAACTCGGCTTCCTGCCAGGCACCACGGTCACCGCCGGATTGAGCGCACCAGGCGGCGACCCCCGCGTCTTCCAGGTGGACGGTTCCGAGATCGCCTTGCGGCGGGAAACCGCGCGGCGTATGATGATCCGGCGGGCGAAGTTGCCGAAGCCGAAAACGCCGAGGGTATCATGAGCGAGTGCAGCGATTGCCACGGCTGCGGCAGTCCGGCCGTCCTGGAATTTCCTCGCGCCGTAAAAGCCCCCCAGGCTGTGGCGGTGATCGGCCCGCCCAACTCCGGTAAAACGACTCTCTTCAATCGCCTCACCGGTCTCCGCCAGAAAGTCGCGAATTTCCCCGGCGTCACCGTCGAGCAGCACACCGGCGTGGTCGAACTTTCCGATGGCCGGGCGCTCCAGCTCATCGACCTCCCTGGCGTTTACAGCCTTTCGCCCCGCTCCGAAGACGAGCAGATTGCCCACGACGTACTGACCGGCCAGCGCACCGACACTCCCCGTCCCGAAGCTGTCCTGCTGGTGCTGGACTCCACCAACCTGGGCCGTCACCTCATGCTGGCCGCCCCGATCCTCGCGCTGGGCCTCCCTACCCTGGTCATCCTCAACATGGCCGACGATCTCCGCAATCGCGGTGGCAAGTTGGACCTCGCGGCGCTCTCCAAGGAACTTGGCGCGCCGGTGGCGCTCATCAGCGCGCGCGCCGGCGACGGGGTGGACCAAGTCTTCGATTTCCTCGCCGGCGTGATGCCCAAGCCGGCTCCCCGCGAGCTGCCCGTCCTCCAGGATGTCCCCAAGTGCCGCGCGTGGGCCGGGCGGGTGAGCGGGCAGGCAGCCTATCGCGCGCCCATCCCGCCCAAGTGGACGCGCCGGCTGGACTCGGTCTTCCTTCACCCGATTGCGGGGCCGCTGGTCTTTCTGGTGGTCGTAATCGCAGTCTTTCAAACCATTTTCAGCATCGCAGATCCTTCCAAGGACGCGGTGGACTGGCTGATCGGCAAATCCGGCAACTGGATTGCATCTGCGCTGCCCGACGGCCTGCTCAAGTCGCTGCTCGTGGATGGCGTCTGGAAGGGTGTGGGATCGGTGATCGTCTTCCTGCCCCAGGTGCTTCTGCTGTTCCTCTTTATCGGCATTCTGGAAGACTCCGGGTATCTCGCGCGCGCCGCACTGATTGCGGACCGCACCATGGCGAAGTTTGGCCTGCAGGGGAAATCCTTCATTCCGCTGCTTTCGGCATATGCCTGCGCGGTACCGGCGATCATGTCCACCCGCACCATCGAAAATAAGCGCGACCGTTTTGCCACCATCCTGATCGCGCCTTTCATGACGTGCTCGGCGCGGCTGCCGGTTTACAGCCTGATCATCGCGGCGTTCATCCCGGGCAAGCAGATCCTGGGCAGGTTCCTCAGCCAGCGCACCGCGGCGATGCTCGGCCTCTACATCATGGGTTTCCTGGCCGCTGTGGTCACCGCGAAGGTGCTGAAATCGTCGATCCTGAAGAGCGGCCGCACGCCATTTCTGCTGGAGATGCCATCTTACCGGTGGCCAACCTTGAACTCTCTCGGCTTACGCCTGCTGGATCGCTCCAAGGTATTTCTCCGCCGCGCGGGCACCATCATCCTGCTGGTCACCGTAATCCTTTGGATCTCGATGAACCTGCCTTATTCGCACGGCAAACCGCCCGCCCCGGAGAGCAGCCTCGCGGGAACAATCGGGCGGACCTTCGAACCGGCGATCAAGCCGCTGGGCTTCAACTGGAAGATCGGGATCGGCCTGATAACGGCTCTCGCGGCGCGGGAAACGATCATCGCGACGCTAGGGACGATTTACGGCATGGACCCCGAGTCCGACAAGTTAGGACTGCAGACAGCCATTCACCACGATCTCACCCCGGGAGGCGCTTTCGCCTTACTGGTGTTCTTCGCCTTTGCCATGCAATGCATTTCCACCATCGCGGTGGTGCGCCGCGAGACCGGCGGGTGGAAGTGGCCGCTCCTGCAATTCAGTTACATGAGCGTGCTGGCGTACGCCGGCGCGTTCGTGGCCAATCACCTGATCGGGTAGATCGTGGCGCGGGCACTCGTGCCGCGTCGGCACTCATGGGGACGCGTGTCGGGCGTGTACCGTGCCAGTGCCGCCACAAGGACTCGGTGGCGACGAACCGCCTTAATTGCCTTCCGTGTCCTTTAATCCGACCGCCTCTTCGAACACCGTCGCGAAGAAGTCGCGGGAGGCGGGGGAACAGCCGATGTGCAAATTATCCCGGCCCTCTTCAACGAATCCAATGTAGCCGTCCCAGCCGAGATCGCTCAGCACGAACCGCAGGCATTCCAGCTCACCGGGAGGCAGGCTGGCATAATCGATGTCAAAGACCTGTCCCGAACAATGGGCCAGCCCTTCCCGCTGCCCCATCTGGCGCGCGAAATCTTCGGGCTCGACCAGCGCCGTAACCGGCAGCGGATGGAAGCGCTCGCCTTTGGGCTTCAGCTCCTCGTGCAGGCGCCGGGTTTCGAACGCGATGTACGCCAGGGTGCCGATCGCCGCCGGCGAAGCCTCGGAATAGTACTCGAGATTTGACGGTGAATCGGTCGCCAACTGCAGTTGATAGCCGAAATACTCGGGGCGGTCGAGCGCCTTCACCAGGCGTTTGCCGCCGTCGGCGCGGATGTCTTCGCAACTGTGGAACACCAGGTCGTCCCGCCTCAGCCAGACCGCCAGGCGGTGCGAAGCACGAATCGTGGGAGTAAAGTCGCTGCGGTATTCCTGTGACAGCCCCTCGAACTGCTCCGGATCGCGGCGGTAAAGGCCGAGTAACTGCTCCGCCCGCATCACCCGGAAATAGTAAGTCGGTGAGTAATCCCGCAGCATCTGTTGTTCGATCGCCTGATACAGCTCGCGGTTACGGGCCGGATTGGCGGCAAAAAACATGCGCGGCACCGTCACGTCGTCGGCGGGAACGCCCCGGGCGTGACGAGTCAGATCGAGCATCTCGGCAACGCATCCCTCGCCGCAGTGGTAGGCAAAGATCGCCCAGTCCAGGCCGCCGAATTTCTGACGCAAGCCGGCCAGATATCGCGCCGCCGCAGGCACCGCGCGCTCGGGAAGAAGACGCTCATCGCGCGTCGAAACGACATAAGTCGTCTTGCGCGTGACTGTCTTGTACTTGGACTTGGCGTTCTTGTTCTTACTCGGGATGGCGACTCGCTCACGCGTTACCTTGGTCCCGTAAGTGACATACACCTTCAAGCCCATGCTCCTGGCCGTGGCACTGGAGATCTGCATGATGCCGCGCGGACCGGAGGGACTTTGCGCGTTGGCATCGCCCCAGCTCTCCAGATAGGCGATCGCCTCGATCACCGACTGGGGGAAACCGCTCTGTTCCGAAGCCGTGTGAAAAAGCGTCTGCAGCCGCGGGCTGGTAATCCGCTTGGCCCCGGGCACCGCGTTGGCATCGCGCATAATGCCGAAGGTTTGCGACTGAATCATGCGGTCCGTGCGGACCGACAGAAGGTCGCTCGAAACGTCATCGCGCGCCACTCCGATTCCGGAGACCCGGTGAGACGGGGTGAAATACTCCGGAGAGCCGGCCTGACCCAGTGGCGCGAGGCCCAGGACGAACAAAATCGCGAGTTTCATTCCGCTGAGAGATATTATCCGACGATCACTACCAAGTGTCCACGATTAGTTTGGACGTAAGTGTCGGTAATAACGGTACGTTAACTGGTATTAATCCAGTAACAGGGTACTAGCGGGCCGCGCGGAAGATCTGGATCGGCTTTGGTTGGCCAATGGTTAACTTACCCGACGAGACCACCAGGTCCGGCGAACCCGCGGGGAACGACCGGAAGCGCAAGCCTTCGGGCATCGACAGGTCATCCACGTCGATTTCCAATGCCTTCGCGTCACCGGCGCGATTCAGGACGACCAGCACGTACTCTTCGGGCGAAGTGCGCAGATAGGCGTATTGATCCCGATTCACCAGCAGTTCCGTCAATCCTCCGCGGCGCAGCGCCGGGTGTTCCTGGCGGAAGTGGAGCAGGCCGCGTTCCCATTCGTAGACCGTGCGCGCGTCACCCGTCCGGCCCTCCGGTGTAAATGCGTTGACGGCATCGCCGGGAAATCCGCCGGGAAAGTCAGCGCGGATGGAGCGGTCGGTGCGGTCGTTTCCCTTCCCCATCGCGATCTCGTCGCCATAGTAAAGGTGCACCACACGGCGCGTCGTCAGGAGGAAGGTCTGGGCCATCATGAGCCGGGCAATGTCGCTCTCCGCCGCCGTCAGCATGCGCGGCCCATCGTGATTTCCCACAAACGCCACCAGCATCTCCGGCCGCCGGTAGAGGGAATCCTCGGAGAGGATTTCCGCCAGCTTCACCATCGGCTGGCCCTGGCCAAACACCTCGCGGATGGCGCCCTCGAGCGGAAAGTCGAGCATGGAGGGCAGTTTCGTGTCGGTACCACCTCTCCGGGTACCGCCTTCGAAGAAGGACAGCACCGCCGGGTTCGGCGCCGTGATCTCCCCGACCACGACGAAGCCGGGGTACTGCCGGTCGATGGCGGTCTGCCACTTCTCCCAGAAGGGACGATCGACATAGGGGTAGGTGTCCTGGCGAATGGCATCCACGCCGGTCATGCCGATCCACCACAGTGCATTCTCGATCAGGTAATCGCTGACTAGCGGGTCGTCCTGGTTGAAATCGGGCAGATCGCCCGCGAACCATCCGCGCAGGGGCAACTCGCGCTGCTTGGGCCGCGCATACGGATCCGACAGGGCGGCGATTTCGAAGTTGTTGGACGGCTTGGAAGTGCGGTCCTGGTAGTTGAACCAGGTCTTGGTGGGCGGGTCTGCGGCCCACGGATGATTTGGTCCGCAGTGATTGGCGACCTGGTCCTGCACCACCTTGATGCCGGCGGCGTGGGCAGCGTCCACCAGGTCCTTAAACTCCTGCATGCTGCCGAAACGCGGCTCTACCGCGTAGAAGTCTACCGTGTGATAGCCGTGATACGGGCTGGCCGCCGGGTTGGAGTTCTGGTACGCCGGTGTCATCCAGATGCCGGTCACCCCCAGTTCCTTGAGGTACGGCAGATGGTCGCGGACGCCCCGAAGGTCGCCGCCATGATAGGCGAGCACCGTATTCCGGTCGGCGGGGTGTCGGTACTCGGGCGGGCTGTCGTTGGAAGGATCGCCGTTGGCGAAGCGGTCCGGCATCAGCAGGTAGATGACGTCGTCGGGGCTGAAGCCCTGGAAGCGGCCTTTGGGGTCGAGCGGTGTATCGAGGGCAAACTCGAAGTCGGCCGTCCCACCGGGATTCTTCACTTGAAACCGATATTTGCCAGGCTTGACGGAAGGATCGATGGTCAGATACGCGAACAAGTAGTTGCCGTTGTCCGAAATGTGCCGGACATCCATGCGGAGACCCTTGGCGGGGGAAGTCAGGGTAGCGGCGGTGAGGCCGGTTCCCGTGAGAAGCACCTGGACCGGATTCAGCGAATGATGGACCCACCAGTTCGGTGGCTCTACTTTTGTGATGGAGGGCGAGGCGAGGGCCGTGGAAGCGGCAAGAAGAAGACACAGTGGCGTAACACGGCGTAGGGGCATAAAAAAGATACGGAAACCTGACTGACGAAATCATACTACGTCTCCGGCGATTGCCGAAATAACGGCACACTGTTGGCCTTTCGGCACGTGCCGGCCTGCAACCATCAGCCCGTGCTCGTGTTTTCAAGGATGTACGGGCTGTCCGGAGGGGCGGGCCGCGTGCACCTGAAACCGTGGTACCCGGTGGGACATCCAAAACGGTATCGGGACCCGTACTAGTGATGAGTAATTGAGGGGCGTAGCGCAATGTTCGGAATCGCCGGCAACAACCGTAAACCGCGTGAGAGATCGCAGGAACCGTGGGAGTATCGGATCCACGACGGTGCGGCCCAATTCCGCTTCGAGCTGAGGGGTTGCCTGGCATCGGAGAGCGTCGCGGAGTTGGAGCAGTGCTGGCGGACTGCAGCTTCGACACTCCGCGGCAAGGATTGGATCGTGGATGCAAGTGCGCTCACCGGCATCGATCCCAGCGGGCGCGATCTCCTCCATCGCTGGCGCGTGGCGGGGGCACAATTTGTGGCGGGAGCCGAATCGCGGGCGCTGCTGGCGGATACGATCGGACCAGTCGCCACACCACCCACTCAGCCTCGCACGGCGCGGTTGATGCCATTTTCGTTACAGGCTGCACTGCCCTGGTTGGTGGCACTTTTCACGCTTCTGGTACCGGCCAGCCTGTTCGCGGACGACTCCGTTCTGAACACCTCGGCCGCGGAATCCGCCGGACCGAACGCGGCCTTGGCGCGCTATTTCGCGGGAGTTGACAAGAACCGGCCCTGGGGGCAGGAAGACGTGGAGATCGATGCCTCACTGCCAAAACTCAAGGAGCGGGGACGGCTGCACGCGATCCGGCGGCTCCTTCCGTTCGGAAAGCCCCAGTACCAGGTGATGGAGTCGGATGGATCGCGGACGGTGAAACAGCAGGTGATCGCTCGCTACCTGTCGGCCGAAGTAGAATCATCGCGGCTGGCTCCTTCTTCCGTTTCGGTTACACCGGCGAATTACCAGTTTCATTATGTGGGGTCGGTGGGAGACGACGGTCAGCTTACGTACGTTTTTGCGATCTCGCCACGGAAGAAGCGGGAGGGGCTGATTCAGGGAGTTCTGTGGATTGACGCGCACACCGGAACTGCGGTGCGGCTGACCGGAAACCTGGTGAAGAGCCCGTCGATCTTTCTGAAGCGCGTGGCGGTCACTCGCGAAACCAATCTGCGCGACGGCGTGGCAGAGTCGCGCACCACTCACATCGCACTGGATACGCGTCTTGTGGGACGCGCTCAACTGGTGATTCACGAGCGGCCATGTTCCGATTGCACGGAAGTGGCGGACAGCGGCGCGAATTAGAAAAGCGGACCCTGCTCTACAACTTCAACTTCTGATTGACGGCTTTTCCGTACACCATTTGGCCCCGCGTATCGCCGGTGTACAGCGCCACTCCGGCGGCCAGCAGAAAAACCACGGTGTGGATCGCCAGGACCAGCAGCGCGAAGTTGGCATCATCCATCTTCGAGGTCAGCACCGACTCCATCGCGCGGAAAACCCAGAACCCGCTGATGCCTGCATGGGCGATGAGATCCGGAATTTGTGGCAGATCGCGCACAATCACCCCGGCGAGCAGGATTTGCGGGATCAGTGCGATCGGCACCAGGGTGTTGGCCTGATCCTCCGTGCGCGCTACCGCCGAGAGAAACAGGCCGGTTGCGGTGCCGGCCAGCACCGAAGCCGCCATGGAGAGGAATTGCCGCGGTCCGTCGCCCGGCACCGCGCCGAACGAATTCACGATTGCAAACAGCACCGCCACCTGAATGATGCCAAATACGCCCAGCACCGCCATCTTCGATAACAGGTAACTGACAATCGAGAGATTCACGTCGCGCTCCATGCCATAGATGAAGCGCTCCTTGACGATCTCCTTCGAGGCGTTGCTGCACCCGCACCAGAACGCCGAAATGCCCAGGAAGAACAGCAGTGAAAACTGTTTCGGATCGTTGCCGCCCACGGCGCCGAACACCAGCACCAGCGCGAGGCCGATCAGGCCGCTCTGCGCCAGAGCATAGGTCAGCAGTTTGCGGTCGGCCGCCAGCAGCTTGGAGAAGCGGCCGGTGAGAATGGCGAACTGCCGCTTCACTTCCGGAAGCTCGTCCTGCACACGGCCGGTCTGATCGGCGCGCCGCGCGGGCGTAGCCGACTCCACCGGCGCGGCGGCCAGCGGCTCTTCGAGGTAGCGTCGATATTCGGGGCAGGCACGGAAGCGGTCGCGCCATTCGAGCCCCGGCGCCTCAGCCAGCTTGCGGTACACGTCACCGAGCTTTTCCACGCCGAAATAGCGCCTCGCGCCGGCCGGCGGGCCGTAGTAGGCCAGCATACCGGGCACCGTCATGACGGCAATCTTGTGGCAGAAGTCCTCCACGTTCGCGACAGTGTGGGTGACGCAGATCACGGTCATGCCGTCGTCTGCCATGCGCCGGAACAAACGCATCATTTCCCAATCGGTGCCTTCATCCAAACCGCTGGTGACTTCGTCGAGGAACAACAGCTCGGGCTTCGACACGGTCTCGTTGGCGAGGGCAGCGCGCTTCTTCTGGCCGCCGCTCAGGAGCCTGATAGGCGTGGTGGCGCGATGCTTGAGATCGACGCGTTCGATGGCCTGAGCAACAGCCGCGCGCAGCCCGCTCTCCGCCGTGTCCGGCGGGAGCCGCAGCCGGGCCGTGTACCGAATGCACTCCTCCAGGCTCAGGTCTTCATGGAGCACGTCCTTCTGCGGCACCAGCGCAATGCTCTGCTTGACGGCCTGGAAATTCGCATACAGGCTGACATCGTTCAGGAAAACCTGGCCCTGGTCGGCGGGCGTGCGGGCGCTGAGAGCTTGCATCAGGGTGGACTTGCCCGAGCCGCTGGAGCCCAGGATACATACGAATTCACCCGGCTCGACCACCAGCCCAACATCGTCCAGAATGCGGATCATCTGGCCATTGGCATGCGACTTCACGGTCCTGGTGAGACTGCGCGCCACCACGCGCAAGTTCCCCTCACGGGTGGATTGCACGAGGCCCCGCCCGGTGAATTTGAAGGAATAGGGACCGATATCGATGCGGTCGCCCGAGCGCAATTCGCGGTGAGAGGTGATGCGTTCGCCATTGAGAAATGTGCCGTTGGCGCTGCCCAGGTCGCGGAGGAAGACCTTGCCTTGGGAGACGCGCACCTCCGCGTGGCGGCGCGAGACCCGGGGATGGTCGAGCGTGATGCCGCCGGGGTCGGGCGCGCGGCCAATGATCGCGTCGCGGTCGAGCACGATTTCGCCGGCCGGATGTGCGACGGCTTCGCACTCTTCGCGGAAGTCGCCCACGACCGTGGCCTGTGCCTCAGGAATGTGGGACATGAATCCCGCAGGACGTTGCGCGACGGGCTCCGCCGGGAACGAGGTGGTGCGAGGCGGCCGTGGAGCGGAAGGCGGGCCCATCGGCGGCGGGGCGGGGGTTCGCGGAGGCGCTCCAGGCACGGTCCCGGATGGCGGGCGGGCGCCGGGGGGCGGGCCGGTTCGCTCGGCTGTCGCGGCCTGCCCCGGGCTGGTGGATGACGAAAGTGGATCGTTGGTCCTCGGGCCTTCTGCCAGGAAAACCGCAATGGTGGTGCCGAACTCGATCTGGTCGTTGTGCCGCAGGGCCGCCGGCTGATCCAATGCCGCGCCGTTGCGCAGGGTCGGCACGTTCGGCGACAGCGGTTCGATGTGATAGCCTCCGTTGCGCGCCACCACCAGGAACTGCCGGCGCGAGCAGGTCGGATCGGAGAGCGGCACGGAAGCATCCGGGTCGCGGCCGACCACACACGGGGCTTCCCCGAATTTCGAGAGAGAGACCAGCCGCCGCAACTGCGGAAAGTAGAGCGCGGGAAACTTTGCGATGATGCCGCTGTCAGGGCCTGGCATTGGTGTCCCAGATGTTGATTCGCACTTCGGACGCTTTGGGCATGAGTTGCAACACGACGCCGTCGCGGATCCGGAACTCATCCACAGGGTGGACCAGGTAATCGAGCGGAATATCCGTGATCTCCGCGAGGTTCTCGCCGTTCCCCGAATACAGTCGAACGATCTTGCGAACGTCCACACGCTGGCCGGGAAAGGCGGCCTCGATCGCCACATAGGTTCGGCCGCGCACGTCCTGGCCGAGCCGGCGCACCGACACCATGTTTTCGCCCAGCGCGAGGTAGCGGATATTCAAGACGGGCACTTCGTTTGCGGCACTGGGCAGGCTGCTGACGGTCGCCTGGCTTCCGCTGCTCAGCGAAACCACGCCGGCGTCGGCCGCATCCAGGTCCGGATCACCGGTGGTGGCGGGTCTGGGGACAGAGTATTGGCCTGACGCGTTAGGCTCCAGGATGTAGCGGTCGCCGGTCTGGAACTGGACGACGCTGAGGGCGTTGTTCGGCAGGACGCGCACGCGCTCGGCTGCAAAAGCGATCTGCGCTTCGCTGCGGAACTTGCCTGCGGCATCGTAGAACGCGAGGCGCTTCTGCAGGGGATCGCCGACTACGAAGCCGCCATCCTGCATCAGGTCGAAAGAGGTGGGCCCCTCGGCGAGTTCATCGTCGCCGCCCTCCGAGAGGGTCAGGACGCCGGCTTCGGGCGGCGCGCCGGACGGGTTTGCGGCAACACGCGCCGGAATGACGATCGAGCGGGTCAAGGCGACCGGCGTGGCTTTGCCGCTCGGCGGCGGAATCTGGTTTTTGGGTTGGGTGGGGTTATTCCTGGAACAGGCGGCTCCCAGAAACGCGAGCAGGACGGCAGGGCAGAACGACCCCCGACCGCGACTCATCGTCCTCATGGATCGACCAGCCGGTTCGAGCGAACGGGATAGTAGCCGGAGAGATTCGACCAGCTCATACGGTCGTTGCGAATCACGCGTCCGGCAGCACCGCTGGCCTCATAGACAATCGGTCCGCCGTCACGCCGATAGCCGGCGAAGAGGACGACATGAGATCCGGGCTTGTTGAGCGCATCGCCAGGCTTCAGGTCGGTGTAGACGTTGCCGCTGATCCGGGTGGCGAGTTGTTCCAACGTGATGGTGGAGAAATCGTGGTTGCCGGTCCGGTGTCCCCAGCACCAGGCGACGAAGCCGGAGCAGTCGGTCCCGGTGGTGCAGCGCGAAACGCCGTGGCGTTTGTGCGACCCGGCGGCCAGGCCCGCACGAAGCTTGCGCTCGAATTCCTGTGGCCCGTCGGCGCCTCCCCAGTTGTAGGGCAGGCCGGTCACCTGCTGTTGCGGGAACCAGTCCGACTGGTAGGGCACACCCTGAATACAGGGCGCGTGGCGGTTGGCTTCGCTGCAAGTCCAGGTGTATCGGGAAAGCGCTTCGGCGCTTTGCAGGACGTCCGCGCGGGTCATGGCCCCGGAGGATCCAGGGACGGGAATCGACGGATTGTTGACGGCGTTGGTGGGCGTGCCAGGTTTGAGAAGCGGAGGCGGTGTTAGCTGCACCTTGGGTGGAATCGCCGGATTGTTGGGATCCGGTGCACTCGGGTTCTGGGGTGTGGTCGCGGGTGGATTAACGACCGGCGGGTTCTTCGGCGCCGCCACCGGGATCTGCGACGGCGGCAAGGTGACGGGCGGCAGGCCGGCCGTGCGGTAGATCCACGTCATGAAGCCGAGGCCGAATCCAAAGCCCACTGCGGTGGCCGAGTAGATCAGGGGAACCAGCCATTTCAGATCTTTCTTCGGCTGGGGAGGCGGGGCTTTGCGTCTGCCCAATTCCGCCGCGGACTGCGGGCGATCCTTGGGATCGGGCTGGATCAACGGCAGAATCTCGTCCCCCAGATCGGCCGGCACGTTCGGAGGGATACGGGGCGCGGCCTTGCGAACCTCCACGGCCTCGTAGAAGGTCTGCCCCATGGGGATCGGTGAACCGCTGGCCGCTTCCGCCAGCACCAGGCCGAAACTGTAGATGTCGGAGCGCGCATCCACCTGCCCGCCGAAGAGTCCGAATTGCTCGGGCGAAGCATACGCCAGTTTGCCCTTGAACCCGCCCACGAGGGTCTGACCGGGCGCGGCCGCAACCGCCGCGACGCCGAAATCGATCAGCTTGGCTTCTTCGGGCCGGCCGTTGGGAAGGATGATGTTGCCGGGTGAGACGTCGCGGTGGACCACGCCGAAGGCATGGACCGCCGCCAGCCCGGCGCCGATTCGCTGCATGAGCGCGCGAACATTCTCGCTGCTGAGCGGTCCGTTCTGCAGCACCTGCTCGAGCGACGGGCCTTCCACCAACTCCATTACCAGGTATACGCGGCCCTCCTCGCTGAGCAAGTCGTGACAATGGACGATGGCGTCATCGTTGATCTGCATCAGGGCGCGCGCCTCGCGGACGAAGAGCTGCTCCATGTTGGCGTTGGCGGTGAGATCCGGCCGGATTACCTTAATGGCGCGCAGGCTGCCCAACTGCGTATGGCGGGCGCGATAGACCCAACCCATTCCGCCGCCGCCGAGCGTTCCCAGAATCTCGTACACGCCGAAGAGCACGGTGCCGGGAGGAATCTGCCGGTCGGCCGGGGGATTGCCTGGAGGTGTAGGTCTGGTGCCCATAGAAGGACCGGCGTTTATTCCTCTTTGAACTTTCGGAGGACCTCGTACTGCTTTTCCACGTCGTTCATTTGAAAGTTGGCAGTAGACGCATTGCCGGACTGCATTGCCTGCGCAGCCAGTTGCATGTGCATCCGCATTAAGCCAAGCGATACGGCCAGATCCGTCCGAAGCGGGCCAATCCCCTGCGCACGGTTGTTCCGGTCCATCTGATCGTAAAATCGTCCCATCACCTCGACGCGCGCTTTCAGATCGATAAATCGCTGATTGGTTGCGGTGTCCACGGCTGGCAGACGATTCGGGGGGGCCTGATTATTATATGGCGGTGTCTGGTTGTTATTCGGCTGCCGCTGGTTATTGTAAGGAGGAATCTGATTGTTATAAGGCGGCTGGTTGTTATAAGGCCGCTGATTATTGTACGGCGGAACCTGGTTGTTATAGGGCGGTGTGTTATTGTACGGCGGCCTCTGGTTGTTATATGGCGGAGCGTGGTTATTGTAAGGAGGATTCTGGTTGTTATAAGGAGGTTGTTGGTTATTGTATGGCAGCGGGGTTTGATTATTACAGGGCGGGTTGGCGCAGATAGGGTTGGGGGTATTAAACGAGTAAGGCGGGGTTTGGTTATTGGGAGGTGTCGTCGTCTGATTATTGCAGGGCGGGTTGTTGCAGATCGGATTATTGGACGGCGGCGACTGATTGTTAGTACACGGCGGATTCGCACAAGGCGGATTCGTGTTGTTATACGGCGGAGACTGATTGTTGCACGGGGGATTGGCACAAACCGGAGGCGGCGTCTGGTTGTTGCACGGCGGGGTGGGGCAAGCCGGGACGGGGTTATTGTTGATCGGCTGCGTGGGAGTGTACCGGATGATGCCTAGTTTGCCGTGCAGGTCGAAGCGGGCCAGGCCGATGCGGTGATCGGCCTCGTCAAACGCATAGTAAGTCCCCGCGGCGGTGAGTCCCGCGAGGAAGAGCCAACCGAAGACCAGGCGGACGGTGTTCACTGCTTCCTCGGCGACGGCGGAGTAGCGGTGGTGGCCGCCGGAGCAGCCGCTTTCTTTGGCGGCGCAGCGGGAGCCTTGGTCTTCTTGACGCGGTCGCCTTCCTTGGCGGCAGGCGTACCTAAAGTGGACCGGGCGACGGAGAACTGGTCCTGCACATCCGTCACCACGAGCGTGTCCACCCGCTCATCCATTTCGATGTCCTTGCCGGTAGGCCCCTTCATGGTGCCGGTAGTGTGGCGGACTTCGTAATAGTCGTTGATTTTAACGCCGGCATTCTCGCCGCCGGTGAGATACACTTTGGCGCCGACTACTTTGCCCACGATCAGGCCGGTGGCGCCTGTGGAATCCGTAACAGGCGGCGGGGCCGATCCGCGCGCATCGCCAGGGGGCGCGGACGTCACAGGCGCGCTGCCGCCGCTTCGCGAAGGCAGTGAGTCGGCCTTGGCGAGCATCTTCGACGCCAGGTCGTCCGAGGCTCCCTGAATCGCCAGGCTCGCCGCCAGGGCCTCGGGGTGCATGGTGACCGAGCCGCCATCCCCACCTCCGCTCTTGCCTACCTTGGCGCCCTTGCCTAGCGTATGTTTCTGCTTGTTGTTGACCTGCTCCGCGAGGAAAATCTGCGCCGTCTGGGTGCTGATGACGCGCATACTGATCGTGACCTCGGCCACAGCCTCAACTTTGCCAAGACCAACTGGTCCGACACCGACCCGATTATTCTGTACCTCATCTGCAAGTGCGTCCACGGAGCCCGTGACGATGGCATCGACATTCAGGAGCTTGCCGAGTTTGGGCGCATCGCGCGGATCGAAGCGGTCGCTGAATTTCTGGTTCTGTTCTTTGAGAATCTTGTCGATCTGGTTCCGATCGATCACTTCGAAGGCGCCTTTGCCCACCAGCTTCGAAAGCACGCGCTGTGCGGCCATCGCACCCACATTCTTGTCGCTTCCGAAGATCCGCACCACGTCGCGGCTGACTGCCTTCGAGTCGAAATCGTAGATCGCGATGCGCTTGGACTGGCTGAAGGCCAGGATTGGCAAAAGAAAAAGAGCAAAAAAAAGGCGAAGTGGACCCCTCGGGTCTCGGGATAGAGGCACGGCAATTTACCTTCCGAGTGATGGCCAGTATACCCCAAGGCTCGGAACCTGTGCAATCCAGTACGAACAGGATAAGCTGCGCGTAAAGCCCCAGTTTCCTGGTACCTCTTACGCGCTCATCACCTCTTCGAAAGGAGCCGTTCTAAAGGAGATGCGGAGTCCGCTCGCAGGATCGTCGAGCTGCGCCCTGACACGGCGTTGCAGGAGCGGATCGGAACCCGCCGAGCGGAAGCTAACGGGCGTTGGCTCCCGTCCGTCACGGCTTCCAACACACCGCCACTGAGGACTGGCCTCGTGAGCCTTATGGATTGGCGATGAGAACGCCATCGTCGAGAATCGTCACGGCCGGACCCAGAGCGTTGCCGTTGGAATCGAAGAACTGTAAAGGAGCCTCGCCGTGGTATGTCCGGCCGTCATTACTGATTGTAGTGGTTTGGATAAGCGCCCCAAAGCCGGTCGGATTGGCGTGAGGGTCGTAGGTCCAGAATCGTCCGGTGCCACGGAAAGTGCGGGGGCCTGTCTGGGTGAATGTCCCCCACAAAGAGCTATCGAGGGCTGCCGGTGTCAGGTCCGTCTGGCCACTGGAGATCCAGATTCCGCCGCCATAGAGTTCGAAGGTTTTGAATGGCGGAAAGGAGTTGTCTTTGGCCGAGACGGTGCCCTGCCACAAGCCGCTAATCTGGCCCGGACCACCCTCTGCCTGGTATTGGCTGGCCTCAACTGGGGAGGAGGTAAGGGCTGCGACTGCGGCGCCGCCTCCCAACAGTTTTCCCGCTTCGCTCAAAATCCGCCGCCGCCCGATCTTCAAGCTGGAGTACCCGGCGGGCGACAGCCGCCTTGTCGCCTTCTCCTGATTCCAGGAACGGGAGCGCATGAGTGCGCCAATAATGTCTGTCAGTTTCTGCATTTTGGATTCTCCTCTGAGTGGGTCATTCAGCTGACCGTCAGAGGGATGTTACGGGACGGCCTGCATTTCGGCCAAGACAAAGCGAGTTATTTCCGGATCACTCCACGATCATCGTATATCTGATTGATAAATCAGGCAGGTAGGCGCCATGTGATGCGATCCGGATAGCGCCTCAACGGCTCGCTGATAGCCACGTTAGCATGCGATGCCAGTAGTCTCGGGGCGGGGCAAGACCTTCGACCAGCCAAATGTATTGGTAGGGTTTCACAATAGTAGTCGCCAGCGACTTTCCGTCGGCCGACGCACTCAAAGCCATTTGTGGACTTCCACCGAACCAGACTCCCTGGTAGTGGCCAATCGCTCGTTTCTCTGCTGTTTCGGGATTGATGGCCCAAAGCGTGGATGGGATCGG
>Ga0335077_10002323_pt1 | contig 22709 bp, 15 predicted proteins | sample Lox_Sample_31_FD_207151 | JGI IMG/M metagenome (GOLD analysis project Ga0335077, IMG submission 207151) | Soil microbial communities from Loxahatchee National Wildlife Refuge, Florida, United States - Lox_Sample_3.1 | ecosystem: Environmental > Terrestrial > Soil > Wetlands | place: USA...
ACTACAGCCATCACATGCAGGTTTTAGTGCGCAATCTGCGCTGAAAGGGCGATTGGCATGCAGCTTTTCTCTCATCATCTTCTCAGCGTGATCCTCTTCACGCCGCTCGTGGGCGCCATCGCGCTCATGTTCGTCCCACGCGAATCGCAGACGCTTCACCGCCTGGTCGGCAACTTCTTTGGCGTCCTCGGCTTCGTCGTCTCCATTCCCCTCGTCCAATACTTCCGCGCCGGCTACGAGGGCTACGCCTTCAACGAATCCGCCGAATGGATTCCCTCCATCGGTGCCAGGTACTCCCTCGGCATCGACGGCATCAGCTTCCTCCTCATCATGCTGACCACCATCCTCGGCATGCTCGCCATTCTTTCTTCCTGGACCGCCATCCAGACGCGCACCAAGGAATACTACATCCTGCTTCTCCTCCTCCAGACCGGCATGCTTGGCGTGTTCATGTCCCTCGACTTCTTCCTCTTCTACGTGTTCTGGGAAGTCATGCTCGTCCCGATGTACTTCCTCATCGGCGTCTGGGGCAGCGAGCGCCGCCTCTATGCCGCCATCAAATTCTTCCTCTACACCTTAGCCGGTTCCGTCTTAATGCTCCTCGGCATCCTGGCGCTCTATTTCAACGCCGCGAAGGCCACCGGCGTGCAAACCTTCGACATTCCCACCCTTCTCGCCGCCGTGCAGAACCCGGCTTACTCCTCCATCTTCACCGAATCGCTCAAGACCTGGCTCTTCTGGGGTTTCTTCTTCGCCTTTGCCATCAAGGTGCCCATGTTCCCGTTCCACACCTGGCTGCCCGATGCGCACACCGAAGCTCCCACTGCGGGCTCCGTTATCCTGGCCGGCGTCCTCCTAAAGATGGGCACTTACGGTTTCATCCGCTTCTCGCTGCCGCTGCTTCCAACTGATCCAGTGATGCGCGCGAAGATCATCCACATCCTCATCGTGCTCTCGCTCATCAGCATCATCTACGGCGCGGTCGTCTGCCTCATGCAGAAAGACATGAAGCGCCTCATTGCTTACAGTTCCGTCAGCCACTTGGGCTTCTGCACCCTGGGCATCTTCGCTCTCACGCCTCAAGGCCTTTCTGGCAGCGTTCTCCAGCAGATCAATCACGGTATCTCCACCGGCGCGCTCTTCCTCATCGTCGGTGTTCTCTACGAGCGCCGCCACACCCGCCTCATTTCCGAGTTCGGCGGCCTTGCCACCCCGATGCCCAACTACGCCGCCATCTACCTCATCATCACCCTCAGCTCCCTCGGCATGCCCGTTCTCAACGGTTTCATCGGAGAATTCACGATTCTTCAGGGCGCGTTTGTCGTCAACAAGGCCTGGGCTGCCTGGGGTACTCTCGGCATCGTTCTCGGCGCCGCTTATCTCCTCTGGCTCTACCAGCGCGTTATGTTTGGACCCGTCACTCACGATGTAAACAAGAACCTGCCCGACCTGAATCTCCGCGAGTATGCCGTGCTTCTCCCGCTCGTCTTCCTCGCCTTCTGGATCGGCATCTATCCCAAACCGTTCTTCGCCTATATCGACCATCCCGTGGAAAAGATCGTCCACCAGGTCAATCCCGATTTTTACAAGCGGAACCGCAGTCAATTGGCGGAATTCCCCGGTTCGGTTTCCGAAAAGCCTTCAACCGTCGTCCCATCGGCTCCAGCCGCGCTGGAGGTCAAATAAGGCTCGCCCATGCATGTCTTCTTCCAATCCGTGCTCGCTTACATCCACGGTGACGGTCTCGCCATTCTCCCCGAGATGGAACTGCTCCTCTTCGCTCTCGGCATCCTGATCTTCGATTTCCTGCTCGAACCCAAAGAGAAGCACTGGAACGCCATCCTCGCCTTCATGGGCGTTTGCGCCAGCGGCATGGGCCTCTACATGCAAATCCAGCGCTACAACGTCGAGCGCACCAATCCCATGCACTCCTTCGGCATGCTCGGTTTCCACAACACCGTGCTTGTCGATGGCTACTTCATCATCTTCGCGGCTATCTTCCTGTCCGCCACCGCCCTCGCCATTCTTCTTTCCGTGAAGTACCTCGATCTCGAAAGGGAACAGGAGGGCGAATACTACGCCCTCCTCCTTCTCTCCTGCATCGGCATGATGCTCATGGCCTCCGGCATCGATCTGATCGTGTTGTTCCTTGGTCTCGAGACCATGGCCCTCAGCTTCTACGTCCTCTCTGGCTACCTACGCCGCAACAAACGTTCCAACGAAGCCGCCATGAAATATCTTCTTCTCGGCGCCTTCAGCTCCGGCATCCTCGCCTACGGCTTTTCTCTCCTCTACGGCGTCAGTGCGTCCACCAACATCGCGCAGATTTCAGACATGCTCGATCGCCGCCTCCGCTACACCTCCAGCCACGGCATGGTCGACTGGCTCGTCATCTTCGCGTTCGTTACCGTTGCTGCTGGGCTCTTCTTCAAAATTGCCGCCGTTCCGTTCCACCAGTGGGCACCCGACGTTTACGAAGGCGCGCCCACTCCCATCACCGCCTACATCAGTGTTGCCTCCAAGACTGCCAGCTTCGCCCTTTTCCTCCGCCTCATGACCAGCGTCTTCGGCGGCTCGCAGCCCACCTGGCAATATGCCATCGCGGGCGTGGCTATCGCCTCGCTCACCTGGGGTAACCTCGCCGCGCTGACGCAGACCAACATCAAGCGCCTCCTCGCCTACTCCTCCATTTCCCACGTCGGCTACATCCTCCTCGGCATCGTTGCCGGAAATATGACCGGCCTCATCGGCATGATGTACTACCTCATCGCCTACGCCTTCATGACCATGGGAGCCTTCGCCGTGGTCGTCGTCATGCGCCAGCGCGGCCTCATCGGTGACGAACTCGATGATCTCGACGGCCTCTACCAGCGCAGCCCCGCCGCCGCTCTTCTCCTCCTGATCTTTATACTCTCTCTCGCCGGCATTCCGCCTACCGCCGGCTTTGTGGGGAAGTACTTCATCTTTCAGGCCCTCATCGAGTCGCATCACCCCATCCTGGCCGTATTCGGCGCGCTCTATATCGTCCCCGCGCTTTACTACTATTTTCGCGTGGTCGTCCATGCCTGGCTTAAGAAGCCCGGCGACGCCCCTGCCCCCCACATGACCAACGCGCAAGCCATCGCCCTTGGTGCCGCCCTGTTTGTATCTCTTGCCGCGGGATTGTATCCTGAGCCATTCACGCGGCTGGCGCGCTATGCCTTCGGACAATAAAGACTCTAAAGACACCGATCTCACTCCGGTCGAAAAGGAAGCCGGTGGTTTCTCGCGCCAATTCGCCATGGCCATGGAGTTGCCCTTCATCCTCGTTGCCGCTGTCGGCGTCGGCGGCCTGGCGGGCTATTTCCTCGATCGCTGGCTGCACACCAAACCCTTCCTCATGCTCATCTTCGGCACTCTCGGTTTCATCGGCGGCCTCCGCGACATGCTCCGCCGCCTGGCCAAGGAATAAAGTCCGCGCCCTCGTTTGATCTTGGGTTCCTGTAGGGACGGCCTTCTGAGGCCGTCCCTACCTCGGCTCTTCCTGTAGCGGCGGGTCTTTAGACCCGTCCGGCCGCACGCACAAAAACCCGTCATCCCGAACGAAGTGAGGGATCTCTCTTCCTCCGCTTCCGCGAACTGCACTCTTACAACATGTTTTCTGAAGGAACTACTTCGTCGTCGCCGATTTGCTCACCTGGCCCGCCGCCAACCTCTGCCGCGCGTGTGCCGCCCACGGCCCCACCGGATCGAGCTTCAAATATGTGGCCCAATGCTCGCGCGCTTCCGCCACCGCTCCCAGCTTTTCGCACACAAACGCCAGGTTGTAGTGCGCGTCGCAGTACCGAGGCTCCAGCCGCACTGCCTGCCGTAAATGCTGCCGCGCCTCTTCCACTCGGCCCATATCCTCCAGCACGCTGCCCAGGTTGAAGTGTGCCAGCGCGCTGCTCTCGTCCATCTCCAGCGCCCGCTCAAAATACTCCGCGGCCTTCTCGAAATTCCCGTCTTCGTAGTGCAGTGTCCCGCAATTCAGCAGCGCTCCCACATTGCTTGGGTCGGCATCCACGCACCGGTCGTACGCTTCCATCGCTTTAGGTCGAGCCTGCAGGTCCGCTTCGTACGCCAGCGCCAGCGACATCCACTCGTCCGCGCTTCGTCCTTTCGCGATCACCCGCACTCTTTCGTCCAACTCCCTCGTCTCAAAGTTCAGCGCGAATTGCCCGGACACGGGCTCCAGCCGCGCCGCGCCCTGTTCTACCAGCACGTCTTTTCCGTCGGAGAGAATGCGCAGTTGCGAGAGCGGCGTCTCCACCTGCGATAGCTTTTCCTTCAGCGCCGACACGGCTTTCTGCAGGCGGTTCGCTGTCACGCCTTTTTCCAGCAATTGCTTGATCGTTCGTAAGCCAATCAGGTCGCGGAAATCGTAATACCGCTCCGTCCCCGCTTTTTGCGCTGAGACCAGCCCTAGCCGTTCCCACTGTTCCAGTTGTTTGCTTGTCAGCCCCAGGATTCGCTGCACATCTTCAGGGCTGTATTGGTCCGTCGTTGCCATCGAGACTCAGCCGGTTGCTTTCTTCCCCCGTTTTTGTCCTGCTGCGGCAGGTTGCACCGCGCGTGTCGGCGGCTTCTTGCTGGACGGTACCGCCACCGGGCCCACCTGTTCCGCAGCTGGAGCCGCCTTCGCCGCCTCGGGGGCGGGTTTGCTGGCGAGGCTTTTCTTCAGCGCTTCCATCAGATCGATCACGGGCGCCATGTGCGGCTGTGGCGCTTCCGCCACTTCCTTGCCTTCCAGCTTCGCCGCAATCATCGCTCGTACACTATCACTATACTCGTCCCGGTACTTCTGTGGCTGGAATGGCGCCGCCAGGCTCTGGATCAGTTGTTCCGCCAGCTTCTTTTCCTGTTCCTTCACTTCAATGTTGTCCGGTACCGTCTCCGCCGCGCGAATCTCATTCGAATAGAACATCGTGTGCAGCGTCATCACCTTCGCGCCGGGCCGGATGATCACAATGTGTTCCCGCTGGTGCATCGTCAATTTCGCAACCGCGCCGTAGCCCGTTTCCTGCATCGCTTTCATCAGCAGCGTATACGCCTTCAGCCCGGGCTCCTCCGGCGTCACGTAATACGACGCGTCGAAATACAACGGGTCCATCTCATCCAGCTTCACAAATTCCAGGATCTCCATCACCCGCGCCGACGGCGGCTCGATCTTGTCCAGTTCGTCCTCGTTGAACAACACATACTGGTCCTTCTCGTACTCGTAACCCTTCACGATTTCCGAGCGCTCCACGTTGCGGTTGCACACCGGGCAGAACGTCGGCTGCTTGATCCGCGAATGACAAACCTTATGGAGTTGGTTGAAGCTGACCCGCTCCCCGCGCGCCGCCGCGAACATGCGCACCGGGATCGAGATCAGCCCAAAGGTGAGGTGGCCCTTCCAGACTGTCGTGGCCATGGCGAAAGCTCCTTCCGTAAAGCGATCCGGACGGACTTTAAAGGTTAGCTAGCCCCCCTCCCCCCGCGCAAGGCAAAATATCCGCCCATTCCCAAATGATTACGCTATTTTGCAGCCGTAGCATAGGCTTTAGCTTGTGCGCGCGAGCCCGGGAAGCGGGAGCCTGTAGCTCAGGCCTTCCGGGCCTGAGGCCTTTCCCCGTGTCTTGCCGCCGAACCAACGTGCCATTTGTAGGGGCGCATAACGCGTTCATCCTCTGCAAACGTATAGGGTCCGCCTTCCGATTCGGACCGCTGGGGTTACTCCTGTGGCGGCGGGTCTTCTGCTTGCCCTGACGAAGGAAGGGACCCGCGCCTTTGCCTTTTGTAGCGCTGGCCGCTTGCCCTGAGTTCCGAAGGGGCATGCCAGCGCCTTTTGTCACGCCAAAATCCCCAATGCTTGCCGACCAACAAAAAATCCCGTCATTCCAAGCGCAGCGAGGAATCTCTCGTCGACTCCTCCAGCCTCCTCCGAACCCATCCGCCCTTGCGTTAGAATGCCCCATGGCCCGATCCTCCAAACTCTCCGACTACCACAAGAAGCGTCAATTCGACCGCACCCCCGAGCCCTCCGGTGCCGAATCCCCCGCGAAAACCGAGCCCACCTTCGTTGTCCAGAAGCATGCCGCTACCCGCCTCCACTACGATTTCCGCCTCGCCATCGACGGCACCCTGAAATCCTGGGCTGTCCCCAAGGGCCCTTCGCTCAATCCCAACGACAAGCGCCTCGCCGTCCACGTCGAAGATCATCCGCTCGATTACGCCAATTTCGAAGGCAGCATCCCCGCGGGCAGCTACGGCGCGGGCACCGTCATGGTCTGGGACCGCGGCACCTTTCAGCCTGAGGGCACTCTCGACGCCGCCAGGCAACTCGACCGCGGCGAACTCAAGTTCACCCTCAACGGCGAAAAGCTCCGCGGCAGCTTCGTCCTCGTCAAACTCAAACACAGCGAAAAAGGTAACGAGTGGCTGATGATCAAGCACAAAGATTCAGCCGCCGATCCTCACTGGAATATCGACGACCACGACGGCTCCGTCCTTACCGGACGCGTCCTCGACGAAATCAAGCAGCAACTCGCTCCCAAACGCGCCGCCTCCCCCCTCCGCCCCGACGAACTGCAAAATGCCCGCAAAGCCGCCATGCCGGCGAAGCTTTCCCCGATGCTCGCCACTCTCTCGGATCGCTCTTTCTCCGATCCCAACTGGCTCTTCGAAATCAAATGGGACGGCGTCCGCGCACTCGCTTTCATCCGCAACGGACAACTCACAATTCGCGCCCGTTCCGGCAACGACATCACCGCGCATTATCCCGAACTCCACCATCTCCCCCAGGCCCTCACCGCCACGCAGGCTATTCTCGACGGGGAAATCGCCGTTCTTGACGATCGCGGCCGCAGCGACTTCGAAAAACTTCAGGAACGTATGCACGTCCGTAATCCGTGCCCGAACCTTGTCTCTGAATTTCCCGTCGTCTTTTTTGCGTTCGATCTTCTCTTTTGCGATGGCTACGATCTTCGTGAATCTCCCCTCCTCGAGCGCAAGCAGCTTCTCCAAAAGCTGCTTCACCCTTCCGCCAACATCCGTTTTTCCGATCATCAACTTGAAAAAGGCAGGGAACTATTCGAACTCGCCAAGGAAAGTGGCCTCGAAGGCATCGTCGCCAAGCGCATTGACTCCCGCTACGTCAGCGACCGCAGCCCTAACTGGCTCAAGCTCAAAACCTCGCACACGATCGACGCCATCATCGGTGGGTGGACCGCTCCCCGCGGCGCCGGCCTCCCTTTCGGCTCACTTCTTCTGGGTCTCTACGACGGGAAAAGGCTTCGCTTCGCCGGCCATGTCGGCAGCGGCTTCAACGCGCAAACGCACAAGGAACTCTTTGGCAAACTCAAAGCGCTCCACGCCGATCGCTCTCCCTTCGCCGAACCTCCCGACACCAATGAAAAACCCACCTGGGTGTGCCCGGAACTCGTTGCCCGCGTCCGCTACTCCTCCTGGACCGACGAAAACCGTCTCCGCCATCCCGTCTTTCTCGCCCTCCGCGACGATGCCAAGCCCGAAGACTGCACCTGGCAACTTGAAATTCCTGCGCCGCCTCCGCCTAAATCGAATTCCCACGACGTTGTCCACGCCCCGCCCGTCGTTGGCAAAGTCCTGTCCACTGGATCTCAAGTTGAAGCCGAGCTCTTTAAGGGCCGCTCCGAAAACGCAATTCTCGAAATCGATGGCAAGCGTTTCCGCGTCTCCAATCTCAACAAAATCTATTTCCCCGAATCCGGCTACACCAAACGCGATCTTCTTGCCTACTATTACCGCATGACCGATTACATCCTTCCGTTCCTCAAAGATCGCCCGCTCGTCCTCCGCCGTTATCCCGACGGCATCAAAGGTCAGGCCTTTTTCCAGAAGAACCTCAGTGAGGTCCACGGCCTACCAGACTGGCTCCGAACCGTTCCCATCGACTCGGAACATCGCGGTGAAGTAATCCATTACGCCATCGCCAATGATCGCGCCTCGCTTCTCTACCTCACCGGCCTCGGCTGCATCGACCACAATCCCTGGAGCAGCCGCTACAGCGACATCGATCATCCCGACTATTTCTTTTTCGACCTCGACCCCTCCGACGGCACGGACTTCTCCGTCGTCGTCCAAATCGCTAAAGCTCTCCACGAAAAACTCGCGCAACTCAAGCTCAGTGTCTTTCTCAAGACTTCCGGCGCCACCGGCATGCACCTTTATCTTCCGGTCGAGCCCGTTTATACCTACGAGCAACTCCGCACCTTCGCCGAGATCGTAGCCCGCATGGTCACTGCCGAGCATCCCAATCTGGTTACGAACGAACGCTCCGTCGCCAAACGTCCCGCTGGCCGCGTCCTCATCGACGTCCACCAGAACGCCCATGGCCGCCCCCTCGCCACTCCCTACGCCGTCCGCGCCTTCCCGAAGGCTCCTGTCTCAACTCCACTCAATCCCACCGAACTCAAAACCAGCCTCGATCCTTCCAAGCTCAACATCCACACTCTTCCTGTCCGCCTCAAAAAACACGGCGACCTCTGGCACGATTTCTGGAAAAAACGCCAGACCCTCGATCACGCCATCGACCAACTCTCCTCGCACGTCGCCGCCACCTCCCCAAGAAAATCCTCTTGACGATTTGCCGCCCCCCGCTTCTTGCTCTACTGTAGTGGCCGATCTTTAGATCGGCACGCGCCAGTCCGCAAGCGCGTCTTGGCCGCTCCAGCACTTCATGCTTCCATCTCGGCTTTGCTTCTTGGGTTCGCTTATGTAGCGCTGGCCTTCATGCCAGCTCCTTCGTGAGTGCCCGAATCACCAATCCTTGTGCCCAGCGAAAAAATCACGTGATTCCGAACGAAGTGAGGGATCCCTCTTTTCTTGGGTTTTCTTCGCTCGTGTAGCGGCGGGTCTTCTGCTTGCCCTGACGAAGGAAGGGATTGCGCCTTTCTCTTGCGCGGGCCACTCCTTCATCAACCACTCTTTCTCTTCCCGCGCAACCCCCGCAGCGCTAATCTTCCGTTATGCCAACAGACTCTCCGGGTCGCCTCGTCGTTCTCTCCGGCCCCTCCTGCGTCGGCAAGAGCCCGCTCGCCAGAGCTCTTGCCAAATTTCATCCTGACCTCTTCGACCGCCTTCACCCGCTTGTCCTCTACAATTGCCGCGACCCTCGCCCCGGCGAACGTGATGGCATCGACTATCATTTCCGCACCCGTCCACAAATCGACGCTCTTCGTCACGACGATCGTTATGCCGTTCTCGATGTCCGCGGCGATCTTCAGGCACTCGACCTCCGTGATCTTCAGCAACTTTCCTCCCAGGGCGACGTCTTCTTCGAAGGTAACCCCATGGTCGGCCGTACGATTCTGTGCCACCCTTCGCTCGCGCATTTCCCGAGGCTGTCGGCTTTCCTCTCGCCGCTATCGGCCGAAGAAATCGCGTTTCTGAAAGGCGCCGGCCGCAATCTCAATCTCAAGGAACTTGTCACCGACGTGATGCGCCGCAAACTTCTCCGCCGCACCCGTCGCCAAAAGGACGAACTCTCGCTCAAGGATTTAGAGAATATCGAGCGCCGTGCCGGCAGCGCCTACTCCGAACTATGCCTCGCCCACCTCTTCGATCACGTCATTCCCAATCACGACGGCGAAGATAGCGAAAACTGGGACGCTTTCTACTATCCCCTCGGCGACGCGCGCAAGGCCCTTAGTGCTTTCGTCGCCCTTCTCGAAGGCCGCGCCTCTCCTCACATTGAAAAATGGGGCGCCGACCTGCTTCCCGCCGGCGAGTAGCATAGGCTTTAAATTTTGCAAACAGAACGCAACCACGTCATCCCGAACGGAGTCGGCGCAGTAAGGAATCTCTCTCTTCTTGGGCTTCCGGCCGATCGCGGTTGCCTGACCTCGACCCCCCGCCAACACCTACGACGGGTGCGACTCCCCTAAAATACAACGCACCGTATCCCGCGCAATCAGCAATTCTTCATCCGTAGGAATCACAAACGCATGCACCTTCGAATCCTCGGTGGTAATCCGCTCCTCGTGCCCGATCGCCTTTTCATTCTTTGCCGCGTCCAGCTTCAACCCGAACCACTCCAGCCCTTCGCAGATCCTCCGGCGGATATCTGCTGAATTCTCTCCGATCCCGCCCGTGAACACCACCGCATCCGCCCCGCCCATCGCCGCCAAGTATGCGCCGATATATTTCTTCGCGCGATACGCAAAAATCTCAATCGCCAGCCGCACCCGCCGGTCATCGTGCTCTTTCAACTCTTGCTGTAGCACGCGCATGTCGTTCGTCAGCCCGGAAATTCCGAGCAACCCCGACTGCGTATTCAGCAGTGACTCCACTTCCGCGGTCGACAGTCCCTCTTTCGTCGCAATCAAATTCACCACCGCCGCATCCACGTCTCCCGACCGCGTCCCCATCACCAGTCCTTCCAGCGGCGTCATTCCCATCGACGTGTCCACCGGATAGCCCTTTCGGATCGCCGCGGCCGAGCATCCATTCCCCAGGTGCAGCGTGACGATGTTCGTCTCTTCCCGCGTTTTCTTCGCGAGCACGCGGTAGCGGTATGCCACGAACCGGTGCGACGTTCCATGAAACCCATACCGGCGGATGTGATGCCGGCGGTACAGGTGGTACGGCACCGCATAGAGATATGCATGCTCCGGAATCCGGTGATGAAATGTCGTATCGAATACCGCCACCTGTGGCAACTTCGCGCCCAGCGTCTTGCGCACCGCGTAAATGCACTTCACGTTGTTCGGATTGTGCAGCGGCGCCAGATCGATGCACGCCTCAATGTCTCGCAGCACCTCATCATTAATCACTACCGACTCCGAGAACTTCTCGCCGCCATGCACCACGCGATTTCCCACCGCATGAATATCTGCCGCGCTCTGCAGCTCGGCGATCCCGGATTCTCCAGATGCCACCCACTTTACGATGAAATCCACCGCCGCTTGCAAATTCGCGAGCGGCTCGGTGAACACGTGCTTTGGCTGGTCCCCCACACTCACCGTGACGATCGCCTCGCCCCCAATCCGCTCCACCGCGCCACGGCACAGCCGGCGATCCTCATTCCTCTTGATGTGCTCCATATCCGTCGCGATGAGTTGAAACTTCAGGCTCGAGCTTCCGGAGTTCAGCACCAGTACATTCATCATCATTCGTCGCACACCCTCGTAGCATAGGCTTTAGCCTGTGCGGAATTGTCTTTTCGCTCAGGTACCCAGAACTTCAGTCAGTCAGGCTCAGTACGGCCACGTCCACGACGCCACATCCGGCTTATCAATGCCGTACTCATGCGCATAGTTCACGCACTCAATCTGCATGTTCCGGAATTTCTCTTTCGCGTGCCCGCCAATCCGCTGTAGTTTCGGCACGCGGTTGATCGCATCAATCGCCAGGCTGAACCGGTCGATCTCATTCTCAATCGCCAGCTCCATCGGTGTATTGATGTTCCCTTTCTCCTTGTATCCGCGCACGTGAATGTTCTCATGATTCGTCCGCCGGTACGCCAGCCGATGAATCAGCCATGGATATCCGTGGAAATTGAAAATCACCGGCTTGTCCACGGTGAACAGGGAATCGAAGTCTCGATCCGATAGTCCATGTGGATGATCCTGGCTCGGCTGGAGCTTGAACAGATCCACCACATTGATATATCGGATTTTCAGTTCCGGAAACTCATGCCGTAGAAGCACGATCGCCGCCAGCGCCTCCTGCGTCGGAATGTCTCCCGCCGACGCCACCACCAGGTCAGGCTCGCTCCCCTGGTCGTTGCATGCCTTGTCCCACATCCCGATGCCCTTAGTGCAATGAATGATCGCCTCATCCATATTCATGTACTGCAGGTGCATCTGCTTGTCGCAAACGATCACGTTTACGTAGTTCTCGCTGCGCAAACAGTGATCCGCTACCGACAGCAGGGAATTGACGTCCGGCGGCAGATAAATCCGCGTCACTTCCGCGCTCTTGTTCACCACCACATCGATAAACCCGGGATCCTGGTGCGTGAATCCGTTGTGGTCCTGCCTCCATACCGTCGACGTGATCAGCAGGTTCAACGACGCCACATTCTCACGCCACGGCAGCCGGTTGCAGATCGATAGCCATTTGGCGTGCTGGTTAAACATCGAATCGATCACATGCACGAACGATTCGTACGACGAGATAAATCCGTGTCTGCCCGTCAGCAGGTACCCTTCGAGCATGCCTTCCATGGTGTGCTCGCTGAGCATCTCGATCACCCGCCCGTCACGCGCCAGTTCGCCTCCGTCGGCGTCCTCCGGGAAATACTGTTCCATCCACATCTTTTTGCTCGCGGCGTAAATCGCGTCCAGCTTGTTAGAGGTCGTCTCGTCTGGTCCAAACACGCGGAAGTTGTGCATGTTCTGTTTCATCACCTCCCGCAGGAACACGCCCAGCGGCTTGGTGTTTTCCGCCGTCATCACCCCCGGCTTTTCCAGTTTCACTCCAAATTGCCGGAAATCCGGTAGCCTTAAATCCCGCTTCAGTCGCCCGCCGTTCGCATGCGGGTTCGACCCCATCCGCCGCTTTCCCTTCGGCGCTAGTTCTTTTAATTCCGCGCGCAGTGTTCCTTTCTCGTCAAACAATTCCTCCGGCTTGTAGCTGTGCATCCACGTTTCCAGTTCCTTCAGCCGCTCCGGATTCTTTTTCACATCCGTCAACGGCACCTGGTGCGCTCTCCAGAATCCTTCCATCTTGTGGCCGTCCACCTCAGCTGGCGCGGTCCATCCCTTCGGTGAACGCAGCACAATCATGGGCCACCGTGGCCGCTCCAGATTCCCTGATTCCCTCGCTTCCTTCCGCACGCGCCGTATCTCCTGTACGCAATGCTCGGTGGTCGCCGCCATCGCCTGGTGCATGCTCTCGTGATCCGAGCCCTCCACGAAATACGGCGTCCACCCGTATCCGCGCAGCAAATGTTCCAACTCTTCGTGCGTAATCCGCGCTAGCAGCGTCGGATTGTTAATCTTGTATCCATTCAAGTGCAGAATCGGCAGCACCGCTCCATCGCGCGCTGGATTCAGAAACTTGTTTACGTGCCACGAAGTCGCCAGCGGCCCCGTTTCCGACTCTCCGTCTCCCACCACCGCCGACACGATCAGCTCCGGATTATCAAACGCTGCCCCGCACGCATGCGAAAGCACGTACCCCAGCTCACCGCCCTCATGAATCGATCCCGGCGTCTCCGGCGTGCAATGGCTCCCGATCCCCCCCGGAAACGAAAACTGCTTGAAGAACTCCCGCAGCCCTTCTTCGTCTTCACCCTTTTCTGTGTAAATCTCCGAATAGCTCCCCTCCAGATACACCGGCGCCAACACTCCCGGCGCGCCGTGTCCCGGCCCTGCCAGAAAAATCATGTCTAAGTCGTACTTCTTGATTTGCCGCATCAGGTGGATGTACGTGAACGCCAGCCCCGGGCTCGATCCCCAATGCCCCAGCAGCCGGTTTTTGATGTGCTCCGGCTTCAGCGGTTCGCGCAGTAGCGGATTCTCTTGCAGATACAGCATTCCCAAAATCAGATAATTGCAGGCCCGCCAGAACGCGTCGGCCTTTCGCAATTCTTCCGCGCTCAGCGGCGTTCCTTGCACTGTCGATCGCGCTTTCCCAAACGCGCTCAAGTCTTGCGGCGGATGAGCCTCGGCCCTTGCTGGTGCTGTCATGTTGGTTCTCCTTCGGATCGGAAAGAATCAATCGGCTTGCGCGTGCGCAGCGAATGGCAGCGTCACTTCCATTCGCGGCCGCAGACTACATCCTCGCGTCGACTGGAGCGGCGGGATAAAGGAACTCGACGAACGCATCACAAGTTTAGCGCCAATCTGCGCTTCTTAATATGAAAGAATTGTCACGGACAGCAGCTCCCAGATCCCGGCGCCCCGCATTGCATGGGGGCATCGCGTCCATCTCAGCGCAGGAGTAGAATGCGAGAAGTATCATGGGCAGGTTCGGCAGATGGAAAAGCCTTCGGAAGTCACCAGCGTGACCGCCATATACGCATGCTTGCACTGCCACGAACTGAATCACGCCAAAACTGCCTGCGACACCTGTCATAAATACTGACGCTACGAAGAAGCGGGTACAAAGAGAAGCGGTATGCCAAAAGGAATCGAGATAGAAGTTAACGGGAAATCCTACACAGTCGAATACAACCCCGACGCGCCACTACTGTACGTGTTGCGCGATGAGCTCGGATTAACGGGCACGAAGTACGGCTGCGGAGAGGGAATGTGCGGTGCCTGTACGGTCCTGGTAGGCCAGACAGCGCGGCGAAGTTGCCAGCTTCCCGTGAGCGCGGCGGTGGGCAAGCCCATCAGCACGATTGAGGGCCTGGAGAAAAATGGGACGCTGCATCCGGTACAACAGGCGTTCCTCGATGCGGGCGCCTTTCAATGCGCGTATTGCACTTCGGGGATGATCATGAGCGGCGTTTCGCTTCTGCGCGCCACCCCTAGCCCCAGCGACGAGCAAATCCTGCAGGCCATGCAAGGGAATATCTGCCGCTGCGGCGCCCATCCGAGGATCGTGCAGGCCATCCACGCTGCGGCGAAGAAAATGCAGGAGCAGCCAGGATGACCAACAGCAACAAGTTGATCGCGTTCGAACCGGAGCGCTACGAATTCCGTGCTCTGCCGATGCACCAGTTCGCGCTGGAACGCCGCGACTTTTTCAAGCTGCTCGGCGCGGGGCTCGCCGTTTTTGCTATTGCCAAAGGAACGGCGGCACAGGAGACGGCCCCCGGTGGGCGCGGCTTTCACAACGAAGAGTTGCCGAATGAAATCGGCGCCTGGCTGCATATCGGCGAAGATGGGTCGGTAACTGGACTTGTCGGCAAAGTGGAAATTGGCCAGAATGTGCGCACTTCTCTGGCGCAGACGATTGCCGACGAATTGAAGGTGCCGTTGGAAAGCGTCCACATGGTGCTCGGCGATACGGCGCTGAGCCCGTTCGACGCCGGTACATTCGGCAGCCGTTCCACGCCGACGATGACGCCGCAACTGCGGAAGGTGGCGGCTGCGGCGCGCGTTTACCTGCTCGAGAAAGCGGCGGAGCAGTGGAAGGTTCCCATCGAAAAGCTAGTTGCCGCAAACGGAAAGATTAGTCAACCGGGTTCCGAGCGTTCGCTGCGTTACGCGGAGCTGGTACGCGAAGATTTGTGGGTGGGCAAGATTCCGTCCGGCGAACAGGTCACACCGCCTGTGGACTGGAAGCTTGCCGGCACGCCGGTAGAGAAGGTGAACGCGCGTTCCTTTGTCACCGGCGCGCATCAGTTTTCCACGGACTTACGGCCACAAGGGATGCTCTACGGGAAAATTCTTCGGCCGCCATCGTTTGGCGCCGCCGTAACCTCCTATGATGACTCGGCCGCCAAGGCCATGAAGGATGTCGTGTTCGTGCGCGACGGTGATTTCATCGGGACGGCCGCGCCAACCGTGGCCGCGGCAGAGCAGGCCCTGGGCGCGATTAAAGTACAGTGGAAGGAGGTCCCGCAGATTTCCGACAAGGAAATCTTTTCGTATCTGAAGAAGAACGCGAAGCCGTCCACAGAAGAACGCTTCCGCCAGACGCAGGGCTCCATCGAAGAGGGCCTGGCAGCCGCGGCGCACAAGCTGACTGCGACGTACAACGTGGCGTACATTGCGCACGCTCCGCTGGAGCCACGCGCAGCCGTAGCGCAATGGACGAACGGAAAGCTGAAGGTCTGGATGGGGACGCAGCGGCCGTTTGCCGTGCGCGATGACCTGGCGGACATTTTTCACCTTACGGAAAAGGACGTTCGCGTCATTGTGCCGGATACGGGTTCGGCCTACGGTGGGAAGCACACCAGTGACGCCGGCCTCGAAGCCGCTCGACTCGCTCGCGCGGCCGCTGGCCATCCTGTACAAGTGGTTTGGACGCGACAGGAAGAGTTCACCTGGGCCTACTTCCGTCCTGCGGGCGTGATTGAGGTAAAAAGTGGCATCGCAGCGGACGGCAAGCTCACTGCCTGGGAATTTCACAACTATCATTCGGGCATGTCGGCAATCGAAAGTCCGTATGCCGTGGCCAACGAATTCACCGAGTATCATCCCGTGCCACTGGTTTTGCGCAGCGGGTCATACCGCGGACTGGCGGCCACCGCGAATCATTTCGCGCGCGAGACACACATGGATGAACTGGCGCACGCGGCGCGGATGGACCCGTTACAATTCCGCTTGAATAATCTTACGGATGTGCGCATGAAAGCAGTGCTCGAAGCCGGGGCGAAGAAGTTTGGTTGGCCGCGCAAAAAATCAGTTGATGGGCAAGGCTTCGGAGTGGCCGCGGGCTCCGAAAAGGGAAGTTATGTCGCCACGTTTGCGGAGGTTTCCGCCGATCCGCGGAGCGGCACGTTTCAGGTGGTCAATCTGGTGGAAGCGTTCGAATGCGGCGCCATCGTGAATCCGGACGGCTTGCGCAATCAAGTTGTGGGCGCGATGATCCAGGGATTAGGCGGCGCGTTGTTTGAGGCCATTCAGTTTGAAAACGGAAAGATCACCAACGACCATTTCTCCAGTTACCGCGTGCCGCGCTTCCGCGATATTCCGGAAATCGACACCGTTTTGCTCGATCGCAAGGACATTACTTCGGCTGGTGCCGGAGAAACCCCCATCATGACCGTGGCTCCGGCTGTTGGAAACGCATTTTTCGATGCCACCAACGTGCGGCTGAGGAACCTGCCACTGATGCCGGAGCGCCATCTGGCCGGCTGATCTTGGTTTCTGCTTAGGGGCGGATTTCTATCGGCGCTTGCGTATTGTCCAAGCCGAAAAACCTGCATCTGCCATCTCACCGGCGCGGAAGTTGGACGGCAGCACACCGTTTATTGCAGGCTTGATATTCCAGCTTGCCATTGGTGGTCAGAACCCACCGGCTCTAACCTTGGTGCCAGTAATTGAATCACCGCCAGCGCGATCAAATACGCTGATCCCGCAAGGAAAAACGGTATCGCGTAACTCCCCGTCCACTGCAACGTGTACGAAACCACTTTCGCAATGATCAGCCCGCCCACCGCTCCCGCCATGCCTGCCAATCCCACAATCGTCGCCACCGCTTTCTTTGGAAACATGTCTGACGACAGCGTGTAAATGTTCGCGGAGAATCCCTGGTGTGCCGCGGCCGCCAGTCCAATCAGCAGCACCGCGCTCGCCGTCGATGTCACCCGTGAAGCAAACACCACCGGCACCACGCTCACGGCGCACACCAGCATCGCCAGTTGTCGCGCGAAGCTCACGCTCCTCCCTCGCTGAATGAGCCACGACGAAAACCACCCTCCCAACACGCTTCCTCCATCCGCCATCACGTAAATCACAACGATCGGCGGACCAATCTGTCGCAAAGACAATCCGTGCGTCCGCTGCAAAAAGTCCGGCACCCAGAACAACAGAAACCACCAGATCGGGTCCGTTATGAATTTCGCCAATACGATTGCCCACGTCTGCCGGTACGGCACCAATGCCAGCAACCCCAGCTTGCTCTCTCGCTCTTCCGGATCGCTCTCGATGTGCGCCAATTCTTCCGGTAGGCACAACCGGTGCTCCTGTGGCAGCCGGTACGTCCATAACCATAGCGCCAGCCACAAAAAACCGATGCTCCCGATCGAGTAGAACGCCCACCGCCATCCCCAATGCCACGTGATCCACGGCACCACCAGCGGTGTCAGGATGGCCCCCAGATTGGTTCCCGCGTTCGCGATTCCCATCGCCAGCGCTCGCTCTTTTTTCGGAAACCATTCCGCAATCGCCTTCACCGACGCTGGAAATACCCCCGATTCTCCCAGCCCCAGCGCGAAACGCCCACCCAGGAATCCTCCCAGCGAAATCATGAATCCCTGGCTGATCGACGCCACGCTCCACACCGTCATCGCCAGCGCGTATCCAATTCGCGTGCCCACTCTGTCGATCGCTCGCCCCACCACCAGCAGTCCCAACGCATAGGCCGCCTGAAACGCCGCCACCAGATTGCCGTAATCGATTTCGTTCCATCCAAATTGCTGCTGCAGCGTGGTCTTCAGGATTCCGATCACCTGTCGGTCCATGTAGTTTTTCGTCATGCCCAACAGCAGCATGGCGCAGATGACCCAGCGGAATCGGCGCAAGGGGTGACCTCAGTCGAAAAGTTCTTCACATGCGTGAACAAGTGGAAAGGGATGGGCCTTCACTGGTTCACTCCGCTAGCGAGGATTCCCCCATCCACCGCCAGCAAGTGTCCCGTCACGAAACTCGCCGCCTCCGACGCCAGAAATACCGCCGCGCCCACCAGTTCTTCCAGTTGCCCGAATCGGCCCATCGGTGTGCGCTGCAAAAACTCGGCTCCGCGCGCCGTGCCGTCCAGTAATTTCGCGTTCATGTCGGTCCTGAAAACGCCCGGCAGGATGGCGTTCACGCACACCCCGTGCCGCGCCCACTCGATCGCCAGCGACTTCGTCAGCGCCGCCACCGCCGCCTTGCTCGCGCAGTACGCCGTCACCTCATACAACGCCAGCATCGACGCGATCGATCCAATATTGATGATCCGCCCATACTTCCTCTCGATCATCTTCCGCCCAAAAACTTGGCAGCTTCGCAGCGTTCCGCTCAGATTCGTATCCAGAATACTGTTCCAGTCGCTCATGGGAACGTCCAGCGTCGGCGCGCGTTTCGTGATGCCGGCTGCATTCACCAGGATATCCACGCCGCCCCATTCTTTCGTCGCGCCCTGCAACACGCGCTCGATGCTCGCCGTGTCTCCCACATCGCACGGGATGGCCAGTGATTTCATTCCCGCCTTGCGAATCTCTTCCGCCGCCGCTTCCACCAGATTCGCCCGCCGGCCGGTGGCGATCACGTTGGCTCCCGCTTGCGCCATGCCTTTCGCGATCGTCAGTCCGATCCCGGAAGTTCCTCCGATCACCACAGCATTTCGCGAAGTCAGTTCAAGTTTCTTGTAGCTCATCGTCGCGTACGCCTCACCGTGAGAGTTGCACCGGAATCATAACAACGAATCCCCCATCACACGAGCATCCTTCTTGTGCCTGATTTCGCCGCTGCTCAGAATTCCTCGCCAGGTCTGTTAGCATACAGTGGCAGCTACTGGGACCGGCCCCGGATCATGCTCGGTCGACTTAACCCCCGGCCCTGTTGACTTACAGAGGATCGCGCAACCATGAAAATTGTCGACGCGAAAGTCATCGTCTGCTCCCCGGGACGAAATTTTGTCACCCTGAAGATCATCACCGAAGACGGCATCTACGGTCTCGGCGATGCTACCCTCAACGGCCGTGAACTCGCCGTCGCCAGCTACCTCTCCGATCACGTTGTCCCGCTTCTCATCGGCCGCGACGCTCGTCGCATCGAAGACCTCTGGCAGTACCTCTACAAAGGTGCCTACTGGCGCCGCGGGCCTGTCACCATGTCCGCGATCGCCGCTGTCGATACCGCTCTTTGGGACATCAAGGCCAAATCCCTCGGCGTTCCTCTCTACCAACTTCTCGGCGGCTCTTCGCGCGATTCCGTGCTTGTCTACGGCCACGCCAGCGGCGCTGACATTGAAGAAGCTGTCGTGGCCGTTCGCCACTATATCGCCCAGGGCTACAAAGCCATTCGCGCCCAGTGTGGCATCCCAGGCCTCGGCTCCACCTACGGCGTTGGACGCGGCAAGATGTTCTACGAACCCGCCGAAAAGAACTCCCCGCCGGAAAATCTCTGGTCCTCCGAACGCTATTTGAATTTCGTTCCGCAGCTCTTCGCCCGATTGCGCAAGGAATTCGGCGAGGAAGTCCACCTGCTCCACGACGCGCATCACCGCCTCACTCCTATCGAAGCTGCGCGTCTCGGCAAGGAACTTGAGCCCTACCATCTTTTCTGGCTTGAGGATCCCACTCCCGCCGAATTGCAAGACAGTTTCCGCCTCATCCGTCGCCACACCACAACTCCGCTAGCCGTCGGGGAAGTGTTCAACGTGATCTTCGATTGCCAGCAGCTGATTCAAGAGCAGCTCATCGATTACCTTCGCACCACCGTCGTCCACGCAGGTGGCATTTCTCATCTCCGTAAAATTGCCAGCCTCGCAGAAATCTACCACGTCCGCACCGGTTCTCACGGCGCCACTGACCTCAGCCCTGTCTGCATGGCCGCCGCTCTCCATTTCGATCTAAGCGTTCACAATTTCGGTATCCAGGAATACATGCGCCACGCCCCGGAAACCGACCAGGTCTTTCCTCACTCCTACAAATTTGACGATGGATTCATGCATCCCGGAGAAGCTCCGGGCCTTGGCGTGGACCTAAATGAGACTCTCGCGGCGCAGTATCCCTATCAGCGCGCCTATCTCCCTGTGAATCGCAAGCTGGACGGCACCATGCACAATTGGTAGTCGCGGCCGCGACAAAGCCCCGCGCTACCTCGCGGGCTTTTCCGACGTCGCCAGCCCCAAACATTCCTTTGCATTCTGGTAGCAGACTCGCCGGATCATTCCGCCCAGCAGCCTTTCATCGTTCGGCAGTTCCCCGCGTTCCATTTCCCCGCCAATCATGTTGCACAACACGCGCCGGAAATATTCGTGCCTCGGAAACGACATGAACGACCGCGAATCCGTCACCATCCCCACAAAACGCGACAGCAGCCCCGCATTCGAAAGGGCATTGAGCTGCCATTCAATCCCCTCCTTCTGGTCCAGGAACCACCACCCGCTCCCAAACTGAATCTTTCCCGCAATCTTTCCATCCTGAAAATTCCCAATCGCCGTTGCCAACGCGTAATTGTCCCTGGGATTCGCATTGTAGACGATCATCTTTGGCAGTGCGTTCTCCTGCTCGAGCCGGTCCAGATACTGGCATACCGCCCCAACGTGTCTCCAATCGCCGATCGAATCAAATCCCGTATTGGGCCCGAGTTCCTGCAGCCGCCGAGTATTCGCGTTCCGGTACGCTCCCAGGTGCAACTGCTTCGTCCAACCTCTCGCCGCGTCAAGGTGCCCAAAGAAATTCATCATGTACGACGAATACTGTTCCAGTTCGTCCCCGCTGACGGTCTCGCCCTCGCGCGCCTTGTCGAAAATCGCCGCTGCTTGTGTGTCACTGCACTTCGCCGAAGGACAGTAATTCAGCCCATGATCCGACATCCGGCCGCCCTGCGCGTGAAAGAAATCGTGCCGCTGCTTTAACGAGTCCAGAAAGTCACGTAACGAGCCGATCGACGTCTTGCTCGCCTTCTCCAGTCGCTTTACCCACGCCCGAAAACCATCGCCATCATCAATGGCCAGCGCATGATCCGGCCGAAATGTCGGGTACACACGAAACTCTGTTTCGCTCGCAGCGATCCGCTGGTGTCCCGAAAGGTCGTCGCAGGGATCGTCCGTCGTGCAAAGTGCCCGAACCCCAAATTGCTTCAAGATCCGCCGCGCCGTAAGTCTTCCGTCCCTCAGCAGGGCATTGGCCCGCTCCCACGCCTGTTTCGCGTTCGATTCCTCCAGCAGTACATCGATTCCGAAATACCGCCGCAGTTCCAAATGCGTCCAGTGGTACAGCGGGTTCCGCAGCGTGAACGGCACCGTCCCCGCCCACGCCACGAACTTCTCGTATGCCGTAGCATCCCCAGTGCAATAGCGTTCCGCTACGCCATTCGCCCGCATCGCCCGCCATTTGTAGTGGTCCCCTTCGAGCCAGATCTCGAACAGGTTTTGGAACTGCCGGTCTGCCGCAATCTCCTCCGACGGCAGATGCGAGTGAAAATCCAGTATCGGTTCCCGCTCGGCGTAGCCGTGATACAGCCGCCGCGCCGCCTCCGTGTTCAGCAAAAAGTCTTCCCCGATAAATCCCATCCCACTCTCCAGAAACAGCCTCACTCCACCTTCTCGCCGTTTAAGCCTGTGATTGCACGTCCCCATTGTCAAGCGCCGACGCGCAAAATCCGCAACGCAAATCCCGAGTATCGCTCAGCGCGCGCCAAAACTGAGGGCAAGAACCGCTTCATGGGCGGGTGGGGCTGATTAGATGAGGGCGTCGGCTCCTAGCTCCGAGTAAACTTGGTTGCTGGGTGCCGCACCTTTCGGGTTTGCTTTGTGAAAGGTGCGGGTTTAGAGTCAGCTTCATGCGAGACGTAGCCCACGACACTTAATCGCCGGGTGCTCCGGGTTCCGGTTTTTGGTACCCGGGTCTTGAGTTGCAATTTTCTTCTTCCCTCTCCACATCGATCCGCACAAACCCAGTCTGTCGGATTTCTCTCCTGCGGCAACTGTCATGGGACTGAGTGAGGCCTGACTCCATTTGACTGGAACGCGAAAAAAGCTGCGTGCCCCTAGGGCCCTACATCGAAACCACGATAAGGCATCGTTCAGGGGCGTTCCTTTTGGCGCCCTTCCATCAAAAACATGACGAAGTCCGTCGCCAGCGGCTTAGCGCCGAGCTGTCGCATCATCAGCGCGACTTGACCCCGATGGTAAGTGGAATGGTTCGCCAAATGTTGCATAAGGTGCCCCAGACTGATTTGGGTTGTGCGAACGGGAAGCATCCTTCCCAAGGATTCGTCTGTTACCCGATTTACAAACTCGACCTGTTCTCTCGCGACTTCCGTCCACTTTAACTGCACCGCAGCGAGGTTAGGAAACGCATTCGGACGGAATAGGGCTTCGTGCCGTGTCCAAAAATCTATGATGAAGGTCGAGCTGAGGGACGGTTCCTTCCAGCACATTAGCCAGCCCCA
>Ga0335077_10002326_pt1 | contig 22682 bp, 13 predicted proteins | sample Lox_Sample_31_FD_207151 | JGI IMG/M metagenome (GOLD analysis project Ga0335077, IMG submission 207151) | Soil microbial communities from Loxahatchee National Wildlife Refuge, Florida, United States - Lox_Sample_3.1 | ecosystem: Environmental > Terrestrial > Soil > Wetlands | place: USA...
ATTCCGTGGGCCCACAGGCCCGGCTGACCGAGGACGTTGCGCGCCAGGACTTCCGGCTCCGCCCGCAGCGAGGCGTCGGCGTACAGCAGGCGGGAGGCCAGGCGCTCGAAGAGCTGGGCTTCGTCGCTGGTGATGCCCAGGTGCCGCAAGGTGCTCTGCGCATGGGTGAAGGCCAGGGAGAACGTGCGCGCGGCGGCGCTGGGATCGTGGTACTTGTGGGCCATCGCCAGCGCACCATCCCGGCTCAGGGCCATCCCCGTCGAGAATGACATGCGCACGAAACCGCCGGGGGCCAGGCGGATCCGCTGGCACAGGCTGACGATCGGGTCCAGCACGGCCCCCGTGGTGCCCGAGAGGGCCCGTCCGTCGAGCGCCTCGGGATCTTCGGGGCTGCGCCCGCGACCCAGGAACCGTGCCCAATCGGTCTCCCATTCGACCGGCCCCTGCATCCTGCCCTCCACGCTCAGCACGTGCACCGCCCACACCCGGGCTTCGTCCCGGGTACCGGGTCGGCGGGCGCAGACCAGCGCGGCGCTCTCGGGCAGGTACTCGGTCTCGACGAACAGCTTGCTGAAGGCGGGATGGGCCAGGTCGTCGGCGACGGGGGCCAGGGCGATCTCGGCGTAGCTCGTGATCTCCAGCTCGCGGGGCCGGTCGCTCTGGTTGGTCACGGTCAGGCGGCGCACCTCGACGTCGTCCTCGGTGGAGACGGCGATGTCGAGCTGGGTCGCGATGTCTTCGTGCACCCGGCTAAAGACGGCGCGCTCGGCCCGGAAGGTGACCAGGTACTCCTCCGGCTCCCGGTCGGTGGGATGGTAGGCCGCCGACCAGACCGAGCCGCTGCGCACGTCGCGCAGGTAGAGGAACTGGCTTCCCAAATCACGGGTCGGGTCCTCGCCGTACCGGGTCACCGCGCGGCCGCGGCACACGCTGGCCCCGCCTCCCGCGTTGGTGACGATGGCGGTGTACGTGCCGTTCGACAGGAACTGCGCGTGAGGGAAGCGGGTGTGGGGCGACCGGAATCGCCGGACCGCCACCGCGGAGACCGGCGCCGTCACCCGCGTCTCCTGCGCGGGCCTGGGCTGCGTGATGGGCGCGTGGCGGGGCGCACGCTCCTGCAACAGCAGCGCCGTGGCCTTCACGCGGGGATCGGCATGGAGGCGCTGCACCATGCGATCGCCGAGGACGGCGTTGGCCAGCGCGACCAGGCTCATCCCCTGGTGATGCGCCAGGAAGGCGTGGACGACGACCCCGCGCGTGCCATGGGGCCGAGGCTCGGCGGCGCTCTCGCCTTCGTCTCCCTTGCGGTGCGTGTAATCGATGGCCTCGTAGAAGCCGTACGCGCCGTCCAGCCCTTCCCGTGCCAGGCGCCGGAAGTTGTGCGCTGCGCTCTCGGGGTCCAGCATGGCGGCCAGGGCGGTGGCGTAGGGGGCCACCACCAGCTCGTCGCCGAGACCGCGCCTCAGCCCCAGGCCGGGGACGCCGAAGGCCTTGTACTGATACGTCCCGTGACGGTCCACGACGTTGAAGGCCGACTCCGAGATCCCCCACGGCACGCCCTGCTGCTTCCCGTACTCCACCTGCCGGCGGACGGCCATCCGGCACGACTGATCGAGGAGCGTGCCCGGGTAGGTCCGCATCACCAGGAGCGGCATGAGGTACTCGAACAGGCTGCCGTTCCAGGACAGGAGCGTGGGGGCGCCCGCGACGCTCGTGAGCAGCCGCCCCAGGTGGAACCAGTGGCCGTCCGGGACATCGCCCTTGGCGATGGCGACGAAACTGGCCAGGCGGGCCTCGGACGCCAGCAGGTCGTAGTACGACGGATCGAGTCGGCCCGGGCCCTCGGCGTCCGCGAGGCGATAGCCGATCGCGAACACCTGTCGCTGCCACTCGTAGAGGAAGTCGAAGTTCGTCGCGCCGACGAGCGTGAGGGCGCGCGAGGCCAGCGCGTCGAGGGGCGTCGCCAGCGCACCGGGCGCGGTGTCCGGGGCTGCCAGTCCCGCCGCGAGGGCCCGCGCCCAGAACGTCGCCTCGGCGTATGCGCCGGAGGCCGCGCCTTCCGACTCGAACGATGCGAGCGCTTCGGTCAGAGCCGGGCCCATTCCACCGGCCCGCGCCAGCTTCGCCTCCGCGTCGTCGGGACCATCCAGGGCGTCCAGCACGGACGCCACCGCTGCGGCCAGACGGCTCCTCCCTGCCCGGCCTGTGGCGGGCGCGTCCGCCAGGCACAGCTGGGCCAGTTGCGCGGTGTCGGCGAGCCCGTCGCAGAGCTGCGCCGCGGACTGGGGCTCATCGGCCAGCCGGCGCAGGCCCTGGGCCAGCGTGAGGAGCGCGCCCGCGAGGTTGCCGCTGTCCACCGTCGAGACGTAGCGGGGAGGCAGCGGTGCCAGCGTCCTCGTGTCGTACCAGTTGAACAGATGGCCTTCGAAGCGCTCCAGCTCCTCCACCGTGGACAACGTGGCGTCGAGCCGCTCGACCAGCTCGGGCGTGCGAATGAAGCCGAGGTCGTGGGCGGCCAGCGTCGAGAGGAGTCCCATCCCGATGTTCGTCGGAGACGTCCGGTGGGCCACCACCGGCGCGGGCGTCTCCTGCAGGTTGTCCGGAGGCAGGCCGTGGTCCCCGGCGCCCATGAAGGTCTCGAAATAGCGCCAGGTCTTGCGTGCGACGAGACGGAGCAGCCGTCGGTCTTCCGAGCCCAGCGGACGACGCTCGGGCGACACCGGTTGGCTCAGCCAGTAGGCCACCAGCGGCGCGGCCATCCACAGGGCCAGGAGGGGGCCGGCCGCGGTGAGGCTGCTCGGCTGAACGGCGGCGATCAGGGCGAGGAGCGTCGCGGCGATGAAGGGGCTGGCCGCCATCCCGGTGAGGAACAGCAGCGCGCCGGCCCGGGCGCTGAGGCCGGCGGCGCGGGCGGTATCCGCCGCCGCCGTTTCCCACTGGAGGAGGCGGCGCTGCGTGATCACGAGGCGAACCAGGGTGAGCCCGATGGCGTGGGCCATCTTGTAGGCCTGGTAGGCGAGGAACGTGATCTGGAGGAGCGTCTGGGCGCCGGCGGTGCTCGCGTCCTCGCGCAGCATCCGCAGGAAGACCCCCACCGGTTGCTGGGGGGCGGGACCGGCGCTGAACCGGACGGCCAGCGGGTAGAGGGGAAAGGCGATCGCGGCGAGCACCGCGACGGTCCAGACCAGTGACTCTCCCGGCAGCACCAGCCAGGCCAGGGCGAGGAAGGCGACGGTGGCGGGAGCCACCAGCGTGCGCCTCAGGTTGTCGAAGACCTTCCAGCGGGCGATGACCGGAAGGCGGTTGCGCTCCAGCCCCAAGCGGGTCGGGACCCAGGGGAACAGCCAGAACAGGATCTGCCAGTCGCCGCGCGCCCAGCGGTGCTGGCGACGGGCGTGAGCGAGCACACTCGCGGGGTAATCGTCCACCACCTCCACGTCCGTCACCAGCGCCGCCCGGGCATGCAGGCCCTCGAACAGGTCGTGCGAGAGGAGCGCGTTCTCGGGCACGCGGCCCTCGAGGGCGGCCACGAAGGCGTCCACGTCGTAGAGACCCTTGCCGGTGTAAGTCCCCTCCGTGAACAGATCCTGGTAGGTGTCCGAGACCGCGGTCGTGTACGGATCGACGCCCGTGTGCCCGGCGTACACGCGGGCGAACAGCGACCCCGCCGCGCTCGCCATCGTCACGCTGACGCGGGGCTGCAGGATCCCGTAGCCCTCGGTGACCCGGCGCAGGCGGGGATCGAAGTGGGGACGGTTCAAGGGGTGGGCGATGATGCCGATGAGCTTCCGCGCTGCGTGCAGGGGAAGCTGAGTGTCGCTGTCGAGCGTGATGCAGTAGCGGACGTCGGGTAGCACGCTCGAGTCGCCGACGTGCAGGCGGAAGCTCGTGTCCGTGGCGCCGCGCAGCAGGCGGTTGAACTCCTCGAGCTTCCCGCGCTTGCGCTCCCAGCCGATCCACGATCGCTCGCCGGGGTTCCACTGGCGCACCCGATGGAAGAGGTGGAACCGGTCGGTGCGACCCTCGCCCTCGAGGCGGGCGTTCAAGTCCAGGACGCCGGCGCGGGCGGCCTCCAGGATCCCGGCGTCGTCCGGCAGCTCAGCACTGGGCGCGTCGGCGAAGTCGCCGAGGATGGCGAAGTGAATGCGCGGGTCGGCGTTCCCCAGGGCCAGGACCTCCACGTGCTCCAGCAGCTCGGCCACCCCGGCCACGCTCGTGAGCAGCGTGGGGACCACGACCATCGTCCGCGCGTCCTCGGGGACCCCGGCCTGGAAGTCGAGCCGGGGGAGACGGCGCGGCGGCACGAGGTGCGCGGCCACCCGCTGAACGAGGGAAATGGCGAACTCGCTGGCAGGCAGGAGGAGGAGCGTCGCCGTCCAGACCTGCGTCCAGGGGGCGCCGCCCAAGGCCCGGACGTACGCGAGGGCCGCGGCCAGCAGGGCGGCGACGACGAGCCCGATCGATCCCAGGTAGACGCCGGTGGCGTGGGCGAAAAGACCACGCCGCGCGCGGTTGGCGAGGCGCGGACGGTACGCCACGTCGGCCTCGAGGTCGGGCCGGCCGTTTCCGATCAGGTGGTAGCCCACGTGCGCGGCGCGCTCGCCAGCCGACTTCGCCTCGGCCGCCTGCCGGGCGCTCTCCACGCAGCGCAGGGCCACGCGGAGCTGGGCCTCCCCGGTGGCCTCCGCCAGCTCCTCCACCGCCTGCCGATACCGGTCGCGGCTGAGGAAGTCCATCTTCGCGTAGACGCCGGCCGGGTCGCGCTGCAGGACCTGCTCGACCAAGCTGACGTGCTCGAAATACAGCATCCAGTCCAGGGTGGAGCACAGCCTGAGGCTGGTGATGGCATTGGCCACGGAGACCTGCCCTGCGGCCTGCGCCTGGTGCTCCGTGCGGATCGCATCCTCCGCGCTCATGCCCTGGGCGGCGAGCCGTTCCTCGACGGCGGCGCGCACGGGAGAGACCAGGGGCCCGTACTCGCGCATCCGCTGCAGGAGCCGCACCACGTAGGCCGTCTCCAGCACCTCGGGCAGCGATGCCAGGGGCGCCGCCGCTTCGGCGCCGCCGATCTGGGCGAGAAAGAGGTCGGCCCGGTGACGGGCGTCCCGTCCGGCGAGCGTCTCGTCCGCGAGTCGCCTGAGGTTTTCGATGAGGGCGAGCTTGAGCATGCTCGGCCAGGCCCACAGCTCGCCGATCGCCAGGGGCGCCACCGTCTGGTAGGCCGCCATGAACCGCAGCAGCTGGTGCCGGTCCATGCGGCCGTCGGTGTGACGGATCAGCTCCAGGGCCATGGCGTAGACGCGCGCGATGCCGGCCATCTCGCGCGACGCCAGCTTGGGCAGGTCCCGGTAATACTGACGCGGAAGGTCGTGCCGGATGCCCCGGATCTCGGATTCGACGAGATGGAAGTTGTCGAGCAGCCATTCCGCCGCCGGGGGGACGAACTCGCCGCGGTGGACGTCGTCCGCGAGGATGCGATAGGCCTCGCGCAGCACGCGGGCGTTGTCGTCCACCCGCGCGAAGAACGGGCGGGCCTTGCGGCGCGGATCGCGGGCGAGGGTGAAGCTGGCGGCGAGGGCCCGGGCCCGCTCCTCCAGGCCCTCGACGCTGAGGAGCTGGGCGCGGAGCGGCTGCTCGGCCTCGGGGCGGCGGCCGGCCCCGAGCAGGCGGAGCAACGACCTCAGCACGTGGCCCGGCGCCGGTCAGACGGCGGAGACATGGAGCGCCTCGGCGGGCGCCGCGCCCGCCGGCCGCGTGTCACGACTCAGGCTCGGCGACCGACCGAGCCCCGCAGCGGCGTGTCCGCGGCGGGCAACGCCACCCGCAAAGCCTCTGCCGGGCCGGCCAGCGTCGCCGCGCCGGCCGACGGAGGCTGCTGGCTCTGCACGGCCGGGCCGTCGGTGAACACGTGCGCATCGAGCCATTCACCGAACTGGCGTTCGAGGTCGGCCGGCGTGGTCGCGGCGATCTGGGGCATCACCATGCAGCGCCTTCCGGCGAGCATCAGATACCAGGTCGGCGGACTCTCGGACTCCTGGCGCTTCACGTCGGCGGGATGCCCCTCGTACGAGACGAAGTGGAAGGACTGTCCCCGACGGACGAGACGGTGCTGCTGTGTCTGGTAAGCACTCATGCTGCCTTTGTGGACCGGACAGTTAGGGAAGGGCGGTACGCGTCCGGCCCGATGGGACACCGTAATCTAGCCGACACCGGGAGATTGCGCCCGAGTGAGCTTGCTCACGCGGCGTAGAGTGCGACGGCGATGTAGTGGCAGGTGGTGCCGGCAAGCACGAAGAGGTGCCACACGAAGTGGCCATAGTGGAGCCGCTTCGCTCCGTAGAACGCGACGCCCGCCGTGTAGGCGAGCCCGCCCAGGAGCAGCCACAGCAGCCCCGGCAGCGGCACCTTGAGCCAGAGGGGTCGCACCGCGACGACCATCAGCCAGCCCATGCCGAGGTACAACACCATCGAGACGATCGGATGGCGCACCCCGCCCACCGACTCGAGGAGCACCCCCGCGACCGCGAGGGTCCAGATCAGCGCGATGAGTGTCCATCCCCACGGGCCGCGAAGCACGCCGAGGGTGAACGGCGTGTACGTGCCGGCGATGAGCAGGAAGATCGCGCTGTGCTCGATGATCCGAAACGCGCGTTTGGCCTTGCCGTGCGGCAGGGCGTGATAGAGCGTGGAGGCCAGGTACAACAGCACGACGGTCGCGGCGAACACGCCGGTTCCCACCAGGAATGCCGCACTGCCGCGCCGCGCCGCATGCGCGATGAGGAACGGCGTCGCCACGAGGGCAGCGGCGACGCCCACACCGTGGCTGATGCTGTTGGCGAGCTCTTCCCCGCGTGACTGCGCGGCCGCGGCTCCCCTCACCACCACTCGAGCCGGGAGTCGGCGGCGTGCGTGAACGCCAGCGACGCCGAGTCCCCGTCCCTCCGCAGCTCGACGCTCGCGCCGTCGAGCGTCACGTGCGTCGGCGGCCGGAATCGCCACACCATCGTCGCGCGCGCCGGAGCGCCGCTCAGCGTGAGCGTGGTCCGGCCCCCGCTCGCGCTCACCTCGAGCCGGCGGCCCTCGAAGTCCCGCAGGCTCCGGGCCGGGCCGGGATAGACCTCGTAGACGCGGCGGTCGTCGAGGGTCGGGACCGGTGCAGCCCCCGGTCCGTTCCAGGGCACGAGGGTCATCACGTCCTCGGGTATCCGCGGCAGGATGGCCCCCGCCTTCACGTACAGCGGGATGCGATCGAGCGGCGCGTCCACGACGATGTCGACCGGCCCCGTATAGCGCGTTCCGGTCCAGTAGTCGAGCCACTCGCCCTCGGGCAGGTGGACACCGCGCTGCGTGCCGGCCGTGACGACGGGCGCCACCAGGAGATCCGGCCCGAAGTAGTACTCGTCGGTGGCGCGCCGCGCCGCGGGGTCGTGCGGGTGCAGGAGCACCAGCGCGCGCATCAGGGGCATCCCCGTGCGGGCGCTCTCCTGCGCCGCCGCGTACCGGTAGGGGAACAGGCTCATGTGCAGGCGCGAGTAAGTGCGGAAGATGTCGAGCGCCTGCTCGCCGTAGTCCCAGGGCCCCAGGTTGATGTCCGAGTGGACCTCCATGACCGGCGAGAACGCCGAGAACTCCGTCCACCGGACGAACAGGACGCTGTCGCCCGGCGACCGGGAGCCTTTCTCGTAGCCGCCCAGGTCGCTGGTCCACAACGGAATCCCCGACAGCCCGGCGTTGAGTCCCGCCAGCACCACCCCCGGCAGTCCGTTCTCGGCGCCGAAGTTCGACTCGTTGTCGCCTGCCCAGAGGAACGGCAGGTTGTGGTTGCCGACCGAGCCGCTGCGCGAGAAGAGCACGCCGTCGCCGTGCAGGTCACGGTCGATCAGCTCCTGCAGCGCCCGGTTGTAGAGCACCGCGTAACGCGTACGCATCACCGCCGGATCGGATCCGTCCGCGAAGCGCGCGTTGCCGACGAAGCTGCCCTCGCCACCGTCCGCCTTGAACGCGTCCGCCCCGAGGCGAATGGCCCCGCGCACCTGGTTCTGCCACCACGCGACGGCGGCGGGATTGGTGAAGTCGATCAACCCTCCCCGTCCCTTCCACCAGGTGGCCAGGAACACGTCGCCGGAGTCCGTCTTGAGGAAGTAGCCGGCCTGCCGGGCCGCCTCGAAGTTCGACGCCGCGCTCAAGGGGATCTTGCCGACGAGCTCCGGCTCCGAGGGCGTGAACGTCTCGGCGTTGATGAAGGCCGTCAGCCACAGGCACAGCTTGAAGCCGGCGTGGTGAATGCGCCGGACCATCGCGTCGGGGTCCGGGAACTGGAGCCGGTTCATCTCGAACGTGTTGTAGTTGGTCGCCCAGGGGCTGTCGAGGACCAGGACCGACGCGGGCAGGCCGAGCTGGCGGTACCGGTCGATGTCCTCGTAGACGGCCGACGTGTCCGGATGCCAGTTGCGGCTCTTCCAGGGCGCGAAGGCCCAGTAGGGCGGGAGCTTTGCGCGGCCCACCAGCCCCGTGTAGCGCTCGAGGACGAGCGGCAGGTCGGGGCCTTCGAAGAACACGATACGCAGCTGCGTGTCCCGGAGCCGCACGATGAACGCGTCCCGGTCCGTGACGCCCAGGTCGAACGTGGCTTCCGCGTAGGTGTCGAGCCACAGGCCGTAGCCCCGCAGGCTCATGAAGAACGGAATCGGGGCGTAGGTCGCCGAGCCCTTGGCGCCGGGCTGGTCGCTGGACGCGTTCACCAGGATCCGGCGGACCTGGTCGAGCGCGTTGAACCGCTCGCCGAAGCCGTAGACCGGGGCGCTTTCCCTGACCCGGAACTCCCAGCTCGCCAGCCCGGGCGCGGAGCTGGTGACCTCGGTGATGCCTTCGCCCAGGCGGCGGACCCGGAGGTCGGACGGACCGAGGGCGCGGCCGTCCCTGAGGAAGTGGTCGAGCTGGAGCCGATCCGGCTGCCGATCGGCGTTCGTGAACGGGAGACGCACGTTCCCGGCTTCCTGTTGAGCCGCCAGCGGCGCCGACCGGGCCGCGAGCAGCGCCGCGATCACCAGGTGCCTCACCACGACCTCGGGTCCGCCCCGCCGCGGAGGCTCAGCGCCTCGCCTCCGACCCCGCGCTCACGGCGCGAGGACGGCGAGCACGAGCTGCGCGGTCTCGCGCGAGGCACCCTCATAATAGAATACGTACACCTTGTGGGTCTTCTCGTCGAGCGCGCACGACCGGGCGCCGCCGCCCGTGGCGACCGTCCCGACCACCGCGAACGTGCCCGGCGAGTCCTCGTGGACGACGGTCATGGTGCTGTCCGCGCGATTGGGATTGAAGGCGAGCCTGGCGCCCGGGTCGAAGCAGTTCTCGTCGGCGCGGCTGGCGACCCGGATCCGCGTCACGACGCTGCCGTCGTCGGCGTTCACCACCACCATCTCGGTGTCGCACGCCATGAACAGGCGGCGGGTCGTCGTGTCCATCGAGAGGCCCTGCGCCCTCCCGCACCCCGGGATCCGGTAGGTCGCCTCGTTGCCGAGCGTGCGGGCGTCGACCCGCACCACGAACCCCGAGTCCTCGACGTTCAGGAACAGCTTCCCTCGCCCGTCGGCGACCCCGGATTCCAGGCCGTCACCGATGGTGGACCTGGTGATGAGCTGGCCGGTCCGCATGTCCACCACCCACGCGTCCTTGTCCCTCCAGGTGAAGGCGCGGTGGGTGAACGGATCGTAGCGGATGCCGTCGCCCCTGGCGTCCACGTGCCCCGTGACGGCGAGCGTGGTCAGGTCGAAGACGACGCCGTTGCGCACCAATCCGCGGTTCTGGTCCGCCGCGATCGCGTACCCGCCGCCCCCGCCCTCCACGCTGCCGACCACGCTGTCGGCGTCGACGTTGATGACCTTGTCTCCGAGCCCGTAGAGTCGCCGGCCGACCGGGTCCACGATGATGTAGTCCGCGCGCGCGCGGCCCAGGACCGTGCGCTTGACGACATGGTAGCGCGGGGTCTGCGCCGCGAGACCCGATGCAACCAGAGCTGCCAGGGTGAGCGCGGCGAGTGCGGCAGCAGGCGTGCGAGGCATGGTGGCCCTCCTGGGTGGCGGCACGCGCCGAACCGGCGGACTGGGACGAACGACGTGTCGCGGACGCGCGCGCGACCCGGGCGAACCTACATCGTCAAGCTGTCAGCAGGATGACAAGGGGGGCGGCGAGGGTCTCCGCGCTCCGGGCCATTGTGACGGCCCGGGTGGGGCCTAGATTGCAGGCCCATCCCACGTGTCGCGAGCGACCAGTGCTGCCTCCAAGGAGAGGACAGGTGACCCGTGGCTGACCCACGACGCCGTTCCCCGGTGCTGCGCGGCGCGGTGACCTGGGCTCTCGGGACCGTGCTCACCTGCGGCCTGCCCGGCGCCGGCGCGGCACAGTCCGCGCAGACCCTGGTGATCGATGCCACGAGCACGCCCCCGCCCGTGGAGACCGGGTTCCTGCGGATGGGGACGAACACGTCGCCGACGGGCCACACCATCGGCGTCACCAGCCGCTCTCTCACCCGCGACGGACGGCCGTGGCTCCCGGTGATGGGCGAGATGCACTTCAGCCGCGTCCCGCGGGCCGAGTGGGAGCAGGAGATCCTGAAGATGAAGGCGGGCGGCGTGGACATCGTGTCCGCCTACGTCATCTGGATCCACCACGAGGAGGTCGAGGGCCAATTCGACTGGACCGGGCGGCGCGACCTGCGCGCCTTCGCGGAGCTGTGCGCGAAGCACGGCATGTACCTGTATCCGCGCATCGGCCCGTGGTCGCACGCCGAGGTCAGGAACGGCGGCTTCCCCGACTGGCTGGTCCGCAAGGTCGGCCCCGGACTCCGCAGCAACGACTCCACCTACCTCGCGTACGCCGCGCGCTGGTACGACCAGATCGGCCGGCAGCTGAAGGGGCTTCTCTGGAAGGACGGCGGGCCCGTCATCGGCATCCAGCTCGAGAACGAGTACAACGGCTTCGGGCCGGGGCGCGGCGTCGAGCACATCCTCCAGCTCAAGCGCATGGCCCTGGCCGCCGGCTTCGACGTGCCGCTCTACACGGTGACGGGCTGGGACAACGCGGCGCTGCCCCCCGCGGAAGTGATCCCGGTCTTCGGCGGCTACCCCGACTGGCCGTGGGACCAGTCCATCGAGCAGCTGCCGCCGAACGAGAACTACGAATTCCGGTTCGCGAACCGCTGGGCCGGCGGCAGGGACGCGCACAATCCCGCCGAGACCGCGCAGGAGGCGCTCGCCCGCTACCCGTTCCTGGGGGTGGAGTACGGCCCCGGCATCGAGGACACCTACCACCGGCGCCCGGTGATCACGCCGGACGACATCGCCGCCATGCTCCCGGTCCAGCTCGGCTCCGGCGTCAACATGTACGGCTATTACATGTTCCATGGTGGCGCGAACCCCACGGGCAAGCTGACGACCCTGCAGGAATCGCAGCGCACCGGCTATCCGACGGACGTGCCCACCGTCTCCTACGACTTCCAGGCCCCGCTCTCGCAGTACGGCGAGATGCGCGCGTCGTTCCGCCGCATCAAGCTCGTGCACGACTTCCTCAAGGCGTTCGGCGGCGATCTCGCGCCGATGGTGGTGCGAACCCCGGACGCGGTGCCCTCGAGCCTGGGCGACACGACGGTGCCCCGCCTCTCCGCCCGCACGCTGGGCACTCACGGCTTCATCTTCTTCAACAACTACATCCGCCAGTACCACATGCCGGACCGGCCTGGTGTGCAGGTCGAGCTGCGGCTGCCAGGCGAGACGCTGCGCGTCCCCGATGCTCCCGTGGACGTGCCGTCGGGGGCGTACTTCATCTGGCCGGTGAACCTCGACGTGGGCGGCGCGCTGCTCAGGTACAGCACGGCGCAGCTGGTGACGAGAATCGGCTCGGGCCGCGGACCCGTGTACGTCTTCCTCGCGGTGCCCGGCATCGCGCCCGAGTTCGCCTTCGACGCCGCTTCCGTCACCTCCGTGGAAGCGCCAGGAGCGACGGTCGCGCCCGACAGCGGCCGGGTCTACGTGCGCGGGCTCCGCCCGGGAACCGCGGCGGCGATCACCTTGCACCCGAGAACCGGCCCTGCGGTCCGCATCGTGCTCCTGAGCGAGGCGGAGGCGGAGAATCTGTCGGTGGGCAGCTTCGGCGGCGCCGACCGGCTGCTGCTCTCGCCGCAGGAGGTGTTCTTCGATTCCGGGCGCGTGCACCTCGGCTCGGTCGGCTCACCGGAGTTCTCGGTCGCGGTGTTCCCGCCGCTGGCGGCGCCGCCGCACGGCACGGCTCGCCTGCGGAGCCTTGGCGCCGACGGCATCTTCGCGCGTTACGCCGCCACGCTGCCCGCCCGCCGGCCCCGCCTGACGGTGGATACCGTGCGCGCGGCCGCCCTCGTGCCGCCGGTGAAGTTGTTCAACGCGGTAACCTGGAGGCACGTCGCGATCGCGCTCGCGCCGAGCGACTCCGCGTTCGACTCGGCGGCTGCAGTCTGGCGGCTGCGCGTGTCCCCGGCGGCCGCGGCGGGCGATGGCGACGTGCTCGAGATCCGCTACGAGGGCGACGTCGCCCGGCTGTACTCGGCGGGTGACCTGCTCGACGACAACTTCTACAACGGCCAGCCCTGGCGCATCGGGCTCGCGCGCTTCGCCGGCGAGCTGCGGCGCGGCCCCCTGGAGCTGCGCATCCTGCCGCTGCGCAGCGACGCGCCCATCTACCTCGAGCCGGCGTACCGCCCGAAAAACTTCCCCGCGAGCGGCCAGATCGCGCGACTGGAGTCGGTGCAGCTGCTGCCCCGGTACGAGCTGCTGTTGACGGCGCCCTAGGCGGGACGAAGGGATGGCCCCGCGGCGACTGCCCGCGTGTGTCCGATGACGGCAGGCGCCGCGCGCCCGAGGGCACCGGCGCGCGGCCGGGCACCGCTCAGGCTCCGCGCAACCCCGCGAGCACGCTCTGGAGGTTGAGCGTTCCCGACTTGGTCTCGATCTGGCTGCGCACCCGGGGATAGATGGTCTTCGCGTCCTCCTTGAAACGATCGAAGAGCGCGAGCAGGTCGTTGCGGCTCAAGCGGCGGCCCTGCGCGTAGTACTGGTCGGCCACGTGGCCCAGGGCGTAGGTCGCCGAGAAGGAGATGGCTGCGCCGGTGGCCACGCGCGTGGCGCCGCCGGCCAGACCGCCCAGGAGGCCGCGGGCGAGTCCGCCCACCAGGGTCATCACCACGCCTTCCACACTCTGCGCCGCGACGCCCAGACCCAGCGTCGCCGCCAGGTCCTTCACCTGATTGACGTCGAGCCGCTGTCCGTGGCGCTGGCCCACCTGGTAGACCAGGCGGAGCTGCAGCGGCAGGATGGCGATGTTGGCCAGCTGGTCGGGGAGAATCTCCAGCGCGCCCGTGAGGATCGCCTGCTGGAGGATGAAGTCGTCGAGCGGGCCCGCCGGCGGCGCGCCGGCGTGCACCTCGGCGGCGGGCGCGGCGATGCCCAGCGCGTTCCGCAGCTCTTCGAGAAAGGCCCGCTCGGCGGCGTTGGCGGGGCCGTCGGCGTTGCAGATCGCGAGCGCGCCCTGGTACGCCGTCTCGCGGGCCTCGTCGTCGGACAGTTTCGCGGCGAGATCCGCGGCCCGGAGCTGCCCGCCGGCCACCTGCTCGGCGAGCCGGCTGACGTCGGGCGAGCCCATGCGGGCGACGACGGCATCCACCGCCGCCTGCTCCGCGCTGTCGGTCGAGCCGTCGGCCCGCGCGGCGAGCATGGCGATGGCGATCAGAGGTGCACGGTCGGCGGTGTTCATGATGGCACCCGGTGACGGTTGGTGGAAACGTGGTGGCGCGTGACCGCTCGCCTGAGCCTACGACGCCTCGGGGACGGCTGTTTCAGGACGGGCTCGAGGACCTGCCGACGGCGGGCCGCCGCCCAAAGGGCGCCTGCCACCTAGGGTTGCGTCATCCGGCGCATGAACTGCGAGCCGGTCATCATCCCCAATGCCCCTCGCGACGCCTGCTCCTCGTCGTAGCGCTCGGTCGCGTCGGGCGGATCACCCGGACGGAGGATCGCCACCGGCACGGGATCGCGGCCGTGCTGGCCGGTCGCGACGGGCGTGGGGTGGTCGGGGAGCACGGCGATGGCGGCACGGATCCCGCGCGACTCGAGACCCTCCAGGATCGGCCGCACCAGCCGCCGGTCGAGGTACTCGATGCAGCGGATCTTGAGATCAAGGTCGCGCGCGTGGCCCGCTTCGTCGGTGGCCTCGACGTGCACGTACACCAGGTCGTGGTCCGCGAGCGCGTCGAGACAGGCCTGCGCCTTGCCCTCGTAGTTGGTGTCGGCGAGGCCGGTCGCGCCGGGCACGCGCACGAGGTCCATGCCCACGCACACCCCGAGCCCCATGATCAGGTCCACCGCCGAGATCACCGCGCCGCGGACGCCGTACCGCGCGGCGAGCGACTCGAGCGGCTGGCGGCGCCCGGGCGACCAGGTCCAGATCGCGTTGGCCTCGTCCTTCCCTGCGGCGCGGCGGGCGGCGTTCACGGGGTGGCTCGCGAGGATGCGCAACGCCCGCTCGTACAGCTCGTTCAACCGGCGGGCGGTGAGCGCCGCACCTCGATCGAGAGCCCGGGGCAGCAGATCGGCCACGCGCCCGCCGACGTTGTCGTGAGGCGGCGCGCACTCCACGGCGGGCGATGCCCAGCCGCCGCGCAGCACCAGCAGGTGGCGGTAGCTGACGCCCGGGAAGAAGTGCACCGGATGCGGCCCCTGCCCCGCTCCCAGCTCCGCATCGAGCGCGCGGATCAGCTGCGCCGCCTCGGCGTTGGAGATGTGCCCGGCCGAGTGGTTCCTGATGCGCCGGTCGTCGAGCGGACCCTCGAGGCTGACGAGGTTGCAGCGCACGGCGACGTCGTCCGGCCGCAGCTCGACCCCCATGCTGGCGGCTTCGAGCACGGCGCGCCCCTGCGAGCTGGTCGCGGGGTCGTAGCCCAGGACCGCGAGGTTGGCCACGGCGGAATCGGCGGGGCCGGTCTCGCCCACCGTGCGCAGCAGCCCCATCCGGCCCTCGCGGGCGATGCGGTCGATGTGCGGCTTCCTGGCCGCCTGCAGCGGGGTCCTGCCGCCCAGCTGCTCGACCGGCCGGTCCGACATCCCGTCGCCGATCACGATGACGGACTTCATCGCCCGAACTCCCGCATCAGCAGATCCTTGAAGGCCCCGTAGTCGGTCTCCAGCGCGCGGTGGTGCTCCGGCATCCCGTCGAGCCCCACGAGGCTCGGCGGCACCGCGGGATCCACCCCGATGAGCGCGCGGATCTCCTCCGGGAACTTCGCCGGGTGCGCCGTCTCGAGTGAGATCGCCGCGGTGTCCGCGTGCTGCGGGTTGTCCGCCAGGAAGTGGTCCAGTCCGGCCCATCCGGTCGCGCCGTGGGGCTCCAGGATCGTGTGGTGGCGGCGCCAGGCCTCCACGATCGTCTGGCGCGTCTCGGCGTCGCCGATGCTGATGCCGCACAGCTCCCGCCGCATCCGCGCGAGGTCGGGCGGGGTCAGCACGTTGCCCTGCTCGTCCATCGTGCCGCTGTAGAGATCCACGACCCGCGCGAGGTTGGAGGGGTGTCCGACGTTCATCGCGTTGGAGATGCACTTCCGCGACGGAACGATCCTCTCGTACAAGCCGGTCGCGAGAAACCTCGGCACTTCGTCGTTCGCGTTGGTCGCGACGACGAACCGCTCCACCGCCAGTCCCATGTGCCGGGCCAGCAGGCCGCCCATCAGGTCGCCGAAGTTCCCCGAGGGCACCGAGAAGACCACCTTCTCGCCGCCGCCGGCGTCGGCCAGGCGCGACGCGGCGTACACGTAGTAGACCGCCTGCGGCAGGAGCCGTCCGATGTTGATCGAATTGGCGGAGGAGAGGTTCAGGCTCGCCAGCTCGGGATCGGCGAACGCCTGCTTCGCCAGCGCCTGGCAGTCGTCGAACTTCGCGTCGAGCGCGAGGGTCGTGATGTTCCCGCCGAGGGTGGTCATCTGCCGGCGCTGCCGCTCGGAGACTTCGTGGATCGGGAACAGGACCACCACGCGGATGCCAGCCACGCCGAGGAAGGCGTTCGCGACGGCCGAGCCCGTGTCGCCGGACGTGGCCGTGAGGATCAGCAGGTCCCGGCCACGCTCGCGCACCAGGCGGCCGAGCGCCCGTCCCATGAAGCGCGCCGCGAAGTCCTTGAAGGACGCGGTCGGTCCGCGGTCCAGCCGCATCACGTGCCGGGCGCCGTCCACGCGCTCCAGGGGCACGTCGAAGTCGTAGGCGTCCTCGCAGATCTCGCGCAGCGCGTCGGGGGAGAAGGTCCCCCCGGTGTACAGACCCAGCACCGAAGCGGCCAGCTCCGGATAGCGAAGCGACCCGGCGCGCGCCAGCAGGTCGCGGCTCATGTGCGGGATCGGCCGGGGCATGAACAGCCCCTTGTCGCCCGCCTGCCCCTGCAGCAGGGCCTGGGCGAGATCCACCTCCGCCGCCCGGTGGTTGGTGCTGTAGTAGCGGATGCCTACCTCCCCCGCGACGCCCCGCCCACCGAGAAGGACGCCGGCACGCTGACCGACACCCTGCCGTCGATGGCCGCCAGCGCCTGGTCGAGATCCGCGACGACGTCGTCGGGGTGCTCGGCGCCGACGCACAGCCGCACCAGGTTGGGCGGGATGTCCGCCATTTCCCGGCACTCCTCGCCCTGCTGCAGGTGCGTGGAGATCGCGGGGATGGTGGCGACCGACTTCACCCGGCCGAGGTCGGTGGCGCGCCAGATGCGCTGCAGCCCGTCGAACATGCGCCGCGCGGCGACCGCCCCGCCCTTCACGCGGAACGACATCAGGTGTCCGTAGCGGTTGGTCGGCGCGCCGTATTCGAGGTCGTGCTCGGCGTCCACCAGGAACAGGTACCGGCTCGCCAGCTCGTGCAGCGGGTGGCCGGGCAGGCCGAGGTAGTCCACCTGCTCGACGCGCGGGTGCTGCTCGAGGTACTTGGCCACCTGCATCGTGTTGCGGCTGAAGAGATCCACCTTGGACCGCAGGGTGCGGATGTCGTTGAGGGACAGGATCGCGTGCATCGGGGAGAGGTTCGGGCCGTGGTCGCGGTTCGGCAGCTTCTTCAGGTACATCGCGAAGTCGGCCTTCATCTCTTCGGGACCGGTGCGGCAGGTCAGGCCCTTTCGGGCGATGACCGCGCCGGCGATCCCGAAGCCGGACGAGGTCAGCGTCTTGGTCACGGACTGGACGACCACGTCCGCGCCGTGCTGCAGCGGCCGCAGCAGCGCTGGCGTCGCCACGGTGGAGTCCACGATGAGGGGAAGCCCGTGGGCGTGCGCCAGCTCGGCCACGGCGCGAAGGTCGAAGAACGCCTGTCCGGGATTCGAGGGCAGCTCTCCGTACAGGAAGCGGGTGTGCTCGTCGATGCTCCCTTCCCACTCGTCGAGATCGGTCGAATTGCAGATCCAGCGGCATTCGACGCCGCGCTCGCGGGCGAGGCGCTCGTTGAAGAACTGGAAGGTGCCGCCGTAGACCTGGCAGGTGGAGACGAAGTTCATCGGGCGATGGGGCTCCGCCGGGTCCACGGCGATGAACGGCTCGGTGGCGCTGACGATCGCCGACATGCCCGAGGAGGTCGCACAGCAGGAGGTGTCGCCGTCGAACCCGTAGCCTTCGAGCAGCGCGAGCACGTTCTCGAGGTAGTAGAGACTGGGATTCGCGATGCGGGAGTAGCACCAGGTGGGAATGCGGTACGACAGCGCCGCCTCCATCTCGTCGGCGTCGCGGTAGCCCTGCGACGTGCTCAGGTAGATCGGCTCGATCACCGAGCCCTGGTTGAAGTCGAGCGCCTCCCCCATGCTGTACAGCCCGTGCACCGCGATCGTGTCGAAGCGGCACCTGCGGATGGTGGCGACGTCGGCCGCCCGCCGGCGCGCGGCCTCCTCGGCGGTGGCGACGTAGCGCTCCACTCCGGATGAGCCGCTGGTGACGCCGGCGGCCCGCGGCTGCTCGACCGGCTCGACAACCGCGACGCGACGCTCCACTCCCGGAGAGATCCTGGCGTCGGACATGATGCAGCCCTCGAGGTTGGGTGCTGCGTTTGTCTGCGGGCCTTGCCTGCCCGGCCATGCAGCTGCGCGCGGACCTCGGAGCCCTGAAGCACTCCGGACCCACTCTGGTCGCTCAACAGTACGGCGCGGCCCGGGGCACGGCCAGAAGGGAGGCGGGGAGCCGGTCGGAATGACGAGCGCTGCGGTTGGATTTGCGGGCACGCGCGGACCGGTCGCACTCGGCCCGGCCGCCCGCCCGCCGCGGAGGCCGGCCGGGAGGCGCCGCGCTCAGACGCGCGCGGTCTCCGCCGCCACCCTCTCGCGCAGCTCGTCGATCGAAGGGTACGAGGTCGCTCTCGTGAGCGTGCGCTCGGGCATCGGGGTGGAGGTCGCGATCGCCTTCGCCAGCAGCTCGAGGGCGACCCCGGTCAGCGCCGGAGTCACGACCGTCGCGGCGAGCCGTCGCTGCTGCACCCAGACCTGGCCGCTGGTGGGAACGCCGTCGACGCCGGTGAACGGGACCTTCATCCACTGCGCCCGTTGCTGGGCGGACGTCAGCGTCTCCACCGCTCTCCGCGCGCCCATCGCCATCGCGTCGTTCTGACACCCGATGAGCCCGACGTTCGGCGGCGTCGGCCCCTGCAGCTGCAGCCGCGACGCGACGACCTCGTAGCCGCTCTCCTCCGTCCACTTCCCCCAGCCCGGCAGGATCCTGATGTTGGGGGGCAGCGTCGCGTCCAGGCCGGCTCGGCGCTGCTTGGTGACGTCGGTGCTGGGCCCCTCGATGTAGAGGATCGTGCCGCCGGCGGGCAGGAGCGCGGCGAACTGTCGTCCCTGTATTCTCCCGACCTCCGTGTTGTCGCACTCGATGCTCCCGATGGGCACCGACGACCGCTGGCGCAGCGGCACGAGGTAGTCCGCCTCGCGATTGAGCACGATCCAGCCGATGCCGTTGTCGGCGGCGGCGCTGGCCACCCCGAGCATGCCCGTGCCCACCGGCTCGGCGATGACGGCGTCGGGACGATCCGTCGCGGCGGCGTTGATCGCGGACAGGATCTGCTTCGTCTGGCCGATGGCGTCGCTGTCGGCATAGACGACCTGCAGGCCGATGCCCAGGCGTTGCGCGGTGGCCTCCGCGACCGATGCCTGCTCGCGCTGGTAGTCGTTGTCCCGCGTGATGAGCGACAGCAGCACCCTGATGCTCTTCATCAGTAGCCTCCGTTGGACGCGGTCACGGCGTGGCGCCGACGGGCTCGTGGACCGGTGGGGGCTGCGCCGGAGTGGGCGTCGGGGTCCTGACCACGCGGTCCACTGTCGCCGCCAAGCTCAGGGTGAACGTGCCGTACTCGTTGGCGCGCTGCGCGTTGGCGAGAATCTGGTAGGTCCCGGTGCGCGGCAGAGGGCAGAAGATGAGCGCGTTCAGCCCGCCGCCGCTGTCGTCGTCCTGCGCGATGATCTGCCCGTTCTGGTCCCGCAAGTAGACGTAGGCGTCGAAGTCGCTCGATACGAGCCTGATCTCCACCGTCTGCCCGGCCGTGCCGTAGAAGGTGAACAGCTTGTAGTGCGACGAGTCGGACGGGAGAACGGGATCCGCCGCGGTGAGGGTACCGGTCACGGACGTGCCCATGGCGATTGACTGTTGCGCCGTCGCGGGTCGCGCGGCCGATGCCAGCACGCCCACGCCAGCCAGCAGCACGCGCCCGAGGGTCGAAGCGTGGTGAGCCAGACTCGCCGTACTCCTTCCCGGTGCCTGGGTTCGGAGGTCCGCTCCGTGCGGGATGACGCCTGCACGGGCGAGTATACGCCCGACGGCGCAATGGGCAAGGACCGGGGCGGCCCCCTCGCGATGCCCCCTCGCGGGCCAACCGGTTCGCTGATAGACTGACATGAGGCGTCAGTTGCCGCGCCCCGCACGTGGTCGGAGGTCTCGCCCGTGACCGACACCAGCGCCGAACCGATGGGCTGGGCCCGCATTTGGGCGACGGCGCGTCCGTTCGCCCGGCCCATGCCGCGCGCCGGCGCGTGGTATCCCGTGGTGGGGGAGGCGTCGGGCCAGCGTGCCGTGCTCGAGGTCCGGGGCAAGCGCGTCGCGATCCTGAGGGAGCTGCTCGAGGTCCGGCCTCACCGGCCCGATCTGTTCACGGTCGTGGTGCGGTCGCGCGATGCCGCCGCCGCGGCGCCCCCTACCCGCGGCTCTCCGATCCAGCGGATCTACGCGGTCTGCCCGGCTTGTACGCAACGCGTGCGGGTGCTCGAGCATCAGGAGATGGCGAGGTGCGCCAAGTGCGGCCACCGCGCCGAGATCGCGTGGTGGGAGACGGGCTGAGCGTCGGACCGGCGAGGACCGGGGACACCCCCGGCTGATCGCGGCCTCCCTCGAGCACACGCATCGGAGCGGGCCGCTGACACGAAGGCCGGGGCAACCGCCCCGGCCTTCGTCACTCCTCTCGGGGGCGCCGCGCTCGAGCTAGCTCGCCGCCAGCGCCCGCACCACCCCCGCCAGCGTCCGGATCTTCGCGGCCTCACCCGCACCGGCCCCGTCGCGGTCGAGCTGCGACGCCAGCTGGGTGAGCGTCGAGCGGCGCTGCCGCCCGGACTGTGGCTCGGCGCGTTGCAGGGCCGTGCGCGCCGCCGAGATCTTCGCCGCCGCCAGACCGTTCGACCGCTCGAGCTGGTCCAGGTAGGCGCGTGCCAGCGCGAAGCTCGCCGGCCAGACCAGCCTGGGCTGGGATTGCACGTTGAGGAAGTCGAGGTGGACCGTCCTGGCGGCGTCGATCTCGTTCTGCGAGATCCACCCGCTCGGCTGGAGCTCGACGACGTCGAGCCCGCGCGCGATCTCGGAGCTGTAGATGTAGCCATTGTACCAGTACGCCGACCACGACCCGGCCCCCACCAGCTTGGTCGAATCCACCGGTCCCCGGTCGAAGAACGCGATCTCCCGGGGATGCGCCGGGTCGGTCCAGTCGAACACCGAGATGCCGCCCTGGTACCAGGCCTGGACCATCACATCGCGTCCGGGAATCGGAATCAGCGACCCGTTGTGGGCCACGCAGTTCTCGAACGGTGTCTGCGGCGCGAGCATCTTGTAGTAGCTGTGGAAGTGCATCGCGCCCTGCTCCACCGTGAAGATCGCGTCCGCGCCCCACTCGGGCCGGTCGGTCGCGCGGCACTTGGGCTGTCCACCGCCGCCCCACTCATCGGAGAACAGCAGCTTGGTCCCGTCGTTGTTGAACGTGGCCGAGTGCCAGTAGGAGAAGTTCGAGTCGGAGACGGCCCCGATCCGCCGCGGATGCGCCACGTCGTGGATGTCGAGCAGCAACCCGTAGCCGGCGCACGCGCCGCCCGCCAGGCCGATGGCCGGATAGACGGTGATGTCGTGGCACTGGTCCGGGCCGGGCTTCGGGTGGCCCGCCTGCGCCGGCGTGTTGCCCACCATGATGTCCACGATGCCCTGGATGGCCGGGCGCAGCGCCGCCGAATCCGCCGCGGTCGGCGCGCCCGTGCCGTTCCGCGACTTCACGACGCTGTCCAGCAGCGGGGCGATGTACCTCGGCGGGATGACGAATTCCATCCCGTTGATCGTCGCCGTGTAGCCGCCCTTGGCGCGCGCCTCGGCGGCCGCCTGCGCGGCGGCCGCGACGTCCTGCGGCGCCTCGGCGTGCGTCGGCGGCGCGGTCAGGCTGTCGAAGATGCGCGGCGAGGACACGATGTGCGCCCGCTCCGGGTGCGCGAGCGGCACCTGGATGACCTCGATGCGGAACAGCGCCGAGTTGGGATCCTGGTCCGGCGCCAGCCGCGAGCAGCCGGCCAGCTCCGTCGGCGAGCGCACGCCGGCCTGACCCGAGACGTACACGTACACGTTGGCCGTGTCGTTGAGGTCGGGCACGACCGTGTGCGTGTGCGAGCCGCGGCACGTCTGCACGTTCGCGATGTAGCGGGGATTCGTGATGTCCGTGATGTCGAAGATCCGGATGCCGCGCAGCCGGTCGGCGCTGACGGAGTCGTGCACGCCCTGCGTGCCGCAGTCCAGGCGGCCCCCGGTGCCCTCGCCCGAGACGAACAGCAGGTTCCGGTACACCGAGACGTCGCTCTGCGAGGCCGGGCACAGGTACCCGGTCTTGAGCGCCGGCGCCGCCGGGTTGGTCACGTCCCAGACCTGGAAGCCGTTGTAGTTCCCCTGGATCACGTACGGCCCCTGGAACGCCAGATCGGAGTTCGTGACGCCCTTGAACCGCTCCGACGGCTGCGTCCTCGAGACGACGCGCAGGTTCCACGTCGCCTCGGCGGCGTCCATGAGGCCGGCGCGGAGGCCCACGCGCGGATCCGGGGTGGGCGGCGTGGTGGACAGGTTCGGGGCCTGCGCGTACGCCATCGTGGCGCCCGCGGCAAGGGTGAACGATCCGATCAGGAGCGTCAGCGAGCGTCGCATGGACACCTCATGAGGACGGGGGACACGGGGCATCGAGATCACTGGCTGGGAGCGCCGAACAGCACCGTGCCGAGCATCCGCTGCATGCGGGCGATCTCGGTCGTCTGGTCGGCGTACACGTCGGACGCGAACTTGTAGACGGTTTCCTCTTCCCCGGCGCCGCGGGCGAACAGGGCGTTCACCATGGTGACGGCGCCGCTGTGGTGCTGGATCATGA
>Ga0335077_10002327_pt1 | contig 22676 bp, 19 predicted proteins | sample Lox_Sample_31_FD_207151 | JGI IMG/M metagenome (GOLD analysis project Ga0335077, IMG submission 207151) | Soil microbial communities from Loxahatchee National Wildlife Refuge, Florida, United States - Lox_Sample_3.1 | ecosystem: Environmental > Terrestrial > Soil > Wetlands | place: USA...
GGTCCATCCCTCCGGTATCGAACTGATGCGCAAAATTTCGCTCCACCCGCTCGCCACGCCGCGCTTGCAAACGCTGCCCCCGCGCTCCCTGAATCCGTCGTCGGTTGGCGTACACCGCGGCTTGCTCCGCCGCTCGATTGTTCCATTGCCGCGCCCCTCGATCCGGCTCCGCGATATAGCTCCGCAGGCCCCACTCGGCCAGTTCCCGCATCACTTCATTACTGTGGTATCCCCGGTCCGCGACCACTTCCCCGACACCGGTTTCATGCACCGCATGCTTTCCTGCGGGCGTGACTTCGGCGATCTGCTCAGCCACCGCTTCTCCCGCCGCCGCCACCGTCTCGCCGATCGATTCCGTGTCGCCGGTCGCGCCCGCATGCGTGGTCACCGCCACGATCGCCCCCGTTTCCATATCCACCGCTTGTTCGGCTTTGTAAGCAAGCGCCGTGCGCCCGTCTTTCAAGCGCGTAATCTCGGCCTCCGGATCGTTCGGATTCACCCACTCTTCATTGCGCATTTTCTTGGCCCGCTTGCGATCCATGCGCCGCACCGCCGCAGCGTCCTGCGCCTCCACGCCTTCGGCTTCGGCCAATCGTTCCAGATACTGGCTGTAGCTTTCCTGCGTGTCCCGCCGCACGATCGATTTCATCGCCGCATTGGCTTCCAGCGTGGTCGAATCCACGCCGATGGTCTTGCCCTTCATCAGGCCGCCCCGCGCCAGCCGCTTCAACACCCACCCGAAGACCTGCTGGTGCGCCGCCGCGCCGATCAGCCGCCGGGTCCGTGATATGGTCACATGATCCGGCGTGCGCTCGTCCAGCCCGATGCGCAGAAACTCGCGCAGCGTGAGCGAATCGGCCACCCGCCAGGCGATGCCTCGCTCGCTGTCGATGCCTTCGAAAAAGCCGATCATCATCAGCCGGAAGTAGATCCCCGGCGCCAGCGAAGGCCGTCCGAGTTTCTCATGATAGAACTCGCGGCAGCGCGCTTCGCAGAAGCGGTCGAAGCCCCCGCTTTCCAGCACATCGTTCAAGCGCCGGTAGAAGGGATGCCCCGGCGCTTCCGGCAACTCGCTTCGATACCACAGCGGTTCCTGCCGCTCCCGTTGCTTGCGTGTCCCCATCGCCATGCCTCAATTTTAAGGCAGAACATCTCCAAGTGGGAATGTTTTTAGACACGGGCTGCTAGAGCTGCGAGGGCAAAGATCGCCGTAAGAGGCGCCTTTTTGAGATCAACTCTCATCGCCGCCGCGTGGAGCGGTCGGTTCAGGGATTCGGATCGTTTCTCGGCAGTCCTTACGTCTTCGGTTCGCTCAGGGACGCGCGAAATTGCCTCGATCTGGACGAAGACGGCGCAATGTTCCTATTGATCAGGACCGACGGCCGAAGCACTGCCGCCGTTCGGGCCGCACTGCGCGAACGCGTCCCCGAACTCGACGTCCTCACCAAAGCGCAGTTCGCCGCGCGCGCACGGACGTATTGGACCACGCAGACCGGGGCTGGTGGCGCGCTGCTGACCGCGGCGTTGCTCGGCTTCCTGGTCGGCGTCCTCATCGTTTCCCAGACCGTTTACGCGACCACACTCGAGAACATTGAAGAATTCGCGACTCTGAAAGCGCTGGGCGCCACACGCCTGTACATCGTGCGCATCGTGGCGCTGCAAGCTCTGGCGAGCGCTGTTCTCGGATGCGCCGCGGGCATGCTGCTCAGTTTACCCGTCATGAATCTGGCTCGCCAGGCGATCTCCTGGATCTACACGCCGTGGCAGCTTGCGGTTCTGCTCGCCGCAGGTACGCTGATTCTGGCGGCGCTTGCATCCATCGCAGCCGTCCGCGCAGCGCTCACGGTCGAACCGGGGAGGGTGTTCCGTGCCTGATACTCTCTTAGCTGCGCACAATGTGTCGGTCGTTTATGGCGCGGGAGCTGCCTCCGCCACCGCGCTCGACGACGTCTCCGCCCTGTTTCAACCGGGGGAAGTCACGTTATTGATGGGTGCATCGGGGAGTGGTAAAACCACGTTGCTTTCGATTCTCGGTTGCCTCCGAACCCCCGATCGCGGCCACGTGACTCTGCTCGGACGAAACCTCATTGGCGCGCGCGATTCCGAATTAACCGCGCTGCGCCGGGCGCATGTCGGATTCGTTTTCCAGTTCTTCCGTCTTTTCCGCTCGCTGAACGCCGTGGAAAACGTGTCCATCGGCATCGAGCTCGCAGGCAATTCGCGCAGCGCCCGGCGCGCCGCCGAACAAGCTTTAGACGCCGTGGGACTCTCTTCTAAATACAACCTGGTTCCCTCCGAGCTGAGCGGTGGCGAGCGCCAGAGAGTAGCCATTGCACGTGCGCTCGTAAAGAATCCCGAAATCCTGCTGGCTGATGAGCCGACGGCCGCGCTCGACGCCATTTCCGGACGTCAGGTCGCCGAGCTGATCCGCGCCTCCGCCAAGGCGCGAGGTATGGCCGCTGTCGTCGCGACGCATGACTCAAGATTAATCCCCATTGCCGATCGCATTCTTGAAGTCCGCGATGGGCGGCTGCATGAAGAAAGGAAGATGTCATGAAAACCGCATTCGTTCTGATGATCGGAGTCCTCGCCGGAGCTGGCGCCATGTGGCTCAGCGTGCGGCGCCCGGCGGCAGCCTCCGCCTCGACAACCATCGTCCGCGGCGAGGATCCGTCGGTCGTGATTGCCGCCGCGCAGGGGAGAGTGGAGGGTCGGACCGACAGCGTCGAAGTCGGCGCTTCCGTCAATGGCGTCATTCGATCCCTCCGCGTGAAGGAGGGGGATCGGGTTTCGAAGGGCCAGATCATCGCTCAGCTCGCCTGCGACGATCTGGATGCGCAAGTTCGCGGGATGCAAGCCGTGCTCGAAAGCGCCCGGGAGACCCGCGCTCGCCTGCTCAGAGGCAGTCGCGAGGAGGAGCGCCAGGTTGCCGAACAGCAGGTCGCCGCGGCGCAGGCGCTGGTGGATCAAGCGCGCCGGCAGAACGATCGAATGCAGCTGCTGGTATCGAAAGACGAAGTATCTCAACAGACCGCCGACGCTGCAAAACGGGACCTCGCCAGCGCGGAAGCTGCACTTAAAACCGCCGTCGCAAAGCAGAAGCTGGTAAACGCAGGTCCCCTGCCGGAAGAAGTATTGAAAGACGATGCCGATGTCGCCGCGGCCCAGGAGCGCCTTCTCGCGGCCGCGGCGCAGCGCGATAAATGCGTGATCCACGCGCCCATCAGCGGGACCATTATCAGAGTAAACCTGCGCGCCGGTGAGGCATTCAGCGCCGTTATGCCGCGTTCGATCGTAACCATGGCGGATGTTTCCGCAAACCGCATTCGCGCTGAAGTCGACGAACGGGATCTCGCCAGAGTCAGGATCAACCAGCGGGTTCGCATCAGCGCAGACGGATTCGGCGATTTTTCCGGGAAAGTTGTACGCACTTCATTGGCGATGGGCCGGAAGACGGCGCGGAGCACCGATCCCACTGAAAAATCCGACCGCGATATCCTGGAAACGTTCATCGCCCCCGATCCCGGCGCACCCCGTTTGCCCATCGGCCTCCGCGTCGTGGTCACGTTTCTCCAATAGCGCGACGACTCGCAGCTTCTTCGGATTCAATCTGCCAGAATCGCATGAGGAGGGCGTATGCCAGTCGAGGCCGTGGCCAGCACCGAGCAGCTTTATCATGACAATCTGCGCCTCAGCCAGCGCGAATACGAGGAGCGGCAGACGTTTCTGTATTCCCGGCCGCGCTGCCTGGGCCTGGTTCTTGGTAATGCGTGCAATATCGATTGCGTCCATTGCTACCAGTCAAAATCCGGGGCCAATCTGTTGCGTCCCCCGGAAATTGCTCGGCAATTGAGGAGCGAGTTGAGGGGTTTTTACCCCTACGCATCGACCGTACGCATCCAGGGAGGAGAGGTGTTCGCGCTGCGCGGATTCGAGGACCTCGTGGACGATGTGGCAAACGCGGTCAACCGTCCTATTTTGAGCATTAGCACGAACGGCACGCTGATCGACGAGAAATGGGCTGAGAAGTTGGTCCGAATGCGTTTTGCGAATGTGACAGTCTCGATCGATGGCGGCACACGAGCTACTTACAATCGCCTTCGTAAGGGCGCGGATCTGGAACAAGTGCTCGCCAACGTGGATCGTATCCAACGCTGGAAAAAGAAGCTCGACACGCCGCTGCCGTACTTGGATTCTTTTTTCGTGGTGATGCGCTCGAATTTTCGCGAAATCCCCCAATATCTCGATTTAATGCGCCGGCACGGCATCGCGGACGTTTCCTTGCAGACCATGGAGCTCTCTCCCGAGAACACCAAACGCCACCCGGCGCTGGGGGCGGAGGAATCGCTCAGCGATCCCCAGGAGGTAAACGAACTGCACGGAATTCTTCGAAATACGATTCCGACGTTTGACGGGAGTTTTCGTATGATCCGTGTCAGCGGGTTGCAGACATTGTTCGAAACGCACGGCCTGCCTGCCGCATTTCTGAGTGAGGACAGGAAGGGCCTCTATCCCAACAGCGAAGGGCTCGCGGATGGCGGCTTTGAGCTCTGCCCGAATCCGTGGACGACTCTCTTCCTGGTCGAAAACGGCGATGTGCACCTTTGTTTCATCTCTCAACCGATCGGCAACTTGTACTCTGAGCCGCTCGCCGCTTTGTGGAATTCGCCAAATGCCATGGCAAAACGCAGCCGTATGATCTCCGGCCGCTATGTTGGTTCGGGGTGTTCGCGCCAATACTGTGGATGGCGCGAAGGGCGAGCGTCTCCCGGCAGAAATCCCGCCAATGCAGGAAGCGAGTCGCCAGAACTCCTGCAAATTCGCGGATTGAGTTACGCCGGAGAGGCTGATGCAGGAGTGCTGACGCTGGTCCGCAGACTATTGGCCGACGAATCCCGCCGGCGGAGGGAAGTCGAGGCGCGCAACCATTTACTCGAGTCAGACAGCGAAGAGAGCCAGAAGCATATCGCTCATCTGGAAGGAAAGGTGCAGGGTTTGCAATCCTTGGTTCGCGATTTGGAAGCCCAACTCGAAACAAGACTGGCGCACATTGATCACCTTGCCGCCGAAGCTCGCGAATCCGCAGCTTTGCTGGGAGCCGGCCAAAAGCATATAGATCACTTGGAAGCCAAAGCGCAGGATGCAATAGGCCGGATGCGTGACATCGAAAATGAATTCGCGACATATCGGTCAAGTTGGCTGGTGCGCGCCGCTCATCGAGCGTCGACCCTTTTGTCACGCTGAAGCCGACCCGCGTTTCGACGCGACAGCGCTGGAACCCGAGGTAAGGATCGGGTTCCGGCTTCCCCTTTAACCGGCCAACCGTGAGGATTTTCTTTTCCCAGTCAATTTGGCCCCGGGTCGGCCGCTTTATCTCCGAGTCACGCATGCCGCCGTTCAGCGCGAGCACCATGCGATCCACACATACCATTACATGCCGGATGTCGCCGCCGGGCTCGCGACGTTGGGCACGGCGGGTGACGACGCATACGGAAAACCCTGGATGCTGCCGTGTGCGCCGGTCGAATCGTCGCGTGCTCTCGTTGCGCGGATGTCGCATTATCTCGGCCGCAATATCGAACTGACGGTGATGCCACGATGGGCGATGAGAATGCTCGGACCCTTCGTGCCGATGATTCGAGAGATTAATGAAATGTTGTGCCAGTGGGATGAGCCGTTTGTGATCGATGATCGGCGCTTTCGCGACGTCTTCAGCGCGGAGCCCTTGCTGGAGTGTGAACTGTATAAGCGTGCTGCTGTCAGTAAGCGTTGCATTCGCGCCCGTTGGTGCCTTTGTAAACCATCTCGGCTCCGTTCCAGGGCGTGTCCCAGGCTGGCTGGAGTTACGACGGCGCTGGCGAGAGTATCCTGAAACCTGCCTGGCCGCAAAGGATTGACTGTGGCCAGGTGGATCGGATCTTCTGAAATGCCAACAGAACGCGCTTCCCAAAAAGCACGGCCGGCTAACGTTTCTGGCCAGACAGCAGATCTTGCAGTAGCCAACACAAGAAACCGGAACACACCAAGGATTCGCATAGGTCTCTTCACCGGTGTGCTTTTTCTCCTCGTAGCGGCTGCGATCGTGCGCTCCGCGATCGCGACACGGCTGGATGGCTTCACCATCGACGAGGCCTATCACATCGCGGCCGGCGTCTCCTACGTGCGGCTTGGCGATTTTCGCCTTAATCCAGAGCATCCTCCGCTGGTCAAGCTGTGGGTCGGAAGCTTCATCACCGCCACCGGTTTTAGAGCCAGTGGCCTGAGGCCCTTTTCCGATAAGCAGGACGAACGTACCTTCGCCGAAGAAGATGTCTACCTCCACAACGACCCGGACGCTGTACAGAAGCGCGCACGGATCGCCATGTTCGCCTTGAACGGATTGCTGCTCGTGGCCCTGGGGTTTGCCGCTCGGAGAGCTTTCGGTCCCGGTGTGGCTATCGGAGGGATCGCATTTCTCGCGATCGATCCGACTGTAGCCGCGCACCTACCCGTGGTGATGACGGACCTTCCTGTTTCTCTCTTGTGCGCTTCCACCGTGCTCCTCACCATCTCTGCATTCCGGACTTGGAAATGGACGGATCTTGCGGCATGCTCCGCGGCGCTGGGGCTCGCGCTGGCAACAAAACATTCAGCCCCGGTGTTCCTGATCTTTGTGCTTCTCACCGGCTGCGTCAGAGCACTTTTCGGGTCGCCGCTTGGCGTGCAGACGTCGCGTAGGCTTTCGCGATTCGCGATGGTGATGGCGGTCGTATTGGGCGCGCTGGCGGTGCTGTGGGCGACGTACAGATTCCGCTACGCGGAAACCCCGGCATCAAGCGAGGTGTTCAACCGCCTGCTAGCCGACAAGATATCAGACGTGCGCTCGCCTGTCTATCGCGCAGTGCTCCAGGGGATGCGCCTGGCCCACATCGTTCCCCGCGCCTACATCTGGGGGCTCGCGGATACAGTCCGGGCGGGTTTGGAAGGCCGCATCATTCCAATCAACGCGTTTGGACACGCGTACATCGATCGGGGCCCGAAATACTACTTCCCAGCGATGGTCGCTCTGAAGTTGCCAATCGGGCTGAGCATCCTCATCCTGATCGGCCTTTTCGCGCTCGCTACGCGCCGCTCGCCTCCCGACGCTTTCACGACCGTGCTTCCCGCCGTCGCCTTGTTCATGCTGGTGTTGATTTCGGGTTCTAGTTACGCTGGCATCCGCCATGCCCTACCCGTTGTGGTCCTGCTCGCGATCGTAGGAGGCGTTGGCATGCAGTTTGCGTTCTCTTCGAACTCCGCCTCATGGAAGGCCGCACTTGGAGCCGCTCTTGCGATTGCCGCTGCATCTGCTTTGCCGGTAATGCGCCCATGGGAATACTTCAACGAAATCATGGGCGGCCCGGGCCGGGCCTATCTGTACTTCAGCGACGAGGGCGTCGATCTCGGTCAGCGCGTCAAAGAACTTGCCGCCTATTATCACCGAACCGTCGAACCGTCCGGCGAAGTCCCCTTTATATTTTATGGACCGATTAGCGAAGTCGAAGAAAGAGCGCGCGGCATTGACTGGCTGGGACGAGTGCCGGATCGCGACCAATCCAGGCTAGAATCCGCGAGCTTTTCCGGCACTGTAATCGTTGATGGGCGCTTTCTCGGGAAGTTTCCGTTCTGGGACAATGCGGCCCTGCGAAGCGCGACTCCGGCTGCTCGATTTGGGAATCTGTTGGTTTTTCGCGGGGCCTGCGCCTGCGGCCCCATTCTGGCGGGAAGCCTCTATCAAGAATCGCTCTCGAAGATTTTCACGGAAAAACCCGACTGGACAGCCGCGCAGCGACTGTTGGAGGAATCAGTGGCCCTCGATCCCAGTGCCTTCTTCGTGCACATCGAACTCGGAAACGTCTATCTGAAGCAAGGGCAGCGTGACCGCGCCCTGCAGTCCTATTCTGACGCCCTGAAATACGCACCCGGTGATCCTCATTTTCGGCAACCCATCCAGTCGCAGATTCAAAGAGTGTCCGCAAGGTCTACTGCTCGAATTGATCCGTTGCGTGACCCATTCCTGGAGTGAGCTTGTGAAGGTCTGAGACAAATCAGCGCCGCATGAGTATTTTAAAGCTTGAATGCCTGAGCGCTAATTGTCGCTCCGGCGCTGGGCGGCGGCGAAAGGGTACCGCAATTCTTCGTCGAAACTAGTAATGTGTCCCCATCATCATGTCTGGTGCGTCTCATGAATATGGGACAGTATCGCGGCCTGTCGGGAGTAACGACTAGAGAGATCTCGCGCGAGGTCGGGTGTTCCGACGCGGCTCTGTATGTGCACTTCAGGGGACGTCTAGAACTACTGCTCGCGATGCTCGACGACACGTTGCCGGAGATGCTCGGCCCGCTTCGCGCGCTCGAGGAGCAGGTAGGCCAAGGATCGCCGCAGGCGAATCTTGAATCCGCATTACGAGGCGTCTTTAGATTTCACCAGCGCGCAACTCCAATCGTTGCGGGGGTGTTCGCTGAGCCGGACTTGCACGCTGCGTACAGGGACTCTCTTGCCCAGCAAGACGCAGGCCCGCATCTTTCCCTGAAAGTTCTGGAGCGTTATATTGCCGCGGAGCAAGGCTTGGGACGAATTGACCGGGCGGTCGATCCGGCGCTCTCGGCCAATCTCCTAATGGCATCGTCCTTCTTCCGCGCGTTTAGCGAGGAGTTCTTCGGAAGGCCCATGCGACCGGCCTGGAGTAAATTGTCAAAGCAACTGGTGGAGGCTGTTGCGCCGCTACCTGTAAGTTGACTGGTCGGTTGGAGAGGCGAAAGAAAAGCTCCCTGCCGTCGCGTCGCCACACCAGCCAATCGCCGCTTCGGTGGAGATCTGCGAGCGGCCCTTTCCTGAAGGAATCGACTCGATGAGGATCTCATACTGGCCAGGTTAATCGGATTCGTGCGCCAGCCACTGGCCGTCGGGCGATATCCTCGATGAAAGTGCTTGCCAGCGCAGCTTCGAAAAAGATTTGGGTTCTTAGGCCCTGCGCAGCCGGTCCAGAAATCTGCAGAATGCGTACAGTATGACCGCGTTCAACACTGCCCCGGGCAACACAACCAGGGTCATCAGGCCTCCATACAGGATGGGAGAACCAATCAAGCGGTCGTATAGACTAAGAATTCCCAACGAGTGGGAGAGCTGGATCAGAACGAGTGACCACGGCAGGGCGGCAATACTTGGGGGATTAAACTCCGCCGGCGGACGGTAGAACAGAAGAAACGTTATCGCGTAAAGTCCTGACAGCAGATACAACCCGAGATAGGACAAGGCAAAGGTCAAGCCTGTCCGGGATTGAAAGAATCTAGACGGCTGCGGTTGTGGCATTTGAGATAAATCATAATCCTACGCTGCACCAGATCAAACCCACGGTGGGCTTCATGCGTCTCTGTTCCGCCGCCCGAGCCACGCTCTTGGCCCCAGATCGCGGCAACGGGCGGAATTCTCCGTTTGGCGTTTTGGCGTCCCCGTCATTTCACAGCTCGGCTGGTGCGTGCGGCGCTGGGATTTAGGTGCACCAACTCCCGATGCAGATTCTCCAGCGCCTTATTGGCCGCCTTGAGTGTTCTCCGAATGCTGCGGCAGCAGGAATTTGGCTACTCAGAACGGTTTTCGCACGGGCAGATCAGCCGTCCCGTTGATGGCCGGGATTGTCGGGCAGCTCGTCTTCGTTGGGTTGGACGTGTCCCGGCTTCACTTACTGGGGAAGCCCAACGTAATCGTTTCGTCCTTGGGCCTGGTATCAGGCTCGGGAGTGGTGCCCGGTATGGAGATGCTGGTCTGGCTGAGCATCAAAAGCCCGTCTCCGGTGTCGCCCGCGGCAAGGAAGCCAGCCCCCGTCAAAGAAGGGTCGATCCACGAACCGCCCGCGCCTGCCGGGAAGCCGTTCGGGCTAGCACCGTCCCCGCCGCCACCACCAGAATAGCCGCCGCCGCCAAAACCGCCATTGGCAAAAGGACCGGTCATAGGATTATCACCACCACCCAGCCCAGCGGCGAAACCTCCGGAAAACCCACAGCCGCCATCGCCCGATCCGCCGGTCCCCGCGCCAGGACCGGTGCCAATCCCGTTCCCGCCGCATGTGTACCACCCACCACCGCCGCCGCCATTGTATCCAACGGGTTGGTACCGCCTTGGCCACCTGAACCACCCGTACCACCGGCGCCACCGTAGGGACCCGAGCCTGACTGCCCGGCGGACCTTGTATTCAGACGGAATGGCCTGTTCGTTCACGGAGCTGCGCGATTCGAACGGAAACAGGACCGGACCCGAGGCTCAGTGACGAGGCGCCGCACCAGTGGATCGCGTCACAGCCGATGGAACTCTTGGATGATCGACGCGCCGCCGCGTCAAAATAGTCGCAAGTACGGGCTCCGAATGCGTTCTGGGAAGTTTCGGTTAACGAAGAGCGTTCCGGTTCGCGGAGGCGAGAAGTTGACAGCTACCGGAACGGACAACGTGGGGGACAACAATGGTACATATCTGGGAACGCGCCGCGTTTCGGCCTCAATTTCGGAGGGGGCCGGGTCACTCGTCGATAGGCCGGCCCCAGCTGCACTGTGTTAGTGTAATCAGCGAGAGGCGAGATCGATTGTGGCGGCGTTCGGGCCGCAGGGGATTGAGACGAAGCCGGAGATCACCCAACTGTTGATCGCCTGGGGCGAGGGCGATCAGGCTGCAATGGAGCAGCTCGCACCCGTGGTCGAACGGGAGCTGCACCGTGTCGCCTCGCGGCATCTTGCGGCCGAACGACGCGCGCACCTTTTGCAAACGACGGCGCTGGTGAACGAAGCGTACCTCCGGCTGATTGATTGGCAAAACGTTCGCTGGCAGAACCGCGCGCAGTTTTTCGCCCTGGCGTCGCAGATGATGCGCCATATTCTGGTTGACCATGCGCGCGCCCATCACCGCGCGAAACGCGGCGGAGGTGTTCTTCACGTATCCTTATCGGAAGCGGCGGATTTGCCGCTCGAGTCGGCTGGCGATCTGGTCGCGCTCGACGACGCGTTGCAGAGGCTCGAATCGCTCGCGCCACGCCAGAGCCGGGTTGTCGAATTGCGATTCTTTGGAGGGCTGAGCCTGGAAGAAACGGCGGAAGCGCTCGCGGTATCGGTCGCGACCGTGCGGCGCGACTGGAGCATCGCGCGCGCATGGCTGTTCCGCGAGCTCAGTGGCGAACGCCGATGACGCCGCGGCGTTTTGAACGCGTGAGCGAGATCTATCACGCCGCGCTCGATCGCCCTGCCGATCAGCGCGCCGCGTATGTGGAACAGGCCTGTGCGAGCGACGCGGCAGTGCGCGCGGAGGTCCAGTCGCTGCTGGCCGCCCACGCCAATGCCGGAGGGTTCCTGGCCACTACGCCCGAAGCCGCGCTCGAAACCCAATTGATCGATCCCGCGCGCGCGCTTCACCCCGGCGCGCTTCTGGGCTGCTACGAGATTGTATCGTCGCTGGGCGCGGGCGGAATGGGCGAGGTTTACCGCGCGCGCGACAAACGGCTCGGCCGCGAAGTAGCGATCAAGATTCTGCCCAGCGGCAAACGGCTTGATGCCGACCTCGTCCGGCGCTTCGAGCGCGAGGCGCGTGCGGCTTCCGCCCTGAACCATCCCAACATCATCACCGTTTACGATATCGGAGTTTGTGATGCCGGACGATACATCGTGATGGAACTGGTGGAAGGTCAGACGCTGTTCGAAATGCTCGCGAGCGGGCCGGCTCTGGCAGCGCTGGTTCCGGTGGGCGGACAGATCGCCAAAGCTTTGTCGGTCGCACACGCTGCCGGAATGATTCACCGCGACATCAAGCCGGCAAATATTATCGTTCGTAAAGATGGGTACGTCAAAATCCTCGACTTCGGGCTGGCGCGGCTGGCGCACGAAACGGATGGCGCCAATCGCGATGTCACCAATCCCGGCCAGGTTCTCGGCACGGTCGCGTATATGTCGCCGGAACAGGCTCGCGGCGAAAACCTTGGCGGAGGGTCCGACGTTTTTTCGCTGGGCATCATCTTTTACGAAATGGCCGCGGGCAGGCATCCCTTCCGCGCTGACTCGGTCATCGCGACTTTGCACGCGATTCATATGCAGGAGCCGGCTCCGCCTTCAACGTTTGCGCCGCAGATTTCGCGGCCCCTCGAAGACCTCATCCTGGCGATGCTGCGGAAAGACGTTTCCTTGCGGCCCACGGCCGCTGAGGTGGATGCCGTTCTCGCCGGCGGTTCCTGGGCCGCGAGCGGAGGCGCACCGCCGCCGGGCGCCCGCGCATTGCATAATCTTCCGGTACAAAGAACGCCGCTGATCGGACGCCGGGCAGAGCGTTCGGCGCTTCAGCCGCTCCTGCTAAATCCGGAAATCCGCCTGCTGACACTGACCGGCCCGGGAGGAACCGGAAAAACGCGTCTCGCCGTTCAAGCTGCCATGGACACCATCGCAAGCTTTCCCGCCGGAGTTCGCTTTGTAAATCTCGCGCCGCTTTCCGATCCGAAACTGGTCGTGTCCGCCATTGCGCAGGCTTTGGCGATCCGCGAAAGCCCGGAGCGTCGTTTGATCGATGTGGTGAAGGAGCAGCTCGCGGGCGCCGGACGAATGCTGCTGGTGATGGACAATTTCGAACAGGTTGCGGGGGCCGCGCCGGAGCTTTCCGAGATCCTCGATGCGTGTCCCGCGCTCAAGGCGATGGTCACCAGCCGGACCGCTCTGCGGGTCTACGGCGAACACGAGTTTTCCGTTCATCCTCTCCCCCTTCCCGAGCCCGACACGCCCCTATCCCCCGGCCGCCTGCTGGATTTTCCCTCGATCGCGCTGTTCGTTCAGCGGGCCACGGCCGTCAAGCCCGATTTTTCGCTCACCCTTCAGAATGCCGATGCCATTGTTCAGATCTGCCGCCGGCTGGATGGACTGCCGCTGGCAATCGAGCTTGCCGCCGCTCGCGTCAAGGTTCTACCGCCGGCGAGCCTGCTTGCCCGTCTCGCCAGCAGCCTCGAGTTGCTCACCGCTGGCGCCCAGGATCTTCCCGAGCGGCAGCGAACTCTTCGCCGCGCGATCGACTGGAGCCACGACCTTCTGACCTTATCCGAGCAGAAGCTCTTCCGCAGGCTTTCCGTTTTTGCCGGCGGCTGCACTCTCGAAGCGGCCGAAGCCGTGTGCGACGCGCAGGAGGATCTGGGCGCTGATCTGCTCGATGCGGTGACTTCACTGGTGGACAAAAGTTTGCTGAGCCAGACCGGAATGGGTGACGGCGAACCGCGTTTCACCATGCTTGAAACCATTCGGGAGTACGGCCGGGAGCGGCTAACGCAAACCGGCGAGCTCGATGCGACGCGCCGCGCGCATGCAGCGTATTGCCTGGTGTTGGCCGAAGAAGGCGAGGATGAGACGGCGCCCGCGAAACGCGACGCATGGGTCGGCCTGTGCGATGCGGACCACGACAATTTTCGCGCGGCGATCGATTTCCTGATTGAATCCGGCAACGCCGAGTGGGGCCTGCGCCTGGGGGCCGCTCTGTTCCGCTTTTGGGAGGCACGCGAGCATTTAACCGAAGGACGCCGCTTTCTCACGGCGCTGCTCGAAATGCCCGGCTCGAACCTTTTGAGCGGATATCGCGCGCGTGCACTGTATGCGGCCGGAGTGCTCGCCGATGCGCAACTCGATTACGACCGCGCTTATGAGCTGATGAAGCTCAGCCTGGAGCTCCAGGTTCAGCTTGGTAACAGACACGGAACCGCGACAGTCGAGAGCGCGCTTGCGGTCACCTCCAACAAAGCCGGGCGCCATGCGCAAGCGCGCCAGCACGTCGAACGCGCACTCGCGCTATGGAAGGAACGGGGCAGCGGAAGATTCCTCCTCGATCTCAGCAATCTTGCCAATATCGCCCAGAAGCAGGGGGATTACGCAATCGCGCGGACCGCGTACGAGTCAACCTTGGAGGCGTTCCGCTCGGCCGGTGATATTCGCGGCATCGCTGTGGCGCTGAATGGTTTGGGCGACGTTGCGGCGGCGCAAGGGGATTCCGCCACGGCGCGCCGACTGTACGACGACAGCCTCGGCAAATTCCGGCAGATCGGAGACTTATGGGGAGTCGCCGGTGTGCTGCGCGATCTGGGCGATCTCGCCTCCCGAGCTGAGGACCACGCAGGCGCCGCGGCTTTTTACAAGGAAGCCCTCGCCGTTTTTCACAAGCTGGGGCATCGCCGCGGAATGGCGGTCGTGCTGGAGCATCTGGCTCAATGTGCGGTTCACCTCGACGGTCCTGCTTTCGTGCTTAAGCTCGCGGGCGCGGCGGCAGTGATGCGGAAGAACCTGGGGATCTCACTCTCCCCGGCTGAGCAGGAGCAACTCGATCGAGTCATCCAGAGCGCACGCGACCGCCTCCCGGAGGCTGAGCAGAGTAAGGCCTGGGCTGAAGGGCGCGCCATGGCGCCCGCTCAGGTTGTGGAATACGTCAGCGCGCGATCGTAAACGGAAACTCCTGCCGAATCATCACTTACGCACTCTGCTCGCGGCAGTCCTTGGGTTCGTTTCGTAATTTTAAGGAGGAGGCGAGACTGCGGCAAAAGCCGCTACGATCCGCCCGCCTGGATCTTGTCCGGATTCAACAACCGCCGCACCGCCGAAATCCGGTTCGCCGGCAGCCCTACGCGCCGCGCGTGCTCGCGGATGCTCTCCTCATTCTGAGCGAAATACACGCAGTAGATCTTCTCGTCAGTTACGTAGCTGTGCAGCCACTGGATACTCGATCCCAAGTCCTTCAGCACAGCGAGGGACCGCAGCGAGACTTCCCGGATCTCCTCCTCCGACAGATTTCCCGCCCCGGGCACCTCGCGCTCGATCACATACTCGGGCATCCGTACCTCCCAGGAGCGAGAATATCATCAGCCCCATCGCGGCTGCTCGTCGGGGTTGATGCCGAGCGTCAGTTTCGCCAGCAGTTCATGGGTCAGGAAACCGTTCGTCGGATGGATACGGCCGAGCCGCGCGTCGCGGAAAATTCGTTCCATTCCAGCTGCTCGAAAGATTCCGAATCCGCCCGCCAGTTCGAGAGCGAGATCGACCACACGCCACGAACTCTCCACCGAACGATATTTCGCCGCCAGCACCCGCATCAGCAATGGACCTGCGTTGGCGGGATCGGTGTTCTCCGACCAGTCCCGCGCGGCACGGTCGAGAAGCGCTTCGGCGGTTTCGAGCTCGATCACCATTTCCGCGATGGCGTGCTGCACTTCCGCGTGGTACGACATCGGCCGTGTCATCGCGATGGAGCGCTTTGTCTTGACCGTTTCGATGGTGCGATCCATGGCGTAGCGCGCCAGCCCGTAGTACACATTGCCGAATCCCATCAGCGCCCACACAAAAACTGAGGCGACAAACGGGTCCAGCCCCGCGGCTCCGGCCGGTACGATCCGCACGATGTAACGATCCGGCACGAAGCATCCCTCGAGAATCGTGTCTTCGCTCCGGGTCGCGCGCATGCCCAGAACATCCCAAGTATCCTCGATCCGGTATCCGGGCGTGTCGCGGGGCATGAACGCATGCACCACTTTCGGCGCGGAGGGATCGCTCGTGTCCATGCCGTGCATGCCGAATCGGGTCCACACCGGCGTGAGGCTGCCGAAATGTTTTCGGCCGTGGAAGCGGTAGCCTCCCTCCACGCGTTCGGCCCTGGTTGTGGACAACAGCACCGGGATATCGTTGCCGGATTCGGCATGGCCGGCAGCGAACACTTCTCCCGCAGCTGCCTGGCGAAGCATCCATTCGAGCGATTTATCGCCCGCTCGGCGAAGGTCGGCCGCCACGCCCATCCAATACACGTGCATGTTCAGTCCCAGCGCGGTTGCAGGAGCAAAGTACGCCAGCCGCCGTTGCTCTCGGCAGACCTCCGGCAGCGTCATCCCCCAACCTCCAAGTTCGGACGGTATCGGCATAAGCAGATATCCTGCGATCCTGAGTTCTTCGAAATCGTCGGCAAAGAACCGATTCTCGCGATCATAAAGCGGCGCGCGCTCGGCGCATCGCTTGTATAAGGCCTCCGACATGACCTGTGCGGCTGGTTGCATTGTGCTCTCCTGGGGAGATTAGAATCGCCCTCTATCTATTTAGGCGTCATTTCGAGCCGAAAGTGCTAACCGCAGGTCTAGCCAACAGAATGAATCGACCGTCAGTTCGGAACCACGCGAAATAAACGTGTTTGTTAGCAGTGCGGATTCGCGGTCCGCCAGTGTTCTAGGGGCTAGGCGCTGCGACTGGCGCGGTGAAAGAAACAGAGAAGTCGATAATGTGCGTTCCGCGCATCTCAGTTGCGTTGCGGCGGGAGTAGAATCAATGAAACCGCCATGGCCAATTGCCGCTGGCACCCGCTTAGGCCCCTATGAGATCCTCGCGCCGATCGGCGCGGGCGGCATGGGAGAGGTGTATCGCGCGCGCGACACGCGGCTGGACCGGATCGTCGCTATAAGAATCCTCCACCCCGCCCATCGCGGCCGATTCGAACGGGAAGCCCGAGCGGTCGCCGCGCTCGCGCATCCGAATATCTGCACCGTCCACAAGCGCCGCACGCACCAGCCGAGCTGTTAAATAACGGGACGCCAAAATGCCCCTGACGGCGCAGTGTTTACTATTTCAACGATGAGCTTTTGGGGCCAAGAGCGTGGCTCGGGCGGCGGAACAGAGACGCACGAAGCCCAGGAATTTGGCTACTCAGAACGGTTTGCTGTGAAATTACGGGGAGAGAAAGTTCGATGAAAACGAGTGGCTCCCCGGCATGGGCTCGAACCACGAATTTGACGAGATTTTCAAAGCTCGCAAGTTATTGATTCTAAAAAGTCGCTGAAGTCGTCAAAAGCGTCAAAGCAGGGTCTTGGTACAAAAAGGGTACAAAAAATTCTTCGAGTCCACTAATCGATGTCCACCGCTGAATACGCTTCTATGTATTCCTCATCATTGCAGCCGTAGTAGCTGACAGTCCGCTTCTCGAAATCAACATCGTATCCGACGACGCCCGCGCGCCAGGAGGCCGCAAGAAATTCCGGGAAGGTACTATCGCCGGCCTGATCGACGCGCAATGCCTTGATGAGACCGTCACGGTCGAAGGCCGGAATATCCGCCGCGCCCGAGACCAGCGGCTGCCCCTGCATGACGACCGGGCCGTCATTCGTCAGAAAAATACTCTGGCATGCCGGGAGCGACCAGTGGTTTCTGGTCACGCCCGCGCGCCGAAGCGTCTCCGCCAGATAGGGAAAGCCGCCGACCTTCGGCCGGATAGCCATGGCCTGCTTCTGGGCCGTTTGCAGATTCTCGATTGCCTTACTCATCTTGCCATTCTCCTTTTCCGTCATTCATTCGACCGGGACATCCCGGATCTCGTTTGATGCGGTCAGCTTGCGCAACACTTGCCCGAGCATCGCCCTTTCCTTGGTATTGAGGCAGTCGAAAAACCGCCGGTCGTTGCGATCGGCAATTTCCCTGAGTTCGGGAAGAATGCGGCGGCCCTGTTGTGTCAGGTAGAGCAACTGGCCGCGGTTGTCCGCCTCCAGGGTCTTTCGTGTGAGCCACTTCTTGTCCTCAAGCTTGTCGAGGACTTTGGATATGGCACCACGGGTCAGGCCGATCGTCTCGGCAAGCTCGGCGGGCCTGATCTCCGGATGCTCCTCGACTTGGCTCAGCACAACCCACTCGGCAACCGAGACCTGCCTTTCCTGCAAGGCCTTCGCAAAGGTTCCGGACACATGATTGGAGACGCGCCGCAGCCAATAGCCGAGGTGCACTTCAAGGGCGGCGTTGTCGGGCTTTGCTGCGGTCTCGCTCATTACTGTTTCCTTGGAAACTATGGTAGTTTCTGTGGAAACTACTTGTCAAGCACAATCTTTGCATTGATGACCTCGCCCGTCACCCTGCTTTTGACACGAGTGAGGCTTTCCAATCCGTTGTGTCTGCATAGAATTGCGTTGGGAGGCGCCACGCCAGGCCTGCCGGATGCCCGAGCCCTTCTTGAAGCGACGCGGTGCGCTGTGTCACGGCAAGTCATGCCCAGATGTTGTGAGCATGAATCGGCCATGTTTGACGCCCTTCGTCGCGATAAGGGAGTCAGCGAGCTTTCGAACCGACGCCGATTTCCCGCGCACGAGGATTACCTCCAAGCAATTGTCGTGATCGAGGTGAACATGCACGCTCGACATGACTGCGTCGTGGTACTGGTGCTGCAAATCGGTGAGCTTGTCCAGCAGTAGCCGCGCGTGGTGATCGTAAATCAACGTTACCGCCCCATAGACCTCAGCCGTCGGGGACGCCGAAATCTCATCTACAAGCTCCTTACGGACAAGGTCCCGCACGGCCTCGGACCGGGTTGCGTAGCCGCGCCGCTCGATCAATTTGTCGAATTCCTCCAGCAGCTCTTCGGGGATTGCTATTCCAATGCGCGCCAGCTCACCCATTCCGGGCTCCTGTCCGACGGGGCAGAAATCCGAAGCGCCCGCCTGGTGCGTAACACCTTTTGAAGTTTAGTGCTACCATTTTAGGCCAGTAGCACGTTTCGGAATTATGTAGCACGGATGAAACGAGCCTATGCCCCGACGCCCGGTCGTCATCGCTTCAATCCTATTCGCAACGATGTGGTGTGCTTGGGCAGCCGACTTTCCAGTGACGGGGACCGTTGTTGACACGACCGGCGCGGCGATTGCCGGCGCGAGCGTGCAGCTTCAAAGCGCGAACCGTACCGTGCTCAGAACGACCGAGTCGGATACGAACGGCTCCTTCACGGTTTCCGGGCTCCCGGCCGGCAATTATCGGCTTGTGGTATCTCACGCCGATTTCGAAACCAAAGAAATTCCCGTCACGATAGGTGCCGAGGCGCCGGCCCCCTTCCGCATCGCTCTGGCCCTGGGATCGGTAAGCACGACCCTCAACGTGCAAGGCCGCGCGGACGACCTAACCGGAATTGCTCAATCGGCCACACAGGGAACGGTTGGTGCGCAGGAACTTGAGGACCGTCCCATTCTTCGTTCCGGCGAGGTCTTGGAAACGGTTCCCGGCGTCATCATCACGCAACACGCGGGAGGCGGCAAGGCCAATCAATATTTCCTTCGGGGCTTCAATCTCGATCATGGCACCGACTTCGCCGTTTACCTCGACGATATGCCTCTCAATCTCCCGTCGCACGCGCACGGCGAAGGGTACGCGGACATGAACATCGTCATCCCGGAACTGGTGCAGCGGGTGAATTACGAGAAAGGCCCTTATTACGCCGATGTTGGCGACTTTGGCTCAGCCGGATCGGCCCATCTGGAATTCTACAAGACGCTGCCCGAGAACTTTTTCCAGGTCGAAGGCGGCATGTATGGCTATGAGCGCGCCGTTTTCGGCGTATCCGAGAAGGTCGGCTCGGGCAATTTGCTCTTCGGCGGCGAGTTCTATCACGACGACGGCCCATGGACGCACGCGGATAACTATTACAAATACAACGGCCTTCTCACGTACAGCCAAGGCGATGAAGCCAGAGGTTTCAGCATCACCGCCCATGCTTACCGCGGAACGTGGAATTCGAGCGACCAGATCCCGATCACCGCGGTACCCCTTGTTGGTTTCTTCGGCGCGCTGAACCCGACGGACGGCGGCAATTCAGACCGTTACAGCTTGCAGGCGGAATGGCATCGGCAGGATGACCATTCGAGAACGCAAATCATGGCGTACGGGTTTTATTACTACCTCAACCTGTTTTCTGATTTCACCTACTACCTCGATGATCCGGTTAGGGGTGACCAGTTCGAACAGCAGGACAGCCGCTTCGTAGCCGGGATCGACGCACGGCACACGCTTTTCAATCATTGGTTCGGCCGCAAGGTGGAAAACACGTTCGGGCTGCAGCTCCGAAATGATTGGGTTCACAACGGCCTTTACCGGACCGAAAATCGCGCGCGCACCGACAAGAACGACATCAACGCCTGCAATGACCAACCCATCGACGCCTGCAACACGAATCCGAACCTAACCGCGATCCTGCCCGCCGACACGGATGTGAATAGATTTACCGACACTATGGTCGGCTTCTATGTGGAAAACAAAATCCAGTGGGCGGAGAAATTCCGCACGGTACTGGCCTTCCGTGGCGACGAAGCTTTTTACAACGTCACCAGCCTGACGCCCAGCTATACCGCCACCGAATTGCCCGGCACTCCCGTGGTCAACTTTGCGGCCGCCAATTCCGGCTCCGTCGCACAGTTCATGCCCGAACCCAAAGCAAGTTTGATCTTCGGCCCATGGTCCAAGACCGAGTTCTATGTACAGGGTGGATTCGGTTTCCATAGCAACGACGCGCGCGGTGCGACGCAAAGGGAGGAACCGATTTCGCCGGACAATCCATTTCCGACCGCCACGGCAAGAATCCCCGCCCTCATCCAAACCAAGGGGTCGGAAGTCGGCGTGCGCACGACGGCCGCACCACATCTGCAAAGCACGTTTTCACTCTGGTATCTTCACAGTCAATCCGAGCTGCTGCAGGACGGCGACACCGGAGGAACGGTCGCTTCGTTGTCGCCGAGCAACCGATATGGCATCGAATGGGCGAACTACTACACGCCGCTGGAACATTGGGCTTTTGATTTCGACTTCGCGAATTCCAGAGCTTTTTTCACGCAAATCGACGCGGATGACGCCGCTCCGAACAGTCCCGGCGGCAAGCGCGTACCCGAAGCGGTTGGGCTGGTTGCCTCAGCAGGTGCCTCGATGCACGATTACAAACGCTTTTCGGCGAGTTTGCGCCTGCGTGCCTTTGGTCCGCGGGATCTGACGTCGGACGCAATTTATCGTTCGGCTTCGACGGTCCTGCTCAATGCGGAGGTCCGCTATCGAATTACAAAAAAATGGAGCTTCTTCGTCGAGGGGTTGAATTTGCTGAACCGAAGGGACCACGACATTGACTATGCTTATACCTCTCGGATAACGCCAACGGGCGCGGCGGAGTTCACGGATGTTTTCCACCCCGTGGAGCCATCCCAGGCGCGCTTCGGCTTACGAAGGACATTCTGACAAAGGCTGTGGCTGCTGACCATCCCCGACAAGTCTCGCGATGCAGCTGAAAGAAACGCTTCCCGTCACTACTACATGAAATTCATGCGTCACTTATTGCTGGGCGTCTTAAACGATGCGGCGGGCGATGTCCGAGCCAAGGTTCTCACGCTGTACGCAATTCTTATCGTGAATTTAATTTTCAAATCCATGCCCAATGCAGTAACTGCTGTATCTACAGCCGATTACGCCCTAGGCTAAGAACAGGCGGACTTGAGACGTTCCAAGATCGTAACCATCGCCAGCGTGTCTCGCTCGCAATATTTTCGAAGTGAGGATTTCAAACGGCGACGCTCCTGGTAGCTCGGATTGCCGCGGACTAGGCGATCCCAGACGAGGCCCGCCTCGCTCCCGTTAGAGACCTCCAGTCCTTCATATGACAACGCCGGTACGAGAGCTTGAACAACGGCCTTGAGCGAAAATGACCCGCAAAACTCGGGATGGTAGACATGCTCTTTGATAAACGGATGGAGATCCCACAGGCGTTTGTGGATTTACCGATGCGGGCGGCGTATTTCGGCAGCCAGCCGGCCAGATCCTGGAGTCGCTGCCGCTCAAAGCTTGCGTTATACACGACGATCTTACCCCGCGGGCCAAGCGCGTCGCAAAGCGAATCAATGAACCGTTCTCGGGGGTCCTGGTCGTCATCCGCGAGAAACTCGAAATGCTCTAACTCTGCATCGTCGGTCAACCGGCGATGGACCGACCACTGGAACGGCAGTTGGGCGTAGGGCCACATCGCGGCATGCCGGGGAATCGCAGGACTCAATGACTCGAAATCCATAAAATATAGGGGCGGTCTGAGCCGGACTAGCTCCCTTCCGAGCTTATCGCTCATCCATGGCTGCCTGGTTATGACGGCGCGCCAAGCGCGGCTCTGGCTTTCGGTTAGCGGAAAGCCAGCCGGGATATCGGGAATGAGTGTGACGCCCAAATCGTCCAGTTCCCGGTGCTTTTTCTCGCTTAGGCGAGGCAGGAACGAGATGTGGTCCGCCGGCGGTTCTGGATTGCAGTGGCTGAAGAACTCGCACTGATATGGGTCGGTGCATTGCGGACCTGGCGAGACATCGGGTGGAGTCGCCCGAGCCAGCGCCTTCCGCTGAGTCCTCAGAAGTACTGGCAGGTCGGCATCCAGCTTGCTGATCCGCTTCGTCTGGTCCCGGATCGTGAAGAGCGTCGTCAGGTCGTGCTGCTTTCCGTCGTAGCGATAGTCCCGATTCAGGTGCATCAGGCAGGCTGATGAAATATCGAACCCACAAGTACTCAGGACGTGGTATTGAATAGCTAGGTCGTACAGGTAGTGCTGTTTCAGCTCGAGCGACGACTTCACTTCTATCAATCGCCAACGTTTTTTCGGGCGGCGCTGGAGCACGTCCACACGCACCAGTAGATTGGAATGCTGGAAGGTCGCCTCGAAGATTGCAGGAACGGATGCATCGTTGGTCACAGCAGCGGTGTTTGCAATGGCATCGTCAATCCCGTGTTCAAACTCAATGAGGACGCCGCCCGGAAACCTCCTCTGCGCAAGTAGACCGACTTCCTGTCCTTGTTCAAGCCGAGCCTGTTGACCATCGTCCGCTTCATCCGCAAGTTCTGGCTGGTGAACCTCAAAATACAGT
>Ga0335077_10002328_pt1 | contig 22676 bp, 20 predicted proteins | sample Lox_Sample_31_FD_207151 | JGI IMG/M metagenome (GOLD analysis project Ga0335077, IMG submission 207151) | Soil microbial communities from Loxahatchee National Wildlife Refuge, Florida, United States - Lox_Sample_3.1 | ecosystem: Environmental > Terrestrial > Soil > Wetlands | place: USA...
GAGCCGAGCGTCCCGTCGACGGTAGTGACCAGCTGATCTCCCGGCAGGAACACGATCCGACCGAGCGTCAGGGTGCCGGTCTCGGTCTCACCGAGTGACTCCTGCAGCAGGTCGACGCCCTCAGTGGTTGCGGCTTGCCAGACGTCGTCGACGGTTATGTTCGCGGCGTTGAAGCCGAGCTTGACGAGGTTGCGGTTGAGCTCCTCGACGTCGGCGCCGTCGCTGTCGGACGGCCCGAGGTCGCGGTAGGCCGGCGTGGCTCCGTCCATCAGCAGCACGGGCTGGCCGTCGACCTTGTACAGCGTCGCTCCCGGCTTGATCACCTGGCCAACCTGGGGAAGCCACGTGATCGTTCCGCTCATGCGGTTGTAAACGGTCTGGGGACTGTTGTAGCTGAGCGTTCCGGACTCAGTGTCAGTTTCAACGAGGTTGCGCCGCTGGACGGTTGTCGATCCCGACGGCTTGCTCGCATTGCCGGACGCGCTGGGGGTGGACGAACCGGCGTTCTCGACAACCACGATCACGACCGCGACCGCGACGATCAGCGCCAGTCCGACGAGCAGGCGCGAGATCCACCGCCTGCCCTCAGCGCGTTTGACCCTCGGTACCCGCATGGTTCAGCCGATCCTCGTGCCCCCGCCGCCACACGCGGTCACCGCGTGCTGGAAGGCCGGAGAGCTGGGGTCGACGCCGGCCGGGCGAAGCTTTGGTCCGCCGCCGGGCGAGAACGTCGGGTCGGGGAAGTTCGGCACGCCGTGCTTGCGCATGCACGCGGCGAACTCGAGCGCCTGCTGTTTCTGCTGGTTGGTCAGAGGAGGCGGCGGGGCCCCGCCGCCCGGCAGCAGCTTCTTGCACGCGTTGGCTGCGGCCTGGAATGCAGGTCCGCTGAACTTGACGCCGTCGGCGATGATCGTGCCGCTGCCCGGGCTTGTGGCGAGCTGGAGGCCTGGGCCGCCAGGACCGGACGTCGGGTCCGGGAAGTTCTTGATCCCGTGTGAATGCATGCACTGGGACAGCGAGAGCGCTGACTCGCTGGGATTGGTCGTGGCCGCGGCGTTATAGCCCGCGCTGCCGCACGCCCCGAGTGCTACCGCGCAGGCGCTCGCGGTCAGCCCCAAGATCACCAGCTGCGTAGTGTGCATGCCTCGCTCCCTCTGATCTCTGGATCGTCAGCCGCAGAAGGTTGTACGCGGCGACCAGTAACAGGGTCGTAACGCTGTTATGCCGCTGTTATGCGCCCTCAGGCATCCTGACCCGTGCAGATGCCGGCGCGGGCCGCGTCCCGCCCGGCTCTGCCCAGAGAGTGCAAATGGCCCGGTGGAGGAACGAGCGATGAGGGTGTTGGTGGTCGAGGATCATCCCCGGCTCGCCGAGACCGTCGCCACCGTCCTGCGCCGCGAGGGCATGGCCGTCGACGTCGCGTTCGACGGGCGCGAGGCCCTCGCACGGGTGGCGCTCGCCGACTATGACGTGGTCGTGCTCGATCGGGACCTGCCCGGCGTGCACGGCGATGAGGTCTGTCGAGCGATGGTCGCCGACGGTCGCCCGAGCCGGGTGCTGATGCTGACCGCGGCCGGCGCGGTCGAAGACCGCATCGCGGGCCTCGGCATCGGCGCCGACGACTACATGCCGAAGCCGTTCCATCTCGCCGAGCTGGTCGCGCGGGTGCGGGCATTGTCGCGGCGGTCTCGCCCCGCGCTCAGGCCGACGCTCTCCTACGGTGACCTCGAGCTCGACTCGGCCCGTCGGCGGGTCACCCGCGGCGGTCGGCCGGTAGCGCTCAGCCCGAAGGAGTTCGTGGTGCTCGAGCTCCTGCTCGGGGCCGAGGGCGCGGTCGTCTCGAGCGAGCAGATGCTCGAGCGAGCGTGGGACGACGCCGTCGACCCGTTCACGAACACGGTCCGCATGACGGTCAGCCGCCTGCGGGCCAAGCTCGGCGACCCGCCGGTGATTGAGACCGTTGTCCCCGTTGGGTACCGGATCGGAGGTTCGGAGTGACGGTACGTAATCCGAGCGACCACGGCCTCACCGGTCGTCTTCGCCATCCGCAGACGACCGTCCGTTGGAGGCTTACCCTGCTGTACGGCGGGTTGTTCCTCGTGTGCGGCGCCGCGCTGCTCGCTATCACGTACACGCTTGTCGATCACGCCACTATCACCAACGGCCCGTTCCGCTCGTTCGTAGACGCCACGCGCCCGCCGCCGTCGGCGTCTCGGCCGAGCTTCGAGCGCGCCCCGATCACGAAGGTGGCCCATCCGCAGTCCGCTCTTCCCGGGCCGATTCAAAGACTGCTCAAGACGCGCTCCGGACAACGCGCGATCTTCACCGTCGGATCGGTGCAGCGGATCTCCGACCTGCACCAGCTCGTGATCGAGTCGAGCATCGCGCTGGCGATCATGGCGATCATCTCGGGCGCCCTCGGCTGGGTTGTGGCCGGACGGGTGCTCGCGCCGCTGCGAACGATGACCGCCGCGACCCAGCAGATGTCCGAAGCCAACCTCCACGAACGCCTGGCGATGACCGGGCCGCCCGACGAGCTCAGGCAGCTCGCGGACACGATCGATGGGCTGCTCGGGCGGCTCGAGGGCGCTTTCGACGCCCAGCGACGGTTCGTGGCCAACGCCTCCCACGAGCTGCGGACGCCCCTGACCACGGTTAGAGCCCTGCTCGAGATGGTCCTCAGCGACCCACGGGCGACCGTGCGCACGTTCAGGACGACGTGCCAGCAGGTGCTCGAAGAGTCAGAGCAGCAGGAAGAGCTGATCGACGCGCTCCTGGCACTCGCCCAGGGTCAGCGCGGAATCGACGCGCGCGAGCGAATCGACCTATCGAGGATCGCCGGGGAGACCGTCGGCGCGCTTCAGGGAGAAGCGACCGCGCGTGGCGTCCAGATCGACGCCTCGCTGGGCTCGGCCCTGATCGCGGGGGACAGCCGTCTGATCGGGCGACTCGTCTCGAACCTCGTCGACAACGCGCTCCGCTACAACCACCCGGGCGGAAGCGCGCGCGTCTCCGTCCGAGGCGACGGTGGGGAGGTTGAGCTCGCTGTCTCCAACACGGGGCCGACGGTGCCGGCCGAGGAAGTCGATCGTCTTCTCCAGCCGTTCCAGGGACTCGCGGGCGACCGCGTTGGGCACCGCGAGGGGCTCGGCCTCGGTCTGTCGATCGTCGCGGCGATCGCGGACGCGCACGATGCCCCGCTCGATGTCCGCCCGGGCGCGGAAGGCGGACTGGACATCAGCGTGCGGTTCGCGCGCGCGCCGGCGTCACAGGCGGAGGAGCCCGCGCGGTCCGATTCGTGGACCGTGGGGCTGGGCGTGGTCGAAACGTAGGCACCCCCGATGCCAAAGATGGGTCGCGAGTCCCGATGTGCGACGCGCGTTTCTCGCCTACCGTGGCGGCATGTTCCTCGACCCCCGCCACCGTCTGCAGATCGCCGCCACGCACGCCGATGCTCTCCGGCAGATTGGGGCCCACAGTCGGACGCCAAGCCCGAGTTCGCTACGCGGCGGCGCCGTTTCTGACCTGGCGATCGTGATCCGCCCGAACCGACGCGACGACGAGCGCGCGCTCGCCCGGCTCGCGGGACTTGACTGCGCCCCGGTGCCTGCCGAGCCGCTGCTGGTCGCCGAGGTGGGCGGTGAGCTGCGCGCCGCGTTGTCACTGCGCGACAACGCGGTGATTGCGGACCCGTTTCACTTCACCGCCCAGCTCGTGACCTTGCTGCGGATGAGAGCCGAACAGCTCGTGGCGGAGCGATCCGGGAGCGGGCGTTGGTTCGCCCGCGCACGAGCGCGGCTCGCGCCGGCGCGATAGCGGGCACTTCCGCTGGGTCTCGCATCAGTGGACGCGCACGACGTCCGGACGCGCGCCCACTAGGCTACGCGTCCACACCCGCACCCTGAATCATCGTGGTCCTCAAGCAGTATTACCTCGGCTGCCTCGCGCATGCCTCCTATCTCATCGCCGACGAGGCAAGCGGAACCGCAGCCGTGGTCGACCCGCAGCGCGACGTCGAGCAGTATCTCGAGGACGCCGGCCGTCTCCGCTGCCGGATCGGCCACGTGTTCCTCACGCACTTCCACGCTGACTTCGTGGCCGGCCACCTCGAGCTCCGCGAGCGCGAGGGCGCCGCGATCCATCTCGGCGAGCGCGCGCGGGCCGAGTATTCGTTCACGGCGATGGCGGACGGCGACTCTGTTCAGCTCGGCCAGGTGCGCCTCACGGTGCTGGAAACGCCCGGACACTCGCCTGAATCGATCTCGATCCTCGTATCCGACCCCGACGAACCGGTCGATCCGTACGCGGTGCTCAGCGGCGACACGCTGTTCATCGGTGACGTCGGCCGTCCGGACCTGCGCGGCGCGCTCGGGTGGAGCGCCGAGGAGCTCGGAGGAATGCTGTACGACTCGCTGCACGGGAAGCTCGCGTGCCTGCCCGACGACACACTCGTGTATCCCGCGCACGGCGCGGGCTCGCTGTGTGGAAAGAAGCTCAGCACCGACACGGTGTCGACGATCGGGATCCAGCGGGCCTACAACTACGCGCTGGCACCGATGAGCCGAGAGCGATTCATCGAGACCGTCACCGCGGATCTCCCCGACGCACCGGCGTACTTCACCTACGACGCCGTGCTGAACGCTCGGGAGCGGCCGACGCTCGAGCAGGCGCTCGAGCGCGAGTTGCGCCCGCTCACGCTCCGCGAGACGCTTGAACTGCAGGCGGACGGCGCACAGGTGCTCGACACGCGAGACGGCGCGAAGTTCGAAGCGGCGCACCTCAAGGGCAGCGTCAACGTCGGCCTCGGCGGGAGCTACGCCACCTGGTGCGGCACGATCCTCGACCCCGAGAAACCAATTGTTCTGATCACCGAGCCCGGACGCGAGGTCGAGGCAGCGACGCGCCTCGGCCGGATCGCATTCGACACGGTGGCCGGGTTCCTCGCGGGCGGGATGGAGTCGTTGGGCGGCGCCCCGGATCTGATCGGTCGGATCGAGCGGATCACGGCGGGTTCGCTTGCCGAGCAGCTCACGTCGCCGGCGCCCCCGCTCCTTGTCGACGTCCGAGCCCCGAGCGAATGGGAGCAGGGACGGATCGACGGGGCCGTCAACGTCCCTCTATCACGCCTGCCCGAGCGCCTCGAGTCTTTGTCGCGAGACCGTCGGCTCGTTGTTCACTGCGCAAGCGGATACCGGTCCGCGATCGCCGCCGGGCTGCTCGAGCGCGCCGGCTTCGCGGACGTGACCGACCTCGTCGGCGGGCTGGGGGCGTGGGCGTCAGCAACGCAGGCAGAGCCTGCCGATCCGTAGCACTTATGTAGGCTGGGGAGCGATGCCGGCCGAGCCCCAGCCGATAACGCTGTTCGACGTCGCCAAACGGGCCGTTGAGGTCAGCGACCCGGACGACCTGGATTCGCGGCTCGGCGATCTGCTCGAGCAGTTCGAGGACGCCGACGAGCCGGTGACCGCGATCCAGAATCTCGAGGAGCGTGTCGCAATCGCGGTCGAGGGCGTCGACGTCGAGATCGGCGACCCGGCGGTGTCCATGGCGGCGGCCACGATCCTGTACTTGGCCCATCGCCGGGACGAGCTGCACGACGAGCCACACAAGATTCTCCGGCTCGCAGCCCGCGCGGAGTGGAAGGGCGACCCGCCCGAAGCCGTGCGCGACTGGCTGGCCGACCGCGGCGTCGAGGTCTGAGGTTCGGGCGGCGAACCCGTGGCGCGCGAGCCCGCACTGATCCTGCAGGTCCCGAGGGACAGCGAGGTTGAACGTCAGCTCCGCGAGGAGCCTCCGGCGGCCGTCGCCGCCGGAGAGATCCTCGTCGAGATCGGCGCCACTGACGATGAGGGAAACCTCGAGCCACCGCTCGGCGGCGAGACCGTGCTGTCCGTGCCTTCCCCGGAGGCGCTCCGCCGCCAGCCCGACGAAGTCCGCCGCGTGATCGCGCGGGCGGGCACGGGGGAGGAGCCGCTCGTCGTGGTGGTCGAGGCGGCCGAGGAGCTGCGTGATGAGGAGCTCGCGCCGGCGCTCGAGGCGGCCGGACACACGTCGCGGCCGGTGATCCTCCGCGTCATCCGGAACGCCTGACGCCCGAGCGCGGGCCGGGCCGCGTCTCAGCGAGCTGGGTTCGGTGGGACGTCCGCGTCCCACCCGGGGTCTTCTGACGTGTAGGGGCCGCTCTCGCCGCGCACATCGCGGTAGCGGCGATCGAACAACTCGAGAACCGCGGTCACATCCGAGGGCCCGCGGAGATCGTGGCTGACCCCGACATCGTCGGGTAGCGAGAGTTCGGCCGGCTCGGCGTCGCCATGCTGGACGAGGTCGTCGCGCTCTCGGCCGAGCACCGGGAGCTCGGCGAGCCCGCGGTGGGGATACAGGACGCCAAGCTCGTTGTTCTCGTACAGCACCGCGGCGGCGCCATCGGCGCGGCGCTCGATGTGGACGCCGGGCCAGGTGTTCAGCTCGTTGGCTATCTCATCGACGAACGCAGAAACATCAACCACGAACACGATCCTACAAAGCGTGTCGAGTCAAGGTCGTTCTAGATTGCGCGGCATGTCGAGTGTGCTCGTCCCTCAGGAGCAAGATTTCCCGCGCTGGTATCAGGAGGTGATTGCCAAGGCGCAGCTTGCCGAGAACGGGCCGGTGCGCGGCACGATGGTGATCCGCCCCTGGGGCTACGCGATCTGGGAGCGCTTGGAGGCCGCGATCGACGAGCGGATCAAGGCGACCGGAGCGCGCAACGCGTACTTCCCGCTGCTGATCCCGGAGGCGTTTCTCCGTCGGGAGGCCGAGCATGTCGAGGGCTTCAGCCCCGAGCTTGCGGTGGTGACCCATGGTGGTGGCAAGGAACTCGAGGAGGCAATCGTGGTCCGCCCGACGAGCGAGACGATCGTCAACTCGTCATTCGCGAGATGGATCTCGAGCTATCGGGACCTTCCCCTGCTGATCAACCAGTGGGCGAACGTGGTCCGCTGGGAGCTCCGGCCGAGGTTGTTTCTCCGGACGTCCGAGTTTCTCTGGCAGGAGGGGCACACCGCTCATGCGACACGCGACGACGCCCACCGGTACGCGCTCAGAATCCTCGCCGAGGTGTACGCCGACGCGATGGTGCAGGAGCTGGCGATCCCGGTCTTCCAGGGACGCAAGACCGACCGGGAGAAGTTCGCGGGCGCCGAGGTCTCCTGGTCGTGCGAGGGGTTGATGCGCGACGGCAAGGCGCTGCAGATGGGTACCTCGCACGAGCTCGGGCAGAACTTCGCACGTGCCTTCGACATCCAGTTCTCAGGTCGCGATGGGCGGCTGCGCCATGTATGGCAGACATCATGGGGCGTCTCGACCCGTCTGATCGGGGCGATGATCCTGGTCCACGGCGACAACCATGGGCTGCGCGTGCCGCCGCGGCTTGCGCCGGTCCAGGTGGTCGTGCTCGTCGCGCGTGGCGGTGAGGGAGTCGTCGAGGCCGCGACGAGCCTCGTCGACGAGCTGCAACGCGCCGGCGTGCGCGCCGAGCTGGACGCGAACGTGGAGGTCTCGGTGGGCCGACGCATCGTGGACCACGAACTGCGCGGCGTCCCCATCCGACTCGAGTTAGGCCCGCGCGAGCTGGCGGCGAACCAGGTGGTGGTGGCGCGCCGCGCCCGCGCCGAGAAGAAGACCGCACAGCTGCCGCAGGTCGCCGGCGAGGTCCCGGCAATGCTGGCCGAAGACCAGGCCGAGCTCCTGGCTCAAGCGACCGCATTGCGTGACGAGCGCACCCGGCCGGCCCGGTCGATCGATGAGGCTCGGGAGCTGGCGGGCGACGGCTTCGCCCGGCTCCCGTGGCAAGCGCTCGGCACCGAAGGAGAGGACCGGCTCGCGCAAGCCGGTGTGTCCGTGCGATGTCTCCTGCGCGAGGACGGCCGGCCCGTGAATGATCCCGACGCCGCCGGTGTCGACGCGCTCGTGGCGCGGGCGTATTGACACTGACAGCCGCACGGGTGAACTGTCCGGTGCGGCGTCACCGTACGGGCAGGGACCCCCGGCAGCTTCTCACTCGTATTACGAAGACAACCACTCGGGATTTCGCCGTCCGGCCGATCCGGCCGGTCACAAACGGTGCCCTCCCGACAATAAGATGGATATGGGAGTCGCGTCTGTCATCGTCAGGGAGCTGACTGAACCCCGCGCTAGAGTTACGGCGCTAGGTCGCCGGTTCCAAGATGGCTGGGGGTGACCGTCGAAGGGGCATTAAACACAGAGGCCGCCCGTTGTTAGGAAGGCGGATCATCGATCTCGCCAGCCGGCGTCGTGCGCTCGGCTGTTTCGTGGCGGTGGCGCTCGCCTGCACCGTCGTGTTATCGGCGTGCGGTGGCTCACGTCACGGGGCCGAGAGCGCGACCGGCGGGGGGACGTCGATCGCGGCGGCCGTGATCGCGTTCGTGGCGCCTCGTGACGGTGCCGATGCGGTGATCGGGGCCCAGCTTGGAACCTTCGCGCAGACAGTGCAGAGCAAGGTGCTCGACAACTGCATGACCAGCGACGGCTTTACGGCGCCTCCTTTCTTCTTGGGTGGTGGGCCACCATCGAATCTGGGCAACCCGCAGTTTCCGAACCTGCCGGCGATCGAGGCGAGCCATGACCTCGGGCTGTTCACCGGTGCCGGCGTCCAGTTCGTCGATCCGCAGAGCGGCATGAGCGCGCCCGAGCGGAGGGCGTGGCAGGCCCGGATCAGCCATTGCTTCAGAACCATGCAGGGGCAGACTCCGTTGTTTGGCTCGGCGAAGTTCGGACAGTTGAGTTCCGGCTGGTACAACGTCGTAAACCAGGTCAGCAGGTCGCCACAGATTCGCGCGCTGAGCAAGACGGCGGCGACCTGCAGCGCCGCCCACGGGGTGCGGGCGTCGTCGGTCATGAGCCTGTACGCACGGTTGCAGCAGCAGCTCGGACCGCCGTCGCAGTCGAGCGCATACAACACCAAAGTCCAGCAGCTGCAGGCGAAGGGAGCGCGCGTGCTGGCGACGTGCTGGACGAAGGTGATCAACCAGACGACGGCTCTCTTGAGCGGCCGCCGCGCGGCCTACCTGGCCCAGAACGCGAATGCGGTCTCAGCACTTCAGAGCCAGGTCAACGGACAGGTGACCTCGGTTGAGCGCCGGTATGGGATCAAGCTGACGCTGGGAGAGGCGTGACCGGCGAGCGGACCGGGCTGTCGCAGCGACTACGCCGAGGGCGCGGTGGTGACCGCGGCACGCCGCTTCGCGAGCGTGGTGGGCTGATGGTCGGGGCGGTGCTGGTGTTGACGGTCGTGGTCGCCGTGGTTGCGTTCCTGATCGGGCGCGGGGTGTCGACGCCGGCCGAGCAGGCGGCACGCGCGAAGGCACCGGCACCGTCGGAGTTGACGGCGCCGGTGGCGTTGACGCACGCGCGCACGACCGTGGTACTGCGCGGGACGCTGACGGATGGCGGCGCGATTTCGGTCGCGGTGCCGGGCGACTTGTCGGGCGATCTGGCGGTTGTGACCGCGGTCGGGACCTCGTCCGGGGCGCATGTCGCCGACGGGAGCCTGATTGCGGCCGTCGCGGGGCGGCCGGTGTTCGTGATGCAGGGCCGGATCCCGGCGTACTCGGCGATGAGCTATGGCAGCACGGGCATCGAGGTGAACGAACTCCAGGCGGGACTCGACGCAGCCGGATTCGGTGTCGGATTCGACACGGCCGGCACCTACGGGGCCGGGACGGCGGCGGCGGTTGCCGAGCTGTATCAGCGGGACGGATATGCCCCGGTGACCGCACCGGGTCCCGCGGGCGGCTCGGGGGGCAAGCACAAGGCCAAGCCCGTGCAGTATGCGACGGTTCCGTTGGGGGAGATCATGTTCACACCGTCGCTGCCGGTGACCGTGGTGGCGGTCGCGCGTCTGGGCCAGACGATCGCGAGCGGCAAGCCGCTGGCCACGCTCGGATCCGGGCAGTTGACGTTTCAGACCAACACCGACCTGAACACGGCGAGCCTGCTGAAGGTCGGCGCGACCGGACGGGCGACGTCTGATCTCAGCAATGGGTCGTTCAAGATCAAGCTGATCGCGAAACGGCCGGGCAGCGGGCCCGGTGGCGGCCCCGGCTCGAAGCTGACGTTGAGGCCGGTGAGTTCCGCTGCGGCCGCGTCCTTCGTCGGCCAGAACATGGCGTTGCACGTCCAGACTGGTCAGGCGGGCGGGCTGCAATGGGTGGTGCCGGTGTCGGCGGTCGTCACTAACGCGTCCGGCGCCTCGTCGGTCACCGTCGTGCACGGCTCACGACAGGTGTCCGTGCCCGTTCAAGCGGGGCTCGCGTACGCCGGTCAAGAGGTCGTGCGGCCGATTCACGGTGGGTTGAAGGCCGGCGACCAGGTAGTGATCGGGCTCGGTGGCTCGGGATGAGCGCGGCGCCTGCGCCCGCTGAGCCCGAGGTGTTGACGCTGACCGATGTCGGCCGAACGTATCCGGGCTCGCCGCCGGTGCAGGCGCTGCGCGACGTGACGTTCTCGGTGCAGTCCGGCGAGGTGCTCGGGATCATCGGCCGCTCGGGGTCGGGCAAGTCGACGCTGCTGAACGTCCTCGGGTTGCTTGACCTTCCGACCAGCGGCGACTACCGGGTCGAAGGTGAGCGTGTCGGATCGTTGAGTGACCGCGAACAGACGGCGCTGCGTGCACGGTTCTTCGGGTTTGTCTTTCAGGAGTCGTTCCTGCTGCCGTCGCTGAGCGCGCAGGAGAACGTCGAGCTCGGGCTGCGGCCGCGGCGGATGGCACCCAGCCAGCGGCGACAACGCGCGATCGACGCGCTTGAGCAGGTCGGGCTTTGGCACCGGCGGCGGTTTCTGCCGGGCAAGATGTCCGGCGGCGAGTGTCAGCGGGTGGCGATCGCGCGGGCGCTGGCGCAGCGACCCAGGGTGCTGCTGTGCGACGAGCCGACGGGGAACCTCGACGAGCGCACCAGCAGCGAGGTGCTACAGACGCTGATCGACAACCAGCCGCCGGAGGTGGCGGTGGTGATGGTCACCCACGACATGGGAATCGCGCGGACGCTGCCACGGCTGTTGAGCGTTCGTGACGGGGTAGTGTCCGAGGGCCCCGGCGAGTTCCTCGACGCGGAGACACAGCCGGGCGGCGAGCGACCGTGAGCGGCCTGGGTTCGGCGCTCAGCGAGGCAGTGACGTCGATCGTGCGCCAGCCGGTGAGGACGCTCTTGTGCGCGCTCGGGACGGTCGTCGCGGTCGGCGCATTCACGACCACGAACGGCCTGACCGAGAGCGCATCGAACGCGGTCTCGGCGTCGTTCAACGAGCTTCGCGCGACGACGGTCGAGTTCCAGGGGCCATCGACGCTGTCCGAGGCCAACGTCGCTCAGCTGGCACGGCTCCGGGGCGTCACCAGAGCAGGGCTGGTGTGGGATCTCGATCAGCAGCAGCCGCTGTCGGTGGTCGTCGGCCCGACGACGACCGGGCCGTCGCAGACGCAGCTGTCGGTCACGGCGATGTCACCGTCGGCGTTCCCGGCGATCGGGGCGGTGCTGTCGTCGGGCCGGTTCTATGACCCAGGCGCCGACCTCCATCATCAGATGGTCGCGCTGCTCGGATCCGGGGCGGCGTCGCAGCTGGGGATCAACTCGTCGCTGGGCGATCCGGCGATCAACGTCTCGGGGGTTGTGCTGACCGTGGTCGGGATCGTGTCCAGCTCCCAGCAGGAGTCCCAGGCGCTGCTCGGGGTGATCGTGCCGCCGTACGTAGCGGGCGTGATCACCGGCAACCACGATCCGCGGCGAGTGATCGCCCGCACCGCACCGGGCGCCGCGCAGCTGATCGGCCGCCAGGGCCCGATGGAGCTCGATCCCTACCAGCCGGGCCTGGTCACCGCCGAGGTGCCGCCCAACCCGTCGACGCTGCGCTCCCAGGTACAGGCGTCGCTGTCGACGCTGCTGCACGTGCTCAGCCTCGCGGGCCTCGGGATCGGCTTCCTGGTGATCGCGGCGGTGACGATCATGTCGGTGGCGCAGCGCCGGTCAGAGATCGGGCTGCGTCGCGCGGTCGGGTACGGCCGGCTCGAGATCGCCCGGCTCATCGTGCTCGAGGCCGCGGGTGTCGGCATGCTGGGAGGGATCCTCGGCGCCTCGATCGGGGTCCTCGCGACCGCCGCGATCGCGTCGAACGACCACTGGACACCGGTGATGAACACCACCCTAGTGCTCGCCGCGCCGTTCCTAGGCGTCGCCGTCGGGGTACTCGCCGGCTCCTACCCGGCGATCCGCGCCGCCCGGATCACGCCGATGGCGGCGCTGCGTTCCTGAGGCCCCAGAGGTGGCTGGCCGGCGCTCGGGCGGGTACGGGAGTCGCGTGAGCCGCGAGAGGAATCCGCGACACATGGCTCGCCGGCGTCGCCACGTCGAGCAGACGCATCCGTGACCTGCCCGAGCTCGATCCTCACATCAGCTGAATGACTACGCCGTAGCGCGCACTTGGATTCTGGGACGGGCATTGTTGACGTAGCCCTTGGGGTTCCAGAGCGCGGCGTCGTCGTTGGGTTGAGTTGCCGCTGACGAGTCCCAAGCGCGGACGAGCAGCTCGTGTATCCCAGGTTTCAGGTCCACGCTGATGCGCCAATGCCGCCAGGCCCATCGGCCGAGGTCGTCCAAGAGCTCGGCTTGCGTCCAGCTCGCGCCGGCGTCGGTCGAGACATCGACTCTCGCCACGTATCGGTCTCCACCCGCAAATGCATAGCCGCGGAGCTCGACCGGACCGGTGGGCACGGTGTCTCCGTCGCGCGGAGAGAGGATCTCGGAGTTGAGCGCGACCAGGCCGAGGGGCATTCCTACACCGGGCCCCGGCGTCCCGTCGGCGGGAACCAGCCGGTAGGCGACGTGCTGGAAATAACCCGCCCATGGCTCGGAGCGCAGCTCGATCCGCTCGATCCACTTTACGCTCCGGGCGCCGATGTAGCCGGGCACCACGACTCGCAGCGGAGCCCCATGCACGGCGGCGAGCGGCTTGCCGTTCATCGCCCAGGCGAGCAGCACCTCCGGCCGGCAGGCCTTATCGAGCGGGATCGAGCCGCCGAACCGCTCGACCGGTGCGGTCTCTGGGCTGAGGTCCGCACCTTCAAACCCGACGTCTGACGCGCCCGGCAGCGGGCCGGCAAGTGCGAGCACGTCAGCCAGCGCAATGCCGGTCCAGATCGCGGTGCCGGTGGCTCCGGGGCCCCACGGCGCCTCGCCCGGGATGTCGCGAATCACCATCAGGCGCGATCGCCGGTTGCCGGCGCATTGGAGCGTTGCGGTCACGGTCCGCTCGCGAAACGCCTCGCGCAGCGTCTCCAAGGACAGGCTCAGCTCCCGTCCGACCATCCCGTCGACGCGGAGCCTCCACCCAGCCGGGTCGATCTCTGGCACCGCGCCATGACCGCGAACGTAGAAGGCATCCGTGGCGGTCACGGGATCGTCGAGCGATTCAATGCCGGTCTCGGCGTTGAAGGGCTCCTGCTGGTGGACCACGAGATCGTCGCGCTTGCCGAAGCGTCCCATCATCGCCAGCTTACGAGCAACGGCCGGCGGCGTGTGAGGCCCGGTCGCTTTGGGTAAGCGACCTGAATGGACGAGCTCTATCAGGCCGAGTGGTGCCCGTACTCGGCTCGTGTCCGACAGCGGTTCACAGAGCTGGGCATCTCATTCATCGCCCGCCCGGTTCCGGCGGAGCGAGCAGATCGGGAAGAGCTGCGGCGGAAAACGGGAAGCGACGTCATCCCGGCGCTGCTTCTCGAGGACGGTACGGCGATCACCAAAGACGCGGACGAGATCATCGCCTACCTCGATCAACGCTACAGCGAGCGAGCCGACTCCCAACAGCACCGGACCCTAGCCGACGAGCACGCCAGCGCGTAAGGTCCACGTCCGTGAGACCGAGATGGCGTCCGACGGAAGTCGCGCACCGCTTTATCGGTCCAACTGTCCGCGGCGTGGCTGCGGGGGCGGTCGGGACGGTCGCTATGGACGCGGCGCTCTACAGGCGCTACCGCCACGAGGGTGGCGATGTCGCCTTCCCCGCGTGGGAGTCCTCCGAAGGTCTCGTGAGCTGGGACGACGCGCCGGCGCCGGCGCTCGTGGCCAAGCAGTTTCTCGAGCGCGTGCTCAAACATGAGGTCCCGCCCAAATACGCGCGGCCCCTCAACAACGCGACGCACTGGGGCTTCGGCCTCGCCACCGGTGCGGGCTACGGGCTCCTCCTAGGCTCGCGTAGGTCCAAGGTGTGGTTCGGACCCCCATTCGGTGCCGCCGTATGGGCAAGTGGCTACGTCGTCCTTCCGATACTCGGCGTCTACCAGCCGATCTGGAAGTACGACCTCGAGACGCTCTGGAACGACCTGAGCGTGCACCTTGTGTTCGGGACCGCGACCGCGACCGCATTCGGTCTTCTGACTCGCAGCGGCGACGAAGGGAGGACGCGTGCTACCGCGCCGAGTTCATCCGCTCCGTCATGACCCATTGGGCGTGATCGCGTCGAGGATGACGGCGGCGTACTCGGCCGGCGCCTCCTCCCAGACGAAGTGACCGGCATCGATCAGCACGACGCGGCTCGTGGGAAGCCGCTCGTCCAGGAACTCGGCGTTCGCGACCGGGACGACCCGGTCGTGGCGACCATTGATGATCGTGACCGGCGTGGCGATCTGTGGCAGCAACTCGGCGAGCATGGGTAGCTCCTCGGGGTACCTGCGGGCGTAGCGCATCGACTCGACGAAACGGTCGCCGTCGTAGCAGGCGAGATAGTCGGCGCGAACGTTGTCGGGCACGCCGCCCGCGATTGTGTCGATCGCCGTGTTGACGATCACGCGAGGGTCGATCCTCCGGTACTTGTCGAGGTCGGGATCGAGCACCCATGACTTCAGCGGCTCGCCAAGTTGGATCGGGACCGCGGCCCCACCGGTTCCGACGACCACGCTCGCGATCCGCTCCGGATGCGATGCCGCCGCGAACAGCGCGGCGGAGGTTCCGACATCCGGCGCGACGATGTGAGGCGTTCCGAGATCAGCCTCGACGATGAGCTGGATCAGGAACTCGCCCATGGCTCGTGGAGAGAGGAGGTCGTCTCGCCGCTCTGAGGCGCCAAAGCCGGGCAGGTCGATCGCGAACAGGCGGGTGTGCTCGGCAAGCGAGGCCCACATCGGCGCGAAGGCGTACACGCTCTCGGGCCAGGGGCTCGTAAGCAGGACCGTCGGCTCCTGCGAGCCGCCGCTATCCGCATACCGGATGCGGACTCCGTCGACGGTACGAAACTGGGTTTGTGGCGTCGTTGTCGTTTGCATGCAGCCAATCCTCGGGAGTCGAGCCTTTCCTCGCGCCCGTGAACCCCCGTGTCTGCGCCCGTGATCCGGCTAGAGAAGGTGCCGGGGATTCGGGCTCACGTGACGAGGGCTTCGGAATCGGAGTCCTGAAGGACGCTCTCCAGTTGCCGTCGTGACTGGATCCCGAGCTTGGAAAACACGTGGCGGAGGTGCCACTCGACGGTGCGTCGACTCAAGAACAGGCGGGCGGCGATCTCCGCGTTCGAGAGCCCGTCCCGCGCGAGCTGGGCGATCTGACGCTCGTGCTGGGTGAGATCGTCGCGGGTGGTGGCGACTCGCCGACGCGCCTTGTCACCTGTGGCGACCAGCTCAGTGTTGGCGCGTTCGGCGAATGCCCGCATCCCCATCGCCGTGAACAGCTGGTAGGCCGCGCTCAGTTCGACGCGCGCGTCGAGCCGCCGACTCTCGCGCCGCAGCCATTCGCCGTAGAGAAGATGCGCCCGGGCGAGCTCAGCGCGCACTCGAGTCCGACCGAGACGCTCGATCGCCGTGCGGAACCAGACCTCGGTGTCACCGCCGTCGCCGATAAGGGCGCGGGAACGCGCCTCGACACCAAGGGCCCAGTCGGTTCCAGCAGCCTGTGCCTTGGCGGCCAGTCGATTCATGGCATCCATCGCGAGATCGAATCTCCCGCAACGCGTAGCCGGCTCGACCAGCTCGCTCAGGCCCCAATTCTCTGCGACGACCTCCCGGTGCTCGGTGGCGGTGACGGCCGCGGCCAGTGCTTGTTCATAGAGGCCTAGCCCGTTGGAGAGGACGGCGCGGGCATACGCACTGATGGCCAGTCCGATGCCCTCGCCTCGGGCCTGCGCGTCGCGCTCCGTCGTCTCGATCAGTTCTGTCGTCTCGCCCGGCGTGCCTCGCCATGCCGAGAGGATCAACGCGCCGTAAGGAGAGGCCCGGATGCCCGTCACTTCCTCGACCGAGTTTGTTTCGGAGACCGCCGCCGACGCGGCGAGGAGGTCTCCGGAAAACACGAGGATCGGGGCCAGCGCGCTGAGGGTGAGCGCAAGCTCACCCAGCGTCCCTGTCTCGCGTGCGATCTCGACGCTGGACTGCGCGAGCGAGCGCGCATGTTCGTCATCCCAGATCTCAAGGGCGACGACGCACCCCTGCCACAGCCAGCGGAGTCGTTCCTTGGCAGAAGCCTTCTCGCCGGAGAGGCGCTGCACCGCCTCACGGCAGCGCGGGACCGCCGAGGCGTAGTCGTCGGTGAGGGCGATCAGCGCCTCCAGCAGCAGATCGGCGCCAGCCGGCTCGGTATCAGCCGGGCGCGCCGCACTTCGTGCAGCCTCCGCGACCTCGGGCATTCCCACGCTCCCGTTGAGTCTGGCCCCGAACAGCGTCGCGGAGAACGCATCCACATACGTCTCTCGCGCCGCGGAGATATCCAGCGCTTCGAGGCGGCGGGCCGCCGCCAGCAGGAGCGGGGTCGCGTCGGTGCCTCGGCTGGAGACGAACGCGAGCTGCGCCTGCAGCAGGTCGATTTGCGCGCGCTGGAATTCCGTGAGCGGCCCGGCACCCGCCATCGCCAGCAGACCTCGAGCCGCGTTGAACGCACCGGCCCCGAGACTGGCCTGGGCCGCCGCGAGCGCCCGTTCACGGCGTCGCGCGGCGTCCGGGGTCAACGCTACGGCGCGATCCAGGAACGCCGCGGTGGCGGCGGCGCCACCGCGTGCTTGGGCACGGCCGGCTGACCGTTCGAGCTCGGCGGCCACGTCCTCGTCCGGCCCGCTCGCCGCCAATGCGCGGTGCCAGCTCCGGCGATCCGCGTCGGCGTCCGGATCGCTCACCTCGGCCAGAGCTTCGTGCACCCTCTGTCGGCTTGGGACCGGCGCCGCGCGGTAGACCGCCGAGCGCACCAGGGGGTGGCGGAAGCGGACGCTCGCTCCGATCTCCAATAGTCCCGCGGCCTCGGCGGGCGCGAGCGCGCTGGTCTCGATGCCGAGGGTTCGGCCCGCGCGCAAGACCAGTGCCGCGTCACCCAACGGCTCGGCGGCCGCGAGCAGCATCAAGCGTTGCGTGGCCGCGGGCAACTCGCCGATGAGTTCGAGGTAGTGGTCCTCGATGTGCGTCGGAAGCTCGCCGGCAGCAGGAAACTCGAAGCCACCGGCCAGCTCGGCCGCCGTCATACGACCCGGGAGCTCCAGCAGGGCGAGTGGGTTCCCGCGGGACTCGGCGACCAGCCGGTCACGAACGCGACCGTCGAGCCGCCCGGCCACCAGGCCGCGCAACAGCGCGCGCGCATCGTGCTCCGGCAGTCCTTCGAGCCGCCGCTCGGGCAGACCTCGGAAGTCGTGCTCGGCGACCGGCTCACGCATGGCGACGATGATCGCCACGGACTCAGCCCGTACCCGTCGCGCGACGAGACCGAGGATCTGGCTTGACGCGCTGTCCAGCCACTGCGCATCCTCGACGAGACACAGCAGTGGTCGCTCGTCCGCCACCGCCGCGAGCAGGCTGAGCACAGCCAATCCGACCAGGAACCGCTCCGGCACCTCACCGGCCGCCAGTCCCAGTGCGACACTCAGAGAGTGGCGCTGTGGGGCTGGAAGTACGTCGAGCCGGGTGAGCATCGTCGAGCAGAGCTGGTGGATCCCGGAGAATGGAAGCTCCATCTCCGCCTCGACTGCGGTGAGTTCCGCGACGCGGAACCCAGACGCCTGCCGGGCGGCGTAGCGGAGCAGCGCGGTCTTGCCGACGCCCGCTTCGCCGTGGATGACCAGGACGTCGCTTTCGCCCGCGCGGACCCTCGCCAGCAGTTCATCGAGCACTTGTCGCTCGGTGGCCCGACCCACGAACGCCGGCCCACGGATGGCAGACATCTCCTAACGCTAGCCGTCCGGCGAGTTGGCGTGGGATCGGCTACCGCGACCGTCCCGCCCCTGCGACGGCAGGGCGGCGGGCAGCTCCGTGCGCGAGTCGATCCCGAGCTTGCTGAAGACCTTGTGCAGGTGCCACTCAATCGTGCGCGAGCTGAGGAACAGCTGCGTGCCGATCTGCGTGTTGGTGAGCCCGTCGCGCGCGAGTCGGGCGATCTGTTCCTCCTGCGGCGTGAGGTCCTCGTGCACCTCGACTGGGCGCTTTCGCAGCTTCGCACCGGCTGCGGCCAGCTCTCCCTGAGCGCGCTCGGCAAATCCCATCATCCCAATCTGGGCGAACATCTTCTCGGCCGCGCGCAGCCGCTCGCGCGCCTCGCCGAGGCGGCCCTCGCGGCGGAGCCACTCCCCGTAGACGAGCTGCGCGCGTGCGAGCTCGGTGCGAATTCCGGCTCGATCGAGCTCCTCGATCGCCTCGTGATATGACGCTTCGGCATCATCATCATCGGTGATGAGCGCTCTACAGCGCGCCTCGATGCCGCGCGCGAAGCCGCTCCCGGCAGGCTGCGTGGTCGCCGCGAGCTCGTCCAGCGCGTCCGATGCAACCCTTGTGTCGCCGACGCGCAAGGAGGCCTCGATCAACTCGAACAGCGCCCACATCGTCAGCAGCGGATAGATGCCCTTGAGGACGACTTCGCGGGACGCAGCCGCGGCATCCTCGTAGCGTCCGAGGCCGTTGTACAGCACCGCGGCGCCCCAGAACGCAGTCATCACCGCGTTTCCCTGGCCTTGTGTCGTGCCCTCCTCGATGACCGCCTCGATCAACCGGGAGGCCTCGGCTTCGCGTCCCTGCAACGAGAGGATCCTAAGCAGTGCGAACGGCGGAACCTGATTCCCAGTCGACGTCGCGATGCTCTCGGCCTCGGCCGCCAGGCGTTGCGCACCCGCCAAGTCGCCCCGCCACGAGCGATCCAACGCCAACGCCTGGAGGTGGATCGGCAACTCTCCGAGCGCGCCGGCGTCGCGGACGATCCGGGCCTGTCGCTCGAATACCGCGACCGAGTCATCGGCCCACATCGCCAGCCCCACGCCGCCAACATGTGCGCCCCACCGCACGACGTCCTCCACCGGCAGTCGCAGGGACTCGTTGGCCGCACGCCGGAGGATCGGCATGGCGTCCGCGTGTCCGTCGGTGACCAACACGGCAAAGCCTTCGATCACCAGGTCGAGAGGATGCGGATCCGGAGGCAGCGGCGGGAGCGCGCATACGGCGCGACCGACCTCGAGAAGAACGCTCGTTCCGCCGAGATAGTTCGCCGCGGCGGCGGCATGCCACGCAGTTAAGTAGGCCCGGCGAGCGAGGCTGAGGTCGAACGGCTCAAGCTGCTTCGCGGCTTCAAGCAGCAACGGGGCGGCTTCGGTGCCGTAGCGGGACGCGAGGGCGGCGTGTCCCCGTAGGAGAGTGGCGCGCGCGCGTCCGAAGCCATCGAGCGAGCCGCTTTCGGCGATCGCCAGGAGGCGCTGCGCAGCATCGAACTCCCCGGCCTGCAAGCTTACCGCCGCCGCGGCGAGCGCGCGCTCAGCCTGGAGGGCCGGGTCCGGGGTCAGAGCCGTCGCCCGCTCGAGGAACGCCGCAGCGGCCGCGAGACCGCCGCGACGCTCTGCTCGCCCCGCGGAGTGTTCAAGGTCAGCGGCCACGTCTTCGTCGGGTTCGGCAGCCGCAAGGGCGCGATGCCAGGCGCGGCGATCGGCGGCGAGCTTGGGATCGCTCACCTCCGCCAGGGCATCGTGGACGCGTCGCAACTCCTCGGGTGTCGCGGCGCCGTACACCGCTGAGCGCACCAGCGGGTGATGGAACCGAACGCGGTCGTCGATCTCCAACAGCCCGGCTTCTGAGGCGGGAGTCAGCGCCCCCGGGTCGGTGGAGAGTCGTTCGGCCGCTCGCCACAGCAGCATCGCGTCCCCCAGCGGCTCGGCGGCTGCCAGCAGCATGAGCCGCCGCGTCCGCTCTGGCAACGCGGCCACCCGCTGCAGGTACCGTGCCGCCAGTCGGCTGGGAACGTCGCTTGTCGCCGGCGCGGCATAGCCTCCGGCCCGCTCCGACGGGCTCATGCTGTCCGACAGCTCCATCAGCGCGAGTGGATTGCCGGCGGTCTCGGCGATGATCCGGTCCCGGACCCCGTCATCGAGTCGGCCCGCCACGGCCCGCGACAGCAGGGCGCGCGCATCGGGCTCATCGAGGCCTCCGAGCGAAAGCTGAGGCAGTCCGTCGAGCGCCCGGGTCGCGATCGGCTCGCGGAGCGCGAAGATCATCGCGATTGGTTCCGCGGCCAGGCGCCGAGCCACGAATCCGAGGATCTCCACCGAGGCGGCATCCAGCCATTGGGCGTCATCCACAAGGCAGAGGAGCGGGCGCTCCTCGGCACTCGCCGAGAGCAGGTTGAGCACGGCGACGGCGATCAGGAACCGGTCTGGGGAATTCCCCGACGAGACGCCCAGCGCGACCCGAATGGCATGCTGCTGCGGCTCCGCGAGCGCTTCGACGCCGCCGAGCATCGGCGAGCACAACCGGTGGATCCCCGCAAACGGCAGCTCCATCTCCGCCTGTATGCCTTCGACCTCGGTGGTGCGAAGGCCGGATGCCTGCCTAGCGGCGTAGCGCAGGAGCGCTGTCTTTCCGATGCCCGGATCGCCGCGGATAACCACGACGGCGCTTCGGCCATCGCGCGCCTGGGCGAGCATGGCGTCGAGCCGTTCGCGCTCCCGTGTCCGGCCGAGGAAACCGAGCCCTCGGGTGGTAGACATTCCCTTAACAACTCTAAAGGTGACGACCAGACCTCAACAAACATGCTGTCGCCACTTAATTAGGAATGTGAGCACCCCCTCCGGCGCGGTGCGGCCGACGCTGATGTCTCGCTCGCCCAGCTGGCGGACGACCTCAGGCGCCACGGGGTCAGCGGGGAGGACGCTCACAATTGCGCCCCACCGTCGCACGTGCTGTCCCGCCTCGTGGTAGAGGAGTGACGGGCTCTCGGTCGTGGTGTGAACGACAACGTCGACGCCGCCAAACGCGGCGTTCGACTCGGCGAATAGGCGCTGGACGTCGAGATCGTCAGCGAGGTCGGCCCGGACCGCGACGATCTTCCCTGCTGCGGTGACGATCTCCGCGACCGTAGCTTCGGTCGTGCTTTGGTGCTCTAGATACACCACGACGATCGCCCAATCCCAGCCGGCAAGCGCACGCGCGATCTCGCGGCCGGCTCCAACCGAACCGCCGGTGACGATCGCCACCGCTTCGCGCCGGAGCACTCTCGCGCCCGGACCGTCGCAGCCGTTGGTCCGCATCGCCACCGTAATGTCGACCTCCGATTCCACCTCGGGTCGGGTCTACGGTCGCGCTTCTGGCGATCCGTCGCGCCCGTGGTGCACCGGTGGCTCGCGCGGGTCGGGCCAGTGCACCCCCGGGTCGGAGCATCCACGGCGTCCACTGGGTTGACGCGCCGGACGAGACCGGGGCTCCACGGGTGCGAACCAGCTCTCCAGTCGCGACTCTGCACGCGAGAGGAGGACGACAATCATGGCGAGCTTCGACTATGACGTGGTGATCATCGGCTCGGGCTTCGGCGGGAGCGTTGCGGCGCTTCGGGCTGCGGAGAAGAGCTATCGGGTCGGGGTGATCGAGTCGGGGAGGCGTTGGGCGGATGAGGACATCCCGAAGACGCAGTGGGATCTGGCGCATTTCATCTGGTTTCCGGGTGCGGAGCTGTATGGGGTTCAGAGGATCGAGTACCTGGACGACGTGCTCATGCTTTGCGGCGCGGGTGTGGGTGGTGGCTCGCATGTGTATGCGAGCACGATGTATGTCCCGCCGAAGCAGTTCTTCGAGGCGAAGGAGTGGGCGGGTATCACCGATTGGGCTGAGGAGCTGGCGCCGTATTTCGACCAGGCCAGGAGGATGATGGGGGTCGTCCGGTACCCGTATATGCCTACGGACGTCGACCGGGCCATCCAGCAGGTCGCGAACGACATCGGCCGGGGGGAGACGCACAACAAGGCTCCGCTCGCGGTCTATTTCGGCACGCCGGGAGTCGAGGCTGAGGATCCGTATTTCGGGGGGGTCGGGCCGCGGCGTACCGGTTGTATCTCGTGCGGGAATTGCAACAACGGGTGCGGCCACAACGCGAAGAACAAGCTGACGACGAACTATCTCTACCTTGCCGAGAAGCTCGGCGCGCGGGTTCACGATATGCAGGAGGTGTTCGACGTGGTGCCGTTGGAGGGGGGCGGGTTCGAGGTGCACGCGCGTCACCCTGGCTGGGCGCAACGCGCAGCGCACATCGACCACAACACCTATACCGCCGAGCAAGTGATCGTGGCCGCGCACGCGTACGGGTCGGCGAAGCTGCTGCATCACATGCAGCACAAGGGTCGCCTCAGGGGCCTGTCTGGCGAGCTCGGGAAACGCGCGCGAACTAACTCTGAGCAGCTTCTCTATGTCACGCGGACCCACG
>Ga0335077_10002330_pt1 | contig 22671 bp, 22 predicted proteins | sample Lox_Sample_31_FD_207151 | JGI IMG/M metagenome (GOLD analysis project Ga0335077, IMG submission 207151) | Soil microbial communities from Loxahatchee National Wildlife Refuge, Florida, United States - Lox_Sample_3.1 | ecosystem: Environmental > Terrestrial > Soil > Wetlands | place: USA...
CGGGCGCGGTGGACGCAAAGGGGCAACCGGTGCCCACCTCGCAATCGCCCTACGCGAATTACCGGGAGCGGGCAGGTTGGGACCTGGCATCGCTGACGGCGTTATAGTTCGCCCTCCAGGAGCAGGGTGCGCTTCCAGGCGTGTTACGGATTCACCTCCTGCGGAGGCGCCGTCCTCAGGCCGTGCAGCGTGCGGTTCCACCGCGTCTCCTTCGCGTCCTTATCCCACGACCAATAGACGAACAGCGGCCGCCCGACGATGTTCTCCCGCGGCACAAATCCCCAATAACGGCTGTCGAGCGATTCGTCGCGGTTGTCGCCCAGAGCGAAGAGCGCTCCCTCCGGCACGACCACCTCCCCACCAATAACGTGGCGCGCCAGCATGTCCTCACCGCTTGCGGACAACCGGAGATTCGGCGTGGAAGGAAAGTTGTCGCGATATGCATTGTGATCGGCCTGATCGTGCTGAACGTACGTTTCGACCAGCCGCCGTCCATTGCGGATTACCTGCTTGTCGGCCAACCGAATGTGGTCGCCCGGGATCCCAATCACGCGCTTCACGAAAATCTGCCGTGGATCGAGCGGATACCGAAGGGAAACCAGATCACCACGGTGGATCTCGCCGGCCGGTCCCAGCTTGTGAACGATGAGGTGATCGCCCACGCAGATGCTCTTTTCCATGGACGCGCCCGCAATCACGTACGCTTGCAGGAACGGCGCACTCACCGAAACGCAGACCACCAACATGATCAGCGCCACCGCCAATCCGCGCGCGGCGCGCAGTATCTTGCTGTTCCAGGCCGTACTCATGCTTTCCATCCTTTCTTTGCCGGCGCTCAGAATCCAATCCTTCGGCACCGCGAGAACGAGCCGGTAAAGCGGCGCACCGGCTGCGCGACACCGATCGCGAAAGACCTGTCGCATCTCGCCCCCGAACCGTAGACGGAAATCTCTGGGATACGCGTAAAGCAAGACAGCGTAAGCACGGCACAACGCCGCCATCCTAACCGGTTCCTGGTTCATGCTTCGCCTCCCGACAGGACGCGCCTGGATTTCGCCGCATCCAGCGCGACCTCCAATCGCTGCGCTTCTGCCCGCAGCGCCCCTTGGCCCAAAGGCGTAATGCGGTAGTAGCGGCGCCGCTCTTCGCCCGAGCCGGGCCCCAATACCGGATCGGGACGCTCTCCGGCTTCCGCAATCAACCTCACTGCCAGCATGCGCTTCAAACATCCATGGAGTGTCCCAGGTCCCATCTGGAGGGTTCCCCCGGTCTGCTCTTCCACGTCCAGCATGATGCCGTACCCGTGCCGCTCTTCATTGGCGAGAGCCAGCAGAATGTGGAAGACCGGCGGAGTCAGCGGGTCGAAGTCCGGCATTTTTGTATCACTTACGGATAAATAAGCCGAGGCCCACATCAGTGTCAACGGTGCCAAGGGACGAATACTCTAACGGGCCACGGGAACGGGGTGGGGGATATCTTCGGGCACGTCGCTGCCGGGCTGAGCCGGCCCATGCCAGACGCTACCTCCGTAGGTCGTGATGTAGATCAGCTTGGGATCGGCCGGATCGACAACCACCCGATGGCCCCACTTGAAGGTGTATCCCCGAAGGCGGCTCCAGGTCGCGCCGCCGTCGCCCGAGCGCCAGGCCGCTGCGTCGAAACCGCAGACGTAAATCACCTGGGGATTCTTCGGGTCCACGGTTACGTCATATACGTGCTGGCCCTCCTGGAAGATCGGTTTCCACGTGGCGCCAGCGTCGGTGCTCAGGTACACGCCTCCGCCGATGTCTACATCGTGGCGGCCTTGTCCCCACGCGGCAAGGTACATTCGGCGTTCGTTGTGCGGATCCAGCGTCAATCCCACCGGACCGTTGACGTTCGGCGGCAGAGCGATCTTCTCCCAGTGCTCCGCCCCGTCGCGCGAGCGGTACAGCGCGCCGTCGCCGCCTTCGCTCATATTGCCTTCGCTACGCCGCGCGACGACAAGGTACAGCGTCCCGTCAGTTGAGCGCGTAAGCCTCCAGGCAAAGGGCGATTCGCCCTCGATGCCCTCGTTCTTCAGTGTCCAGCTCTTGCCGCCGTCCGTGGACTTGTAGATGCCTCGTCCGAAAGCGCAAGCGTACAGCCTGCGGGCATCCGGGGGACTGGCCGGGTCCAGCACGAGGTGAGTGACGGCTGTCTGCGGCATACCCTCATTCGATGGTCTCCATGTAGTGCCACCATCTTCGGAGAGGCCGACGCCCCCGACGTACGTCTTCGGATCGCGGTTGCGCCACATCTTGGGACGCGGCAGGTCGTGGACTCCGCTGAACGCGCCCCAGAGGCGATCCTTCACTTGAGGATCGAACACTACCCAATAAGTCGTGTTGCGCCAGTTGGAAGGAACTCCCGTAGTGGCCGACGACCAGGATTTGCCGCCATCGTGGGTCTGGAAAGCGCCGATATCGGTGTAGCCGATGATCAGATGCCGGACATCGAAAGGATCGAAGTGTACGCCGTAGTTGGTGGTTACATCGAGGCCGCGCGTGGTCCAAGTATTCTCGCCCACGCGCACCGAGGTCACGGTCTCGAAGGTCTTGCCTCCGTCGAGCGTGTGGTACGTACGGAAGAGGTCGGTCGCGTAACAGATATCGGGATTGGTTGGTGCGACTCCGAGGCTCCACGGCGTGTCGAAGAAGATGTCGCGTCCACCTGCTGGAGCGCGGCTCTCGATCCAGGAGGGCAACAGGTTCGGCGATGGCCGGTTCGACTCCTGGTGGATGAAATTCCAGCTGCGGCCGCCATCCGTGGTCTTGCTGATCCCGTTGAAGGCGCCTGGGGCGCCGCGCTGGCCGCGAAATCCGGCGTAGGCGACACGGCCATTCCGAGCGGAAGCGGCGATCGCTTCGAAGCGGCCGGATGCCGGAGTCTGTGACACACGCCAGTTCGCTCCCCCGTCTTCGGAGACATGGATCTCGCCTTGCTGGGATGTGGCGTAGATGAAGGTGCGGTCTCCGGCGCGGGCCGCGGCGGCACGGGTTACGCCAGCCGGGACCTCGGCCAATTGCGACCACGCTCCTTGTGCGAACCGGTGAGCGTGGCGATTCCCGATGACCAGCAGGGCATCCGGCTCTGCCTCGAGCGCCAGGATGCGCTCGTCCGGGAAGTCGCGCGCTCGTGTCCAGCTTTTGCCGTCGTCGGAAGAAACGTAGAGCAGAGTAGTAGTCTCGCTCCGTCTCGGGGCGAATGCGATCCAGATCCGCGGGCTGCCGCCTTCAACAACGACGCCCGAAATCGCCCGGCCGGAAGGAAAACTCTCATCGCCGGTGGTGAGAGAGTACTCGGCATGATCGCCATTCTGGTGCTCGATCGTGTTCTTTTTCGGATCCGGGAAAACCATGCTCCAAGTCCGCCCGGTGTCCTCGCTGCGCCACAGAGCCTGATTACCGGCGTAGATCACCTTCGACTTGCTCGGATCGAAGGCGAAGGTATTGACAACCGAGCGCAGGCTGAACATGCGCCAGGACTGCGCACCGTCCAGTGTGATGTAAGCGCCGGTCATGTCGCAGTGCTCCACCACGATCGCCGGATCGTGCGGGCTGATGGTGGGCGCGATCATTGTCCCACCGCCGCCAGGCCCGATGATGGTCCAGGGGTCAAATCGCTGAGCAGGGCCAGGCTTGAGGGCAGCCAGCAGGATCGCGGGCAACATCCATGCAAGTACCTTTCGTTTGGGCATTGTGGACCTCGGGCTGGCAACATTATCGCCGTAAAAGAAAGAAATCGCAAATATTCTGCTCGTCATATGGCTTGCGTCAAGTTACTATTGGAAAGAAAAGTGCAGGTAATTGTGGCGAAAACCCTATTCGTCTGTCTCCTCATTCTGACGGCGCCCTTGTGCGCGCAGAAGAAAATCTACCCGGAGCGTTGGGTCTACGTTTCCGGTGAACTCGGATCCGACCGCGCCGTGGAGCAGTTCCGGGACATCGCCCGCACCGCGTCCGAGCACGGGCTTACCGCAATCCTGTTTTCCTCCGGCTTCGACAGGCTGGACCTGCAGCCGCCCGAGAACATTGCCCGCCTCAAAGAGGTCAAGAGCATCTGCGAGCGCTATCACCTGGAGTTGGTCCCCTCGATGTTCGGCACTGGCTATGGCGGCGGCATTCTCTCGCATGACAAGAACCTCGCCGAAGGGCTGCTGGCCAAGGATGCACTGTTCGTGGTTGAAGGCGGCGTGGCACGATTCTCGCCGGAGAACTCGGCCTCATTCGGCAACGGCGGATTCGAGGAGCACCAGGGCGACCGGCCCGATGGCTATGTTCCTGGCGTAAAGACGGCCATCGAGTCAACCGTCTTTCACAGCGGGAAGGTGTCTTTGCGCCTGGAGGGCTTTGGCGCAAAGCCGGATGACAGCGCCCACATCGCGCAGGAGATTACTGTCCGTCCCTACCGCCAGTACAAGCTCAGCATGTGGGTCAAGACCGAGGACGTCAAGCCGGCCGTGTTGGGTGGGATTCACGCGTTCAGCGATGACGGGCGCAGCCTTCACCCCTGGGAGCCCAGAATCTCCGGCACCTCCGACTGGCATCAGCTCGTCTCCGGATTCAACAGCTCGAGCGCCACCAAGTTCAAGCTGGACATCGGTATCTTCGAGGCTGCCAAAGGGGCTACCGGCAAGGTATGGATTGATGACGTCAAGGTGGAAGAGGTCGGGCTCCTCAATGTGCTGCGCCGCGCCGGAACGCCGGTCACCGTGCGCGACGAGAAAACCGGAACCGTCTACGAGGAAGGTAAGGACTACGCCCCCATCGCCGACCCCGAGCTCAACTTCCGCTGGAATCACGACGGCCCCGCCGTCCGCATTCTGCCTGAGGGCAGGATCAAGGACGGTGCACGGTTGCGCCTCAGTTACTACCACGGCACCACCATCTATCAGAGCCAGGTGCCGGTATGCCTCTCCGAGCCGAAGGCGCAGGAGATCTGGGACCGCTGCGCGCACCTGATCCACGATTTGTTAGCGCCGCGCAAATACATGATGGCCATGGACGAGATGCGGATGGCCAACTCCTGCGAGACCTGCAAGCGGCGCGGGCTCACGGCGGCCGAACTGGTGGGGACGGCCACGACGCGGCAGTTCAACGCTATCCGCGCGATCGATCCCAAGGCCGAGGTCTACGTATGGAGCGATATGTACGACCCCAACCACAACGCCCGTAACCATTACTACCTGGTGGAGGGTGACATCACCGGTTCGTGGAACTACATCCCGAAGGAACTCAGGATGGTCTGCTGGTATTACGAGCGCCGCCAGCCGAGCCTGGCGCACTTTTCCAAGCTCGGGTTCCAGATTCTGGCCGGCGCCTACTACGACGGCAACACCCTTGACAACCCCAAGGGCTGGCTGGAAACGCTCGACGAGACACCAGGCGCCATCGGGATCATGTACACCACGTGGCAGAACAAGTACGGACTGCTGGCGGACTTCGGCGACCTGGTTTCGAAACGCTGAACAGGAGGCACGGCATTGAAGCTCTTCAGAATCGTCTCACTCCTCGTATTCGCATGGCTCCCCGTGCAGGCCGCCGCGTGGCGCGTGATCGGACCCGGCGGCGGCGGTGCGCAGTTCAATCCTACCGTAAGCGCCACGGATCCCAACCTCGTGCTGGTCAATTGCGATATGACCGGAACCTACATCAGCACCGACGGCGGTAATACGTGGCGCATGTTCAATCTCAGAGGCGTGGCCCGGCTGATCGTGCTCGATCCGGTGAACAGCAACATCATCTACGTGGCGACCGAGGGACTGTATCGCAGCAGGGACAAGGGTAGAACATGGGAACTTATCTATCCCAAGCCGAGCGATGTGGAGCGGGTGCTCATTTCCGGAGACCACGCGGAGGAGAATATTCTGTTACGCGACGGATCGCGTGAGAGCGTGCAGGCGCTTGCCGTCGATCCAGTCGATTCCAACACTCTGTTTGCGGCGATCTCGAAGGACCGCAAGACCGCGCTCTACCGCTCCAGCGACGCAGGTGGGACCTGGGAGGCCATGGCGGAACTGCCGGCCGGCGGCAGAAAAATCTATATCGACCCCGATTCGGCCAGGGGTAAACGCACGGTCTACGTAGCCGGCACGGCCTCAGTAGCCGTATTCGAACGCGGCGAGCTGCATGTGCGGAAGGGCCCCGAGGGCGTGAACCGCTTCCTCGACGTCGCCGCCGGTTTTCCAAGAGGAGGCAGGAAGCCGGTGTTCTACGCCATCTCCGGAATGGACTGGCGCGGCGGGAACACCGGAGCCACTGGACTGTATGTATCCGTGGACGGCGCCGCAACATGGGCTGCCGTGGGGGTCGACTTCCTCTCCAGCGCCCCGAAGGGAACCGCCCGGCTCGAATTGCGCGCCGTCGGCACGAGCCTCGGCTATCCCGAGACGGCCTACCTTTCGTATCGCGACCACACGCGCACGCTCACGCCTTCCGAGCGGAGTATGGGCGTGGCCAAGACCACCGATGCCGGAAAGACCTGGCAGATGGTCTGGCGCGACACAGACGTGGATGCAGGAGCCAACATTCAGGATCCGTGGATCAACCAGCGATACGGTCCGGGATGGGGCGAGAATCCTTTCGGTCTCGGGGTCTCGCCCGTGAACCCGGATATCTGCTTCGGAACCGACTTCGGCCGGACGATGCGCACGCGCGACGGCGGCAAAACCTGGCAAGGCGTGTACGCGCGCCGACTGGAAGATGGCAGCAGCATCACCACCGGCCTGGATGTCCTGACCACGAACGGCATTCACTTCGATCCCTTCGAGGCGGGCCATTGGTTCGTGAGTTTCGCCGACCTCGGTTTATTCGAGAGCCGCGGGAACGGGCAGTCCTGGAAGGAATCCACCAGCCGCGGCATCCCGCGGGAGTGGCAGAATACCGCCTATTGGGTGGTGTTCGACCCGTCAGTGAAGGGGCGGGTGTGGGCCGCGGTCAGCGGCGTCCACGATCTGCCGCGGCCCAAGATGTGGAGAGGCCGCGGGGTGAATACGTATCGTGGAGGCGTAGTGCTCAGCGAGGACGGCGGCAAGACCTGGAAGCCGAGCGTCGAGGGAATGGAGCAGACGGCGGCGACCCACGTCCTGCTCGACCCGAAAAGCTCTCCGGACTCGCGCACGCTGTACGTCTGCGGTTTCGGTCGCGGAGTCTACAAGTCCACGGATGGCGGACGCCATTGGGCGCTCAAAAACACGGGGCTGGAAGGCGCGGAGCCATTCGCCTGGCGGATCATCCCGGACTCCAAAGGCCGGCTGTACCTCCTTGTCGTGCGCCGCAGCAGCGATGGCAGCATCGGAAACCCGCAGGACGGCGCCATCTATCGATCGTCCGATGGCGCCGAGCATTGGGAACGGCTGGCCCTGCCCGCCGGCTGCAACGGTCCCAACGGCCTGGCGATCGATCCGTCCGATGACGGCCGCCTGTATTTGGCCGCGTGGGGAAGACGCGCTGCGTCGGGCGACATCGGCGGTGGAATCTTTCTCTCGTCAGATGCCGGCAAGACGTGGAAGATCGTTCTGGACAAAGACCAGCACATCTTCGATGTCACGCTGGATCCGCGCACGAACGGGGTGCTTTACGCGACCGGATTCGAATCGTCCGTTTGGAAATCCGTCAACCGCGGAGAGAACTGGCTCCGCATCAAGGGATACAACTTCAAATGGGGCCAGCGCGTGTTTCCAGACCCACTCGATCCGAAGATGATCTATGTGTGTACGTTCGGCGGCGCCATCTGGCATGGTCCGGCGGACGGCGATCCGGAATCGGCGGACGACATCGTAACGCCAGTCGTGAGGCACGGGCGATAATGAGCAGGCTGCTTCTCATCCTGCCCCTCTTATTCGGCGCCGCGAGCGCGCAGACCGTCGGTAGCTGCCCCGTGTTCCCCGCAAGCAACATCTGGAACACGGCAATTGACCAGATGCCGGTGCGTCCGGACTCGGCCACGCTGGTCAATACCATCGGCGCTACGAAGCCGCTCCACCCCGATTTCGGCTCCGGACTGTATGACGGCGGGCCTATCGGAATCCCTTATGTGCTGGTGGCCAACCAGGCACGGGTTTCAGTGCGGTTCACCTATAGCGCGGAAAGCGATCCCGGCCCATACCCGATCCCGGCGAACGCCCCCATCGAGGGCGGCAGCAACTCCACCGGGGACCGCCACGTGCTCGTCTTGGACCAGGGAAGCTGTTTGCTTTACGAGCTGTGGTCCGCCTATCCCCAGACGGATGGGAGCTGGAATGCGGGATCGGGCGCTATCTTCGACCTGAAATCCAACCAGCTTCGCCCCGATACCTGGACATCCGCCGACGCGGCGGGACTGCCGATCCTCCCGGGCCTGCTGCGCTACGACGAAGTGCTCGCGGGCGAGATCAAGCATGCCATCCGCTTCACCGCGCCGCAGACGCGCAACCAGTACGTTTGGCCGGCGCGGCACTACGCCTCTGCGCTGACCGCGGCCACGTATCCGCCCATGGGGCGGCGGTTTCGCCTTCGCGCGGATTTCGATATCTCGAAATTCTCGGCGACCAACCAGGTGATTCTGCGGGCGCTCAAGAAATACGGAATCATCCTGGCCGACAACGGATCGTCTTGGTACCTCAGCGGCAGCCCTGATCCCCGGTGGAACAACGACGACCTGCACGCGCTAAGCGGCATCACGGGCTCCGCTTTCGAAGCGGTCGATGTCTCGCAACTGATGGTGGATCGGAATTCCGGACAGGCCGGGACGTCGGGCTCGGCGCCGCCGGCGATTGCAGGCGTCCTTAACGCGGCGAGCTTTCAGGGCGCCATCTCCACCGGCGCGTGGATCTCTATCTTCGGGACCAACCTCGCGTCGACAACCCGGCAGTGGCGGAGCGATGAGATTGTGAACGGCAAATTGCCGACCCAACTGGATGGAGTCGGTGTCAGCATCGGCGGTGTGCCCGCCGCGCTCTCATACATCAGTCCCACGCAGTTGAACGTTCAGGTGCCCGACACTACCTCGGGCACCTCCGTCCCGATTCAAGTGACTTCGTCTGGGGGCTCCGCTAATTACTCTGCGAGCATCCAGACGTTGGCGCCGGCCTTGTTCCTCTTCGACGCCGCCAATCGGAGGTACGCTGCGGCGCAGCACGCCGACTACTCTGCCGTCGGTCCGGTAGGGCTCTACCCGGGCTCCACGCCAGCCCGGCCCGGCGAGACGATAATCCTGTATGGAACCGGCTTCGGGCCGACGACGCCGCCCCTTTCCGCCGGATACCTGGTGACACGACCGGCCCCACTGCTGAATCAGGCTACTGCGCGCATCGGCGGGTTGGACGTCGTGGTGGCGTGGGCCGGGATGGCCCAGGCAGGCGTGTACCAGTTCAACGTGACCATTCCGGCGAGCGTGCCGGATGGCGATGCCGTGCTGGTGATCCAGACTGGAGGCTCAAGCACGCAGGACAGCGCGTACCTGGCAGTGGGCCATTAGTTGCACCGACTACGACAGTAGAGAGTGAATGGCCTGTAGCTTGCGCCAGAAACTTGCGAGCAGGTCCAGCCGCAGCGCGTTCGGTCCGTCGGAGAGCGCTTTCTCGGGGGCGTCATGAATCTCTACGAAGATACCGTTCACTCCGACCGCTACGGCGGCGCGGGCGAGGGGTTCGATGAACTCGGGCTTGCCACTGCTGGCGGTGCCAGCGCCTCCCGGGATCTGCACGCTGTGGGTCGCGTCGAAGACAACGGGCCAGCCGGCATCCCGCATGATTTTGAGACCTCGCATATCGACGACCAGGTTGTTGTAGCCGAAACTGGAGCCGCGTTCGGTCAGGATGACCTTGGTGTTGCCGGTGGAAGCGACTTTTTCGGCGGCGCGCGGGATATCGTGAGGCGCGACGAACTGGCCCTTCTTGATATTCACGATGCGGCCGGTGCGGCCGGCGGCGAGCAGGAGGTCGGTCTGGCGGCAGAGGAAGGCGGGGATCTGGAGGATGTCGGCGACTTCGGCGGCAGGCTCGGCCTGCGCGGGTTCGTGAATGTCGGTCAGGATGGGGAAGCCTTCGGCTTTGAGACCGGCGAGGATGCGCAAGCCTTCGCGCAGGCCGGGGCCGCGATAGGCGCTGACGCTGGTACGGTTGGCCTTATCGAAGCTGGCCTTGAAAACGAAACCGTCTCCGACGGCGGCGCGGATGCCGTGAGCCATGAGGTGGACGTGAGCTTCGCTTTCGATAACGCAGGGACCGGCGCTCAGGACCAGGCGGCGAGTAAAATCGGCAAACTCAATCGGCACGGCTGAACTGAGGCTCGGCACGCAGCTCCTCTTTCGAGGCCATGCGGCGAGTACGATATTCGGCGGCAGCGCCGATGAAGGCCTTGAAGAGCGGGTGCGGCTCCATGGGCTTGCTCTTGAATTCGGGATGGAACTGGCAGCCCAGAAACCAGGGGTGGTCGCCGAGCTCACAGATTTCAACGTAGGTATTGTCGGGCGTCTCACCGGTGATCTTCAGGCCAGCCGCCTTGAGGCGGTCTTCGTATTCGCGATTGAACTCGTAACGGTGGCGATGGCGCTCGTTGATCTCGCGCATGCCGTAAGCGCGGTGAGCGAAGCTACCCTCGGTGAGGCGGCAAGCCCAGTTGCCCAGGCGCATCGTGCCGCCGAGGTCCTCAATGCCTTTGAGCTCGCGCAGCTTGAAGATGACGCGGTGAGGAGTGCCGGGATTGAACTCGGTGGAATCGGCTGCCTCGAGGCCGCAGACGTCGCGGGCAAACTCGATGACCAGAGTCTGCATGCCGAGACAGATTCCGAAATAGGGCACCTTCCGCTCGCGAGCATAGCGGATGGCGTTGAGCATGCCGTCGATGCCGCGCTTTCCGAAGCCGCCCGGCACCAGGATGCCGTCGTAGCCTTCGAGCTGCCGCTCCCAATGGTCGCCGCTGACGCCTTCGGCTTCGATCCAGTTGATGTTGACCTTCAACTGGTGCGCCAGGCCGCCATGGAGCAGGGCCTCCTTGAGGCTTTTATAGGAATCCTCGTATTCGACATACTTGCCGACCAGGCCGATGGTGACATCGCCGACGGGATTCTCGAGACGCTCGAGCATGGCCATCCAGCGGCTGAGGTCGCGGGGGCGGGCATCCAGCTTGAGCAGTCGCATGACGATGTCATCGACGCCCTCGCTGGCGAATCCGACGGGCACCTCGTAGACGCTCTTCACGTCGCGGGCGGTGATCACGGCCTCGACGTCGACGTCGCAGAAGAGCGCGATCTTTTCCTTCATCTCCTGCGGGATGAAGCGTTCGCACCTGCAGAGCAGGATATCGGGCTGGATACCGATGGCGCGTAGCTCCTTGACGGAGTGCTGGGTGGGCTTGGTCTTGAGCTCCTGGGCCGCGGCGATCCAAGGCACGAGGGTGACGTGAACGAAGAGGCAGTTGTCGCGGCCCTGTTCGTGCCGCATCTGTCGGATGGCCTCGAGGAAAGGCAGCGATTCGATGTCGCCGACGGTGCCGCCAATTTCGGCGATGACCACATCGACATCGACAGCGACCTTTTTCAGGGCTGCCTTGATCTCGTTGGTGACGTGCGGGATGACCTGTACGGTCTTGCCGAGATAATCGCCGCGGCGTTCGCGGGCGATGATCTGCTCGTAAATGCGGCCGCTGGTGAGATTGTTAGCCTGGGTGAGCTTGGAGTGCGTGAAGCGCTCATAGTGGCCGAGGTCGAGATCAGTTTCCGCGCCGTCATCGGTGACGAAGACTTCGCCATGCTGAAAGGGACTCATGGTGCCGGGATCAACGTTGAGGTAGGGGTCGAATTTCTGGCAAGTCACCTTGAGGCCGCGGCTTTCGAGCAGACAGCCGATGGATGCCGCAGCGATCCCCTTGCCCAGCGACGAAACCACGCCGCCGGTAACGAAAATGAACTTAGGCATTTCTTATCCCCTCCGCGCCTGGCGCGTTCGTCGGGCCGGGAGGCCCGCCCCATTCAAACCATCTGGACACCCTTTCCAGATCCTCCGGCGTATCCACGCCTAAAGATTCGTACTCTGTCTCCACAACCCGGATGCGATACCCGTTCTCCAGCGCGCGCAACTGTTCGAGGCGTTCCGTACGTTCCAGGGGGCCTACGGGTAATGCTGAATAACTCAACAGGAAGTCGCGTTGATAAATGTACAGGCCAATGTGCTTGAAGTACGTTACTCCGCCCACGCAATCGCGATCGAAGGGGATGGGCGAGCGAGAAAAACAGATGGCATCGCCTGAGAGATCCGTGACCACCTTCACGACGTTGGGATTGGTGATTTCGGCGGGGTCCTCGATTCGCTTCTTCAGCGTGGCCATGAGGATGGCGGGATCATGCGTGAGCGGGAGAATGGCGGCGTCAATGGCGGAGGGGTCGATGAGCGGTTCGTCGCCCTGGATGTTGACGATGACCTCGGCGTTCTCTGCGCTGGCGACTTCGGCGACGCGGTCGGTTCCGGAGGGGTGGTCGGCGTGGGTCATGCGGACGAGGGCGCCGAATTGTTTTGCGGTTTGAAAGACACGCTCGTCATCGGTGGCAATGATCGTGCTCGTGAGGTAGCGGGCTTGGCAGGTCCGCTCGTACACATGTTGAAGGATTGGTTTGCCTGCGAGAGAGGCGAGAACTTTTCCGGGGAAGCGGGTAGAGGAGAACCTTGCAGGAATGACGCCGAGAATTTTACGCGGCACAGATGATCGTACCACAAAAACGCTATGTTATATTCGGGGAAGAAAGGCTGGCCAGCCACTATGCTGCGGTCTTACCGTAAGCTATTGATTTGCGGCGCCATCGGGATTTGGGGATGCTTGCTCTGGGGACAAGCGACGATTGAGCCCCGCCCACGGCTGGGCGCCAAGACCGAATCGAGACCAGAGGCCAATATCCGGGTGGAAAGCACGCTGGTGCTGATTCCGGTGACTGTGACCGACCCGATGAACCGGTTTGTGACCGGTTTGGAAAAGGAAAACTTCAAACTCTTCGAGGACAAGCAACCGCAGGAGATCACCCAGTTCTCGAGCGAAGATGCTCCTCTCAGCGTGGGCGTGGTTTTCGATTGCAGCGGCAGCATGGGACACAAGCTGGAGAAGTCTCGCCAGGCGGTGTCGCAGTTTTTCAAACTGGCCAATCCGGAGGACGAATTTTTCCTGGTACAGTTCAACGACTCGGCGCAACTGATTCAGCCGTTCACGCACAATCTGGAAGAAATTCAGAACCGGCTGACGTTCACGCAATCGAAGGGACGGACGGCGCTGTTGGATGCGGTGTACATGGCGCTACAGGAGGTGAAGAAGGCGAGGAATCCGCGGAAGGCGCTGCTATTGATCTCCGATGGGGGCGACAACAGCAGCCGGTACACGGAGACCGAGATCAAGGCGATGGTGAAGGAGACGGACGCGCAGATCTACGCGATCGGCATCTATGAAGGGATGGGCTCGCGCGGGCGCACACCGGAAGAGGCGAACGGGCCGGCGCTCTTGACGGAGATCGCGGAGGTGACCGGTGGCCGGCAGTACGCGGTGGATAATATAAATGAGCTGCCGGATGTGGCGGCGAAGATCGGCGTCGAACTGCGGAACCAGTATGTGCTGGGTTACTCGCCGCAGAACAAGACGCGGGACGGGAAGTATCGCAAAGTGCAGGTGAAGCTGGTTCAACCGAAAGGGATGCCGCTGCTCCGGCCGTTCTGGAAGCAGGGCTATTATGCGCCGGGGCAGTAATTGCTGCAGGACTGCGGCCTGCGGGGTGGTGTTGATTCTGACGGGGGCGCTGGTCACGGCGCAGCAGCAGCCCACAGTCTTCAAATCGGATACGCGCCTGGTGGTGTGCCACACCACCGTGATTGACAAGGGCGGGCACCTGGTAACGAATCTCACGAAGGACGCTTTCACGGTCACGGAGAACGGGGTGCCGCAGGAGATCCGGCTTTTCAAGCGCGAAGACGTGCCCGTCTCGATGGGGCTGATCATCGACAACAGCGGCAGCATGCGCGACAAACGGGCGAAGGTGGAAGCGGCGTCGCTGGCGCTGGTGAAGGACTCGAACCCGGAAGACGAGGTCTTCGTGGTCAACTTTAATGACGAGGCTTTTCTGGACCTGCCGCACGGGAAGAACTTCACGAGCGACATCAAGGAAATGGAAGAAGCGTTGACGCGGATTGATTCGCGGGGCGGAACTGCGATGCGCGACGCGATCCGGATGTCGATCGATCACCTGAAGGAGAAGGCGCACAAGGACAAGAAAGTCTTAGTGGTGGTCACCGACGGCAACGACAATTCGAGCGTGGTGACGCTGGAGAACCTGGTAAAGGCGGCGCAGCAGAGCGAGGTATTGATCTACGGGGTGGGTCTGCTGGGCGAGGAAGAACGGCGCGAGGCAGTTCGGGCGCAGCGCGCGCTCAAGTCGCTCGCGGAGGCCACGGGCGGGGCGGCGTTCTTCCCCAAGGAACTGGCCGAGGTGGACAAGATCGCCCACCAGGTGGCGCACGACATCCGGAATCAATACACTATTTCTTACTCCCCATCGAACACGGCTATGGACGGCACGTTCCGGCAGATCAAGATCACGGTGAAGGCCCCTGGCAATCCCACGGTGCGCAGCCGCAGCGGATACTACGCCACGCCCGACCAGGCCACGCCGGGGGATAAAGGCTCCTCGAAATAATGCAATCCGCAAAATGGTGGGTTCTGCCGACGGCCGCGGCGGCGTGCCTGCTGGCGCTGGCGCAAGAAGGCACGGTGTTCCGCTCGGACACGCGGATCGTGGTGTGTCACGTCACGGTGATCGACAAATCGGGCCACCTGGTGACCACGCTTCCCAGGGACGCGTTCACGGTCTACGAGAACAAGGTGAGGCAGGAGATCCACAAATTCCAGCGGGAAGATCTGCCGGTGTCGCTGGGGCTGGTGATCGACAACAGCGGCAGCATGAGGAACAAGCTGGAGCAGGTGAAAGCGGCGGCGGTGGCGCTCGTGAAGGCGTCCAACCCGGAGGACGAGGTGTTCGTGGTCAACTTCAACGACACGGCATACCTCGATCTGCCACCGGGCAAAGACTTCACCAACAGCATTCCGGAACTGCAGCAGGCGCTGGCGAAGATCGATACACGGGGTGGGACAGCAATGCGCGATGCCATCCAGATGTCGATCAATCACCTTAGGCTGGCGCACCGAGACAAGAAGGTGCTGGTGGTGATCACCGACGGGAATGACAACTCGAGCGTGATCAGCCTGGAGACTTTGATGCGCAACTCGCACCAGAGCGGGGTGCTGATCTACGGCGTGGGCCTTCTGAACGAGGAGGAGCATCGCGAGGCAGCGCGGGCGCGGCGGGCGCTCAACGATCTTGCGGAAGCCACCGGCGGCAAGACATTTTTCCCGAAGGACGTGGAAGAGGTGGGGCACATCGCAGAGCAGGTGGCGCACGACATCCGGAACCAGTACACGATCGAGTACACGCCGAGCAATTCGGTAATGGACGGCACCTTCCGCCAGATACATATCACGGTGAAGGCGGCGGGGAATCCGACCGTTCGTACTCGCAGCGGTTACTACGCGACGCCGGACAAGAAGTGATGCTGCGAGTGCTGTGGCGGGTGACGCGCGGCTACCGGCTGCGTCCCTGGCGCAGCCCTTACCTGTGCTGGCGGATGGAGACTTACTGGGGGCTGCACGCGGAGACGATCACGTTCGCGCAGTTCTGGAATTTTGTGTGGAAACAGCGACGCGAACTGGTGCGGTATCTACGGTGGGCCGATAGAATGGGCTGATGCCGCTACTGTTTCGCCTGTGGATCCGGCCGTCCGCGGCCATGAGCGAGATCCTGGACCGCGGCAGCCTCCTGTTCGCAAGCATCGCCGTGCTGGCGGTCACAGCGATACTCAAGGTCGGAGCACCGTGGCTCACGGCGGGCTTTTTCATGCCCCTGCTGGTGCTGGCGGTGGTGTATGTGCCAGGTGTGCTCGTGCTCGCGGCCTCGTTCGGACGGCTCGGCGGGCTGGGCCTCGTATTCCAGCGCGACTACTCGACACTGTTGACCTGCACTGCCATGGCATTCGCGGCGGCGGCGATCCCGCTGGCCGCGGCTACGTTCGTGGCGGGACAGGCGCTGGCGCTTTACGTGGTGGTCCCGGCGATCGGGTACTTCGCGCTGCTGATGTTCTTCGCGGTGCGGGCGGTTTTCGGCGTCGATAACGGGATCGCGGGCGGAGTGGTGGCGCTTTCTTGGATCCCGCTGGCGGCAGCGGCGTTCTTCTGGGCTCCGCTGCGCGCGATTTTCGGGCTGCTGGCATCCCCGTTCTTCCTGTTCTTCGCGTGGTATTACCTGGGCAGCGAGTTGGGGCGTCTGGGTGAGGGACTGCGGGCGCGGCAGAATTTCCGCCGCATGCTGGAAGCGGCGGCGGTGAATCCTCACGATGGCGAGGCGCAGTACCAGCTTGGATTGATCTACCAGCTAAGGCGGCATCGGGCGGAAGCATGGCAGCGATTCCGGGCGGCTGCGGAGATCGACCCGACTCTGACCGACGCGCATTTCCAGTTGGGGCGAATAGCGCGCGAGGAAGGGAAACTGCGGGACGCGCTGGGGCATTTTCAAACCGTGGTGGACCAGGACGAGCGGCTGCACTCGAGTGAGGTTCTGAAGGAGCTGGGCGGAATCTACGTGACGGCCGGGCAGTTCCGGGATGCCAGGAACGAGCTGGAGCTATACATCGAGCGGCGGCCGTACGACCCAGAGGGCCTCTACTATCTGGGGCAAACGTTGGAGGGGTTGGGCGATCCGGCGCGGGCGCGCGAGTTGTACGCACGAGCGGTGGACGCGGACCGGACGGCTCCGCGGTACAGGCGGCGGTTCACGGCGAAATGGAGCCGGCTGGCGCAGAAGCGGCTGCGGAAGCTATAGAAAACCATCTTGCGGCCGAAGAGATGGAGTGGAGGAGATGACCGTGCCGCAGCGCATGCTCGTAGTTGATGACTCACCCGCGATCCAGCGGCTGGTGGCACGGATCGTGGCGGCCGCCGGATTGCCGCTCCAATGCCTGGCTGCGGCCTCGGGGCAGGAAGCGCTGGCGATGGTTCGGCAGGCGCCGGTGGCTCTGATCCTGACGGATGTGAACATGCCGGTGATGGGCGGCGAAGAACTGGTAGCGCACCTCCGTGAGGACGCGGCGCTGAGAGACATTCCGGTGATCGTGCTTTCGACGGATGCGACGCGCACACGGGCGAGCCGCATGGAAGCCGCGGGGGTGAGGGGATATCTGACCAAGCCGTTCAGTCCGGAGACATTGCGCAACGAGGTAGAGCGTGTCTTGGGTATGGTGCATGCCTGAGCGAAACCGGATCGAAGCTCAACTTGCGGACTCTACGCGGTCGGTATTGGAAACCATGTGTTCGCTGATTCCATCGCTGGACGAAGGTTTGAGCGAAGAGCAGCGAAAAGGGCTGTCGTGCATGGAGGTCCGCTTTTCGGGACCGATTCATGGATCCCTGGTGATGGCGGCGGAGAAGGACGCGGCGGAGATGCTCGCTCCGGCGTTCCTGCGGCAGGAATCCGACCAGTTGGCGCCGGATACGGTTGCCGCGGTGCTGGCCGAAATGGCCAACGTGATCTGTGGGGCGACGGTGAGCCGGATCGCGCCGGACGGGCTGTTCTCGCTATCGACGCCGGAGCCGAGGGCGCACCTGCCGGCGGAGCAGGATTCGGTGGAATTGGGACTGGATTGCGGCTGCGGGTCGATTGTGGTGCAGTTGAGGATTGTGTTGTGGGCGGGCCAGGCGGCCCGCCCACTCCCCACAGTCTACTTGGAGCCGCCAGCCGGCTTGGTGGCAGCAGCGGATCCGCTGCCCCCGCTGGTGCTTTTCTTCACCGGTTTCTTGTGATGCTTCTTGGTCGTCGCCGCAGCGGCGGGTTTCTGGGTGTTACTGGCGTCGGGCTTCGCGGGCGTCGCCGGGTTCTGGGCCTGCGCGCCGAACACCGGGACCATCGTGGCAACTGCCAGGGCAATTGTGAATAAACTCGTTTTCATTTTCTTTTCTCCCTGCGGGCCTTTCTGCCCGCTCACAACTCCATCTTGCGGCAAGGACGGAAAATTCACGATCGCCTGCGGAGGCTAGTCCTGAGGCCCAATTTGGGGTGCAGAGGGTTAAGTTTTGTTAGGCTTTCCGCGCGATACTGGAGGCGCGATGGCACCGCGGCCAATCACCAGGCGGAATATCTTCCGGGTTTTGATTGCCGGCTTTGCGCTGGTGATTGTGCTGCTCGTGGCCGCGGCGATCGTGGGCTTGCGCAACATTCAGGTCATTCAGGCGGAGGCCAGCAACTTGTTGAAGGAGCAGTCGGTAACGAACCGCCTGATCGACGAGTTGCACAGCCAGCAGACCAGCCTGCGCGAGGTGTTCAGCGTCCTGGCGCGCGACCCGGAATCGGTCGATGCGGCACACATTTTGAGCCAGATCGAGGAGGCCGACCGCGATATCGGGCGCATCTCGGCAGAAGGCGCCTCGACGGCGGAGAGCGATTTGTGGAAACGGCTGAACCAATCGTCGACGGCGTTTTCGGATGAGGTGCGGCGGCTGCTCTCGGCGGAGAATCCGGAGACCTTTTCGTCGCTCGACCTGTTCCGCTACCACGAGGCGTTCACCAGCGTGGTAGCGCGGCTGTTGGAGGCGGAGTATCGAAAGCTGAACCTGGCGCAGGAACAGATCGACCGGCGTACGGCTAGGCTGTTGGACACTTCGCTGGCATTCGCCGGGGGCAGCGTCGCGCTGGCGCTGATCTTCACGGTGGCAACGGTGCGTGTGGTGTCGCAGCTCGTGCGCCGGATGGAGTGGCAGACTGAGGAGCTGTCGCGGGTTTCGTGGCAGATGCTGGAGAACCAGGAAGCGACGGCGCGGCGCTTCTCGCACGAATTACACGATGAGCTGGGGCAGGCGCTGACTGCGGTGAAGACCAATCTGGCCGCGATGGATTCCAGGGAGAGCAGGGTGGCGGACTGCACGAAGCTGGTGGACGAGGCGATCGGCAATGTGCGGCAGATGTCGCAGCTCTTGCGTCCGACGATTTTGGACGATTTCGGACTGGAGGCCGGCCTGCGCTGGCTGGCGGAGGGTTTTGCCGCACGCACGGGAATCGACGTTAAAGTGGACTCCAACTATTCCGGCCGGCTGCCGGACGAGACCGAAACGCACCTGTTCCGGATCGCGCAGGAGGGGCTTACCAACGTGGCGCGACACTCCGGCGCGATGCACGTGCGGATCAAACTGGAGAGCGCTGGGGGCGAAATTTGCCTCTCGATTCAGGACGACGGGCGCGGCCTGGTTAGCGCGCCTTCAAACGGGCGGGGGATGGGGCTGATCGGCATCCGTGCGCGGGCGAGGAGCGCGGGCGGCGATGCCGTGGTGCGTTCGCGTCCGGGCGAGGGTGCTGTAATTGAGGTGCGGGTACCGCTGCGAAATGAAACGGATACGCATCCTGCTGGCTGACGATCACGCCGTGGTGCGGCAGGGATTCAAAATGCTGCTGGGCGCGCAGCCCGATATGGAGATCGTAGGCGAGGCATCCAACGGGCGCGAGGCCGCGGAGAAGGCGGAGGAGTCGCGGCCGGACGTGGTGGTGATGGATGTGGCCATGCCGGAGCTGAACGGGATCGAAGCCACGCGGCGGCTGACGGCGAGCGTGCCGCACACGCGCGTGATCGCTCTGAGCATGCACAAGGACTCGGTGTACGTGCGCGAGATTCTGCGGGCCGGGGCGCGCGGATACCTGCTGAAGGACTCGGGCGCGGAAGACCTGGTGAGCGCGATCCGCGCGGTCGCGCGCGGGGAGAGCTACTTGAGCCCGGCGGTCTCCAACGCGGTGCTGGACGACTATCGCCGGCACGTGACGAATCCGATTGACCTGCTGACCAGCCGCGAGCGCGAGGTGCTGCAGATGCTGGCGGAGGGCAAGACGAACAAGGAGATTGCGGGCGTGCTGAACCTGAGCGTTTACACGGTGGACGCCCATCGCGGGCGCATCATGGAGAAGCTGAACCTGCACAGCATTAACGACCTGGTGCGGTTCGCGGTGAGGAATGGCGTGATCGAGTAGTTACTCGATGGGATAGCCTTTGTCGATCCAGTTCGTTTTGAAATTGTCGGGCAGGTAGAGGGCTTTGACGTTGGTGAAGCCCATCTCCTTCAGGAGGTCAATCGAGGGCTTGACGTTCGGACAGCGGTCCCAGGGACAGCAGCCGCAGTAGAGCACGATTTCCCGATCGTGGGGAAGTTTGGCCACGGCGGACTTCAGCAGGGTGAGGCCTTCGAGCTTCGAGCCCGGACCGGCGTAGACGGAGGCGGGAATGTGCTTGCTGCGGTACAGAACATTGGGACCGACCTGGAAGATCGCGGGCTTAGCGGAAAGCCGGGAGACCAGTTCGGGCGGCTGGATCAGCGCCATCTCGGCGGCGGCTGCGAGGAGAGCGCCGGCGAGGAGGAGACGGGCGAGGGTCACGACTTCAGGGTAGCGCAGGGAAAGGGCGGGGCGGGAGACCCGCCTCACGCTCATCTCCAGAAACTTAACCGGCAACTTCCCCAAAGGGAACGAGTCGCATATTCAGCGCCGCCGCCTGCTTGGCGACCCATTGATGCTGTTGGTGCCGGCATTTGGTTCATAGTCTTCCATTCCCTTATCCACGTATTCGTGGCCAAACTTGAGCATGCGATAAATCAGCCTGGTGATTCGAACAACTGCCGATCGCGCCGGCGAAGCCGAGGCCATAACCCATATGACTGGACAAGGCGACCTGGTGAGCAATCGGGAGCTGATGGCGGAGGCACTGTAAGGCGCGCCTGCGGGCGGTCAGAGCAGGACTCTGCAACTCGGCTGCACGTGAAGGTGATCGGCGGGGCGCCGGCTACTCCCAAAGTGCTGGGACGATGTTTCTGGTAGCTACTTCGCGCTGAACCGGGTCCAGGGGCGCGCGGGCATGTCTTTCAGGATGTCGCGCTCCCAGGAAAACTCGGGATGCCTGGCCAAGTGATCGGTGGCCTTGAAGTTGCGGCCGCAGGCATGGCCGAGCAGGGCCAGCATGGACATTTTCTCGGCGCTGGCGGCGTCCGTCACCTTGTTTTGCACTGCGCCGGCCGGGGCGTAGGGCGGCTGCCAGGTTCCCATGCCGCGCGGACTGGACTCGACGTGTCCGCATAGGGTCCGCTCACTGCCACCGGCACGACCCTCGAAGGAATCGAAGTGATCGCCGAGGAATTTTTGCGCGAGCGCGGCGTCGATGTTGCCTTTGCTCTGGTCCATGAGCGCGAGCCAGCGCTCATGGCGGGCGTTCTCGCTGCGGCTGCGATCGCGCAGATCGAAATCGGTCTCCTCACGGGCCAGCTTCGGGTCGGCGGGAAAGTTCGAGCCGACGAAGAAACCATCGTTGGTTCGCTGCAGGATGACGTTCTTCAGCCCGAGCTCGAGACTTGCCACCTCGTTGGTCTTGCGGTCGGCCACGAGCCAGTTGTTCGCGTACCCGCCGTTGTTGCCTTCCTTCATGAATCGCGCGAAGTCGTCGATCGAGGCCGAATACTGCATGGCCTTGCGCGCACGCACGAATTCCGGCACGCCCGCGGCATCGAACCCGGTGAACCCGCTGATGGTGGTTTCGGTGATCATAATGCCGGCCGAGTTGACGCCGAAATCGTCGCCGGAATGAATCAGCCCCGGGCTGCCGTCCATGATGAGGCGGTTGCCTTTCGCGGGCTGGATATCGAAGATGACATTCCAGCGCTCGCCGGAGGAGTAGCTAGTCCAGTTGTTGTGCGCGATCACCGGACGGCCGTCTTTGGTATAGCGGCCGGTGGCGATGAAGGCGCTGCAATGATCGCCGGGTCCGGCGGCGTTGGTGTGCGTGCCAGTGGCCTTATCGTGGACCTTGTCGTAATAGGGTAACTCGAGCCAGGCGTTCATAGCCACGAGGTCCCAGATATCTAGCTTCGCGTCGCGCGCCCGCAGCCCTTCGACGATGCCGTTGAGCTCGTCCCGGTACTCCTGTTCGACGTGCGGCCAGAAGACATCCTGCGCCGCCTTGCGGAAGGTATCCCAGTCCCGCTTCTCCTCGTGGACGAGCTCGGTGGAGATCGCCTTGAGGTTGTCCTGGATCTCGGCGGCGAGCAGGTAGCCGTGCTGATATCCGATCTCGGCGGGGCTGCCTTCCAGATGCACCTGGATCCATCCATTGCGATCGGCGGAGCGCACGGATTTCCTCAGGCGGGGGTCGGGGTCGCGGGAAACGAGCGTGAAAGCCAGTCCCAGAAGCAGAACAGCGGAGAAAACGGCGGTGCGTTGCATTGCCCGCTATTATAGTAGGGGCCGCATGGCAGACACCACTCAGCTTAGGAAGTTAACAGCCCATGTGAAGGCCGCGGGTTGAGCGAGCAAGCTGAGTCCAAAGTTGTTGGACCAGGTTTTGCAGAAAGTGCCCCGCTGGGCCGACGCGAATGTGCTGGTCGGGTTTGACACCGCCGACGATGCCGGCGTGTACAAGCTGACGCCGGAGTGTGCTCTGGTGCAGACAGTGGATTTCTTCACGCCGATCGTGGACGACCCGTACACGTTCGGCGCCATCGCAGCTGCGAACTCGCTGAGCGACGTATGGGCCATGGGGGGGCGGCCGATTTCGGCGCTCTCGATTCTCGC
>Ga0335077_10002332_pt1 | contig 22667 bp, 17 predicted proteins | sample Lox_Sample_31_FD_207151 | JGI IMG/M metagenome (GOLD analysis project Ga0335077, IMG submission 207151) | Soil microbial communities from Loxahatchee National Wildlife Refuge, Florida, United States - Lox_Sample_3.1 | ecosystem: Environmental > Terrestrial > Soil > Wetlands | place: USA...
TACGTAGGTGACGTTAGCCAGGGGCGGCATAGACTCGATCGGAAGATAAAAATCCGGAGGCGTGCCCGTGAGTCGATCACCGTAGAAATGTTGCGGCGCGATCCCGATCACCGTGACTGGCTTGGTGTTCACGAAGAATGTGCTGCCGACGACGGTAGGATCGGCGGCATAGTCATGCGCCCATGTTTCGTAACTCATGACCGCGGTGAACGCGGCACCCTGAACATCGTCGGCATCCGTGAACAAACGACCCGCTTCAGGCTTCAGCCCGAACGTTCGGAAGTAGTTGCCCGAGACGAACTCGCCCATTACCGAGCGGGCGTTTTCCTGGGTTCCGCCCCGTCGAGCAACGACAGGTCGATAGGTGAATCCTGCTTGCATCGCCGCGAGCTCCTCGAACTCGGGCGCGTTATTCTTCAGGTGCTCATAAACAGCGGTCGAGAACAGCGCATAGTCGCCATCGTCACGATACCCAAATCCGACGCAGCACATGTTCTGATCGCCCAGTTTCACAAGATTCTCGGGCTTGGCTACAGGCAGATCTTTCAGCAGGATCGCATTCACCAAAGTAAACACGGCTGCATTGGCGCCAATCCCCAAAGCCAACGTCAACACGGCCGTCGTCGTAAAGCCGGGTGTCTTGCGCAGTTGGCGCAGTGCATAGCGCAAATCCTGCATCAGCGTTGAGAACATGGCACACTCCTGCCTGAGAAGTAGGGAAATTGCAGCAGATTCGGTTCCACTCTCGTGTCTGAAAATCCTTTGCAGATCTTGCATTTGCACGAGCTGCAAAATTGCGGAGTGTCCCGCGGCGCGAATAGGCGTCCACAAGCGGACAGCACAATTGAGCTGTTATCCTGCTGTACCTGTGAATCACCGCAGAAAGGACAGCATCTATGGCTGACATGGAATACCGGCAGCTTGGCAGATCTGGATTGAAGGTTCCCGTGTTGAGTTTTGGAACCGGCACGTTTGGCGGCGGAACCGAGTTCTTCAAGGCTTGGGGAGCGAGCGATGTCGCTGAAGCCACGCGGCTGGTCGATATCTGTCTCGATGCGGGCGTGAATTTGTTCGACACCGCCGATATTTACTCGCTAGGACTTTCGGAGACAATTCTGGGCAAAGCGGTCGCGAAGCGCCGTGATGCAGTCTTGATCTCCACCAAAGCGACCTTTCGAATGGCCCCGGGACCGAATGATCTGGGGTCGTCGCGGCATCATCTGACTCAGGCATGCGAAGCGAGTTTGCGGCGGCTGGGCACGGATTACATAGACATCTATCACCTGCACGGTTTCGACCTGCTTACGCCGGTTGAAGAAGTGCTGAGCACTCTCGACAATCTGGTGAAGAGCGGAAAGGTGCGCTACATTGCGTGCTCGAACTTTTCCGGCTGGCACCTGATGAAGTCGCTTGACGTTGCCGACCGTTACGGCTGGTCGCGGTACTGTGGACATCAGGTGTACTACGCGCTCCTCAACCGTGAGTACGAGTGGGAGCTGATGCCGCTCGGCGCGGAGCATGGCGTCGGTGCACTGGTGTGGAGTCCGCTGGGATGGGGACGTCTCACCGGAAGGATTCGGCGCGGACAGCCCTTGCCGCAGGAGAGCCGACTGCATCAGACAGCCGACATGGGACCGCCTGTTGTGGATGAGCATCTTTATCGCGTTGTCGACGCGCTCGAAGAAGTTGCCAAAGAAACCGGTAAGACCGTGCCGCAGGTGGCGCTGAACTGGCTGTTGCAACGTCCGACGGTGTCCACGGTGATCATCGGGGCTCGGAACGAGGAGCAATTGCGGCAGAACCTCGCAGCGGCCGGGTGGAATCTGACAGCGGAGCAGATTTCGAAGTTGGATAAGGCCAGCGACGTTACGCCGATCTATCCCTACTGGCATCAGCGGCAGTTCACCGAAAGAAATCCGTGGGCGGCAGCGCCGAAGAGCGTCCCGGCTGTGTAGGGCCGGACGCCTTCGTCCGGCTCGCGCGCGAAGCCCGCTATGAACACAGCCTGGGAAAGAGGCGCTGACGAGGGTGCTCAAGCCGCGGCACGCTCCCTCGCTTGGCGAGGATCGCGGGGCGGACGAAGACGTCCGCCCCTACACAATCTAGAGGTTCTTCTCGCCGACTGCCTTGGCTTGCGTGAACAGGTAGAGATAGTCCGGGCCACCGGATTTGGAATCTGTTCCTGACATGTTGAAGCCCCCGAAGGGATGTGCGCCCACCATCGCGCCGGTGCACTTGCGATTGATGTACAGGTTGCCCACGTGGAAGTCGCGGATCGCGCGGTCGATCTTGTCGCGCGAACTGGTGTAGACCGCACCGGTCAGTCCAAACTCAGTATCATTCGCGATTTCGAGAGCGTGATCGAAGCCACGTGCCTTGATCACCGCCAGCACCGGGCCAAAGATTTCTTCCTGCTCGAGCTTGGATCTTGGCGGAATGTCGGCGATAACCGTCGGCTGGATGAAGTAGCCCTCGCCAGCCGCAGCGGTGCGCTCGCCGCCGGTGAGAAGGCGCCCGTCTTTTTTGCCCTGCTCGATGTAGCCGAGGATGGTCTTCATCGAACCTTCATTGATGACGGCGCCCATGTTGGCGTTCTCGGCGGGATCGCCGACTTTGATCTGTTCGACGCGGGCTTTGAGCATTTGCAGGAACTTGTCGTAGACGCGCTCGTCAACAATGGCTCGGGAACACGCCGAGCACTTCTGACCCTGGAATCCGAAGGCGGCTTGGGCTACGCCTTCCACGGCGGAATCGATGTCGGCGTCGGCATCGACGATGGTCGCGTCTTTGCCTCCCATCTCGAGGATCGTGCGCTTGATCCAGATCTGGCCGGGAGCTTGCGTTGCGGCAGTCTTGTTAATGTGCAGTCCGACCTCACGTGATCCAGTGAAGGCGACGTAGCGCGTCTTCGGATGCGCGACGATAGCGTCACCGAAGCTGGCTCCGGCACCGGGGCAGAAGTTCACGACGCCCTCGGGCATGCCGCACTCTTCGAGAAGTTCGAAGAATCTGGCCGCGATCGTGGGCGAATCACTCGATGGCTTCAGCACAACCGTATTGCCACAGACGATCGAGGCTAGTGTCATGCCGGCCATGATGGCGCAGGGGAAGTTCCACGGCGGAATCACGGCGCCGACGCCGAGTGGAATGTAATGCAGCGTGTCATGTTCACCGGGCAGTTGAATGGGAGTCTGCGCGTTCGAGAGACGCAGTGCTTCGCGGGAGTAGAACTCGCAGAAGTCAATGGTCTCGGAAATGTCGGCGTCGGCTTCAGCCCAATTCTTCGAGACTTCGAAAACGAGCCAGGCCATGAATTCCATCTTGCGCTGGCGGAGCAAGTCGGCGACACGGAACAGCAAACCGGCGCGCTCTTCGACGCTCGTGCGGCTCCAGGATTCGAACGCTTTCAGCGCGGCACTCATGGCGGGCTCGACGTGCTCCTTGCCGGCTTTCTGGTGAATACCGACAATCTCAGAGGGCTTGGCGGGATTCAGAGATTTGATCTTGTCCGCGGTCTTGAGGCGTTTCCCGCCGATGACGAGGTCGTACTCGCGGCCTAGTTGGCCGCGCACTTTCGTGATCGCAGCGCGCATACGGCGCGCGTTCTCTTCGTTGCGGAAGTCGAAAAACGGCTCGGTGACGAACGGTCCGGAATGCGGGCTCACGCGCGCAGGCCGGACGGGCGCTTCTAGAGTTGCCATGGGAGAATTCCTTTCGGACCTGAAAAATGCGGTATGAGACTTCGATTAGTCTACACCCCTGAAGGACGCTCGAGTCCGGAGCGAACCGGCGATGCTCGGCTAACTCCGTTGCCTACAGCTAATCTGTCGTATGTAGCGGAGCAAAACATTTTTTTAGATCACTTCTCGCAAAATATTCAAAATACGGCGGTTGCGCGCTCGATACCCCGCATTTCCCGTGCAAAATATTCCAAATACAGCACTTATCGGTAAAATATTATAAACAAAGGAGTTGCTTGCGCTTAAATGGAGCCCGACCTCAAGATCTTGACGCCATGGAAAATGAGGGAGCAAGGGTCCTTGGCGCTTATCGCGCAACGAACAATCCTCGCTAACGATGACAGATTTTTTTGGGAGTGTCTTTTCTTCGACTGGTGGATGGTGAGTCGCTCGGTTTCGCGTTCGCGGAACAGCCGAAGGCGCCTGTCTCTACATGAGGCGGGGCTGGCTTCGGCTTCATCTCGCAGTGGAGAGTCGAGAGCCCCACTCTAAAATTGCAAACTGCGCGATTTTAAAATGGGGCACCCCGTGCATTCTTTGCGCGCAATGCTCACACGCGCGATCTTAGAGAATCCCGGTGGGGGATTCTGCATGGTCGATTACCAAGACTTGTACTGATTCGTCGTGCGGCTCGAGGTTCAGTCCCAGCTGTTGCTGGAGGGCAGTGATGAGCGAGGGGCCGTTGGGATCAACGACCGACTTCGCAGGGTGTTCTTCATTACCTCGCTTGAGGCGCTCGAGTTCGGTGGGATCGGGCGTCCAGCGCAGATCGAAGGCATAGTTTCCCTTGAGTCCAGTTTTGTCGACAACGGGACGACCGAGTCGGAGGGAGAGTTGTGCAATGAGAAGATCGATCGGAGTTCCCTGAGAAATCAGCTCTCCTGGCTCCATGTGCAAGAAATGGATGCCGTCGATCTGCTGCAGTTTGGGGCCGCCGGAATCAACAACCAAGTCGTAGACCGGAAGGATTCGAGTTTCAGAGTGCACTGCGAGCTTAAACCGGTCGGCCAAGAGCACTTTTAGATCGCCGCTGTTGTTTTCCGCGAGCTGCTTATGCATGGCAGGAGCGGCTGAGGAGTTGAGTTTCGCGTCAATGTCGAATTTGGCCGTTGCGAGCCAGTCCGGGCCTCCTGTGAGCAGCGAGTCTTGAATGCGATATGCCAGCTGAATCAGCCCCTGCAAGGTGATGCCTCTGGCCGTGAAGCTTCCATCTTTCAGATTGACCATCATTTTTTGGGGCTGACCTTCGACGGATTCGGAGAGCTTTATCGAAACCGAGGAGTACACCGGGACAGAAAGACTTGAGTTTGCGGTTTGGGACTGGGCCCGGCCGGGCGTGGGAGTCAGCATTCCGATCGTGACGGGAATGGCAATCGCTAATGTGGCGGCGCTTGTCAGGAGGAACTTTCGGGCGAAGCCCAGGTTGTGCAAGATGCGATCGTTCATGATGTGGACCATCCTTTTCTTCAAGTCTGCGCCGGTGACACCAGAGACACAGGGCAACGGCGACCCCAGGCAGAACTCACAGACTCTCAAAATGCTTTCGGCGTAGACCTGGCGGTCGCCGCCGAGTTCGAGAACTTCCTCGTCGCAGGCTCGTTCCCGCTCTGCGACGAGACGCGCTCCCAGCCACCAGACCAGCGGATAGAACCAGAAGACAGCTTCGACCAGCATGTGAAGCAGTGCGCAGAGGTTGTCACGGCGGCGGACGTGCCACACCTCGTGCGCGAGGATGGCCTCGAGATGAGCGTCTTCGAGATGACGGGAGATTCCTTCCGGCCAGATCAGTACGGGACGGACGATGCCAAAGATGCCGGGTTCAAGCGAAGTGCGCGAGAGCAGTAACGAGATTGGATAACGAATTCCGCCAATGACTGCGATGCGGCGCAGCGCACGAACTTCTCGGCCTTCGGCCGCCAACTGAGCGGAATGGATCGCCACAGAGATACGGCGCCAACGAATCATCCAGAGAAACAAGACTCCGAGAAAACCAAGCGACCAAAGCGCCAGTAGAACGGGAGCCACATGCGGCCAGTGTGCGGAGGTCGGAGCAAGTTGCGGCACCACTTGTAACGCGGAGGGAGTGAATGGCTGGGTGATGTCTTCGATGGCGTAGCCCCAGCGAGTTGGTGCGGCCGCGGTGGGGGCAGGAGGCCACGCCATGGAACGTCCGAAAGTTACCAGCATCGAGAACGGAACCAGAAACTTCAGCGAGGCGGCCAGCCAGAGCCAATAGCGAGCACAAGCGCGATGCTTGTGAAAGGCCAATGTCAACAGGCCCGCCGCGAGGGCGACCAGCGTGGATTGCCAGAGATGGTCCGCCACCGACGGGGCCAGAGAGTTCCATAGTGTGGAGAGGAAATTATGAGTCATGCTGCTTATCCTTTTTCTCTAGCTTGCGGAGCGTCTTTTCTGCTTCTTTTACGTCGGCAAGGGTAAGCTTGCCGGTTTCGATCAGATGCGCCACCACCGGCTGGGTGCGTCCGCCAAAAAGTGCAAGCAGTTCGTCGATCAGTTTGCGTTGCGCGGCATCGCGAGAGACGGCGGGCTCGAAGATGTGGAAATTGCCCACTTTCCTGGTGCGATGAACAGCTTTCTTGGCTTCGAGGCGATAGACCGTGGTCTGGATTGTGGTGTATGCGGGGCGGTCTTTCTCGGGAAACGCCTCCTGGATCTCGCGGATCGAGGCGCTCCCGCGGGACCACAGCGTTTCCATGATCTGCAGTTCCAGCTTGGTTAGTTTCGGGCTGGGCATCTCATCTCCTATCGACGTTTGCGATATTACTACAGATGTAGTAAATGTCAAGAACTTTATATCAAGCGGGATGATTCGCGTTTTGAGCCGAACCATGAGCTTCTGCGTGCGTGATAGCATGCTCTCCAGCAAAGGGGAAAACATGAAGCAGGTGATCCAGAGTGACCGTGGCGCGTCACCACAGGGGGCCTACTCGCAAGGATGGCGCGCGGGGGATTTCATTTTTGTGACGGGGACTGGACCGATTGATCCGGTGACCGGAAAACTAGTCGGGAACGAGATTGAGCAGCAGACCGAGCAGACCATCGACAACATCACAGCGATTCTCGCGGCCGAAGGGGCTTCACTCGCTGACGTGGTGAAGGTGAATGTACATCTGAGCGACACCGGGCTGTTTGCACGCTACAACGCGGTGTATGCCAAGCGCTTTATGAAGCCGTATCCGGTCCGCACCACTGTCGGAAGCGATCTCGGACATACGCTGGGGATGTTGATTGAGATCGATTGCATCGCATATCTGCCAGAAAAGCGGAGCGGGGGGACCTCGCCACGGGCTGGGCGCGCCGCCAAGAAGAAGGCGCGACGGCGCTGACGCGGAGAGTTCGTGCCGTCCGATAAAGCGAACTCATTCTCTTCGATATGTTTTTCCCCGGCACCTCGGTGCCCGTCGTGCGAACTCCTCTTTCGCCCCCTTCGAGGCTATGATGTTTTCCACTAACCCACCCACGGCTTCCGCCGTGGGCTGTATTCTTGCGCCGCGATGCGGCTTCAGTAGTGCGACAGTTTGTACCCGGCACTCCAATCGGCGCTTCACCCAGAATCTTCCGCGGCGGCTTTCAAATCTGCCGCTTCGCGGTTTGCGACGGCGTCAGCGCACGAGTTCGGCTTTCTTCGCGGGTTTCGTGACACCCTCTTCGAGGATCGGGCCCTCGTGGCCGCGCGCAGAGACTTTCTTCACCGAGTCGACCTGGCCGCTCCGCACGATCACCGCGTCGTCGAAGTTGTTCACCGTGGGGCACACGTGGCGTGGGAGAAGATAGAGAAGGTCTCCGACGCGCGGCGCTTCGCACCCGTCTTTGACAGCTAATGGAAGATGCTCCTCGCTGGGAGAGAGAGGAGTCAGGTCCGGGTGCCCGACTACAACGCACGTGGGCACACCGGCATCGGCTGAAACGGCCTTGTGGCCGGCATCGCAAGTGATGATGCCACGATGCGGCTGGCTGACGACCCGCGTCAGCACGAGTGCTGCTGATAAGTAACCGTAGTCGGAGGGAAGCTGGGCCAAGCTGGTTGCGTCGTTATAAACAACGGTGCCTGGGGAGACACGGTGGCTGAAGTTGGCAGATTGGAATGCGGGGTAGTTTAGGGAGCACGGAAAGGTCGGAGTGCCTGCGGTCACGACTTCGGGAACGCGCAGACCGGCGCGTTCGAGATTGTGGACTAGTTCTATCAGCTGATCGTACCCGGCGTGCGTGGCCTGGGTTCGCTCCGGCTCAGCCACGGCTCCGTATTGGCCGTCGTAGTAGTGCAGGCCACGGAACTCGAGGCCGGCCTGCTTTGCTGTACGCGCTAGATCGACCACACGGTGCCGGGAACTTTGCTCGATACCGGTGCGGTTCATCCCGGGATTGATGTCGAGAAAAATCCCGATATCGGTGTCTTGCCATTGGCGGAGTTGGTCTTCGTTCTCCGCGAGGACTGAGATTGCGGCTCTCGGGAACTGAGCTCTGATCTCACGAACACGGCGGGCGTTTGCGCCCATTACCGGATAGGCAACCAGGATATCGCTCGCCCCACTGCGGCAGGCGTGGAGAAGTTCGAGTGTGGTGGCGCACTTGAACGTAACAACCCCATGATCGAGCAGCCGGTGAAGCGTGAAGGTCAGCTTCGCGGTCTTGATGTGCGCGCGCCAGCGGTTGGCGCTCCCGCCGAGCAAGTTCAGCGTGCACTGGATGTTTGACGCAATCACCTCGGGATATATGACCAAAGCCGGGGTGAGCACATGTTCGGCGTTGAGAAAGCGATAGCGGTCGTGCCAGGGGAACTCCTGCAAGAAGAACTTCGTGGCTGTCATGGCCCATTGATGATAGCGCTGGTTGGTGACAATCCGCACGGTTCGGCGGGCTTAGGGCAGGCTTCGACAAAATCGGCCAGAAGCGGGGCATCCTGATTTCGTTTGTTTTTGAATGAAGCATTCGCCTGGGTGGTTGATTGACCTTGCTTTGGGCGGATAGTAGGCTCTCTGAATCCACGATGGGGATCAATCCTGGGGTTCCAGCTGAAAGATCAGATTCGATTCATCCACATTTAATTCGCGGGCTCGGGCTTTGGGCGGCGACTGCGATCGTGGTTGGGGACACGATTGGGACCGGTGTTTTTCTCGTGTCGAGCGATATGGCACGCGCGGTCGGATCAGCTGGACTGGTGCTGACCGCATGGGTACTTGGCGGACTGATCGTTCTGTTAGGAGCACTTTGTTACGCGGAACTCGGGGCGGCGTTTCCGAAAGCGGGAGGGCCGTATGTCTATCTGAGCCGCGGGCTTGGTCCGCAGTGGGGATTTCTGTTCGGATGGATGAGTTCGTTTCTGGATCGGCCTGTCGCGATGGCCGGGCTGGCGGCTGGATTCATACGGTTCATGGGATTCTTTTTCCCTGCAGTGGCAACGCCGTTGTTCACGGGGCGGCTCGCACATCAGGAGTTCACGTTCACTGCGGCGCAACCGTTAGCGGCGCTTGTCGTGGTGCTGGTGACCGCGATCAATTACTTCAGCGTAAAAATGAGTGGCGGCATTCAGGTACTGCTGACGTCATTTAAGGTGGGGACGATCGCCCTCATCGCATTCGGAGGTTTGCTTCTGGGTCACAAGCCTGTTGTGACAACGCCTGTTCAGGTGCAACCGGCCGGGGTGGGCATCATCGGCGCATTGCTGACAGCGCTTGTGCCTGCGATGTGGGCGTACAACGGCTTCAACGATCTTGGAGATTTGGGCGAAGAAATCAGTCGACCGGAAAAGAACATCCCGCGAGCGATCCTGCTGGGATTGTTCACTGTGGGCGGTCTTTACGTGTTGGCAAACACCGGATATTTTCACGTGCTGCCATTCACCCAAGTCGCGGAATCGCAGCACGTTGCGTCAGATGCGGTGCAGGCATTTGCCGGCGGTCGGGGAGCAAAGTGGCTGACTCTGGCCATGGCGGTCTCGGCGTTTGGAGCTCTGCACGTTGTGGTGCTGACGGGCGCACGTATCCCATATGCGATGGCGCGAGACGGGCTGTTCTTCAAGTTTGCAGGGCAAGTGCATCCTTCATTCAGCACACCGACTGGAGCATTGCTATTCCTGGGAACTGTCGCGACCTTCCTGGCATTGACCGGGACCTTTGAGGAGCTCTATTCACTCTTTGTGTTCGCGGTGTGGATATTCTTCGCCCTGACAGGAATCGCGTTGCTGCGACTGCGGCGGGTCGAGCCGAATCTGGCACGGCCATACCGGGCGTGGGGACATCCGTGGACGCCGCTCATTTTTGTATTAGCGGCTATCGCATTGACGGTGAATTTGTGGACGGTTCGTCCGGTGCGGTCATCGTTGGGGCTGGCGGTGATCCTGCTGGGAATTCCTTTCTTTCATCGTTGGCGAAAGACGAATCCTAGTGGGTTCGAGGATGCACGTCCACAACTCTGACCTCGACGTCGCGGTCGCGCAATTTGGTGATGAGATCTCCGGTCGCCGAGATGGCCACACTGGCGCCACCATATGTGTATCCCTTCCACGGGCCGGCGCTCATTACGCCGACGAGATCCGTGCCAACAACATCACAGCCTAGTTCCCTTGCGCGTTTGCTCACAATCTTTTCGAGTTCTTTCGCGTGCTCGGGCCACTCCTGCACCTTTGCGGCCCAGCCGTAGGGAACGATCATGAAGTCGGGCTTGAGAGCCTTGATGCGTTCGAAATGGACGTCGCTGAAGGTGTCGGCACAAATGAGAAAGGCGATGCGGCCGAACTCTGTCTCGATCACGTTGATATCGTTCGGGCTGCCTTGCGAGTAGGGTGGCGACATGAGTTCAGGCAGCACGTTGATCTTGCGGTGCTTCCAACGAAGCTTGCCCGTGCGGTCGACGAGGATGGCTGAGTCGTAGAGGCGATCGCCGTCTTTTTCGTCGAGGCCGAGCGCGATCATAAGGTCAAACTTCCTGGCGAGATCCTGGATTCGGTTGCTGTCGGCGCCCGGGATCGGCTCGGCTAATCGATGCGCGACGGGATTCTCCCAGCCGAGAATGGCGGACTCGGGAAAAGCCGCGATCTGAGCACCCTGAGCCTTTGCATCGGCGAGGGCGTACTCAATGCGGCGAAAATTGCCTTCGCGATCGCTGTCGATGACGAGAATCTGGCAGATGGCGACCTTCACGACCGCCGCCGTGTTCGTTGTGACTGCGAACAGAGAGTTTCCCGAGAACAACAAGATCGCAAGAGGACCAAGTTTCGAGAAAAAGTGCATCGCCACCTCCTGGTTCAGCGACATTGTATCGACTGAGGCTGACCTGGCTACGCGAACTTTCAGCGGAACCGGTTTTTCTTCTAAATGCAATGTCGCCACCGCAATGCTTGCCGGGAATCACACAATGTGACCGCGATCATGGCGGTGCTCGGGCAAACAGGTTATGGTGCGTGGTCAAGAGGAAGAGGACCATGGCCAGAGTGATGTCTGCGTGTGGCGTGTTGTGCAGCGGTTGTCCGGCTTTTCATGGCAAAACAAAAGGCATCAAGCACCAGAAGCGGACGGCTGCCGCGTGGAAGAGAATCTTCAAGCTGAATGCGAAGCCGGAGACCCTGAGTTGCGGCGGCTGCCAGGGGCCCGTGGAGGAGTTGTTGCATTATTGCCGGAAGTGCAAAGCGCGGCAGTGCTGCCGCAAGAACGGGTTTCGATCGTGCGCGGAGTGTCCGGTGAAATCATGCGCAGTACTGAAAAAGGCACAAGCGGTTTGGGATGGAGTACCTAAGCTGGAGAAGAAATTGTCGCGCGCGGATTTTGTGAAATATGCCAAGCCTTATTGCGCCCATCAGGAGCGGCTGGAACGAGCACGGAAGGCCGCAGGCGCCGATTCGGTGGGAGCTGCATAAGAATCGCGCTGGAAGCTTCGGAAAACAATTCCACACCTTTCGACTACACCCTGTCGAGAATCCCCTCTTCTGGCAAAATCGGCCAGAAGTGGGGCACCCAGGCCTTTAATCCGGCTCCATCTCGGGCAACTTGTTTCTGGCGATTTTGGGAGCGTTTGGATCGGGTGGGACCGGCAGCGGCACGTCCACGGTGCCCAGGTGGTTGCTCATCTGGTCCTGAACGCCGAGACGCATGGATGTGGCTTCGATCGGGATATCGACCTCCTGCTGAAAGCCGACTTCGCCGTTGATGACCTTTGTGTACGCTTCAGACTGGAGATCGCTTTGAGCGCGGGTGGATAGCCCGGTGAGCATGCGGCCGTCGGAGTTGAAGGACGTGATCATGAGCGCGAGCGAGCTGTGCTGGCTCCCATTCTGCTGCGGGATGAAGCGCAGCTCCGATCCATCCAAGGTGTAGTCGACCACGTAGTGCTGCACTTCCAGCTGGGGAGGCAGAGATTCTTTCTTTTTTGACGCCATCTTCACTTCTCCGACGGCAGAGCGGTCCACTTTCTTTTTGCCTCCGACGGGCCAGACCCTCACGGAGAACTGGACCTCGCGCGCCGGAGGCGAGCCGTAGTGCATGGCGGTGGCGATGGCATTGCGGGCAAGCTGGGCCTCTTTTGATCCCGCGTTGACCTCATCGGCGAAATAGCCCTGACGGTAATACAACTTGTATCCCTTGTGGTCGAACTGCAATTTGATCTTGCGGAATTTGCCATCATAGATCTTGTTTGTAGAAGTGTAGGAGAACGAGTAGTAGTTGCTGCCTTGCTCGTTAGCGGTGGCAATGGCTTCACGGATGTCGTTCGAGTTGAAGAAGGCCTTGCCACCAGTGGCCACGGCGAATTGGGTAAACGTATCTTGTTCGGCCGCCTGGTCTGTGAAGTCCATCCCTTGCGGAATGCTGGATGGCGGGGCGGCCGGGTTGGGAGACGTCGGATCTATGGGCTGAAACGATCTCGGGCCGGCCACGGCCACGCCACTATCCAAGCTGGCGGTAAAGACCTGCAAACCGCGAACGTCAACGGGATAAACCGCGACTTGTGCATCGGCAAGCAGATTTGTCGCACGCTTGATCTTGTAGGTGTAGTTGGGATTGTCGATCGAAGGATTGCTGGAAACTGGTCCTATGGGAATGGCGATGGGAAAGGAAGCCGAGAGCCACACGATGTTCTTGCGCCCGGAAATTCCGGAGAGATAACGCGCCAACAGCATCATGGCATCGATGGTTCGGCTGGCGCGCTCACTGGTATCGGTTACGAGTTGCTCGTCCTGCATTTCCTGCAACGTGCCCACCAGATTCTGAAACCCGCTGGTGCGCCCTTCCTGTGCAAGCGCGGCGACAGTGTTTACAGAGTTTCGTGTTTCCGTCTGGGCCGCTTGCCAGCGATTATTCCTGGGCTGACCTTTCTTCGCTCTGACTGCGGCCAAAAGAAGAGTCTCGTCCTCGGTAAAGCCCTGAATCAGGCGCAAGGGATAGGCGCCGGAACTCAACATACAAAGGGCAAATTGAGACATCTTGGGTTTGGACTCGAGGAACTTGATCAACTGCAGGCGCGCGAATGCCTGATCCTGCGGCGGCGTGTTGAGGGTGTCGAACAAAACCATGGTGACCGCTCCCTGCTGCGCCGAGTGTGCACGATTGTTGAAAACATTTGGAGAAGGGGCCGGAGCCGGAGGCGTTTGCGACGCACTTGTTGAGGTTGACGCTGTCGAACTCACCTGAGTTGTTAGTACCGGCCCGCTGGAGGATTCGGAGGACTTTTCCAGATCGCTAAATTCGCGAAAATAACGGACCTCCTGTGGCTTGTTGTCCTCGGTGAGCTGAAAATCCTGCTGACTTAGACCTCGTACAGGATGGCCTTTGCTGTCGGTAACCACAACATCGACGACTACCGCTTTCGTGCTGACTTTGAAGATCGGTAGCGTGTCCGGTGGCGCGATCTTTTCGGCCGCATCTGCAACTGTGGAGGGAGTCGGGGAATTCGAGGTTCCCGATGCGGGTTGACCACTCTCTCCGGCGTGCGCTGCGGCCGGAGATGCAGGCGATTCGTCCGTTGCAGCGCCGGCGGATGCGTCTGCCGTTAAATTGTCAGGCGAGTTAGACGCTGTCGAGGAACTGTCCCACCAGTCGGCATCCGCCGTGGACCCGAGACTGTAGAGGCCGAGGGTGTCCGTTCTCAGAGAGACAAACTTGGTTTGTTCCTCGTTGGACATGGGCGGGAGATCAAACAACTCCAGCGCTGAGCCTCGGAGCAGGGCCAGACGGCGACCATCGGGTGAGAGCGCAACGTTCTGGCCGGTGACAACGGCGGGGCTGATGCTGACGGACAAAGCGGGGGTTCCGGTGGCCGTGTCGAGTACCTGAATCTCCTGCCGCAAGACATCCCTATCGGAGACCTTGGTTTGAAAGGGATCGTCGTCGGAATCGTCGGCGCTGGACGCACCGGCGGACGCCAGCTCGACCAGCAGAGTACTCACACTAAACCGGCTGTTGTCGTCGCTGCGAGCTACTTCAGGGAACGAGCGCAGACCAGGCCAGTGCTGCCGCCACAAGCGCTGTCCAGTCAGCGTGAATGCCGTGACACCGTAATTACAGGCGGACGCGGCACAGCGTCCAATGAGCAGTGTGTTTCCGGTGGGGTACAACACAACGGGAACTGTTTGCGAGCGGACGCGCGCCAGATTGTGGCGCTTGTTTACGGCAGGTCCGAAGCGCAGCAGCCAGATGTCACGCTTCCGGATGACATCAGCGTAGCCGGTGCTGGTGCCGGTGAGATTGGTGAAGTTGTTAAATAACAGAGTGCGCTGCGCCGCGAGCGTCTTCACATCCAGGAAGCGCACGACATATTTGGGCTCGGGTCTGGGCGGCGTCTTGCGGGCCGAATCGGCAGGCTTGGTGTCGTTCCCAGTCTCGGTGATAACCTGGCTGCCGTCGGGGGTTACCGACACCCACAGCAGATCCTTCGGGGATTTCAGCAACAAGGTTTCGTGCAAATCCGAGTCGACGATGTACAGGCTATTCCATTTGCGGAGCAGGAACTTGCCGGTAGACAGCCGCCATAAGTAGCGGCGGCGGTCATGAAGGTACCAGTCTGTTTCCGTGAGGAGCCTGCCAGTTGGAATCTCGAGGATCGCTGCGTGCATCAGGCGATCTTCGTGGTCGGGAGTGCATTCGGGCTGGCGCTTGATCAACTGCTTTCGATTGAAGGTCAGCAGAATGTGCTGTGCGTCGACGAAATCCAGCGAGAGGCTCGGCTGGTACTCGGCCGTGCGATCCATGCGCGAGGGCTCGTGGAATCCGATGGAGGAAAGGTCGATCCGGGTCGCCGGTTCAGGGCCGGGTGCAACCGCAGAATGGGCTTCCTGTGCGGCATCTGGCAGCACAGCTGTCGCGATGCAGAGGAGGACGGTCAGCGTGTAGAGCAGCTGGCGATAGTGAATCCACATGGACAACACGTCTGCACTCAAGGGCTCAAAGAGGTGAAGCGTGATCTACTGCGCGAAACCGGAGGAGCTGAACCGCGTAGGTGTACCGCGAGCATTGTAGTGCAAAACCTGGGAGTTCGCTTTGTTCATAGCCAGCCGTCAGTTGGCCCGAGGGATTGGACACACTGTCAGATACCGACGCTCATGGTAAGAGGCTCCAGGTGCGCGGTGAAGTGGCGTAAGAAGCGTGCCTCGTAGGTCAGCTTCATTCCAGAGATCTGCGGACGCTTTCTCCAGACCTCAAGGATGACCTCGACGACGTAATCGATGTGGCTTTGGGTGTAGACGCGGCGGGGGATGGCGAGACGGACCAAATCCATCTTGGCAGCTTTGGCAAACATCAGTGTGCCGATTTCGACGCTACGAATGCCTCCTTCCAAATAGAGTTCGCAAGCCAGTGCGACACCCGGAAATTGACCTGGGGGGACGTGCGGGAGAAACGTACGGGCGTCGAGATAGATGGCGTGCCCTCCGGGCGGCTGAACGATTGGCACTCCCTGGCTTGCGATGTGGTTACCCAGATAGGCGGTCGAGGCGATGCGATAGCGCAGGTAGTCCTCCTCGAGCGCCTCTTGCACCCCGACGGCGACGGCTTCGAGATCTCGTCCGGCGAGGCCTCCGTAGGTGGGGTAGCCTTCGGTGAGGATGAGCAGGTCTTTCTCCTGCTGGGCAAGCAGGTCGTTGTTGGTGCAGAGAAAGCCTCCGATGTTGGCCATGCCGTCTTTCTTGGCGGACATGGTGCATCCGTCACCGTAGCGGAACATTTCCTGCGCGATCTCTTTGGGGGTTTTGTTTTCGTAGCCGTTCTCGCGCAGCTTGATGAACCAGGCATTCTCGGCAAAGCGACAGGCATCGAAATAGAGCGGGAGGCCGTGGCGCCTGCAGACGGCGCTCACCTGGCGGACGTTTTCCATGGAGACGGGCTGGCCACCGCCGGAGTTGTTGGTGACCGTGAGCATGACCAGCGGGATGCGCTCGCGGCCGACGCGCTCGATCAGAGACTCGAGGGCGGCAGTATCCATGTTGCCCTTGAAGGGATGCGTGGACTCCGGGCGCTTTCCTTCTTCGATCACCAAGTCGACGGCTTCGGCGCCCACGAATTCAACATTCGCACGCGTGGTATCGAAGTGGGTGTTGTTGGGGACGACGTCGCCCTTTTTGCAAGTCACGCCGAAGAGAATGCGCTCGGCGGCGCGTCCCTGATGCGTGGGGATTACGTGCTTGAAACCGAAGATGTCTTGAATGGAACTCTTGAAGTGGTCGAAGCTCTTGCTCCCTGCGTAACTTTCATCGCCTTCCATGATCGCGGCCCATTGGCGGGTGGACATCGCTCCGGTGCCGGAGTCAGTGAGGAGGTCGATCAGGACGTCTTCGGCAGGAAGAAGAAAGAGATTGTAGTACGCGGCATCGAGCAGTTGTTCGCGCTCGCGGCGGGTGGTCCAGCGGATGGGTTCGACGCTCTTGATGCGGAAAGGTTCGATGATGGTCTTGGCCGGCATGGTGGATTCCTGCACGACGGGAATCGGGAACTCCCAGGCGAAGCAAACTGTGATTGTCGCACGTGGAAGCGAAAGTTTGCTCGCGCTGGGTGGAGGGCTCCACAGAGTCAAAATCCCCACTTCTGGCAACATCGGCCAGAAGTGGGGCACCCAGTTTCATTTTGCCTGAAAGTCGTTCGGCTGTCCCTACACGAGCCGTTGAGAACCTAGCGCCAGTCGTCGCGATCACGGTCGCGGCGATAGCCGAAGGAGTTGTAGGCCGCGCGGTAGCCGCGCTCGTAGCCTTCGCGGTACTCGTGCTTGTAGCGACCCTTGCCGCCCATCCAGTGTTCGTAGCCGCGGGAGTCTTCCCAATCGTCGTTCTTGAACTTGAAATGGCGTCCGCGATCAGCGTCGCTTTGGCCACGCTGGTACCCATCGCGGTACCCATTACGATAGCCGCGCTCGCTGGCATCGTCACGGCGGTTGTAATAATCGTCGTTGTAGCGTCCGTCCTGACTCCAGGCGACGCCGCCAAAAGTCAAAGCAATGATTCCTGCTAAGGCTGCCCCAGTTGCCCAACGCCAAATTATGTTGCGCATGATATTTCACCTCTGCCTTCGAAGTGGCGCCTTTCGTACCACAATTCGGATGCTGAGACCGCGGGCACTGATGCTCGGTCCGCGCGGGTATATCTTTGGCCGGAAGAGCAACTTTTGCGCGGAATCGGTGTTTCGCAAGGCCCCAACGTGCGGGCTCAAGTTCGCTGCGAGGTCACCCAGTGATAGACTCGAACGTTTTGGTGAGGCGAACGTATGAGCATTCAGAAGGTGGGAGTGGTCGGCGCGGGGACGATGGGGAATGGTATTGCGCACGTGTTTGCGCGCGCCGGGTTCGACGTGGTCCTGTGCGATGTGGAGAAGTCATTCCTGGAGCGGGCTCTTGGGACCATCGCGAAGAATCTTGATCGGGAAGTCGCGAGAAGCAAGATCACCGCTGCCGACAGGGATGCGGCGCTGGGGCGCATTCAGGCGGTAACGGATCGCGCGCGGCTGGCGGCGTGCGACTTTGTAGTGGAGGCAGCCACCGAGAAGTTTGAAATCAAGACCGGGATTTTCCGTGAACTGGACGCGCTGATGCGCCCAGAGGTCATTCTGGCTTCGAACACGTCTTCGATCTCGATCACCAAGCTGGCTGCTTTGAGCAAGCGACCGGAGAAGGTGATCGGGATGCACTTCTTTAATCCGGTGCCGGTAATGAAACTGGTTGAGGTCATTCGGGGGCTGGCCACGTCGCAGGAGACGTTCGAAACGGTGCGGGATTTGTCAGTCAAACTGGAGAAGACGCCGGTCGAAGTCAATGACGCGCCCGGATTTGTGTCGAACCGCGTGCTGATGCCGCTGCTCAACGAAGCAATGTATGCGGTGATGGAAGGCGTGGCAACGCCGGAAGCTGTGGATGAGGTGTTCAAGCTCGGCATGGCGCATCCGATGGGACCGCTGACGCTGGCCGATTTCATCGGGCTCGATGTGTGCCTCGATATCATGCGCGTACTGCAAAGTGGATTGGGAGATCCGAAGTACCGGCCTTGTCCGCTGCTGATCAAGATGGTGGATGCAGGGTGGCTGGGGCGGAAGAGCGGGAGAGGGTTCTACCAGTATTGACCGGTTTCGAATGTCGTTGTTGATTATTGAGCGTTGAATGTGAAGCTGCTGCCCTTGCTTGAGATCCTAGCTTTCGGCGACATACAAGCGATCGCACGCGCTGCGCCAAAGACTCGCGCTTGGGGCTACATTCTTGATCTCTACAAGAGAGGAAACTACTCATGTGCATTTTCTTACGTCTGGTCATTGCACTCGCCATACTTGCGGGCAGTCTGTTTGCGCAGAAACCGGCATGGGAGCCTGCGCCCGGGCACGTCACACTTCCACTGTGGCCAAATCCCCAGGCATCAGGTGGGCCGGAGACCGACGCTACCACGGCAAAAGACAATCTTGTCGCGGGAAGGCCGTTGATTCGATTAGCCAATGTATCGAATCCAACGATCACTCTCTACGAGCCGAAGGGAGGGAGTAGCGGAGCCGGGGTCGTTGTGTTTCCCGGAGGCGCTTACCGAATCCTCGCCATCGACCTTGAGGGGACGGAGGTGTGCGAGTGGCTCAATTCGATTGGTGTCACGTGCGTGCTGTTGAAGTATCGCGTGCCCGGCACGGGCCCATATCCCAAGTCGTCCGCGGCGCTGGAGGATGCACAGCGAGCAGTCGGGATGGTGCGGGCACACGCGGCGGAATGGCATATTGATCCGCAGCGGGTGGGAGTCCTCGGCTTCTCGGCCGGAGCGCACCTGGCTGCGGCGCTAAGCACACACTTCGACCGCCGGTTATACGATCCGGTGGATGCTGCCGATCAGTTGAGTTGCCGTCCCGATTTTGCCGTGGTCGTGTATCCGGGGTATCTGGCGCTGTCGGAGCAGAACTTCGCGCCGAATGCGGAAATCCGCGTCACCGACAAGACTCCGACGACTTTCATCGTGCAGTCGGAGGATGATCCGGTACACGTCGAGAACTCGACCGTGTATTTTCTGGCGCTGAAAAATGCCGGCGTTCCGGTGGAGATGCATCTGTACGCTAAAGGCGGACATGGGTACGGATTGCGACGCACGGAGTTACCCGTGACCACGTGGCCGCAGAGCGTGGAGACCTGGCTGCATACGATCGGCGTCTTAATGCCTATCGAGCCCTAGCAGGCGGCAGTCTCACGCCCGCCAAAGACGTGCGCTGGGGGCGCCCCCGACGAAGGCGTTCGGGGCTACAGTCTAGGTACTGAGGTAGCGGCTAACCAAAAAGTAACTCCCGTATCCACAGGAATCACGAGTATGCTGCGGGCATGGGTGTCAGTGTGTCCATGCTGGCTTCGGGGAGCCGGGGAAATTGTGCTCTGGTCGCCAGTTCCGCGACCAAGATCCTGGTGGACGCCGGCATCTCCTGCCGGGAAACCTTCCGACGGATGAAATCGCTGGGAGAAGATCCTCACTCACTCTCGGCTGTGGTTATTACACACGAGCACTGCGATCACATTTGCGGTCTGGCGACCCTGGCAAAAAAGCTGCATGTCCCAGTGTTCATGACTGGGGCCACATATCAGGCGTGGCAACGGGCGATGCGCGATGAGCGGGGGGAGAAACCCAAGCTTGAGAAGTTCGAGCGCTTCGAATCAGGGCACAGCTTCCAGGTCGGCGACATTGCGGTAAAGCCGTTCACGATTCCGCATGATGCCGTCGATCCGGTGGGCTTCACGTTCCGGGCCGAGGGAATCAAGATCGGGCTGGCCACCGATCTCGGCTATGTTCCGCTGAGCGTGAAGGATCACCTGGGTGGCTGCGATGTGCTGATCATGGAATCGAATCATGATCTGGAGATGCTGCGGGTGGGACCTTATCCCTGGTCGGTGAAACAGCGGGTGATGAGCCGCGTAGGACATTTGTCCAACGACGCCCTCGCGGATTTCTTCACCAGCGACTATGATAATAGTGCAACGTTTGTAGTCTTGGCGCATCTTTCAGAGCAGAACAACCATCCGGAAATTGCCCGGAGAGAGGCGGAAAGAGCGCTGGCCGCGCGGGGCGGGTTGTTCTGCAATCGCGTGGTGCTCGCGTCCCAGACTGAAGCGTTGGACCCGATTCTTCTTTAGCGGGCGGACAATAGCTTATCGAAACTCCCCCATGAGCCAGCAGTGCGTTGATCCGATCGTAGGAAAGATTCTAGCGGGCTGGCGTTACGACATTTCCGGCCTTGCACCGGAAATGCGCGGCGACTATGAGAACCACTTTGCTGCCTGCGAACACTGCCGCCGCCGGCAACAGATACATCGGGTTATCGACGTTGGATTGATAGTGCTCGCTTCCGTTTCCGCCGGAGTTTTTCTTTTGGCCTTCGGCGTCATTCGATATCTTGGACCGCGGCATGCTCTGCTGCTGGAGATCGCGGCGCTAGCGGGATTTGCGCTGTCTGCCGTAATCTGGCTCGGTGTTGCGGTCGCCACACCCGCACCCGTTACCATGCTCGATGCCGCCAAAGAGGGCGCGCGGCGGGTGCATGACAAACTGCCAGAAGAAATCCGCCAACGGCTTCCGGAAGAGCTGCGCATCAAGATCACGGGGACGTAACATGCTGCGAACCTCGAAGGTGCTCGCGGGAGTGCTGCTTGCGGTATCTGCAACCGCTATCTTTCCAGTGGTTGTTTGGGCCGGTTCGTCGGAGCACGGGCACGGAGCAGCTTGCCACCGCGAACTTCCAACCACTCCTGCACCCTCCGAAGGTGATCATCAGTGCTGCGTCAGCGGGCATCAGTGGGCAGTTCCGGGGTTGCCAGTGGTGTTGCGTCCTGTGATTGCGCAAGTGGCAATTCATCAGCCAAGTACATCCGTTGCGGCCTTATTACTCGGTGATCATCCGCTGGCATTTCTCTCCTGCAGTCCTCCAATAGAAACTTCGTTAAGAATCTAGACGACCGCCACTTCCCGTCTGAACGCGCGCCCGTACAAGGCGCGTCTTTCGATCACGTGCTGCGGAGCGGCGAGGTTCCCGTTGAACAAGATTTTTATCGCAGTTTGGGTGGTGCTTTCGGTCGCGAGCGCACAGGAAGCACCTCACCCGCATGACATGGGCCAGAAGTCGACACAGCACGACATGGCAGGAATGAAGATGGACGAGCATGCATCGTTCCAACTGCCGTCGCCGCATGATGGGTCGGGTACATCGTGGCAGCCAGCCTCGGTGACGGGGCATGAGTGGATGTGGATGCCCGGGGGCTGGGAACTCATGGCGCATGGCGCCGTCTTCATCGACTACAACCAGCAAGGCGGGCCGCGCGGCGTGGGCAAAGCGGAGTCGGTGAACTGGGGCATGCTGATGGAGCAACACCGGTTGGGCTGCGGAACGATTCTTTTCCGCCAGATGTTTTCGGCGGAGTCGCTGACGTCGCCGCATCCTGGATTTCCCGAACTCTTTCAGACCGGCGAGACCTATCATGGCGAGCCGCTGGTGGATCACCAGCATCCGCATAATGTGTTCGCCGAGCTGGCTGCCTTTTATACACTCCCGCTAAGCGAGAAAGTTTTCTGGGAACTATACGGCGGGCCGTCCGCGGAACCGGCGCTCGGACCGGTGACTTACATTCATCGGGCATCGGCGGCGGAGTTGCCCCTGGCACCGCTCGGGCATCACCTGCAGGACTCGACGCACACAAGTTTTGGAGTAGTCACGACCGGGTTCGTAATCGATCGGGTCAAGCTGGAGGCTTCGGCCTTCAACGGGCGAGAGCCCAATGAGCAGCGCTGGAGCATTCAGCTTGGGGCGCTTGATTCCTGGTCAGGGCGGGCATTTGTCGCTCCGGCGCGAAATTGGACGGCGCAGTACAGCCTTGGGCGTCTGGAGGATCCCGAAGCCCTGGAGCCGGGCAGTCAATGGAGACAAACTGCCTCCATCGAGTACAACCGAGTGTTCGATGGAGGCAGTTGGGCAACTTCGCTGGTCTGGGGACGCGTGCATAAGATCGCTACCGGGGCCGATTTGAACAGCTATCTAGTTGAGTCGACAGCGAATTTCCGTAATCGGAATTACGTATTCACGCGTTTCGAACTCGTGGACAAGGACGAATTGTTTCCGGAGGCGACCGTGCCTGCGAGCTATCGGATCGGGGCCTACACTGTCGGGGGAGTGCGCGATCTGATCCAGAACAAGACTTGGCAGATGGGGCTGGGCGCAGACGTGACCTTCTATTCAAAACCCGGCACTCTGGATGATGCCTATGGCAACCGCCCGGTTTCATTCCAGGTCTTTCTACGCTTTCGGCCCGGGAAGGCAATTGGCCATCACTCGCATTAACCCAACTTTTTACAGCCTGCTTACAACTCCCCCACGGAAAAGAGATGGGGTTACTAACGATTCAGCCGTAGAATGTTTTTGTATAGAGTCCGACCAATTCTCGCGAGAGAATCTGACCCATGGCTCGATCCCTCAAGACACTGCGAACGGTGCAGTGGGC
>Ga0335077_10002333_pt1 | contig 22664 bp, 18 predicted proteins | sample Lox_Sample_31_FD_207151 | JGI IMG/M metagenome (GOLD analysis project Ga0335077, IMG submission 207151) | Soil microbial communities from Loxahatchee National Wildlife Refuge, Florida, United States - Lox_Sample_3.1 | ecosystem: Environmental > Terrestrial > Soil > Wetlands | place: USA...
TCGGCGGCCGCCAGCTGCCCGCACGCGGCGGCGAGCGCCACCGCGCCGATCAGATTCGGTGTCCCCGCCTCGTGCCGGGCCGGGCCCGCGTGCCAGCGCACGTCGGACGGACCGCCCACCCAGGCTGTGGCCCCGCCGCCGGCCAGGTAGGGCGGCGCCGCGTCCAGCCAGTCACCCCTGCCCGCCAGCACCCCGGCCCCGAACGGCGCGTACGCCTTGTGCCCGGACAGCGCCAGGTAGTCGATTCCGGAGCCGGCCAGCGACACTGGCCGGTGCGGTGCCAGCTGGGCGGCATCCACGGCTATCCGGGCGCCGCGGGCGTGCGCGACCCCGGCCAGTTCCGCGATCGGCCAGATCTCGCCGGTCACGTTCGACGCCCCGGTCACCGTCACGAGCGCCTGGCCCGGCACGCGGGCCAGCGCCTCATCCAGCTGAGCAGCCGCCTGGCCGGGATCCGCGGGCACCGGCAGCAGCACGGTGGCGCGCCAGGGCAGCAGGTTGGCGTGGTGCTCGCCGTCCCAGCCGATCACGGTCGTGCCCTCGGGCAGTGCCCTGGCCAGGAGATTGAGCGCGTCCGTGGTGTTCCGCGTGAAGATCACATGATCGTCGGCGCGGGCGTCGAGGAAGTCAGCGATGGTCTCGCGTGCCTGCTCGTACTCCCGGGTACATCGCCGGGACGCGGCCCCCGCGCCCCGGTGCACGCTGGAATACCACGGCAGCAGCTCGCTGACCGTCTCGGCGACGACGGCCATGCACGGGGCGGTCGCGGCGTAGTCGAGGTTGGCGTAGGTAACTGTCCGGCCGTCCGCGAGCGGCACCAGCAGATCGCCGCCGAGCACTGCAGGCCCCCTGGCGGTCCGCGCGGGCCGGAAGCCGGCATCCGGAATAGCAGTCACGAGTTCCTCCGGGTACTGCGAGCGAGAGTTAGCGCTGCCAGCAGGGGAGGGGGGTCGCGCTGGCGGTATGAACCTGTCACGCATGGTAGGCCTACTAGCTCGTTCTATGTCGCGTTTCCGCGGGACTCGCGCGGGTAACCGGGGGCGTCCCAGCGGACGGGCGGCCCCGCGCATAGGGTGGTTGCCCGGAAGAGAGAGGACGATGACCGATCCAGGGCTCACCAGACGGCTAGCCGAGATAGCTGGCCAGCGCAACGGCGGCGCCGAGGCGGCGGAGACGCTGCGCGGCTGGCTCGACAGCTCGCAGCCGTTCGTAGACGAGGCCGAGCTGGCCAGGTTCGCGGAGCTGGCCCCGGTCGGCCTGGTCGTGGACTCATTCCGCTGCGACATCCCGTTCGGCACGGGCGGCCGCCGCGGTCGCGTCGGCATCGGGCCCAACCGGATCAACCCGCGGACTCTGGCGCTGACCGTGGCCGGGCACTGCGAGTTCCTGCGCAAGACCGCCGAGTCGGACGACCTGCTCGTCGTCGTGGCCAACGACACCAGGGTCTTCACCGACATCAACCGGCTGCACACGTTCATGGGCCCGGGCTGGTCGCTGTTGCGCACCAGCTCGCGCAGCCTTGCCCAGCTGGCCTGCCAGCTCTACGCGGTGTACGGGGTCGAGACGTGCATGACCGCGCCGGGTGACGACAGCGCGTACATGCCGACGCCGGAGCTGTCGTTCGCGATCAGGGACCTGCGCGCCGCGGGCGGCCTGAACGTCTCCGCGTCGCACAACCACCCCGACGACAACGGCCTGAAGGTGTACACGCCGACCGGCGGTCAGTACTGCCCGCCCGACGACGCCAACCTCTCCGCCACCGTCGAGCAGGTCGTGCTCGACCCGCGGATCGAGGAACTGGTGGCCGGGCACCTGGGCGCGGCCGCGGAGATCGACCCCGGCGTGCACCGCAGGTACATCAGCATGTACACCGACCGTGCCGCCGTGCTCTGCCGTTCGCCGCAGGACGTCAGGGACGCCGCGCCGGTCGTGTACACGCCGCTGTGCGGCACCGGCCTGGCGAACGTCGGCGAGACGGTGACCGGCGCGGGCTTCCGCCTGCTCGTGCCGCCCGATCAGTACCCGGACGGGTCGTTCGCGGCGGTCCCGCTGCGCTCGCCCAACCCGGAGATCCCCGGCGTCACCGACCCCGCCATCGAATTTGCCGACGGCCAGGGTGCCGATCTGGTGCTGTCCACCGACCCGGACGCCGACCGGCTGGGCGTGGAGGTCCGGCTCGCCGCGGGCGGATGGCGGCACCTGACCGGCAACCAGATCGGCGCCATCCTCGCCTACTTCCTGATCGCCGACCCCGGCGGCCCGCGGCTGTCCGGCTCGGTGATCACCACCGTGGCGACCAGCCGCGTGCTGCGCGCCATCGCCGGGCTCGGCGCCGGGATCGACCTGACCGACGACCTCATGATCGGCTTCAAGTTCATCGGCCAGCTGCTGGACAACGCCGAGGCACGCGGTGCGCTGCCCGACCTCGTGCTGGCCTCGGAGGAGAGCCACGGCTACCTGACCACGACGCAGCTGCGGGACAAGGACGCGGCATCGGGCGGGTACCTGATCGCGCACCTGCACGCGCTCATGCGCAGCCGCGGCCAGACACTGTGGGACTACCTGATGCAGGTGTTCGACGACACCGGCGTGCACATCGAGCACGGCAGGTCACTGGTGCTGCTCGGCGCCGACGGCGCGCAGACGATCCGTGCCGTCATGCGCTCGCTGCGAGAGCAGCCGCTGGCGATGATCGGGAGCGAGCCGGTCACCGGACGGCAGGACTTCCTGGTCGACGGCGTCACCGGAACACTGACCGAGGGCGAGAAGTCCGCCCGCGACGTGCTCGAGTTCGGCAGCGAGCACTACCGCGTCGTGATCCGGCCGTCGGGCACCGAGGCCAAGCTGAAGTACTACTTCGACTACCGCGAGCAGCCGGCCGCGCCGGGTTCGTCCGCCGAGCGGTACCTGCGGGCTGAGGCCGGGGTGCGGGCCGACTGCACGGCCGTGTACGCCGACCTGGCCCGCCGGGCCGGCTTCGAGCTGTCGGCCGCCGCGCTGGAGCTCCCGGACGTGCTGCCGGTGCAGGAAAAGGCGGCCCGCGGCTAGCCGGCGTGAACAATGGGAAGGGTTAGAGACCTGACGCGTCCCTAACCCTTCCCGCTGACGGACAGGGCCCGAGTTAGCCACACGAACCGGAGGCCAGGCAGCACATGAATGAGCGCGCCGGACAGCCTGCCAGTGACGATGACCTGGTCGACGTCGCCGGCCTGGTCACCGCGTACTTCGCCGAGCACCCCGATCCGGCCGAGCCGGCCCAGCAGGTCACCTTCGGCACCTCGGGGCACCGCGGCAGCGCGCTGCGGCTGTCGTTCAACGACGATCACATCGCGGCCGCCACGCAGGCGATCTGCGAGTACCGGGCCGCCGCAGGCATCACCGGACCGCTGTTCATCGGCCGCGACACGCACGCGCTGTCGGAGCCCGCGCTCGTCACCGCGCTCGAGGTGCTGGCAGCCAACGACGTGCGGGTGCTCGCCGACAGCCGCGACGGCTATACCCCGACGCCCGCGCTGTCGCGCGCGATCCTGGTGCACAACGCGGGCTCCGGCGGCGGCCAGGCCGACGGGATCGTGGTGACACCGTCGCACAACCCGCCCGAGGACGGCGGGTTCAAGTACAACCCGCCCGACGGCGGCCCGGCGGGGACCGAGATCACCGGCCAGATCCAGCGGCGCGCCAACGAGCTGCTGCGCGGCGGGCTGCGCGAGGTACGGCGGATGCCCATCGCCAGGGCCAGGGCGCAGACCGGCGGCTACGACTTCCTCGGCGCCTATGCCGGCGAGCTGCCGGCGGTGATCGACATGGACGCGATCAGGGCTGCGGGGATACGTATCGGGGCTGACCCGCTGGGCGGTGCCAGCGTCGCGTACTGGGCCGAGATCGCGAGCCACTACAAGCTGGACCTGACGGTTGTGAATCCGCGGGTCGACCCGACGTTCCGGTTCATGACGCTGGACTGGGACGGTCGGATCCGGATGGACTGCTCGTCGCCGAGCGCGATGGCGTCGCTGATCGGGCGCCGGACCGAGTTCGCGATCGCGACCGGGAACGACACCGACGCCGACCGGCACGGCATCGTCACGCCGGACGCGGGCCTGATGAACCCGAATCACTATCTCGCCGCGGCGATCGAGTACCTGTTCTCCAGCCGGACTAGCTGGCCGGCGTCGGCCGCCGTCGGCAAGACGATGGTCAGCTCCTCGATCATCGACCGGGTCGCCGACCGGGTCGGCCGCGATCTCATGGAGGTCCCGGTAGGTTTCAAGTGGTTCGTGCCGGGGCTGCTGGACGGCGGTGTCGGGTTCGGCGGCGAGGAGAGCGCGGGCGCGTCGTTCCTGCGCACGGACGGGCGGGTCTGGACGACTGACAAGGACGGGATCATCCTCGACCTGCTCGCGGCCGAGATCACGGCGGTGACCGGCAGCACCCCGAGCGAGCGGTACGCGCGGCTCACCCAGGATCTCGGCGACCCGGCCTACGCGCGGATCGACGCCCCGGCCAGCCGGGAGCAGAAGGCGGCGCTGAGCAAGCTGTCGCCGGAGCAGTTCCCGGCGGCGACGCTGGCCGGCGACGGGGTGCGGGACCGGCTGACTGCCGCCCCCGGCAACGGAGAGCCGCTCGGCGGCATCAAGGTCGTGACCGACGCGGGCTGGTTCGCGGCCAGGCCGTCCGGCACCGAGGACGTATACAAGCTGTACGCGGAATCCTTCCGCGGCCCCGGCCACCTGGCCAGGATCCAGGCCGAGGCGCAGGAGCTGCTCGCCGCTGTGCTCGGCGGCTAGCCGCGCACGGCGAGGTCGTCGGAGCGGCCGGCGGCCAGCCGCTCCCACTGCGCTGTCGGCCGCCCGTCGCGGCGGAACTGGTCGCCGTCGGTGCGGAAGCGCTGCGGCCAGCCGGCCGGCGAGTCCTCCCAGAGCTCCTGCCGGCCGTAGACGGTGATGTCCAGCAGGCCGTAGGCGGGCGCCCACGCCTCGGCGGCGCGGCCGCTGCTCCAGTACGTCTCGAAGACCCGGTCACCCTCGAGCAGGTAGCAGACCTGCATGCCGAACCAGCGGCCGGCCAGCAGGGCATCGGCCGAATCGCGGGCCGAGTACCAGGGCATCTGCCAGCCCATGAAGTCGTGGTAGGCGGCGCTCTCGGGGTAGCTGCCCTGGCAGAACACGGCGTACGTGACATCGCGCGAGTGCAGGTAGGACAGCTCGCTGACCTGCCCGTTGAAGAATGTGCAGCCCTCGCACTGGCCAGGGGCCGGCTGGCCGTCGTGCCACATGTGGTAGTAGACGATGAGCTGGCGGCGGCCCTCGAACACCTCCCGCAGCGGCACCGGCCCGGCCGCGCCGGTTACCGGGACCGAGCCGTCGACCTCGATCATCGGCAGCCGGCGGCGGGCGGCCGCGATCGCGTCGCCTTCCCTGGTGTGGGCCTTCTCCCGGACGAGCAGCTCGTCTAGCTGCGCCTGCCAGGTAGCCCGGTCGGTGACTGGCGGCAGGGCCGCGTTCGCTGTCTCCTCGTGCATCGTTGCCTCCAGTTCGATCAGATTACAGATACGACGAACGCCGCCGGCCCAGATGGACGGTCGCCCTTGCCGCGCCCGTCATGATGGTGGCGTGCCCGAGAACGGTCTGGCGGCCCTGGTCGTGAACGGCGCGCGGGCTGGCCGGCTGGCTGGCCTCCTGGCCGCGTTCCCCGCCCTGGCCGCGGCGCGCGGGTACGCCGCGTCGGCCCTGCTCACGACGCCGGCCGACAGTGGCGAGGGCGCGGCGCGGGCCGCGCTGGCGGCGGGCGCGACGGTCGTCATCGCGGCCGGGGGCGACGGCACGGTCCGCGCCTGCGCGCAGGTGCTCGCGGGGACGGCCGTGCCGCTCGCGATCGTGCCGGCCGGCTCGGCCAACCTGACCGCGCGCGCCCTCGGCCTGCCGCGCGGGCTCACGGCCGCCCTCGAGACGGGCCTGAGCGGCGCCGACCGGCGGCTGGACCTGGTCGCCGTCGACGGCCTGGTGTGCGTCGCGATGGCGGGCCTCGGGGTCGACGCCGCGGTCGTCGGCGCGACGCGAGACCGGCACAAGCGCCTGGCAGGCTGGCCCGCCTACGCGGCGGCGGCGCTGCGCCAGCTGCGGGCGCCGCTGACCGAGGTCAGCATCCGGCTGGACGACAGGGCGCCGCTGGTCCGCCGGGCGCGTGGCGTCGCGGTCGGCAACACCGGGCTGCTGCCTGGCGGCTTCCCGATCCTGCCGGCCGCGCGCCCCGACGACGGCCTCCTGGACGTGGGCATCCTCGCGCCGGCGAGCCTGGCCGACTGGGTCAGCGTGGGTTACCGCGCGGTGGCGGGGAGCCGCCGCGACGACTCGCGGCTGGAGCGCTTCCAGGCCCGCAGCGTCGAGATCAGGGCCGCCGCGGCGCTGCCGCGGCAGGTGGACGGCGAGATGATCGCGCCCGGCCGGGAGCTGTCCGCGCGGGTGCTGCCGGGCGCGCTGCGCGTGCGCGTCACGGCCCGTGGCCGGCCGCGGCGCGGACCGCGACCTGGCTGACGGCCGGCAGCGGGACGCCGAGCCCGGTCACCTTGCCGGTCGCCGCGTTCACGGCCATCAGCTTCCCGCCCGCGGCGGCGACGAACAGCCACCGGCTGTCGGGCGACCACGCCATGTCCTGGTTTTCCGGGCTGGGTGCCAGCGGCACGCTGACCGGGACGGTAGCGCCGGTGCGGAGGTTGACCAGCCGCAGCACCGGGCTCATGCCGCCGGCACTCGGCACGGCCGCGTACCGCCCGTCGGGTGAGGTCGCCCCCAGGGTCGGCCAGGCGAAGACCGGCACCACCGGGCCGCCGCGGGGCAGCCCGTGCTGCGCGCCGGTGGCGGCGTTGACCACAACATTCTCGCAGCGCAGGCCGCGGCAGGCGAACCCGAGCCAGCTCACCGGCCCGACGGCGAGCACGGTGGCCCGCACCCGCCAGTACCGGGTAGCGCTCGCGTCGAAGGCGGCATTGCTGGTGTCGAGCACGAGCGCGTTACCCCGTCCGTCCGGGATGGCGGTCGCCGTATTGGCGTCGCCCGGCGGCAGCCGGGCGACGGTGCCGGTCGGACGCCCGTCGGTGCCGATCAGCAGCAGCGAGGGCGAATGCTCGTTCCCGCCCATGACCCAGGTCTGACCGGGCCGCGGTCCGGGCAGGAGTACCCCGGGCTCGTACTGGGCGAGGACCCCGGTGAGCAGTCGCGGCTCGGCGCCGTCCGGGATGACGTAGCCAGGCACCTGATCGAAGGACCGGATGATCGCCTCGTGAGCGCCGACGATGAAGGAGACCTCCGGGCTGTTGGATTCCAGCTCCGGTACCGAGGTCGTCGTGATCCGGCCGGCCGCCAGGTCGATCGCGACCATCGAGTCCGGACCGCGGGCGAACACCTCCCAGCCGGACCGGACATCGAGCAGCGGGTGGCCGATCAGCCGGATCGAGACGGGCGGCAGCGGCGGTGGCTGCGGTGGTCGCGGGTGACCGTGGTGGGTCCCGCCGCCGCCAGACTGTGACAGCGCGACCGCGCCGGCCGCGATGACGACGAGCGCGAGCAGCGCCGGCGTAAGCCACGGGCGCCGGGGCGGACGGTCCGGGCCGGTGTCCAGCACCTCGTCCCGGTCCCGGCCATACGCGTCCCGGCCGGAGTAAGCCATGATTCATTGTCGCTTCGCGGCAGGCGACAATGAAGTCAGACATCCGCTATGCCGAGCCTGCGCCATGGAGGCAGCCGTCATGAAATACCAGGTCACCAACCCGGCCACCGGAAAGATCGAGAGCGAGTACCCGACCGCCACCGATGCCGAGATCAGCGACCTGCTGGCCAGGGCGGCCCGCGGCTACGCGGCCTGGAAGACGACCGACCTGCCGCACCGGGCGCAGATCGTGGCCAGGGTCGGCCAGCTGCACGCCGAGCGCGCCGACGAGCTGGCCGCGATCATCACCAGGGAGATGGGCAAACCTACCCGGCAGGCCAAGGGCGAGGTGCTGTTCACCGCGTCGATCTACAAGTACTACGCGGACAATGCGGCTGAGCTGCTCAAGGACCAGCCGCTGCACTCCAACACGCCAGGTACCGCGGTCGTGCGGAAAACCCCGATCGGCCCGATTCTCGGCATCATGCCGTGGAACTACCCGTATTACCAGGTGGCCAGGTTCGCCGCGCCCAACCTGATGATCGGCAACACGGTGGTGCTCAAGCACGCGCCGCAGTGCCCGGAGTCGGCCCTGGCGATGGCGCGGATCTTCACCGACGCCGGGCTGCCGGCGGACGCCTACATCAACGTGTTCGCTTCTAACGAGCAGGTCGCGACGATGGTGGCCGACCCGCGGATCTGCGGTGTGTCCGTGACCGGCAGCGAGCGCGCGGGATCGGCCGTGGCCGCGGCGGCCGGGCAGAACCTCAAGAAGGTCGTGCTGGAGCTGGGCGGCTCGGACCCGTTCATCGTGCTGGACGCGCCGGACATCAGCGCGGTCGCCAAGGCGGCAGTCGGCGCCCGGATGGCCAACGCGGGCCAGGCCTGCAACGCCGCCAAGCGGATGATCGTGGCCGACGCGGTCTATGACGAGTTCATGCGGGAGTTCGTCAGGCTGATGGCGGGCCAGGTCGCCGGGGACCCGACCGACCCGGCCGTCACCTTCGGCCCGCTGTCCTCCGAGCAGGCCGCCGTCAACCTGATGGGCCAGATCGACGATGCCGTGGGCAAGGGCGCGACCGTGCACACCGGCGGGCACCGCATCGACCGGCCGGGTGCGTTCGTGGCGGCGACGGTGCTGTCCGGGGTGACCCCTCAGATGCGGGCCTACAGTGAGGAGCTGTTCGGCCCGGCGGCCGTCGTGTACCGGGTCAAGGACGCCGCCGAGGCCGTCGCGCTTGCCAACGGCAGCGCATTCGGGCTCGGCGGGTCCGTGTGGACGACGGACGAAGAGCTTGCCGCGGAGGTGGCCGACCGGCTGGAGGTCGGCATGGTCTGGATCAACCGGATCGAGGGCGGCGGCGCGGAACTGCCGTTCGGCGGGACCAAGCGCTCGGGCGTGGGCCGGGAGCTCGGCCCGCTCGGCATCGAGGAGTTCGTGAACAAGAAGCTCATCCACACCAGGCCAGCGGATGTCTAGCCGGGCGATCCCCAGAGCGGCCGGGGCACCTCGAAGCCGACCGGGTTGCCCCACTGGTTGCGGTAGGCGACCTCGTGCGCTGGCCTGCGCGGCGCGACGGCCCAGCGCCCGCGCGGGTATCCGAACGAGACGCAGCACGCCATCGTCCAGCCCTTGTTCGCCGGCACGCCCAGGATGCGCAGCGCCTCCTCGCCGTGGAAGATGCCGAGCACTGAGGTGAGCGCGCTGCCGACGCCGTCGGCCCTGGCGGCGAGCTGCGCGCTCCAGATCGCCGGGAAGATCGAGCCGCCGGTCGGGTCGCCGCGGCTGAACGCGAACAGGAACAGCGGCACGTCCTCGAAGTGATCGGCCAGGTACTGCGCGGACGCCTGCACCTTCAGCAGGGACGCGCTCTCCGGGTTCTCGGGTGAGCTGCGCGCCTGCTCCAGGTTCTCTCGGTAGAAGGTCTCCCAGAGCCGGCCGATGGCGTCCCGGTACAGGGGGCCGAGCTGCGACCGGACGCCGGGATCGTCGACGAGCAGGAATCGCCAGCCCTGCGCGTTCCCGCCGCTGGGTGCGCGGATCGCGGCGTCGAGGATGCGCGCCTGCACGTCCTGCGGGATCGGATCGGGCAAGACCCGGCGCATCGCCCTGGTCGTGTAGAGAGCCTCGTAAACGTCCACGTCGCACCTCTCGCTCGGCCTTCCCGGGCGATCATCGCACATGCGTCCCGGTCTGCTCCCGCTGCTGCCCCGCTACCCGGCCGGATCGTATTGTGCAGAGATGGACTACACCCACCTCGGCCGCAGCGGCGTATCCGTCAGCAGGATCTGCCTCGGCACGATGAACTTCGGCTCGTACACCGAGCCTGCCGACGCGCACGAGATCATGGATCACGCGCTCGAGCAAGGCGTGAACTTCTTCGACACGGCGAACACCTACGGCCGGCCACGGGCCGAGGGCGTGACCGAGTCGATCATCGGTGACTGGTTCGCCGCCGGGCCCGGGCGGCGGGACAAGATCGTGCTGGCGACGAAGCTCTACGGCGGCAAGGGCGCCTGGCCGAACGACCGGTTCCTGTCCGCGGTGAACATCCGGCAGGCGTGCGACGCGTCGCTGCGCCGGCTTCGGACCGACCACATCGACCTCTACCAGATGCATCACGTCGACCGCAGCACGCCGTGGGAGGAGATCTGGGAGGCGATGTCGGTGCTGCGCACGCAGGGCAAGGTCGTCTACGCCGGCTCCTCCAACTTCGCCGGCTGGCACATCGCCCAGGCGCAGGAGGCGGCGCGCCGGCACCGCACCTTCGGCCTGGTGTCCGAGCAGTCGCTGTACAACCTGGCGGAGCGCACCGTCGAGCTCGAGGTGCTGCCCGCCTGCCAGGGCTACGGCATCGGCGTGCTGCCCTGGAGCCCGCTGCACGGCGGGCTGCTCAGCGGCGTGCTCAGCCGGCCGTCCACCGGGCGGACCAGCGGCGGCCGGTCCGCCGAGGGCCTCGCCGCGCGGCGCGAGCAGATCGAGTCGTACGAGGCTTTCTGCGCCGAGCTAGGACACCCGCCGGCCAGGGTCGCGCTCGCCTGGCTGCTGCACCAGCCGGCGGTCACGGCGCCGATCGCGGGACCGCGAACGCTAGAGCAGCTAGACGGCGCGCTCGCGGGGACGCAGATCGAGCTCGACGAGAAGGCGCTCGGCCGGCTCGACGAGATCTTCCCCGGCCCCGGCGGTGCGGCGCCCGAGGCCTACGCCTGGTAATCAGGTCACCCGCGGCCTGATCCGGGCTCGGCTTCCGTCAGCTCCTCGAGCACTTCCGCTACCGCCTCTGCCAGCTGCTGCGCCTGCTCCACGACGAACTCGGCCTGCGCCTCGGCGACCTGCTCGGCCTCCGTCAGCGCGGCGTTCTCGGCCCTGATCTCCTCGACAGTCGCCCTGGCCTCCTCGCTCTGCAGGCTCATGTCCTGCCCGCCGGCCCCGGATGATGGATCTGGCTGCACGCTCGAAGTCGTCATGCCCCGTCAGGTGTCCAGCACCGGGCGTTTCATGCGAAGTCTCCGCGGCTTCGCCGCCCGGGACCGGCTAGTGCCGCGGCGGCGTCACCGAGCCCGGCGGCGGGATCGTGCCCGGTCCGGACGTGCTGCACGCGAGCGCGGCCGGGTCGGTGACAACCAGCGGCTGCGCGAGCTGCGGCGGCTCGACGAAGTGCGGCCGGCGCAGGTCGAGCATGTCCAGCATGTTGCGCGCGTTCGCGTCCCGCATCGTCATCGCCGGCAGGTTCCACTTCGCCTCGACCAGCGCGCAGATGCTGGTGTGGTCCATGACCTGATGTGACACGTAGTGCGGTCGCGACCACGGCGAGACCACCGCGCAGGGCACCCTGAAGCCGTACTGCGCGAACCCGCCGTAGGCCTGGTCGCCGTCGGTGAGCAGCGGCGCTATGTCGTCCGGCGCGAGTGCAGGCGGCGGCGGGACGTGATCGTAGTAGCCGCCGTGCTCGTCGTAGGTCCAGATCAGCAGCGTCTGCGGCCAGCCCGGCCCGGATGTGACCGCGTCGATCACCTGCGCGGCGAACTGCTCGCCGAGCGCGATGTTCTGCGGGTTCTCCTCGGACTGGGTCTCGTAGTTCGGCTCGACCAGGCAGTAGCCGGGCAGCGTGCCGGCCGCCGCGTCGGCGAAGAAGTCGGCGACCGGGACGACCTTCGTGCCCGCATTCTTCAGGTACAGCTGCGGGTAGAGCTCGACGGTCGGCAGCGTCGAGTAGTAGTCCTTCCAGGTCACGCTCGCCGCGTCGAGCTTGTCGAAGATCGTGCCGTTCGGCGGGTAGTCGCTGAGCGCCGGCAGCGTGTCGTTGATCATGCCCAGGGACGTGGCTGAGATCAGGTACCGCCGGTTGGGATAGGTCTGGCCGAGCAGCGAGCAGAAGTACCGGTCCGCGATCGGGTACTGGCGCGCGAGCGAGTAGTAGAACGGCTGGTCGGATTCGTCCCAGTAGCCCATCGACACCGGGCCGCTGCCGGACCGCACGAACCCGTCGTTCCGGCCGCCGTCGAACTGGGTGTGGCTGTCGGTCCAGTTCTGGCTCGGCTGGGCGGTGAGCTGACAGGTGGTCGGCAGGTGGAACGCGTGCTGCAGGTCGCCGTCGGGGTACGGGTTGACCGCCGACGGCTGACCGTGGCTGCCGAGGCGGAACCCGTCGGCGTCCGGGCGGCGCAGCACGCCCAGCCGGTTGTCGTAGGAGTGGTTCTCCATCATCAGCACGACGATGTGCTTGATCTGCGGGATCGTGTCGGTGCCGGCCGGCAGGCCGGGGTAGGGCAGCGACCCCGGCTGGCGCAGCTGCCGGTGACCCCAGCCGGCCGCTGCGTTCGCGACCGGGGCCCAGCCGCCGGCGCCGACGCCCGCGGCGGCGATCAGCCCCGCCTGCAGTGCGGTCCTGCGGCTCAGCCCGCGGTGGTGGCCGGCGCCTTCATCGCGTACTTCGGGCACGGTGCATGCCTCCTCGCTCGCCAATCCGGATGGCCAGTACGGAGATTACGACCGCAAAATTACTAACTGGCGATGTATTGGTAAACAGTCGGCCGATAGCTGCCAAGGGCCTAGCTGATAAGGGAAAGCCGAACCTGGCGGTCCGGGTTGTCGGCGTTGAGGTCCACCAGCGCGATCGACTGCCAGGTGCCGAGGCCCAGCTGCCCGGCCAGTACCGGCACCGTGACCGACGGGGGCACGAACACGGGCAGCACGTGCGACCGGCCGTGGCCGGGAGAGCCGTGCGCATGCCGCCAGCCGAAGTCGGCCGGCAGCAGGCGAGCCAGGACGGCGAGCAGATCGGAGTCGCTGCCGGCGCCCAGCTCGAGGATGGCCACCCCTGCGGTGGCGTGCGGGACGAAGACGTTGAGCAGCCCGTCCGCGCCCGCCGCTGCCTCGCGCGCGAACCGCTCGCACTCGCCGGTGATGTCGTGCACTGTGTCCCGGCTGCCAGTGCGCACCCGGAAAGTGGTCGATTGCATGCCAGCGACTCTCTGGCATCCGCCAGGCCCGCGCAACCGGGCGCGCGGACGCGCGGGCCGTCAGGTCCGCAGGTACGAGGCTCCGTTGAGGTCGAGGATCGCGCCCGTCGACCACGCCGCTGCCGGCGAGGCGAGGTACAGCACCGCGGCCGCGACCTCCTCGGGCCGCGCGACCCGGCCGTACGGGCTCTGCGCGCGGATCGCGTCCCCGCGCTCGTCCTGCAGGTGCGCGGCCGCCATATCGGTCTGCACGAAGCCGGGCGCGACGCCGGTGACCGTGATGCTGTGCGGGGCGAGCGCGACCGCGAGCGACTGGCCGAGCGCGTTCAGGCCGGCCTTGCTGGCGCCGTAGGCCGGCTGGCCCGGCTCGCCGCGGAAGGCACCGCGCGAGGACACGTTGACGATCGAGCCGCCGCCTGCGGCGATCATGTGCCGCACCGCGCACCAGGTCACGTTCGCGGTGCCGGTCAGGTTGACGCCGAGCGTGTGCCGCCACGCCGCCTGCCACTGCTCGTAGGAAACCTCGGCGATCGGGTGCGCCACAAAGTTGGCCGCGTTGTTTACCAGCACGTCCAGCCCGCCCAGGTGCGCCGCGGCCTCGTCGACCATGCGGCGGACCGCCTCGGCGTCGGCGAGATCGGCCTGCACTATCACGTGCCCGCTGCCCGGCAGGCTCGACAGCACCTGCGCGGCGAGGTCCGGCGAGCCGCGGTGGTGGACGGCGACCCGGTCGCCGGCCGTGGCGAACGCGGCGGCGATCGCCGCGCCGATTCCGCGCGAGGCGCCTGTCACCAGCACTGAGCGATTCATCACCAGACGACCTTAACGTCCGGCCGTCCGTTCCCGGCCACCGGTGCGAGCGTGGCCGCCGAGGCGCGAGAGAATGCTGCGCATGTCCGGCACTCGAGACCAGTCATCGTCAGCCTCCCCGGCGCGTCCGGTCCGCGCTGCCGCCGACGCCTACGTCCAGGCCTACGCCGAGCTCGATCCCCTGGTGGCCACCGAGCTCGGGCTGCCAGCCGGCCAGGACCGGCTGCCGGACCTGTCCCCGGCGGGCCAGCAGGCGCTCGACAGCCTGCGCCGGCAGGTGCTCGCGGATCTCGCGGCGCGGGAGCAGGCGGCGGCTGCCTCCGGCGGACTCGCGGACCCGCCCGAGCGCCGCTGCGCACGGCTGCTGCGTGAGCGGCTCGAGGCAGAACTCGCGGTCAGCGAGACCGGCGAGATGCTGCGGTTCGTGTCGGAGATTTTCGGCCCGCACGAGCAGGTCCGCTCCTCGTTCCTGCTCATGCCCGCCGGCACCGAGGACGACTGGGCGGTCATCGCGCGCCGGCTGACCGCCGTGCCCGGGGCACTCGCTGGTTACCGGGAGTCGCTGGCCGAGGGCGCGCGGCGCGGCATGCTGGCCGCGCCGCGACAGGTGCGGACCGTCGCCAGCCAGCTCGACAGCTGGCTGGCAGCGGCCGACGGCAGGGGCTGGTTCGCCGAGTTCACGGCCGCCAGCCCGGTCGGCCTGCCCGGCTCGCTCCGGGCCGACCTGGAGCACGGGGCGGCGGTCGCGACCGCGGCCGTCGCCGGCCTGCGCGACTGGCTGCGGGACGAGTACCTGCCCGCCGCCGCCGGCACGCCCGACGGGATCGGCGCGGACCGCTACCGGGTGCTGGCGCGCTTCTGGACGGGCGCGGATCTCGATCTCGCCGAGGCCTACGAGTGGGGCTGGTCGGAGTACCGCCGGATCTGGGCCGAGATGGTCGGCGCGGCCGCCCGGATCCTGCCGGACGCGGGCCCGAAGCAGGCGATGGATCACCTGGAGCGCCACGGCACCGCGATCGCCGGGGTGGAAGAGATCCGCGCCTGGCTGCAGGGGCTGATGGACGACGCCATGGCCCGGCTGGACGGGACGCACTTCGACCTGGCCGGGCCGATCAAGGTGGTGCAGGCCAGGATCGCGCCGCCAGGCACCGGCGCCGCGCCGTACTACACGAGCCCGTCCCTCGACTTCTCCCGCCCCGGCCAGACCTGGCTGCCGACGATGGGCAAGACGACGTTCCCGGTATGGGGGCTGGTCAGTACCTGGTACCACGAAGGCGTGCCCGGCCACCATCTGCAGCTCGCCCAGTGGGCATACCTGGCCGGCGAGCTGTCGGCCTACCAGACGACGGTCGGCGGCGTCAGCGCGAACATCGAGGGCTGGGCCCTGTATGCCGAGCGGCTCATGGACGAGCTCGGCTTCCTCACCGACGCCGGCGCCAGGATGGGCTACCTGGAGGCGCAGATCGCGCGCGCGATTCGCGTCGTCATCGACATCGGCATGCACCTGGAGCTGCGGGTGCCCGCGGACTCGCCGCTGTTCGCGAGCGAGACCTGGACCGCGGACCGAGGGCTTGAGTTCTTCGCCGCGCACAGCGGCCAGCCGCCGGAGTACCTGCAGAGCGAGGTCGTGCGCTATCTGGGCGGTGCCGGGCAGGCCATCGGCTACAAGCTGGGGGAGCGGGCCTGGCTGGCGGGCAGGGCGGCCGCGCGGGCCGCACGCGGGCCGGCCTTCGACCTGAAGTCCTGGCACATGGCGGCGCTGTCGCTCGGCTCACTCGGCCTGGACGACCTCGCCGCTGAGCTCGCGGGGCTGTGAGGGCAGAATGCAGCACATGCCAGAAACCTCCCCGGCCGGCGCCGACCGCCTTGTCCGCGACATCGCGGATGGGTACGTCGACCGGCTCGTCGCGCTGAACCCGCTCGTCGCCACCTCGCTGGGCCGGCCGGAAGGCCAGGACCGGCTGCCCGACCTGTCGCCCGCAGGCGAGGAGGCCGAGGAAGACCTGCGCGCGGCGACACTCGCGAGCCTCGCGACCGCGATCGCCGACGGCGCGCCCGCGGACCCGGACGAGCGGCGCTGCGCGCGGTTGCTGCGCGAGCGGCTGGAGACCGAGCAGGCCATCGCGGCGACCGGTGAGCACCTGCGCGCGATCTCGAACATCTTCGGGCCCCCGCAGCAGATCCGCGGCACGTTCCTGCTGATGCCGGCGCAGACCCCGGAGCACTGGGCCACGATCGCCGGCCGGATCGCAGCCGTCCCGCGGGCGCTGGCCGGCCACCGCGAGTCGCTGGCCGAGGGCGCCCGCCGCGGCCTGTACGCGGCGCCGCGTCAGGTCGAGACCGTGGCGGGCCAGCTCGCCGACTGGCAGTCCGGCGGCGACGGGGCCGGCTGGTTCACCGGATTCGCCGCGGCGGCGGACGTACCCGCGGCGCTGCGCGCCGACCTGGACCGGGCCAGCGCAGGTGCCGACGCCGCCGTCGCCGGCCTGCGTGACTGGCTGCTCACCGAGTACCTCCCCGGTACCGCGGGGACACCCGACGGAGTCGGCGCGCAGCGGTACGCGACGTGCGCGCGGCGCTGGCTCGGCGCCAGCCCGGACCTGGCCGAGGCCTACGAGTGGGGCTGGGCACAGTACCGCGAGATCATGGCGCAGATGACCGCGGAGGCGGCCAGGGTGCTGCCCGGATCGACTCCGCGCGAGGCGATGCGCCACCTGGACAGCCACGGCCAGGCCATCGAGGGCGTGGACGCGATCAGGGACTGGCTGCAGGCGCTGATGGACGAGGCGATGACACAGCTGGACGGGGCGCAGTTCGACCTCGCCGCGCCGCTCAAGGTCGTCGAGGCGCGGATAGCCCCGCCGGGCAGCGCGGCTGCGCCGTACTACACCGCGCCGTCGCTCGACTTCTCCCGGCCGGGCCGGACCTGGCTGCCCACCCTCGGGAAGTCGTCGTTCCCGGTGTGGGGGCTGGTCAGCACCTGGTACCACGAGGGCGTGCCGGGTCATCACATGCAGCTCGCGCAGTGGGCGTACCTGTCCGGGCAGCTATCGGTGTACCAGACCGCCGTCGGCTTCGTCAGCGCCAGCGCCGAGGGCTGGGCGCTGTACGCGGAACGGCTGATGGACGAGCTCGGCTACCTGGAGCGGCCCGGCGCCCGGATGGGCTACCTGGACGCGCAGCTGATGCGCGCGATCCGGGTGATCATCGACATCGGCATGCACCTCGGGCTGACGGTCGCCGCGGACTCGCCGATGTTCGCCGGGCAGGCCTGGACGCCGGAGATCGCGCTTGACTTCTTCGACGCGCACATCGGGCGCGGGCGCGAGTTCCTGGCCAGCGAGGTCAACCGCTATCTCGGCCTGCCCGGCCAGGCGATCAGCTACAAGCTGGGGGAGCGGGCCTGGCTGGCCGGCCGGGAAGCGGCGATGGCCGCCCGCGGCGCTGGCTTCAGCCTGAAAGACTGGCACATGGCGGCGCTCTCGCTCGGCGCGCTCGGGCTCGACGACCTCGCCGAGGAGCTCGCGCGGCTGTAGCCGGGCCGGCTGTCAGCCGGCGGCCGCGCGCTTGCTCAGGTCGTCGCGCACCTGGTGGCCCAGCTTGCGGGTCTCCCTGTGGTTGAGCAGCGCGCCGGCGGCCGCGCCGGTCAGGAACGGCGCGAGCGACAGCGTGCTCTTGCCGGCCTTGGTGATAAGCCGTCGCTCCAGCTTGCGCCGCATCGGCGAGCCCATCGCCGCCAGCGCCAAGCCGCCGCTGGTGATGCGGACGCCGCGGCGGTCGGCCCACGAGGCGACGTACGCGAGCATCCGCTGCGCGCTGGTGCCGGGGGCGGGCATGCCGTACACCTCGTGCAGCTCCGCGATCAGCTTCAGCTCGACCGCGACCAGGCTGAGCGTCTCGACGCCCAGCTCGACCGATGCGGTCGGGATGAAGGGAACGGCGGCTGCCGCACCTACCGCCGCGCCGATGCCGGCAGACGCCCTGGCCGCGGTCTCGATGAGGGCGTTCGCCAGGTCCTCGGTGCCCAGGTGCGGATACTGCTCGCGCAGCGTGGCGATGCTGCGGACGGGAATCTTCGGCGCGATCTGAAGTACCTGACCGGACAGCCGCTGACCGAGCCGCTGAAGTCGGCGGCCCGCGTACAGCCCGCCCGACTGGATCCCGGTCAGGGCCGCCTGTCCGCCCGACCTCAGCCCGCGCGCCGATTTCTGACCGCCGGCCCGCAGCCCGCGGACCGACACCTGGCTGCCTGCCTGCACCCCGCGCACCGATGCCTCGCGGCTGCGGCTTGCCAGTTCCGGGATGCGGCTGGCGAGCCGCCTGCGCAGCGAGGAACTCTGCGTCTCGCTGATCTCGGCCGCGAGCTCGGCTACCTGGCCGGGGACGAGCCCGGTCTCGGCGTCGCGGCGGTGACCGTTCGGGTTTCCTGCCGTCATAGTCACCGACCTACCCTGGAAACCCGGCTTGACCCGCCCGGAACGCGGCGTCGTGCCCTGATTCGGGTGCCCGGAATGAGAGTAAAGCCGGGATTCAGCCCGTCTGGTGCTCCAGCGCCCTGCGGGTCAGCACCCTGGCGAGGTGCCGCCGGTACTCGCGGTCGGCGTGGATGTCCTCGCCTGGCGCGGTGCCGTCCGCCGCGAGCGCGGCCGCGTCCGCGGGGCTCGCCCCGGCGGCGAGCGCCTCCTCGGCCGCGCGGGCGCGCAGCGGGGTGGGACCCATGCTGGCCAGCGCGATACGGCCGGCCACCGCGGCGGCCCCGACGATGGCCCAGTCGTTCGACCGGCGGACGAACTTCTGGTAGCCCCAGGGCACGCCCGGCCTGCGCGGCACGCGCACGGCGGTCAGCAGCTCGTCTGGCTGCAGCGCGGTCTCGAAGTATCCCTGGAAGAAGTCGTCGGCGCTGACCAGCCTGGTCCCGCCGGGCCCCTGCAGCTGCATCGCTCCGCCGAGCGCTACCAGCGCCATCGGCAGGTCCGCGGCCGGGTCGGAGTGCGACAGCGAGCCGCCGATCGTGCCGCGGTGCCGGATCTGCGGGTCGCCTACCTGCGCGGCGGCGTACGCGAGCAGCGGTGCCTCGGCCCGGGCCAGCTCCGAGGCGGCCAGGTCGGCGTGCCGGGTAGTCGCCCCGACCACCAGCTCGTCGCCGTCCGTCGTGACGCCGGCCAGCTCGTCGAGCCTGCCGATGTCGACCAGCAGCTCCGGGGTGGCGAGCCGCAGCTTCATCATCGGCAGCAGCGAGTGCCCGCCCGCCAGCACCTTGGCGTCGTCGCCGTGCTCGGCGAGCAGCCGCAGGGCGTGCTCCGCGGACTCGGCGGCCGCGTACTCGAACGGTGCGGGGATCACGCGCTCACTCCCGTGGCGGGGGCGCCCGTCGCCGACGCCGCGCTCAGCACGGACTGGACGATGTTGTGGTACCCGGTGCACCTGCACAGGTTCCCCTCGAGGCCGGTGCGTACCTCCTCCTCGGTGGGATGCGGGTTCTCCGCGAGCAGCCCCACGGCAGCCATCACCATGCCGGGCGTGCAGAACCCGCACTGCAGGCCGTGATTCCGGCGGAACGCCGCCTGCACGGGGTGCAGCTCGCCGGCCGGCGCGAGCCCCTCGGCGGTGACCACGTCCCCGGCAGCCGCCTGCACCGCGAGCACGGTGCAGGACTTGACCGACTTGCCGTCCAGCAGCACCGTGCAGGCACCGCAGGAGGTGGTGTCGCAGCCGACGTTGGCCGCGCGCAGCCCGAGCACCTCGCGCAGGTAGTGCACGAGCAGCAGCCGCGGCTCGACCTCGTCCGACCGCTTCTCGCCGTTCACGGTGAGCTCAATACGGGTCATTACTGCTCCGTTCCAGGCTGGCGCGACCCGGACCGGGCCGCCTGCAGGGCCTGCCACACCCGGCGGGATGTGACGGGCATGTCGATGTGCCGGACGCCGAGGTGCGACACCGCGTCCACGATCGCGTTCTGCACCGCGGGGGTAGCGCCGATCGAGCCGGCCTCGCCGATGCCCTTGGCGCCGAGCGGGTTGTAGGTGGTCGGGGTCTCCATCTCGGCGAGCTCGAAGCTCGGCACCTCGGTCGCGGAGACAAAGGGGTAGTCGGCGAGGCTGGCGGTCAGCGGATTGCCGTCGTCGTCGTACACGACCTCTTCCAGCAGGGCCTGCGCGGCGCCCTGGCTGATGCCGCCGTGCCGCTGGCCCTCGGCCAGCAGCGGGTTCAGGATCTTCCCGGCGTCGTCCACGGTTATGACCCGGGTCAGCGTGGCCTTGCCGGTCTCGGTGTCGACCTCGGCGACCGCGACGTGGGTGCCGAACGGGAACGTCGCGCCCGGCTGGGAGAACACCGTGCGGATCAGCAGCCGCTCGTTCTGGGCCAGCTGCGTCAGCGGGACCACGGCGTCGGGGTCGCCTGCGACGTTGAACGCGCTGCGGGTCTTGTCGAAGACGAGGTCGGCCGCGCTGGCCTCCAGCTGGGCCGCGGCTCGCAGCCGGGCCACGTCGATGAGCTCGAGGGCCGCCTGCTGTACCGCCGCGCCGCCCTGCTGCAGGCTGCGCGAGCCGCCGGTGCCGCCGCCTTCGGGAATCAGGTCGGTGTCACCCCACTTCAGCGTGATCTTCTCCACCGGGATGCCCAGTTCCTCGCTCGCGATCATCGCCCACGCGGTCTCGTGCCCCTGCCCGTGCGGGGAGGTCCCGGTCAGGATCGTGGCGGTCCCGTCCGGATGCACCTCCACGGTGGCGTTCTCCTGCGGCGGGGTGCCCTCGCCGTCTCCCATGCCCGTTATCTCGACGTAGCTCGCGACGCCGATGCCGAGCTGGCGCACGTCACCGTCGGCGCGCCGGCGAGCCTGCTCCGCCCGCAGCTCGGCGTAGCCCGCGGCCTCGAGCGCCAGGTCCAGCGCCCGGACATAGTCGCCGGTGTCATACAGCGCACCGAACGCGGTGCGGTGCGGCTCGGTGAACGGGGCGAGCAGGTTCCTGCGGCGGACGTCGGCCGGGTCGGCACCGATCTCCGCCGCGAACAGGTCCATGGCCCGCTCGATCGCCGCGGTCGCCTCCGGGCGGCCGGCGCCGCGGTATGCGCCGATCGGGGTGGTGTTGCTGACGACGACCTTCGCGACCGACTCGGCCCTCGGGATGTCGTAGGGTCCGGTCGTCATCAGGATCGTGAGCATCGGCAGCACCGCGCCGATCCTCGGGTAGGCGCCGGCGTCCTGCACGATCTCCAGCCGGTAGGCCCGCACGTCACCGTCCCGGCTGCCGCCGATCGTGACCGTGTGCTGCTGTGCCCGGCCGTGCGTCATCGCGATGAGGTTCTCGTACCGGGTCTCGGTCCACCGCGCCGGCCTGCCGAGCTCGCGCGCCACCCAGGCCACGACCACCTGCTCCGGGTCGGCCCCGAACTTCGCGCCGAAGCCGCCGCCGACATCGGGCGTGATGACGCGGACCTGGTCAGCGTCGACGGCCAGCATGCTGGCTACCTGCGCCTTCGTGCCCTGCGCGCCCTGGTTCGGGATCCAGGCGGTGAGCCGGCCGTCCGCGCCCCAGACCGCAGCGGCTGCCCTGGTCTCCATCGGCGCGGGCGCGACCCGCTGGTTGTTGATCGTCTCGGTGACGACGACGTCGCAGTCGTCGAACAGGTCCGGCTTGAGCGCGGACGGGTCACCCCAGTAGCCGGCCACGTTCGTGCCGGCGTCCTCGAAGAGCAGGCTGGCGTCGTCGGGTTCGTAGCCGAGCGCCGCGGGCAGCGGGTCGTAGTCGACGGCGACCAGCTCGAGGGCGTCCTCGCCCTGGTAGGGGTGCTCGGTGACGACGACCGCGACTGGCTCGCCGACGAAGCGGACCTTGTCGGTGGCCAGCAGCCGCTGGACCATGTGCGTGTTGATCAGGCCGGCCGCCGACGGCTTGATCTCCGGCAGGCCGGCCATGTCGGCGCCGGTAAATGCGGCGATGACACCGGGCGCCGCCAGCGCCGCCGTGACGTCGACGCTGAGAACCCTGGCGTGCGCCAGCGGGGACCGCACGAAGAAGACATGGCACGCCCCGGCGAGCCGGTCGTCCACGACGTCCTCGGTGTAGACGCCGCCGGTTGTCAGGAATCTCGGATCCTCTGTCCGCAGGACCCTGGTGCCCAGGATGCTCAAGTAACCATCAGCTCCTCTCGCCGGGCTCGCACACGTCGCGAACCGGGCGCGCCGGTCTTGTATTCCGAGCGTGCCATCGGCGTGCTCAGCACTGCCTGGCCGGGTGCCATGAATCGTCTCCGCTGCCGACGAGCGGCACCTCACCTTCCCCGGCTCTGATGATCATGCCCGGCGGCCGCGAGCGCGGTCAACCGGCGGCCAGCCGGCCGATAACCAGTTTCAGGGCGCCTGCCTGCCCGGATACGCTGGGCGGGCCCGTTCATCCAGCTCGCCAGCAGATCGGAAGCTGTCTCATGCTCGCGCGCGCGGCCAGGAGCCGCCTGTCCGATCTCACGCGCCGCGTCCCGGTGCTGGCGATCAGGGACTTCCGGCTGCTGCTCGCGGACCGCGTGCTTGCCCCTGCCGCCTTCGCGTTCTCGCTGGTCGGCGTCTCCTTCGCGGTGCTGAACGCCACCCACGGCTCCACCACGGCGCTGTCGGACGTGCTCGCGGCGCAGATAGCGCCATCCGTCGTGTTCGTCCTGCTCGGCGGCGTGATCGCGGACCGGGTGGCGCCGCAGAAGGTCATCGTCGCCGGCAACGCGATGATCGCCGCGGGCGAGGGCCTGTTCGGGCT
>Ga0335077_10002334_pt1 | contig 22653 bp, 19 predicted proteins | sample Lox_Sample_31_FD_207151 | JGI IMG/M metagenome (GOLD analysis project Ga0335077, IMG submission 207151) | Soil microbial communities from Loxahatchee National Wildlife Refuge, Florida, United States - Lox_Sample_3.1 | ecosystem: Environmental > Terrestrial > Soil > Wetlands | place: USA...
AGTTGCCGCCGCCAGCGACGTGCTGCTGAGTATTGTCAGCGACCCACCAGCTTTGGAATCGGTGCTGTGGGGCCATGAAGGCCAAAATGAAGGAGCACTGGGTGGTCTGAAGGCGGGGAGTATTTATATTGATTCGAGCACGATCTCGCCGATGCTCGTCAGGAAGATTGCTCAGGCCTGCCAGGAGCGAGGCGTGCGATTTCTGGACGCGCCAGTCACGGGTGGCGATTGGGGAGCGCGAGAAGGGAACCTGGTATTCATGATCGGTGGGGATGCGGCGACGCTGAAGGAAGCGGAGCCGGTGCTGGGAGTGATGGGGAAGAAATGGTTTCACTTAGGGCCGAACGGAGCGGGGCAGACGGTAAAGCTGGCGATGAACGCGATACTGGCATTGGAAGTTGGGGCCATGGCGGAGGCTCTGGCGCTGGTGAGCAAGGCGGGATTACGTGGAGAGCAACTCGTCGAGGTGATGCAGGCGAGCATGGCGCGCTCCGGAGTGCTGGACGTGAAATCACCTCTGATGCTGAAGGGCGATTACAAACCCAGCTTTCCCCTGCGCTTGATGCACAAAGACCTGGGACTGGCGTTGGATCTTGCGAACCAACTGGGCGTGCCGCTGCCGACTACAGCGGCGGCGCGCGAAGTGTATAACTACGTCAGGGGCGAAGCCAAAGAGGACCTGGACTACTCCGCCGTGATGCGCTTTTGGAAGAAGTGAGCGCGGGATTCACCTCAGCAATCTCGGCGGGAAGAAACCTATGGGCAAATCCCGTGAAGTGCGCAGTCCGGATGGGGCCTCAAGAATAGCCGGGATGGAATTCACGGCCACGGAGGCGGTGGCAATGTCGCCGTGAGAACCGCCCGGGATCACCAGGCTGATGTTCGGATGTCCCTTGAGTTCCACGATGTCCGACGGATCCTTCGCGCCAACGTACATTTGCAGTTCCATGTAGACGAGTTCTTTGCCTTCAGAAAAACCACGAGCGATCTGGTGCACGCCGGCGGCCTGACCGGGCTCGACGGAGAGGAATTCGGTTCGCACATGCTCTGTGGCGACTTTTGGTTCAATGGTTTCCGTGATTTCGTCCACGCGAAGACCCAGGCTGTCCGCGACCATGGCGACGGATTCCGGCAGCCCCACATGCTTGATGGTTCCTTCCTTCACCTTGGCGCGAAACTCTTCGACGCTCATGCCCGCGCCGATTTTCTTCTGGAGCGGCAAGCGGCGTTTTGAAGCGTCGACAATGCGCACGGCTTTGGCATGCTCGATCCGCTGAGAGACGGCTGCGAGGGTCACTACAAGTTTGTCCATGACGAAACCCGGGTTGACGCCGGTACCGACGAGGGCGACACCAGATTCCTTGGCGGCTTTGTCGAGTTGAGCCGTGAGTTCAGGGTACGTGCGGTAGGGATAGGAAAGTTCTTCGCACGTCGAGACGACGCACGAGCCCACATCCAGGCAAGCCAGCAACTGGTCCATTACTTTGGGCAGAGAAGAGGACGTGGTGTGCATCACGACATCCGCGGACTGATCCAATACGCCCTTGGCGTCGCCGGAGACCCGGATGCCCCACGGCGCGTCGGAAGCTCCCACGACTTCGCCGAGATCGCGGCCAATTTTTGTAGGGTCGGAATCGATCGCGCCCACGATATCAACGGACTCCTTTTCCCTCAACAATTTGAGGATCGAGGCGCCGATTGGCCCGATCCCATACTGGATCGCACGAATTTTCTTTTTCACTGTTATCTCCGTTTCATTCCCGCCTGGTAGAAAGACAGCGCAAAATTTCGCTGGGAGCGAACCAACAAGCGTACTGGATTTTGCGCAGCCAATCAATCATAGCGAACACACCTATTTCTTGCCGCTGATGGGCGCCCAACGCATAATGGGGGCTGCCGCAGCCTGGAAGAAGGGAGCGTTCCGATGCGTGCCGAAAAGCTGAACGACGCGGAGATCGAAAAACGCCTGCAGACCGTCCGAGGATGGGCCCTGACCAAAGGCAAACTGCACAAAGAATTTGAATGCAAGGACTTCGTCACGGCCTTTGGGAAAATGACGCAGGTGGCCCTGGTGGCCGAATGGATGAACCACCATCCCGAGTGGTTCAATGTGTGGAACAAGGTGGTGATTGACCTCCACACACACAGCGTGCAGGGGATCAGCAATCTAGACTTCCAACTGGCGGAGAAAATCAATGAAATCTTCGGCAGCTAAACCGCGCGCCGCTCAAGAATGATCCGCGCCTCTCTGACCGCAATCCGCTCGCGAGCCTGGCTGGTGGTTGTTTTGCGCTGGCTGGCGGCCTTCGTCGTTCTGGGCATGCTGATTCATTTCCTGCCGCTGCGTCCTTTGCGCGAAGCGATCCAGCGCGTTCCGATTACGCGTTTCCTGGCCATCTTGTTTGGATATTTGCTGGCGCACTCCGTGGGAATTGCAAAATGGCGGATGGTGGTGAACGCGTCGGGCGCGCAATTGGACTACCCGACCAGCGCGCAATGCTACGCGGGAGGCCTCTTTGCGACGCTTTTCCTGCCATCGATCATCGGAGGGGATGTTGTGCGGCTGGCCGTAGGATTGCGCCGCAGCCCGAACCCCGCGGCGGTGCTTGCGGGAAACGTGGCGGACCGCTTTCTGGATATGACCGCCCAGGCGGGGCTGGTACTCCTCGGGATTGTGTTGTTGCCGGGGTCGCTGAAGGCCAGGGTCGAGGCGGATGTTCGCACCGGCGCTGTGATTTCGGGCGGCACGCTGCTGGCGGTGCTCGTGTTGTTCTTGTTGCTCTACAAGCCGCTCGTGAGTGGCCGCTCGGTGCGCTTTCGCCGGAAGCTTGCGCGGTTGCGTCATGCGTTGCGGGCTCTTTCACGACAGCCTCTGATTCTTTTCTTCGGATGGATGCTGGGGACAGCCATTCAATCCACCTTTTTGATTCTCACCGCGCTGCTGGCTATTTCCTGCGGGCTGCTGTTGCCACTTCGGGTTTGGTTCTTTGCCTGGCCTCTGGCGAAACTGGCAGCCTTGCTTCCTTTGACGCAGGGAGGAATCGGCGTCAGGGAGGCGGCGCTGGTCGGACTACTGTTCCCTTTTGGTGCACCTGCTCCTCTTGTTCTTGCCTCGGGCCTTGTCTGGGAAGGGGTTGTTGTTGTTGGGGGACTCATTGCCGGTTTTGTGGCATTTTGGTTGCGCCGCGCCGAAACGTCGGCCGACGAAAAATAGGTTTCGTTCAAAGCACAGAAATTGCTTGACAGCAGGCAGCCGAGAGCCCAAGATAGAGTTGCACTTTTATAATATTACTGTTTATAAATAGTGTTGTGGCTGTCGTTTCCCCCCTTCCTTTTTTTGCCCACACGGTATAGCCAGCTCCAGAAAGGGTCACGGGTTGTCACGGGTTTTCCAATTGACAGGAGGTCTACACGGTGCTAGAAAGCGCTACAGACAAGGTTTAGTGGTGCGCCTCATCCAGTGTCAACTGTGTGCGACTCGGGAATGAGGCTGGAGGATTGCCTGGCAAGGCGAGAATCCATGGACCCCTAGGCGCTTGTTGGTAACACCCCACCCCACCCCGGGAGGCGAGAACACCGCGTTTTCGCCTCCTTTTTTTGTTTGGACAGGTTTTGGACCTGCGTGCCGCGCAAGGTAAGCTCTGTCAGATGAGCAAGAGCGAAGTTGCATTGCTGGCAATGAGGAGTGTCTCTGTTCTTCGGGGTGAAAATCTGGCCCTGGACGGTGTGTCGCTTCGGATCGACGTTGGGGAGCATGTGTGCATCCTTGGGCCTAATGGATGTGGAAAATCCACTCTCATCCGGACCATTACCCGAGAGAATTACCCGCTGGTGAGAGATGGCACCTCGATGAGCATTCTGGGGCAGAGCTTGTGGAATGTGTTTGAGCTACGATCGCAGCTCGGGATCGTCTCCCCAGATATGCTTGCCGCATGCACGACCGAGGCGAGAGGGCTGGATGTGGTTCTATCGGGGTTTTTCAGCAGCACCCGGATTTTTCCGAACCATGCGCCACAGCCGGAGCATCGCCGGCGCGCGGAGGCGGCTCTGGAGCGGTTAAATATCAGCTATCTCGCGGACCGGCCGGTGGTGGAAATGTCGTCGGGCGAGGCCAAACGGACGCTGATCGCGCGGGCGCTGGTCCACGAACCGCAGACGCTGCTGTTCGACGAGCCGAGTAACACGCTGGACATCGCAGGGCAAGTGGGGCTGCGCGAAACCCTGAGGGAGCTGGCGCGGAGTGGGTTGGGCATACTGCTGGTGACACACCACGTTTCGGAAATTATTCCGGAGATTGAACGGGTGGTGCTCCTGCAACGAGGCCGCGTCGTGGCCGACGGGCCGAAGGAGAAAATCCTCAGCGGGGAGCGCCTGAGTGAATTGTTTGGTGTAGGTGTAAAGCTGGTGCGGGAAAACGGCTACTTCCACCTTCACGCTTGATCCTCATCACCTTGGAACTTGAGCATGCATACTGCGACAGGCACCTAGCCTGTCAGAACCAGGTGCGCGATTTGTATTGGCGGTAGGCTTCGCCGAAACGATCCTCGAGGACTTGTGACTCGCGCCTGGCCCTTGTCCTTTGCAGGGCCAAGAGAGGAATTAAGACCGGCAGAAACCAAGGCCTCTCCAGATACAAGATGAGGCCCGCCATTACGCCGAGTCCGAAAAGGTAGATGGGGTTTCGGATGCGCGCGTAGAGACCGTGGGTGACCAGCGTGGTTGCTTGTGGGGTTACCGAAAATGCGTCACCGAGTTGAATGCGAGCCAGAGTGAGCAACATGAGGCTGGGAATCAACAGCACAAGACCGGATACGCGCATTGCCGTCCAGCGACGTACGGGTTCGAGAACGAATAGAGCGATGATTCCGACGAGTGGAACGATGGTGACGAAGCGGGCGCCGCGCTTCATGGTCAGATAGTCGGGGTGGTGGCAAAGGCTAGTGTGAGGAGCGTTTTTTGCTCAAGTTCGTGAGCTTTGGCGGAGCCTGTGGCCGGGCTGGCGCTGGCGGAGCGCTTCACCGAACGCACACGCAGATTCTTCGCCTGGGCAATGTGCTCGAGGCGCGGCAAAACGTAGAACAGGGCTCCCATGTTGGCGGGCTCTTCTTGCACCCAGACGATCTCGCGGGCGTTGGGATGGGAGTCGATCGCGGCGGCGATTTCGGTTTTGGGCAAGGGGTAGAGCTGATCCAGGAAAAAGACGGCGGTAGAGCTGTCCTTGCGCCGGCGCCGCTCCGCGCGGAGCTCGTGGCCGACTTTTCCGCTAGCGATGAGGATGCTCTGCGCGTCGCTGACTTCGCTGTCAGAAACGAGCGTGAGGAAACGCGGGCGCTCGAAATCTTCGATGGAAGAGGAGGCATCCGGGTGGCGAAGCATGCTCTTGGGAGTGAAGACGACCAGCGGCTTGCGCCAAAGGCGGCGGGCCTGGCGGCGCAGGAGGTGGAAATACTGAGCCGCCGAGGAAGGCTGGCAGATACTCATGTTGCCTTCGGCGGCGAGCTGCATGAAGCGCTCGATGCGGGCGCTGGAGTGCTCGGGGCCCTGCCCTTCGTAGCCGTGAGGGAGGAGAAGAACCACACCGGTGGGGAGTCCCCATTTGTCTTCGCTGGCGCTGATGAACTGGTCGATGATGACCTGCGCGCCGTTCACGAAGTCGCCGAACTGGGCTTCCCAGAGAACGAGGCCTTCGGGGTAATCGCGGGAGAAGCCGTATTCAAAGCCCAAGCAGGCCGCTTCCGAGAGCGAAGAGTTGTGGACTTCGCAGAAGGCCTGATTGGGAGCGAGATGTGCGAGCGGCAAGTACTCCTGTTCGGTTTGCGTGTCGATCAGAACGGCGTGGCGTTGGCTGAAGGTGCCGCGCTGGGAATCCTGGCCGGTCAGGCGGACGGGATTGCCTTCCAGGACGAGAGAACCGTAGGCGAGGAGCTCCGCGAAGCCGTAATCGATGGGGCGCTTGCCCTGGCCCATCTCGGCGCGCTGCTCAAAGAGTTTGACGATTTTGGGGTGGACGCGGAAGCCGGGGGGCGTGCGCAAGAGGCCTGAGGCGATTTCAGCGATTTTCTCGCGAGACAGACCGGTATCGACTTCGAAGGCGGGATTGTATTTGCCATAGTTGTACGGGGACCAGTAATCGGGCAGCTTGCGAAGGAGCGGAATTTTCGTCAGCTTCCGGGCTTTGCGCTGCTCTTCTTCGTATTCCTTTTTGACAGCTTCAGCGATGGGCAGGGCATCAATGCCGGTTTGCTCGGCGTAAATCTTCCAGAGTTGTGCGTGATTCTTGATGCGGTCGTAAAGAAGCGGCTGGGTGATGGTGGGGTCGTCGACTTCGCTGTGGCCGTGGCGGCGATAGCCGATCAGGTCGATGAGTACGTCCGAACTGAATTCGGCGCGATATTCGGCGGCGAGACGGCCGACGCGGACGACGGCGTCGGGATCTTCGGCGTTGACGTGGAAGATGGGCACGCTTTGGCGGCGGGCGATGCTGGAGGCGTAGCGGGAAGAGTGCTCCTGAACGGGGCGCGTGGTGAAACCGATGAGATTGTTGACGATGACGTGGATAGTGCCGCCGACGGTGTAGGCGGCGAGGTCGGCAAGATTGAGGGTTTCCGCCCAGATGCCTTGACCGGCGAAGGCGGCGTCGCCGTGCATGACGATGCCCCAGACTTTGTTGAGAGTCTCGCGTGACCGATCAATCACCGCACCCTGCACGCCGTGGCGGGTTTGCTTTGCGCGGGCGCGGCCCATGGCCACGGGATCGACAGCTTCGAGGTGGCTGGGGTTGGAGACGAGGTGGATGTTGAGCTTTTTGCCAGCAGACGTCGTGTAGACGCCGGTGGCGCCGACGTGATATTTCACGTCGCCCGCGCCAAGCACGCTGCGGGGATCGACATCTTCGAAACCGGCGACCACATCGTGAATGGGCTTGCAGGCGATGTGCGCCATGACGTTGAGGCGGCCGCGGTGGCTCATGGCCATGACGGAATCGACGCCGCCTAGTTCGCCGGCCGCGTCGAGGATGGAGTCGAGGAGCGGAACGAGAGCAGTGTTGCCTTCAAGAGAGAAGCGCTTGCTGCCGAGGTAGCGGCTCTGGAGGACCTGCTCGAAGAGTTCGGCGCGGACGAGACGCTCGAGGACTTTGCGCCGATGGACTTCGCTTTGAAAGCCTTCCATACGTTCGGCGACCCAGTTGCGGCGGGCGAGCTCGGGGATGTGGAGAAACTCGACGCCGATGGTGCCGCAGTAGAGGCGGCGAGCCTCGTCGGCGTATTCGCCGGAGAGGCCTTCGAGGTCGGCGCACTGCAGTGGAGTGAAACAGCCGAGGGGGTCGAGGTTGGCTTCGTAGAAGCCCCAGCGGCGGAAAAGATAGAAGATGCGTTCGCGTTCGGAAGGCCCGGCGCCGTTGCGCGCGGTAGAGTTCTTCGCGTCTTTCGCGGACTTTTCAGGAGCGAGTGTCACACGATTGGCCATGGGTTGTATCTACAGAACTACTATTTTGCCATAGAACGAAGGTCGAAGCCGGAGAGCAGGAACTACACCTGGCCAAAATGGAGCTTTTGTGCTGGGCTGGCAAGGGCAAGCTGTTGGGCCATGAACGTCATAGTTTCGCGGGCTAATGCGGAGCAGATGGACGTGGCCTTTGGGCTGGTACAGGAATACTACGCGGCGGTGAAGGTGGTGGTTCGCGAGGAACGCGAGGAGTTTGTGCGGCAGTACTTTGCGGATGACACAGGGGTGTGGCTGGCTCGTGCGGATGGAGAGCTGGTGGGGTGCGTCGCGCTCAGAAGGTTGCCAGAGCGACCCGACAGCGCGGAGATCAAGCGCATGTACCTCCGGGCGGCGTATCGACGACGCGGAATTGCGGATTTGCTGCTGGATGCGTTGGAAGAGTATGCGCGGGCGGCTGGGTATCGGTGGTTGTATCTCGACACGGCTGCAGACATGACGGCCGCGGCGCGGTTTTACGAGCGAAACGGATTTGTGCGTTGCGAGGCGTATAACGAGAATCCGCAGGCCGCGATTTTCATGAGAAAGGCGCTTCGATAGCAGAGTGAATGACAGACGGCCCGCCTCCCTTCCTTTGGTCCAGGCAAGAGGTCGGCGGGCTCTATGGGGGCGAGGTTTGGCGGTGTAGAGTCGCCACTACAGGCGTTGGCGTCGTGCGGACATTGCCCACAGCACTGCTGCGCCCCTACAGAGAGCGGACTAATTCCTGAAGACGGGAGGCGATTTGCGCGGGAGGGGCGTTGGGCGGAAACGTGACGGGGGCGCCGATGTGGATGGTGAGTTCGTTGAAGTGGGCAAGGCGGCGGCGCTCCTGTTTCATCTGCCAGACGCCGTCGAGGCGCATCGGGACGACAGGGACGCGGAGGTTTTGCGCGAGGAGACCGATGCCGGGTTGGAAGGGGACCATTTCCGGCGTGTTGCGGTCATTGATGACACCCTCGGGGAAGATCAGGAGGCTGTAGCCACGATCGACGGTTTCGCCAGCGAAGCGGAAACTTTCGCGGAAGCCGGAGAATTGCGGCAGCGGGAAGACGTTAAAGAGAGAAACAACAAGGAAATAGTTGAGCTGCCAGAGCCAACGCTCTGCGAAGAACCACTCGCGAGGAGGGCGGCGGAAGGTTTGCAGAGTCTCGCCGCCCATGGCCGCGGCGAGGCGATGACGGAAGCGCGCGGGCAGAGAGAAGAGAATGAGACCAATGTCTGCGCGACGCGTGGTGTGATTGGCGATGAACAGCGCGGGACCCTTGAGATTGGCGAGATGCGCGCGGCCGCGGATGCGCGGGTGAGCGAGGAGAAGCGTGGCGGGCCAGGTGAGGGCGTAATAAACGAGGAGGCGGAAGAGGCGAACGGGGGCGCGCTGCGTCCAGCGCGGGTAGACGTAATCGGAACGATCAGCGGAAGGTTGCGCGAGGAGTTGCTGGAGATCGGCGGTGGTTTGCGCGTTGGCGAATTGGGTTTCGTTGATTTCGATGTTGAAACGGTGTTCGAGGAAGGACAGGAGTTCCACACGGTCGAGAGAGGAAAGATCCTTCAGCGAGGAGGGTAAGGAGACAGGGAAGGTGGAGGAGGAGGTAAAGGAGGGAAGCGGATCCCTCGCTTTGGCAATGCTGCCAAGGAGTTCGGAGGCGCGAAAGGAGATTAAGCCGAGACGAGGTTTGCCGGTGGGGGTGCGGGGGAAGTCGGGGTCGGGCCAGAGGAGCCAGCGGCGGACGCGCTGGTATTCGGCGAGGGAGGCGTTGGCCGCGTCAATGACGGCGCGGGCTGCTTCATCCGGAGACGTCAAAGAAAGATTCCTCGCTTCGCTCGGAACGACGTGATGATTCAGGAGGAGGATGGCGCAGGGATCGGCGTTGCCTTCGATGGCGATGGGAATGACGACGACGTCGCGGATTGCCGGTTGTTTGCGGAGAGCGGCTTCGAGGTCTTCGGGATAAACGTTCAGGCCGGCCGGGGTGACAATGACACTTTTCTTGCGGCCGCGGAATCGGAGATTGCCCTGGGAATCGAGTTCGCCGAGATCGCCGGTGCGCAGCCAGCCGTCGTTTTCGGCGGAGGCCTGGCGAAAGGCACCCTTTTCCCAGTAGCCGGAGGAGACATTCTCGCCGCGCACGAGAATCTCGCCGTCTTCGGCGAGGCGGAATTCGCGGCCCGGGAGGACTTTGCCGACGCTGCCTTCGGCGGCACGGAAGGGATGATTCAGGCTGATCAGCGATGCGGTTTCCGTCATGCCGTAGCCTTGAACGACGGCATAGCCGATGCGCTTGAAGAATTCTTCCGTGTCGGGGGAGAGCGCTGCCCCGCCGGAAATGAAGGCCCAGAATTTCCAACCGAGACGGGCGTGAAGACGACGGAAGCGCCAGGCGCGGCGAGGGAAGCGTGCGCCTTTGGCGGTCGTGTAGGCTTCTGCAAACCAGTCGCGCCAGCCGCGGGAATCGATGTCGCGCTCGATGGCGTTTCGGAGGGTGTCGAGCATGCGAGGGACGACGATGAGAGCGGTGGCGCGTTCGCGTTTGATGGTTTTCAGGATTTCGTGGGGGAGCGCGGAATTCTCGAAGGCGACCCCGGCGCCAAGTAACGGCGGAACGAAAAGAGCCATGAATTGGCCGAATACATGACTCAGCGGAACGACAGAAACGAAGCGAAGGGGGTGCATCCATCTCTCGTATTTGCGATAGGGTTCGATGCCCTTTTCGACAGGCTCGAGATTCGCGAGAAAGTTGCCGTGAGTGAGGACAACGCCGCGCGGATCACTGGTGGTGCCAGAGGTGAAGAGGATTTGAGCAACTTGGTCGCGAGTGATGGGCTTGTCGCAGAGACCATGTACAGGAAGAGGGGCACTTTGGCTCGGGGCGTCAGGGAATTGCTCCAAAAGGAGGGTGGGGACAGCAGGGATGAGCGGAGGCTTGGAGCGCGAAAGGATGGCGAATTTGACCTGGGAGTCGACGGCCACCCGAGCGGCGAATTCGGGAGTGGAGGAATCATCGAGGGCAACGACAATGGCGCCGCAAAGCAGGCAACTCCAGAAGGCGGCGGCCCATTCGGCGCTGTTGGGGCCCCAAAGGAGTACGCGATCATCGGCGCGAACGCCGCGTTCTCTTAGCTGAACGGCGCGCATGGCTGCGCATCTTAGGAGCTTTTTGTAGGTCCAGGTTTCGCGGCGATAACCTTGGTGTTGGACAAAAGCTATGTCGCCGGAGAAGCGGGCGAACTCGTCGAACAAAGAGAGGAGACTGGCGCGTGACATGGTTAGAGAGGCTCCATGCCTTCCGGTTTGATGATACGCCTGGATACGGCTGGCAGTGCCGCAGCCCCTCGAAGCTCAGGGCCAGCCGGGTTGCCGCCAATCGAGTTGCACTCGGGCATAGGTTTAGGGGAGGAGCAGGGCTCCCGCACTCCAGACAGGAAAGGAGCACGCTGAGTGCCAGGTAAGCACCTTTCGCTGCATCCGGATGGGGCAGTGGTGCGGAAGACGGTAGAATCTTAGGGTTCCGGGAAATGACGTTCGTCGGGTAAACTAGTATTTCGGGGGCTGGGGTTCGCGCATCTAAGGACGAAGAAAAAGGAATATAGGGGAAAGAATGCCTGTACCGGTTTCCCAAGCGTGGACGGTGGCAAGTTACGTCCTCAAGCAAAAATTGAAGGGCCGCAAACAGTATCCGTTGGTGCTGATGCTGGAGCCGTTGTACCGCTGCAACCTGGCGTGTGCGGGGTGCGGGAAGATCCAGTATCCGGCGCACGTGCTGAAGCGCGAGTTGTCGCCGGAGGAATGTTTCAAGGCGGTCGAGGAATGCGGCGTGCCGACGGTGGCAATACCCGGCGGGGAACCATTGATGCACTCGCAGATCGAGAAGATCGTGGAAGGGCTGGTGGCGCGAAAGAAGTACATCTATTTGTGCACGAACGCGCTGCTGTTAAAGGAAAGGCTGGATCTGTTCAAGCCGAGCAAGTATCTGACCTTTTCTGTGCACGTCGATGGGCAGAAGGAGCATCATGATTTCTCGGTGTGCCGTGAGGGCGGCCATGATCTGGCCGTGGAGGGGATTCGCGAGGCGGTCAAACGCGGTTTTCGCGTGACCACAAATACGACGCTGTTTGACGGCGCCGATCCGAAGAGCGTGAGAGAGTTTTTCGATGAGATGATGGAGCTGGGTGTCGAGGGAATGATGCTCTCACCCGGATACTCCTACGATAAGGCGCCGGATCAGAAACACTTTTTGGGCCGGGCCCGCACGCGGCGCCTTTTCCGGGCGATTTTATCCAACCGCAGCCCGAAGTGGCAGTTCAACCAATCGATGCTCTTCCTTGAGTTTCTGATGGGCAAGCGGGATTTTCGATGCACGCCCTGGGGCATGCCCACGTATTCGATTTTTGGCTGGCAAAAACCTTGTTATTTACTGCAAGACGGTTATGCAGATTCGTTCAGCAAATTGATGGCGGAGACGGAATGGGTGAAATACGGAACGGAATCCGGAAACCCGAAATGCGCGAACTGCATGGTGCACAGCGGTTACGAGGCGTCGGGAGTGGATTACACGTTCAGCTCCCTGAAGGGGTTGTGGGAAACAGCGAAGGCAACTTTGTTTACGACGAATGAGGATGACGAGGCCTTGCGCATGTTGAGCGAACCGGCAAAGCCCGTGCATTCCTATAATCCCCTGGTCCAAATCGATCCCAGCTCCAACAAGCTGGAGGAGACACGGGCGTGACGGGGCCACGCCACGCCGATCGTCCCGAACACACGCTCCATCCCGACCTTCTGGAAGTGGCGCCAGGAGCGGCCCACGAAACTCTCCAGGGATGGATTCCAGAGCTTGCCACGGAGGATGAACTCAGGGAAGCACTGGAGAAGGCGTTCGATTATCGGGGAGATGTGACGGTATCGCGCAAAGACGGTTCAAAGGTGGAAGGCTATATTTTTGACCGGGTTTCAGGTGCGACTCTTGCCACCTCTTTCGTGCGGATCCTGCCCAAAGACTCAAACCAACGTGTCAAAATTGCCTATGCGGAGATTTCTGCCCTCGTTTTCACAGGGCGGGACGCGGCGGCTGGAAAGAGTTGGGAGGCTTGGGTTAAGAAATACTGGGAGAAGAAGGAACAGGGCGGGGCAGGCCTGAGTTTGCAGCCCGAATCGCTGGATGAGTGAAAACCGGCCGCAGGAGACGGAAAGTGGCCGAAAGCAGACTAACCATAGCAGAATCAATTGATTAGAAGTATTTACTCGTTTTAGCCTCCGTTCACTCGACGGTGGACAATAAGCCCTTATCTGTGATAGTGTTAGGAATAGCGTTTGTTGCTCTTGTACTACCTTTTGACTCGTTCAGGGGGCTGCGAGAACAAACTCGCAGCCTTTTTTTCGGGGCTAGAGGCACTCCCAGAGCTTGGGGAACCGAATTCTGGGTCCAAGAGAGGCAAAGCAATTTCAACATCGAGGTCTTGCAGTGAAGGAACAAGGAACAGTGAAGTGGTTCAATGCTTCGAAGGGCTACGGGTTCATCCAGCGCCAGACCGGAGAAGATGTATTCGTACACTTCTCCGCCATTCAGATGGATGGCTACAAGTCGCTGAATGAGGGCCAGGCGGTGGAATTCGAAGTAAAGAAGGGCCCGAAGGGCCTTCAGGCGGAGAACGTCACAAGCCTCTAGCCTGTAGATTCGGGAGGTCCCCGAGGGGTCGGGGACCTCTCCCGTAAGACGTTCAGCAGAGATCCCGAAAGCTGAGTGGTTCAAGGAGGAAGTTGTGCAAGTAATGCAGGAAGGCCAGACCATCAAGCATGAGATTTTCGGCCTTGGCATCGTGACCGCCTCCGATCCGGAGCGGACCGCCATAGATTTTGACGACCACGGCCCCAAGTTGTTCGTGACCAGCATATTGACTGCGGAATTGATCGGGGAAGCTCCCGCGACCCCGCCGAAGACCAAGCGCCGCCGGAAAGCCTCAACTGCAGCGAAGGCCGCCAAAAAAGCCGCCGCTGCGGCGAAGTAAGCCGTACCCGCCTGAAATAACCCCGCAAGATGCGCCAGAAATGGCGCGGGGGTGTGTCCAATCGCTTATCGGAGTCGGTTGCCTTTCCGGGTAGTTGCCCAATTTATGACTAACGATTTCGCGGCAACGAAGGGGGATACCTTTTCTTCCCGAGCCACGGCAGAGCGTAAATTACCTCTACACAAGGGGACTCGGGGCCACTCAATTCAAATCCAGACGAATTGGAGCTGCCAATGAAGATACCAATGAAACAATTTCTCGAGAAATTCGGCCTGGGGCTAATGCTTTTGTCGGCCGGGTTCTCTCACGCGTGCGCGCAAACCCCCGGGGTGACGGACAAGGAGATTGTGATCGGTTCGTGTGCCGCTTTGGAGGGGCCATCCAGTTTCCTGGGACGCGAGACGGTGATTGGCGCTGAAACGTACTTTCAACTGGTGAATGAAGAAGGGGGTGTGCACGGTCGCAAGCTCCGTCTGGTTTCAGCCGACGACAGCTACGATCCGGCGAAGACCCAAGCGTGCTGGGACAGATTGATGGCGCAGAAGGTCTTCGCCATGGGATTCTTCGTCGGCACGCCTACAGCTGTGAAGTACGTGCCACTGGCCGATTCCAATGAGGTGCCCCTGATTGGATTGTTCACCGGAGCGCAAACCCTGTACACACCGCTGCGCCGGTGGGTGATCAACGTGCGCGCATCCTATTTTGACGAAACCCGCGAACAGATCGAAGGGCTTTGGAATACGCTTCACTACCGGAAGATTGGAGTGATCTATCCGGACGATGCGTTTGGCAGTGCCGTACTGCAAGGAGTCGAGGCCGCGCTGAAGTCGAACGGAGCAGAGCCGATTGCGACCGCTTCTTATACTCGACAGACGAGTCAGGCGGGAGATGCCATTGACAAGGTCAAAGCGTCAAATCCTGATGCGGTGGTAGTGGTAGGGCCTTCGAATACAGTGGTTCCTATCGTCAAGCAAGCGCATGCGAAGGGTTGGAAACCGTTGTTTGTTACCGTGTCGTTCGTCGGCACCGATGAATTGATCCAGGAAGCGGGCCCGGACGCGGAGGGGATGGTCATAACGCAGGTGGTGCCGCCCTATTACTTGACAGACCTGAAGACCGTGGCCGCGTACCGGCGTGCGCTGCAGAAATACATGCCGAGCTCGCGCCCCAACTTCGTAAGTTTGGAAGGGTTTGTAGACGCGATGGTCATGGTCGAGGGTTTGAAAAAGGCAGGCAGGGAACTGACACGTGAAGGGCTAATGCATGGGATTGAATCCATCCACGAGCTGGACATGGGCTTGGGAACGCAACTGAAGCTGGATTATTCCGCAAAAGACCACAAGGGATTTGACCATGTGATCCCCACGGTGGTACGCGGGGGAAGAGCTGTGCCGTTTACGGATTGGAATGTCGCCCTAGAGAAATAAGGGCCGGTCAGCGGACGGCGGCTTCGGCCTGATCAAAGGCGTGGTAGGAAGAGCGCACCAGAGGGCCCGCTTCGACGTGCTTGAAGCCCATCTGCTCTCCAAGGCGCTGGTACTCGGCAAACTCCTGAGGATGGACAAAGCGAATTACGGGCAGGTGATCGCGAGTGGGCTGCAGGTATTGACCCAGCGTGAGAATGTCCGTGCCCTGCGCGGCCAAGTCTCGCATCGTAGAGAGAACTTCCTCTTTTTCTTCCCCCAGACCCAGCATCATTCCAGTCTTTGTGGGAATGCCGGGATGCGTCTGCTTAGAGCGACGCAGTAATTCCAAAGAACGTTCGTAGAGTGCGCCTCTGCGAACCTGGCGATAGAGGCGGGGAACCGTCTCGGTGTTGTGATTCAGGATATCCGGCTTGACTGCAAGGACGGTATCCAGTGCGTTCCAATCCCCGCGAAAATCCGGGATGAGAACTTCGACCTTGCAACCAGGGATGCGATACCGAATTTCGAGGATGGTGCGGGCGAAGATGTGAGCGCCACCATCGGGCTGGTCGTCCCGATTGACGCTGGTCACGACGACGTAGCGCAGACCCATGCGTGCCGCAGCTTCTCCCACTCGCAAAGGCTCTTCTTCGTCGGGTGGGCCGGCGGGCTTGCCCGAAGGCACGGCGCAGAAACCACAAGCGCGCGTGCAGATATCTCCAAGAATCATGAATGTTGCGGTGCCGCGTTCCCAACATTCTCCCAGGTTGGGACAGCGAGCGGACTCGCACACGGTATGAAGATCGAGCGTGCGCATGATGCGCTTCAAGCTCTGGTAGCGCTCGCCCCCGAGAAACTTCACACGCAGCCAGTCAGGGCGTGGATGGGTATCCGGCGGGGGCACACGTGGTGGGGTGCCGTTCGATAGGATGGTAAAGGGCGAAGCCATATGCGTAATGAATGAGCCGAGCCTATAGTTTAAGCGGGAACCAAGAGACGGACAAACCGCTAAATGAGGCATGGCCGACTTGCATAACTCTCCTAAGAAAAGGAAGAGAAGATACACCAATTGCCAGGGGCTGGGGCCCGCACTCCGGGGCAACTCGATGTCGGAGCTAAAGCTCGGACCCCCGTTTCCCCATCTGCAGTATGGTTTCTAGACTGGCTGGCGGGAGGAGCGGACGAAATCGCGCAGCACGGTGACGTTGGGACCGTACGCTCCGATACGGCCGGCATCAACGGGGAGGCCGAGGCGTTCGGCGAGGTCGAGATCCACGCCCGCATCATCCAGCTCGGACAAGCTAAATCCCGCGGCGGGTTGCACGCGGTTCATGCCGGCAGGGTAGACGGGCCGCGGAGGACGATGGCGCTGCCAGGGACGGCGCGCCAGTTCATAAAACTGCTTCCAATCGCGTTTGTGCCAAGTATGCATCGTTCCGCGAATTCCTATGACGTAGGTTAGATGCCAAGGAGGTCACCAGGGTTCGCTGGACCTAAAGGCATCCACCTTCGGGTTGCGCCGCAAACACCGACTCAAGCTGCCCTACTCATATACTCCACGCAGGAGCGAGAGAAGAATTTTCTTCGCCTGGTGTTTCAAACACGTCAACGCAAATAAGGTTTCGGGCACCATTTTTTGGTTCGGAGCGAAGTGCCAAAACCCGGAGGCCTGGGAAGGACCGCGTTGCGGAAAGGCCACCGTTCCAATCGGGCCGGATACTACACGCAAGGCGAAGGAATAACCAGCAAATTCTCAGAAGGCTGTGAATTTCATAGCAAAAGGAGGAGACTCAGCAAGAATTCACACACATACCTGCTTCGAAGTATTCAGCAGGAGCATGTGCCTCGGGCGCATGGGCGAGTGGCCCGAAGCACGGAACAGGAAAAGAGGAAGGCGGGCTTTACCAGCGGTTGCCGCGATCGCCTCGGTCTCCCCGATCGCCACCGCGTCCACCGCCACGACCACCGCGATCACCACCACGTCCCCCACCGCCACCGCCGTAACCGCCGCGTCCACCGCCGCCACCCGAGCGTTCCGTCTGAGGGCGGGCTTCGTTGACGACGAGGTTCCGGCCACCAAAGTTCTGACCGTTAAGGCTGGTGATGGCGCGATCCGCATCCTCATCGCTGGCGATCTCGATGAATGCGAAGCCACGCGACTGTCCCGTGAAGCGGTCGCGAATCAGACTGATTGCGGAAGGGGTAACTCCCAACTGACCAAACCACTCTTGCAACTGCTCTTCCGATGCACTGAACGGAAGATTACCGACGTAAAGCTTCTTCACCTGCGAACTCCTTCTGCCCGGAACCGAAAACACGAGTTGCGGAGCGCACTGAAGATACCTTGTCCCCCAAAGAGGCAAACCGGAGGCGTGCCGCGGTGGGCAGGGGTCGTCAGTGGTCCCGTGAATGGTCTCGAAAAACGCCTTGATTTGCAACCAATATTCTCGGGAAAGGGCCCCGGAGTGGGACCAGAGGCAGTCCCAGCGGCTGCCGAGGAATGGGAAGCGGGGCAGGGCCAGCGAGGGGAATCGAAGGATCGAAGGATGGATTGGAGGAGCCCCGAGACTTGGATTTGCACCCAGATGGCCCCGGGGCTACGTGCGGTACGAAGCGTTGATACGCACGTACTCGGCGGTGAAGTCGCAGGTCCAATAGCGGGCGGAAGCGTGTCCTGCATGCAAGTCCAGCCTGATGTGGACGTTTTTCTCGAGCAGGCGATTGCTGGCGGCCCGCTCATTGAAATCGAGGGGTTGACCGCGGCGCAAAACAGGGATACCTGCCATGTGAATATCCACGCGGTTGGGATCGAACTTCACGCCGGAACGGCCCGCAGCAGCAAAGACGCGGCCCCAATTGGGATCACCGCCGGCAAAGGCTGTTTTGACGAGGGGGGAAGTTGCGACGGTCTGTCCGATGCGGCGAGCGGCCGTCTCTGAGGAGGCGCCGCGCACTTCGATTTCGATTACGCGCTGCGCTCCTTCGCCGTCGGCGACAATCTGCAGCGCGAGGGAATGGCAAACTTCCTCGAGAGCTTTGGAGAAAGCCCGGTGTGCCGCGGAACCGGACTGGATGGCGGGAGCTCCGGCCGCACCGTTGGCGAATACAAGAAGCGTGTCATTCGTGGAAGTGTCCCCATCGATGCTGATCGCGTTGAACGTACGTGTCGTTACGTCGCGCAATGTTTTCTGAAGAAGAGAAGGTGAAAGATTCGCGTCCGTGGCCACAAAAGCGAGCGTCGTGGCCATGTTTGGGTGGATCATGCCAGCACCTTTGGCGCAGCCGACCAGATGAATGCGCTTACCGCTCATTCTGAAGGAAGCGGCGGCGGTTTTCGGGCGCGTGTCCGTGGTGCAGATGGCGAGCGAGAATTCGGCGAAGGAGCGCGCGGAGGGACGGCGATTCCGGGTCACGCCGGGAAGCGAGCGGAGAATTTTCTCGACCGGGAGAGGAACGCCGATGACGCCGGTCGAGCAGACGAACACCTCCTGGGGTTTGCAGAAGAGGCGGCGCGCAGTTTCTTCGACGGTCTTGACGGATGCGTTGTAACCGGCTGCACCGGTGGCGCAGTTGGCGTTGCCAGCGTTGACAATGACGGCGCGCATGCGTCCCTTGGAGGCCTTCAAGTGGGCTTTTGAGACGCCTACGGGAGCGGCGACGACGAGATTTTGCGTGAAGACGGCGGCGGCGGAGGCCGGCACATCGCTTGAAAGCAGAGCAAGATCGAGGGCGCCGGTCTTTTTCAGGCCACACGCGGTGGCCGAAAAGCGGAAACCACGAGGGAGCGCGGCTTCGGAGGGAGCCTGTTTCATGGGCGGAGGATCCGCGGGGCGGAGGCGAAGCTCACGGAAGGGACCTCCGATCCTCCGCGCGGTAGGAGGCGTTTTCGAGGATGTAGACGACGGAGCCGAGGCTCATGGCGTTTTCTCCAGTTGAGTGAGTTTTTGTTCGAGCTGCGCGATGGCGGCGCGAACAGATTCTTTGGCCGTGCCACCAGGAACAGCTTTGGAAGCAATGGCACTTTCGAGCGAGGGGCTTTTCAGAAAATCCTGGCCAAAATGAGGCGAGATCTTGCGGAGGTCGTCAAGCGTGAGCTGCGTCCAGGATTTCCCCAGTTTCTCGGCTTCGCGCAGCATCTGGCCGATAAGATCGTGCGCCTGGCGAAAGGGAATGCCACGGCGGACAAGGTAGTCGGCAGCTTCCGTGGCGAACAGGGCGGGATTCGAAGCTGCAGCACGGAAGCGGTCTTCGCGAAATTTTGTTTTGGCCAAGGCGCCCGCTGCGACGCAGAGCATGTCTGTGATTTGATCGTGCGCGGCGAAGAGCGCTTCCTTGTCCTCTTGTAGGTCGCGTTGGTAGCTGGCGGGCAGGCCTTTCAGCGTGGTGAAGAGGCTGAAGAGGGCGCCGGTGATGCGGCCGGTTTTTCCGCGAAGCAGTTCCCAGGAATCGGGGTTTTTCTTTTGCGGCATAAGGCTGCTGCCGGTGGAGTACTCGTCGGGAAGAACGACGTAGGAGAATTCCTGGGAAGCGAAGAGAACGAAATCCTCGGCGAGGCGGGAAAGATGCGTAGCGATGCCGGCGAGGGCGAAAAGGTAGTCGAGAGCGAAATCGCGGTCGCTGACAGCGTCGAGGCTGTTGGCAGTAATGCGGGAAAAGCCGAGGTCGCGCGCAATGGCGTCGCGATCGATGGCAAAGGTGCATCCCGCAAGCGCGGCGGAGCCCATGGGGCAGGCGTCGGCGGAGGCTGCGGCGTTTTGCAGGCGGGTGAAGTCGCGGGTAAAGGCTTCGGCGTGGCCCATGAGGAAATGAGAAAGAAGAATTGGCTGGGCATGCTGCATGTGAGTCATGCCGGCCATAGGAACTTTCAGGTTGGCCTTTGCCTGCGTGAGAAAGGCTTTGACAAGCGCGATCAGCGCGGCGCGAGTCTCTGCGGCAGCGTCGATGACGAAAAGGCGAAAATCGGTGGCGACGAGTTCGTTGCGGCTGCGGCCGGTATGCAGTTTCCAGCCGACCGGTCCGAGTTCTTCAACAAGAGCTTTTTCGACGAAATGGTGAACATCTTCGGCGGCTGAGGAGGCCAACCAGACCGGGTCTTGTTCGGAACGCTCGGCGATTTTGTCGAGCGCGGCGAGGGTGTGCCGGACTTCCGATTCGGTCAGGATGTTCACGCGCTGGAGGGCTTTGGCCCAGGCGCGGTCGACCGCAATTTCGTAGGGAAGCAGGCGGCAATCAAACGCAAAGGAGTTCTGGAACGCGTCGAAAAGCTCATCCGGAGCTTTTTCGAAGCGCCCTCCCCAGAGACGGTCATCTTTGCGTTCGGACATAAATGTTCTCAGTCTTCCGTCATTGGTTGTCAGTTCATTCAGTTCATTCGGCCCATTTATCGGCCCGCTTGCGCGTAATACTTGCATTGAGAGCTGACTGTTCTTTGAAAGACCCCGCTAGCCCGGGCGATTCTGCCGAGTAGGAGCGCAGAATTCCCGCGCCCCTACTCGAGAAACGAGGAGACCGCAGCCTCGGCTTTGGCCTGCGGTTGTATCGAGACCGGCAGAGCGAACAGATTGATGAAGCCTTCGGCGTCCTTGGGATTGTACCGGCCCATGGAGAAGCTAGCGAGGTCGGTGCGATAAAGCGAGTAAGGCGAGAGGCGCTTGGTGACATTCAGCGTGCCCTTCCAGAGCTTGAGGCCGACGGAACCCGTGACGCGCTGCTGGGCGACGTGAAAGAAGCCGTCCAGAGCTTCGCGGAGCGGAGAAAACCACAGGCCGTTGTAGACGAGTTCGGCGTAGCGCGCGGAGAGCGCCTGGGAAAAGTGCGACGTTTCGCGATCAACCGTAAGGCGTTCCAGTTCACGATGCGCGGTGACCAGCAGCGTGCCTCCGGGAGTTTCGTACGCACCGCGAGACTTCATGCCGACGAGGCGGTTTTCGACCAGATCAGTGCGGCCGACGCCGTTGCGGGCGGCGATATCGTTTAGCAGGTGGAGAAGATCAATGGGAGCGAGGCGTTTGCCGTTCACGGAGGCGGGATTGCCCTCCTCGAAACCGATCTCGACCTCTTCGTGTTTGTCCGGGGCCTTTTCCGGAGAAACGATCCATTGCCACATGGCTTCGTTTGGCGCATTGGCGGGATCTTCGAGTTCACCGCCCTCGTGGCTGAGGTGCCAGATGTTGCGGTCGCGGCTGTAGATGTTTTTCTTGCTCTGCTCGACGGGGACGTTGTGTTTTTCGGCGTAAGCGATGGCATCCTCGCGCGAATCGATGGCCCATTCGCGCCAAGGCGCGATGATCTGCACGTGGGGAGCGATAGCTTTGTAGGCCAATTCAAAGCGAACCTGATCGTTGCCTTTGCCGGTGCAACCGTGAGAAAGGCCATCGGCCCCCAGCTGCAACGCAAGCTCGGCCTGGCGCTTGGCGATGACGGGCCGCGCCATAGAGGTGCCCAGCAAATAGGTGTGTTCGTAGACGGCGCCGGCACGCAGCGTTGGCCAGATGTAGTCGCGAATAAACTCCTCGCGCAAATCTTCCACGTACGCGGAGGAGGCGCCGGTGGCCAAAGCCTTCTTACGCGCTGCTTCCAGATCCTCCTGCTGGCCGACATCGCCGATCATGGCGATGACTTCGCACGCGTAATTCTCACGCAACCAGGGAATGATGATGGACGTATCGAGTCCCCCGGAGTAGGCAAGCACAACTTTCTTGGGTTTGTGAACAGTGGGTGTCACTCTGATTTCTCCTCGATGGGCCAATCAAAAATCAGGTATAGAGCGCGTGCAGGATGGCCTTTTGCACGTACATGCGGTTTTCAGACTGCTGAAGAACCACGGAATAGGGGGCGTCGAGGACCTCGTCGGTGACCTCCGCCCCACGGTGTGCCGGAAGACAGTGCATGAAGACCACACCCGGCGCAGCTTCCTCCATCAGCCTGCGGTTCACCTGGTAGGGCTTGAAAACCTGCCGGCGGATTTTCTCTTCCGCTTCAAAGCCCATACTGGTCCAGGAATCGGTGTAGACGGCCTGGGCGCCCTGGACGGCCTCCTGAGGATCGCTGAAGAGTTCAATTCTGGCGCGAGTTTCCTTGGCGACCCGCCTGGCATCGGCGAGCACATCCGCAGCCGGCGCGTAGTTGGCCGGAGTGGCGATCCGGATGTGCACACCGAGGCGCGCAGCAAGAAAAAGGAGCGAATGGCAAACGTTGTTGCCGTCTCCGACGTAGGCGAGCTTGAAACCCTTCACAGAGCCGAACTTTTCCTCGAGCGTGAAGAAATCCGCCAGGGCCTGACACGGATGGAATTTGTCGGAAAGAGCGTTGACGACGGGAATGGCGATGTTGGCGGCCATCTCTTCGAGCACGCGCTGCTCGTAGACGCGAGCCACGATACCTTGCACCCAGCGCTCGAGATTCCGGGCCACGTCCGGAATGGATTCGCGTTCGCCGAGGCGGGCTTGGGTGTGGTCGAGGAAGACGACAAAGCCGCCCATGCTCTGGATGCCGACCTCGAAGGTCACGCGTGTACGGAGCGAAGGTTTCTCGAAGATGAGAGCAATGTGTTTGTTGCGCAGGACGGAAGCGTAGCGCGAGGGGCGCGCCTTGATCTCCGCGGTGCGCTGGAGGAGGTCGCGGGTGTCCGCGGGACTCCATTCGGCGCCGGTGAGGAGGTCCTTGGCGATCGAGACGGGTATGGTAATGGATGCAGTCATCGTTTCTTCTCCGTGAGCAAAGCTATACAACCGCGCTGGAAACGTGTCCGGAAGAGGTTGAT
>Ga0335077_10002335_pt1 | contig 22647 bp, 22 predicted proteins | sample Lox_Sample_31_FD_207151 | JGI IMG/M metagenome (GOLD analysis project Ga0335077, IMG submission 207151) | Soil microbial communities from Loxahatchee National Wildlife Refuge, Florida, United States - Lox_Sample_3.1 | ecosystem: Environmental > Terrestrial > Soil > Wetlands | place: USA...
ATCCCCTTCCTATTCCCATATGTGTCTGATAATTAAAGTGTTATATAGAGTTATGGGCGAATGCTCCCCTGGCATCAGTTTTGCTTACCATCCTTGGAGTCAGGAATACAGCCATGCTTCGCATTACTACGGAAACCAAACGCGGCAAGACGATTTTCAGTGTGGAGGGCCGAATCGCCGGCCCACAGGTCGCCACGCTCGAGCATTGCTGGCGCGAGCTGTATACCGCCTCACCCAAGCAGAAATTCGTTATCGATCTCTGCGGAGTCAGCTTCATCGACAATTCTGGAAAAGTCTTGCTTCGCGAGATTCACCGCCTCGGTGCAGAGTTGCACGCGGAGGGCTGCCTGAACCAGGCCATCGTGGAGGAAATTTCGAAGCCCCACGATGGCGGAACAGCAGAGAACGAGAGGCACGCAAAGAAATCCAAAGGTTCACCGATCATCTTTTATGTTGTCCTGTTGAGCCTACTAGGACTCCCCGCGGCCGCTCGCGCGCCGCAACAGAAGGACGCGGCTCTTCCCGCGCACGCCCCCGCTGAGACCCTGCGCCTGACGCTTGAGCAGGCAGTTTCTCTCGCGATCAAACAGAATCCTGCGCAACAAATCGCCGTGCTCAACGCAGCAGAAAGCGTTCAGGACAAAAACATCTCGCGAGCCGACCTCCTCCCGCAAGCAAGCTTGCACGTCGCCGATTCGGCCAATCGCGTGAACGTGCGCGCGCAATTCGGCGGGCTTCCTCTTTTCCCCGGCGTGCCCAGCCACATCGGGCCTTATCAGCTTTTTTCCGCTGGCCCCAACTTTAGCAGCACCGTGTTTGACTTTTCGCTGTGGAAGCGTTATCAGGCGGCACGCAGCAACGTGGACGCAGCCAAGGCCGATAGCTTTTCGACGCGCGAGCAAGTGATCCTGCTGGTTGTCTCGCAATATATTGGGACGCTGCGCGCCGTGGCCAACGTCGGCGCCTCGCAATCGCGCGTTGAGCTGGCGCAGGCGCTTTACGATCAGGCGGCGGACCTGCAGAAAGAAGGCGTGGGCACGGGCATCGACACACTGCGCGCCAACGTCGAGCTGCAAAATGAGAAACAGCGGCTCATCGAAGCGGAAAACGATCGCGATGCCTCTCTCTTCGGTCTCAGCAAGCTTCTGAATCTCGATCCGCGCCAGAAGGTCGAACTGGCGGATTCCCTAAGCTTCTTCGAATCGCCGCAGCCTGAAGTCGAATCCAGCATTGACCAGGCTCTTTCCGGCCGCGAGGAGTGGAAAGCCATCCAGGCCCGGGAGAAGACTGCCGTCCTGGAGAAGCAATCGGCGCAGTACCAGCGTCTGCCATCCCTGCGCTTTGACGGCGAGTGGGCGTACTTTGGCACTTCCATCAACAACGGGATTCCGACCTATCAATACCAGGCGTCGCTGAACGTACCCATATTCACCAGCGGCCGGATCAAAGCGCAAGTGGCCAAGTCTGACCTGGAACTCCAGAAACTCGAGCAGCAAAAAGCGGATCTCCGCAATCAGATCGCGCTCGACGTGAAGACCGCACTTCTGAATCTTCAATCGGCGCGCAATGAAGTTCAAGTTGCCAATCTCGGCGTGCAACTCGCCAAGGATGAAGTGGATCAGGCGCGCGACCGTTTTAAGGCCGGGGTCGCCAATAATATCGAAGTCATTTCCGCGCAGGATTCACTGTCCCGGGCAAACGACAACCAGATTGCAGCGCTGTATCGCTTCAACCAGGCCCGTGCGGACTTTGCGCGGGCCATCGGTCAGATGGAAAAGACCTACGCGAAATGAATTGAGGATGCAATGAGCGTGGAAATCGAAGTGGGACTGGAAAATGCGGCAAAAGTCAAAGTGCCGCAGGAAGAGCCGGCGAAGCTCGACCTTACCCGGAAGCCGCTGGCCAACCCAACAATCCGCCGGGGATTGTTCCTGGGCGGGATCGTTCTGGTTGCTGCCGTTGTGGGGCTTTTTGTTTATTTTCACAACCGCGAATCCACTGACGACGCGCAAGTCGACGGTCACATTACTCCGGTAGCCTCCAAGATCTACGGCCGTGTGGCAAGGGTGCTCATTGACGATAATCAGGCGGTGAAAGCCGGACAGGTGCTCGTTCAGATAGATCCCGCGGACTATCAGGCCGCCGTGGACCAGGCCAAAGCAGCGTTGGCTCTTGCCGAGAGTGAGGCGCGCTCGGCCGGGGTGGATGTTCCCCGCACCAGCGAAACGGTCGCCAGCGGCACGTCGAGCGCCGAAGCCCAACTTTCCGGAGCGCAAGCGGATTTGATGAGGGCGCAAGCTGCCTACGAACAGGCGCAAACCGCTGATCTCGCTTGGGCGCAAGCCAACGTCGACCGCAGTCACGCCAACGCGCAGCTCGCCAAGGCCGACCTCGAGCGTTATACGCCGCTGATGGAAAAAGGTGAGATTTCGAAACAGCAGTACGACGCAGCCAAGGCGAACGCGGATGCCTCGGCCAGCGCCCTGGTCGCCGATGAACAGCGACTCGCGCAGGCCAAACGCAACATCGACATCACCCGAGCGCAGCTCGAGGCGGCCAAGGCCCGCGTCGAGCAAGCGAAAGCCGGAGTCAGCTCGGCGCATGCGGACCAGAAGCGCGTTGCCATGCGTTCGGCAGATGCCCAGGCCAAGGTCGCCAGCGTGGAACGCGCGCGCGCTCAGTTGGCCGCCGCCGAGCTTAATCTCAGCTATTGCAACGTGGTCGCGCCCGTCGATGGGGTAGCCACGCACAAAACCGTCGAGCCGGGACAGATCGTGCAACAGGGCCAGGGCCTGCTCGTGGTTGTGCCTTTGCAGAACGTATGGGTCACCGCGAATTTCAAGGAGACCCAGCTGCGTTACATGAAGCCCGGACAGAAGGCGTACGTGAAAGTGGACACTTACGGAAAAACCTTCAGCGGCCATGTCGATTCCATCGCGGGCGCCACGGGCGCGGTATTGAGCCTGCTGCCCCCCGAAAATGCCACGGGGAATTACGTAAAAGTCGTGCAGCGCATTCCGGTGAAGATTGTTCTCGATCCCATTCCGCAGAGCGTGGCGGTGCTGCGTCCCGGAATGAACGTGGAAGCGACGGTGGTCACGGATTAAACGAAGGAAGTTCTTGAAGGGCCATGTTGGGGAGACTCAAATCGAAACTGCGGATGCCGGACGGCTCCATTAACCCCTGGGTGATTGCTGTCACGGTGACGCTGGCCACCTTCATGGAGGTGCTGGATACTTCCATCGCCAACGTGGCTTTGCCGCACATCGCCGGCAATCTCTCCGCCAGCGCGGATGAGTCGACCTGGGTTCTCACATCGTACCTGGTTTCCAATGCCATCATCCTCCCGCTCTCGGGCTGGCTCTCGTCCGTCGTGGGACGCAAGCGCTTTTACATGACTTGCGTCGCCATTTTCACATTGAGCTCATTTTTGTGCGGTTTCGCGGCTAGCCTGGGGATGCTCGTGGTATTCCGCATTCTGCAAGGCGTAGGCGGCGGTGGTCTCCAGCCCAGCGAGCAGGCCATTCTCAACGACACGTTTCCCATCAGCAAGCGCGGCATGGCCTTTGCGGTTTACGGCATTGCGGTCGTCGTCGCGCCCACCATCGGCCCATGGCTCGGCGGATGGATCACGGACAACTATTCCTGGCGTTGGATCTTCTACATCAACGTGCCGGTCGGGATTCTTTCTCTGCTGTTGACCTACTTCCTCGTCAGCGATCCGCCGTATATGAAGCGCGTGAACCTGAAAGAAGGATTCCGGATCGACTACATCGGCCTGGGGCTCATCAGCCTTGGCCTCGGCAGCATGCAGATCATTCTGGACAAGGGCCAGCGCGAAGACTGGCTAGCCTCCGGTTTTATCCGCGTCTTCGTGGTCCTGATGCTCATCGGCGTCGTTGCGGGAATCCTTTGGGAATTGCGCGCCAAGGACCCCGTGGTCGATTTCCGCATGCTGAAGAACCGCAACTTCGCCATTGCCACGACGGCGATGTTTTTCCTCGGTTTCGTTCTCTATTCCAGCACCGTGCTGATTCCGCAGCTTCTGCAGGAGCTCCTGGGCTATCCCGCGGAATTGGCGGGATTGGCTCTTTCGCCCGGCGGCGCCGTCATCATGCTGATGATGCCGGTTGTTGGGGCGCTCGTGTCGCGTGTCGATACGCGCTGGATGATCGCCTTCGGCTGTTCGGTTTCGGCTTTTGCGCTGCTCGTCATGGCCGGATGGAACCTGAATCTGGACTACCACCATGCCGTCCTGGGCCGCATGCTGCAGAGCTTCGGCCTCGCGTTCCTCTTCATTCCGATTAACGTCGCGGCCTTCGCCTACGTGCCACGGGAAAAGACCAACATGGGCACGGGCATCATCAATCTGGCGCGCAACATCGGAGCCAGCGTTGGCATCGCCACAGTCACCACGCTGCTCGAGCGCCGTACGCAGCACCACATGGCCCAACTCAACGAGCACGTGAATCCCATGAGCTCCGCTTACCACACCGTGCTCACCGGGTTTACGACGGCGTTTACTTCCGGCGGCTCCTCCGGTCCGTACGCCGCTGCGCAGGCACAGAGAATGGTTTACGCCATCATCCAGCGACAGGCCGCCATGCTCGCGTTTCTCGACGACTTCAAACTCCTGGCAGTGGTCTTCTTCGCCATCATCCCCATATTCTTTCTGATGAAGCGGCCGAAGATGAGCGGGGGGAGCGTGCCGGTGCATTAAAGGTGCGACCTTTTTGTAACCTTTTTCGTCTAAAGGAGTCCTACGTTTCTACATGGGGGGAGCAAATGGCAACGCAAGTGATAAGTACGATGCAATTTAGCGAGCAGAAGCTGATCCGCGCGGGTCAGCGCGGGGATGCTCAGGCGATCGAAACGCTGTTTCGCCGTTATCACCGCCCGCTGTTCCAGACGGCGCTCCGCGTGCTCGGCAACGCCGAAGATGCAGAAGACGCTTTGCAGGACGGTTTGCTTTCGGCCTATCGCAATCTGAAGCGCTTCGAAGGCCGCTCGCAATTCTCCACCTGGCTCACGCGCATCGTGATCAATGCGGCGCTCATGAAGCGCCGTAGCGCCAAGGCGCGCCCGGCCGATTCGCTCGACGATACGCAACACGAAGGCGAAATGCCCGCTGCCGAACGCTTCGCCGACGACAGCCCGAATCCGGAGCAACTCTATGCCGGAACCGAGATTCGCGAGATGATCAACGAGAACCTCGACGAACTCTCCCCGTTGCTTCGCACCGCCTTCGTTCTTCGTGAAGTGCACGGCTATTCCACCGGCGAAGCCGCAAAGAAACTCGGGGTCACGGAAAACACGCTGAAGGCGCGCCTCTGGCGCGCGCGGCACCAGCTCGCCGAGCGCCTCGGCCGCCGTCTGCGTCGCATGAAGGACGACATGTCCAGCAACATGGGTGGCGACGAAGCCTGCAGTTACTGCTGAGCACGGAAGACTCCGGTTATGACCCGGAGTCACACAACCAGCCCAGGCGTTCAAGGTCCGACGTGGCCTGAGCCGCCTGGGCTTATGTGTTTTGCGTCACTGCATCCAATTGCTTTCCGTTACTAGACTCTAGGCCTACGGAGGACTCTCCCCATGATTACCCTACGAGTGTCTCTCACCGCCCTTTTTCTTCTTATTTTTCTTTGCCTGGCCGGAATTCCCTATCTAATTGGCCTCGCGCAGTCCACACCCTCCAGCCCCACCGGAATGCCCATCGGGAAGCCAGTTCAAATCAAGGCCCCTCTCGGCCTGCCTCCCGTTCCGATACCAGCTGATAATCCGCCCACTGAAGAGACCATTGCTCTCGGCCGCCGCCTTTACTACGATCCGGCGCTCTCGGTGGATGGCACGATCTCCTGCGCTTCCTGCCACGCTCCGCAATTCGCTTTCTCCGACAATGAGCCAACCTCGGAAGGAGTTGGAAAAAAACGCGGCACTCGCCACGCTCCCACGGTCATCAACTCTGCTTACAGTCCCCTGCAATTCTGGGATGGCCGCGCACCCAGTCTCGAAGAACAAGCAAAAGGGCCGATGGCTAACCCCGTCGAGATGGCGCACACGCTGGACGGTGTTGTGAAACGCCTGCAAGCCGATTCCGTTTATCCAGCTCTCTTCAAAAAGGCTTGGGGCACGGATCAGATCAATATCGATATAGTTGCCAAGTCCATCGCCTCGTTTGAGCGGACGGTCATCGCCGGAGATTCGCCCTTCGACCGCTTCTTCTACGGCCATGATGCGCAGGCGCTTTCTCCCGAAGCGCAACGCGGCCTGCATATTTTCATCGACCCGAAGAAGGGTAACTGCGAAGTCTGCCACACCATCGAAAAAGGCTATGCGCTCTTAACCGACAACAAGTTTCACAACCTGGGCGTAGGGGCAGACACCCGCGGGAATCTCAATGATGTCGGGCGCTACGCAGTCACCAAGGCGGATGCCGACATGGGTTGCTTCAAAACGCCCAGTCTGCGCAATCTGGCCAATCGCGGCCCTTACATGCACGACGGCAGCTTCCCGACTGTCAAGGACGCGCTAGCCCATTACATCGGCGGCGGCAACTGGAACGCCCATCTCGACAAGGAAATTCACTCGCTGGACGTTCTGACCTTCGATGAGCGCGATGATCTCATGCAGTTCCTCGATTCTCTGAACGGCAAGCTTCCGGACAATATCGGTCCGCCACCGGACCTGGCCAAGGCAACGAAAGCCAGCGCCGCCGGCAAGTAGTTGAGCGGTCTTTCTGGAGTGCGGGAGCTTACTGCTACGTTCTGTGCTCTGGCCCTACCGACCTGAATTACGAGTTGCCGCTCATGGGGTTTGTATTCCATATGTTGCGGCTGATTCTCCATAGCCCGTTCGGCTGCCGGCGCAGCACGTGCATACCCTTGAAAGACAACCGGGCCGGCTGGCCGCCGGACCTAGGTGTTGCTGTCCAAGTGCACGTGTACTCGTGACAGGACAGGTCGTCTCGGATCACCGTCTCACCATGAGCGAACTCCAGGACGTGGACCGAGACGCGATCCAGAAACTCTCCCAGCCATTCCCGGAGTTCACGGCCAGTCTTGGCCGCGACGTTCGGAGGCAGTAACACCGCATCGTCGCTCAGGAGGGAAAGATACTTGGCGATGTCGCCAGACTCAATTGCCGCCGCCTCTTCTTCGGCTGCGGCAAACACTTGCTGTAGATCCGGCTTCAAATCGGATTCAGTCATCGGGATGCCTCCAGGAAATGAAAATCCGTGCCCGATGTGAGAGGCGTTATCGTCTTGCGGCTCCGTACAGCCCCAGCACGCGCAAATCACTGGTTGCAGAACGAACTTCTTGCAGCGCCTTTTCCAGCCCCGTGTGCTTCTCCGCTTCGACATCTACGTAAAACTGGTATTCGAAGGGCTTGCCGTGAATCGGCCGGCTCTCTATCTTCAATAAATTCACGCCGTGCCGCGCAAAGGGTTCCAGCGACGCCAGCAGCGCCCCGGGCCGGTGCGCCAAGCGCATCGCCAAGGACATTTTCTTCGCGTCTCCCGCTCGATACTTCTGTGCATGTTCAGGTGGAAGCAGCAGGACGAACCGCGTGAAATTCTCGGCGTTGTCTTCGATATTTTCACGCAGGATGGCTGCTCCATAGTAAGCGGCGGCCCGCCGTCCCGCGATGGCGCCCCACCTCTTATCGCCGCGGTCCATCATCTCGCGCACGCTTCCCGCGGTATCTTCCGCGGGAACGCGCTGCAAGCCGGGATTGGCCCCAAAGAAAAGCTCGCATTGCGCCAGTGCCATCGGGTGGGAGGCCACCGCACGGAGTTCCTCAAACGTCGCTCCGGGGCAACCCATCAAATGGTGCTCGATCGGCAAGATGGTTTCCCCGCAAATCTCCAGGGGGCTCTCCAGCAGCAGGTCATAGACCCGCACCACGGAACCCGCCAGCGTGTTCTCCACCGGGACCAGCAACGCGTCTGCAGCTTCCTCGGCAATCGCGCGAAACGTGGCCTCGAAGGTGGCCCGCGGCACCGTGTCGATCTCCTCGCCCAGCAATTGCACCGCTGCGGCTTCGCTGAACGCGCCCCGCTCGCCTTGAAACGCCACGCGCAATGTCCTGAAATCCAGCACTTCTATTCTCTTCGGAGCGGTTCCGCAACCTCTCCGACAGTTTCCTTTCCACGTTATAATTTCAGCTTCGCCGGAGGTACACGCATCATGACACAGAAACGCCCGCAGAAGGGTGATTACGCCATCTACTTCGAAAAATACATCGACTTGGTTCCCGGTGGGGATTTTCTCGAGATTTTACGCGAGCAAGAGCGGCACATGACTCTTTTGCTTTCGCCGCTGACGGACCAGCAAGCCGAATTTCGTTATGCCCCCGGCAAATGGTCGATTAAGGAAGTCGTCGGCCACGTCAGTGACGCGGAACGCATCTTTTCTTACCGGCTCCTGCGGATCGCCCGCGGGGACCAGACTCCCCTGGCCAGCTTTGACCAGGACCCGTACATCGTGGCGGGAAACTTCTCTGCGCGTACACTGTCTGACTTGCTTGAGGAATTCTCCGTGGTTCGCCAGGGTACGATTGCTCTGATCCGCTCGCTCGATGATGCGGCGTGGCTGCGCAGAGGAGTCGCCGGCCAGAAGGAAATCTCCGTGCCGGCTCTAGCCTTCATCATCGCCGGTCACGAACGCCATCACCGCGCCATCCTGGAAGAGCGCTATTTGCCCGCGTTGCCGCGCCGCTGACCTTTTTACATCGGCCCCGGCAGGTGCTTTTTTCTGGGTGAACGCCCGCTCGCTCTCCATCCGGCTTTGCAGCGTTTCCCCCTAGACGGTCAAGACCGTTCCACTGGTTCCCCTAAGTTAAGACTCTCCGCGCACTCAGAAACGGTTTCCGGCCGGGTGACCGCCCATCTCCGTCGCGGCCACAGGAGGTACGTGATCGCGAAACTCGACAACGAGATGGTGAATCCCGCGCCCAGCAACGTCATCTCGGACGCTTCCAGCGGTCCAAGAACGCCCTCTTGGTCCACAAGCGCCATTTCCTCCCGCAGGAACTGCAGGTAGTCGAGCACAGGCGGCTCATATTCAAGGACAAGTTAGGGTGGGCGGGGAAATTGCTCAAGGAAAAGCGGACCGTTGCAGTACCGGATTTCTTTTCATTTTGGAACTGCTCCTCTCGTTGCGACCCCGCTCGACTCGCTGCTACAATTCGTTGTTCGCCGGCCTCTGCTCCACTTTGCCGGGGCATTTATCCCGGCATTCAAGTTCGGCATCCAATGACTTTCAGCGCTTCGACGAGCCGATGATGGGTGGATTAGCGCCGGTGTCGTCTTGAACTCTTGCATCTGGTTTGTTTTCATTAGGGAGGGAGAGTACGCGTGTCCAAATACGATGTCACAATCGTCGGCAGCGGCCCGGGGGGATACGTCGCCGCCATTCGCGCCGGTGAACTGGGCCTGAAAACCGTCGTCGTCGAAAAGGATCCCTTTCTCGGCGGCACCTGTCTCCACGTCGGTTGCATTCCCACCAAGGTTCTGCTCCATCACGCCGATGTCTACGACCACTTCAAAGGCGCCGCCGAACTCGGCTTCGAAGTTTCCGGTCTGAAAATCAATTGGGCGAATGTGCTTGCGCGCAAGAACAAGATCGTCACCAAACATTCCAAAGGCATCGAATTTCTCTTCAAGAAAAACAAGGTCGAATGGGTACAGGGCTGGGGCAGATATGAAGGCCCCGGGAAGGTTTCCGTCGAAACGGACGGAAAGAAATCCGCCATCGAAGCGAACAACATTCTGATGGTCAGTGGCTCGGAAGCCAAAGCGCTTCCCGGAATCGAGCCGGATCACAAGCAGATTCTGACCAACCGCTCGATCCTGCAGTTGCCTGAAATACCGAAGACACTCGTTGTCGTGGGCGCCGGCGCGGTCGGCGTCGAGTTCGCTTCGATCTTTAACTCGTTTGGAACCGACGTCACCATTCTTGAAGCTTTGCCGCGTGTCGTCCCTGTCGAAGATGAAGAAATCTCCGCGGAACTCGACAAGACCTACCGAAAAAAGGGCATCAAGATTTTCACCAGTTGTATGGTCGAGGGTGTGAAGAAGGACGCCAAGGGCGTAACCGTCTCGTTCAAGGACAAGGACGGCAAAGCGCAAGCCCTTTCGGCGGAAAAACTGCTGCTCGCCGTTGGCCGCCAGCCCATGACCGCCAATTGCGGCCTCGAAAAATCAAAAGCCAAAATCGAACGCGGCTTTGTGCACGTGAACCAGTACATGGAAACTGCGGAGGCAGGCCTCTACGCCGTCGGCGACATCGTCGCCGGCCTGCCGCAACTCGCGCACGCGGCCATGATGGAAGGCATTGTCGCGGTCACGCATATTGCCGGCAAGCCCACGCAGCCCATCGTCAAGGCGCGCATTCCCAATGCCACCTACTGCGAGCCTCAGATCGGTTCTATTGGCCTCACCGAAAAACAGGCCAAGGAAGCGGGCTATGCCGTCAAAACCGGAAAGTTCCCCTTCGTCGGCAACAGCAAGGCAACGATTCTCGGCAGCCATGGCGGCTTCGTCAAAGTCGTTTCTGAAGAGAAATATGGCGAAGTCCTGGGCATCCATATCATCGGCCCGCTGGCCACGGAGATCTTGGCAGAGGCCACTGCCGTCCTCCAACTCGAAGGCACTATCGACGACATGATGAACATGATTCACGCGCACCCCACGGTCTGGGAATCTATGGGTGACGCCTTCGCCTCCGTCCGCGGCCTGCAGATTAATGTCTGAAGAAAGTTCAAAGGCGAAAGTTCAGAGTCATTCAAGAGACCGATGTTCGGCTTCTGCAGCACCTTAAACTCGGAACTTTCAACTTTTGACTCTTAGCCCTTCGTTACTCGTACATGGCGCAAATGCTCACTAGCGACCTCGGCCTCATTTCCTGGTCCGACGCCTATGCGCTGCAGCAGCGACTCGTCGCCGCTCGCAAAACCAACGCCATAGACGATGTCTTCCTCCTCTGCGAACATCCTCACGTCATCACACTCGGCCGCAATGCCAACCGGGCCAATCTGCTCGTTTCGGAACACGTCCTGCATCAAAAAGGCGTCGAACTGCAACCCACCAACCGCGGCGGCGACATCACCTACCACGGCCCCGGCCAGATCGTCGGCTATCCTATAGTCAATCTGAATCACATCAAGCGCGATGTCGGCTGGTACGTCCGCACGCTCGAAGAGGTCATGATCCGCGCCAGCGCCGATTTCGGAGTCACCGCCTTGCGCATTCCCGGCAAAACCGGCATCTGGGTCCGCGCTGGCTGCACGGAAGAAAAACTCGCCGCCATCGGCGTGCACATCAGCCGCTGGGTCACCTCCCACGGCTTCGCCTTCAACGTCTCCACTGACCTCCGTTATTTCGATCTCATCATCCCCTGTGGCATCGCTGGCCGCAAAGCCACCTCGCTCGAAAAAATCCTCCAGCGCAACGTCTCCCTGGACGAAGTCAAGCCGCGCCTCACCCACCACCTCGCATCTCTTCTCTCGTTGACTCCTCGTATGTTTTCTCGAAACGAGTTGCTTATGGAAATCTCCCAAAGCGACTCCACGACCCGCCTGACACGGGGCTAACGGTTTCAATCTCCGGTTTTGGGGCCACGAATAGGCAAAGAGCCCCAGCCGTAGAATCCGGCGCGGGGCTCTCTCCTGTTCCTCAGTTTCTTCTAGCGCGAACTGGAAGCCCTACTTCATCGGTGTCACCTTGAAAATGATGGAACGCGTCACTTCCGAGCGCGATGCGTCCAGGTCTACCAGGCTCGCGAAGAGATTTGCGATCGCATCCTGCTCTTCCTGCGAACGGTGGTCCCGGTCGGCGAGGAACGCAGCGCGTATCTTGTCCATGCTGATCAAATCTTTCATGTCATACCAGGTGAAGTGCGTGAAGTCGCCGTCCGTGCGCACCTCCTCCACGCTGAGCCCGAAGGCCACGACCACGCCTTCCGCCAGGAGCTTGTCCAGGATCGGCTTGTTGTATTTTTCCCAGGCCTTACGATACTCAGCGGCCTTACCGGGCTTGACCTTGACGAAATTGAAGCGCGTGTAGGGAAGGAAACCATCGGGCAGAGCGGTGTGGGTTGCTGCGAATACCAAGTCCCGTGTCAGGTAGTCGCGTGTTTTAGACATGTCAGCAACTTCCATGATTCGGGAGGTGAGCGATGGTCCCGCCGTTGCGCCCTTCTTCGTCGCTCCGGCCTTGGCTGCTTCCTCGTTGAGCTTGGCGATCTGCGCTCGCATGGCGGTGTCCACCTTCTCGACGCCCGACCAATCGGCCACGGCATACCAGATGCCGTGCGTGTGGCCACCCGGCATGCGCAGCAGCGGCACTTCAACGCCCCAGGCCAGCACCACTCCATCGGCCATCAGTTTGTCGCGCACCGGTGCTCCCACGGTCTTGACTAGCTCCAGAAACTGCTCTTCCTTTCCCGGATTCACCGCGTACTCATACCAGAAAGTCAGCGGCTGCATGGTGGTCTGCTGTGCCGCCGCGGTGATACAGGACAACAGTACGACCGCAAGACAAAGCAAGAGTCGCCTCTTCATTTCGTATCTCTCCTTGAGTGTGTCTTACCTGGCTCGGGAATGCGGGATGACTTGCCATGAAGAGTGCAGACGCCGCGAGCAGGCACCCGGCGCTGCAACTTCAAAAGGGCCCACGAACCTGGGAATGAGCAAGGTTGTAGCACTCGAGTCTCCGGACGTCAAGGCCGATTGATTTTTTCTTGACAATCGAAACGCGTCATTCAATACTAAACCATATGGTTAAGTATTCGCAGCCGCTTGATTCTACCTTTGGCGCCCTCGCCGACCCCACGCGCCGCGCCATTCTCGCTTCCCTCAAGCTCGGCCAGGCCTCCGTCACTGAACTGGCCAAGCCGCATCGCATGTCGCTTCCCGCCGTAATGAAGCACATCCACGTCCTCGAGCAAGCCGGCCTCGTCTCGCAGGAAAAAACCGGGCGCGTGCGCCACTGCCGCCTCGCCCCCGAGCCCCTGAAGACCGCCGAAGAATGGATTTCCCAATACCGCCGGTTCTGGGAAGGGGCCTTCGACTCCTCTCGAACGATTTCTCAGCCAGCCGGAAGACCAGTCCGACACTAAGCCAGTCAGCAAGGAGGATCAGCCATGGCAACACCGCAATCGCAGCCGGAAACCTCGCTCCAGGTGAAACGCACCTTCGCGGCGCCCCGCGACAGGGTCTTTCGCGCCTGGACTGACCAAGCATTTCGCGCTATGGTTTCACCCGAGCACGGACTACACCACCATCATCACCCGACTCGACCTTCGCGTCGGCGGCACATACAGCCTCGAGATGCATCACAAGGGCGGCCATGTCAGCAAGCTCCAGGGCACGTACAAAGAAGTCAAGCCGCCTGAAAAACTGATTTTCACCTGGAGTTGGCAGCGCGAGACCGCGGCACCGGAAACCCTCGTGACCGTGGAGTTTCGCGACCTCGGTTCTTCCACTGAGGTATGCCTGACGCATCAGAACTTCCTCAATCCCGAAGACCGCGACAAGCACAACCAGGGCTGGCTCGGCTGCTTCGCTCAGCTCCAAACCTATCTTGCATCGTGAGGCCGACCGCGCCCCAAACCTGTCATCCTGAGCCCATCCGACGAGGCTAGCCTCAGGATCTCAACTTGCGGGCGCTCAACGTTGCCATGCCACCCATCTACGGCCCAGCGCTGACAAAAATGCCTTCGATGCCACTGCCTAGCTCCTGTGACGCGATCTCGCGGAACGCCGCCCAGCCACCGCGAAGCCTCTGCGCAGGGGCGCAGGATTCGTGCCCCTGATGTCCGCTCAGTGCGCTCAGTGTCTCCGATTAGGCGCCACGACCCGTTAGCCGTAAGATAGAACCCCGAATGCCCATTCGGAGACGCCTCGACCATGCCTGGTTCTGAAACCCGCGTGAAGCCCGCCAAACTTTCGCGCCAGCAGTACCTCGACCTCTACTATTACATGTGCCTCAATCGCGAGGTGGAGGAGACCATGACGCGCCTCTTCCGCCAGAACAAAATCGTTGGCGGCCTCTATTCCTCTCTCGGCCAGGAAGCCATTTCCGTCGGCACCGCCTACGCCCTCGAAAAGCGCGACTGGCTCGCTCCCATGATCCGCAACATCGGGGCACTTCTCGTCAAGGGTGTTCCCCCTCGCGACATCTTCACCCAGCACATGGCCAAGTACACTTCGCCCACCAAGGGCAAGGACGGCACTAGCCACTTCGGCGACCTCGAAAACCTTCACATTGTCTCGCCCATCTCCATGCTCGGCGATCTCATCCCCGTCATGACCGGCGTGGCCATGGCCGGCCGTTACCTGGGCCAGAAAATAGTCTCCATGACCTGGATTGGTGACGGCGGCAGCTCCACCGGCGTCTTCCACGAAGGCCTGAACCTTGCTGCCACGCAAAAAGCGGCCTTTGTCCTGATTCTCGAAAACAATCAATGGGCCTACTCGACGCCGGTGCGACGCCAGATTCCACTTGAAAATCTGGCCGACCGCGCGAAGGCCTACGGAATTTCGAGTTACATCGTCGATGGGAACGATGTTGTCGCCGTCTACTCCACCGCGAAAGAAGCCGTCGAGCGAGCGCGCGCCGGCGAGGGCCCGATACTTATCGAGGCTAAAACGTTTCGCCGCCGCGGCCATGCGCAGCACGACCCTGCCGAGTACGTACCCAAGAAACAACGCGAATATTGGGAAAAGCGCGACCCCATCGCTCTCTACGAAAGATTCCTCATGAAAGAAAAGCTCCTCGACGCCAAAGGAAAAAAGGAAATCGAAGACAAGCTCAACACATTGCTCGAAAAAGAGCGCGAATTCGCCGAAAATTCCCCAATGCCACCGCCCGAACTCGCCGCGCAAGGCGTTTACTGCACCGGTGACAATTGCCACAAAATTTGCCCGAAGTGGGAGCGGCCGGTGGACGAATTGCTTCCTCCAAAATCCAGTGTCGAGCCCGTCTGGATCGTCGAAAACTTCGGCCGCGGTAGCGCCTCCTATGGTGTCAGCGCGCCGATTCATTTCGGCGATGTTCCGGCCACCACTGAAAACTCTCGAGCTACCCCCGCCGAACCCCCCGCAAAAGCTGCAAAGCCACACGTCGGCAAAAAGGCCGCCTCTCCCAGATTGGCAAAGAAGGGAGGCCGCTGACCATGGCGCCCGTCACCTTCCTCGAAGCCATTCGCCAGGCCATGTTCGAAGAAATGGCTGCCGACCCCAGCGTGGTCCTCATCGGGGAAGATGTCGGTGTCTACGGCGGCGCGTTCAAAACCAGCGAAGGCCTGCTCGAGAAATTCGGCTGGGAGCGCGTCATCGATACGCCCATCAGCGAAAGCGCCATCATCGGCGCAGCCTGCGGCATGAGCTATCTCGGCTTGCGCCCCATCGCTGAAATGCAGTTCATCGATTTCATCGTTTGCTGCTTCAATCAGCTCACCAATTTCGTCGCCAAGGGACACTACCTCTGGAACGCGCCCGCGCCGATCGTCGTGCGCGGTCCCGCCGGCGCCGGCGTGCATGGCGGCCCTTTCCACTCGCTCAGCCCGGAAATGTATTTCCTCCACACGCCCGGCTTCAAAATCGTCTATCCCTCGACGCCTTACGATGCCAAGGGTCTGCTCAAGGCCAGCATTCGCGACAACAATCCCGTGCTCTTCTTCGAGCACAAATTCCTCTACCGCCGCATCAAGGAAGAGCTTCCCAACACCGATTACGTTGTGCCGCTCGGCAAAGCCATCGTGCGCCGCGAAGGCAAGCACCTCACCGTTCTTTCTTATGCGGCGATGATGCATGTTTGTCTCGAAGCCGCCGACGCACTGGCCAACGAAGGCATCGAAACTGAAGTGATCGACCTGCGCACGCTCATGCCGCTCGACGAGGAAACCATCCTCGCCTCCGTCAAAAAAACCAACAAATGCTTGGTCGTCCATGAAGACACCATGACCGGCGGAATCGCTGGCGAGATCGCCGCAATCCTGTTCGAGAAAGCCTTCCACGATCTCGATGGCCCGCTCGTTCGCGTCACCGCCCTCGACACGCCCGTGCCCTACGCGCCCACGCTCGAAGAAGCCTTCCTCCCCAATGCCCAAAAAGTCTTCGCCGCTGCCAAATCTCTAGCCCGTTTCTAACCGCGTACATGGTGCCTTTTTGGGCACGGTACGCCGCTGTCCATCACGGGTGTGGCTGCGGTTCCGTAAACTTAACGGATGGGAAGATTCGCGGGCGAGGAACCCTTGAAGCGTCCTTCTTCGCCCTCCGCGCGCAATCCGTAACCTACAGGTCAAATTCGTCGGGCTCCTTCGGCTCGGAACGGGGAGGTTCTGCCATGAATCTGACAAAGGCTGCGGCCGTGACCCTCACAATGCTTTGTTCGCCGGTTCTGGCCTTTGCCGGCCCGGCCACGGGTACCGTGGCCGGCAAGGTCACGGTTTCTGGAACACCACCGAAACCCAAGCCTCTCGATCTCTCCAAGGAACCGGCTTGCGTCAAGATGCACGCCTCCACTCCGCTGTATTCCGAGACGATTGTCAGTGGCCCCGGTGGCTCCCTGGGCAACGTCGTCATCTATATTTCCGCCGGAGATTCAGGTAATACGGCCTCGCCCGCGACGCCCGTCACCTACGACCAGCAAGGTTGCCACTACTCCACCCATGTCCTCGCCTTCCGCGTGGGCCAGGAGGTGAGAATCTCCAATAGCGACCCGTTCTCTCACAACATTCACCCTCTGGCCAAAATCAATCGGGAGTGGAACAAGATGCAGCCTCCGGGCACGCCTCCATTTTCCTACGCTTACGATCACGAGGAGTTCATTCCTGTTAAGTGCAATATCCATCCCTGGATGCAGGGCTATTTTGTGGTTCTGAAAACCAGCTATTTCGCCGTCACCGGCGACGACGGCCGCTTTACTCTGCCTCCCCTCCCTCCCGGCCAGTACACGGTCACGGCCTGGCACGAGATCTACGGCACCCAGAGCAAGGAAATCACGGTGATCAGCGGCGAATCGCAGTCGGTGAACTTTACCTTCACGGCCAAGCCGTAATCCGCGTGTCCCCGGTTTCCGAAATGTTGTACGCTGGGCTCTAGCCGAAACGCCTGCTATGGGGAAATTGCTCAGCGTCCTTTTTCTTCTGTTCTTCTGCGTGAGGACCTCTGCTGCCGAGCCGCCCCGCTGGACCGAACAGCGCGCCGCGAACTGGTACGCCCAGCAACCCTGGCTCGTCGGCAGCAACTACATCCCCGCCACAGCCATCAACGAGCTCGAAATGTGGCAAGCCGAGAGTTTCGATCCCGCGCGCATCGATCGCGAACTCGGCTGGGCCGAATCCATCGGCATGAACATGATGCGCGTCTTTCTTCATGACCTTCTCTGGCAGCAGGACGCGGACGGTTTCAGGCGGCGCATCGACGCCTTCCTCTCCATTGCTGCGAAGCACCACATCAGAATCCTGTTTGTTCTCTTCGATTCCTGTTGGGACCCGAATCCCCATCTGGGCCGGCAGCGCGCCCCGCGTCCTGGAGTCCACAATTCCGGCTGGGTGCAGAGTCCCGGCGCGGTTGGGCTCAAGAATCCCAAACAATTGCCGCGCCTCGAGGCTTACGTGAAAGGCGTCGTCGGCGCCTTCGCCAACGACCCGCGCGTCCTCGCCTGGGACGTCTGGAACGAACCCAGTGGCACCAATAAAGGTAGTTACGAAAGACAGGAACTCCCAAACAAAGTCGACCTCGTCCTCGCGCTTCTCCCCAAAGTCTTCACGTGGGCCCGCGAGGCCGGGGCCTCACAGCCCCTCAGTAGCGGCGTATGGGAAGGCGATTGGTCGTCACCCAAAAGGCTCGGCCCCATGGAAAGAATCCAGATCGAGCAATCCGATGTCCTCTCTTTTCACAACTACAGCAAGCCGTCGGAGTTCAAAAAGCGCGTGCTTTGGCTGCAAAGATTCCACCGCCCCATTCTCTGCACCGAGTACATGGCTCGGCCGCGCAAGAGCACCTTCGCAGGCATTCTTCCCATCGCCAAGCAATACAAGGTCGCGGCCATCAATTGGGGTCTGGTTGCGGGGAAAACGCAAACGTATCTGCCGTGGGATTCTTGGAAGAAGCCGTACGTGAACCGCCAGCCCAAGGAGTGGTTCCACGAAGTCTTCCACACTGATGGCCAGCCCTACCGCCAGAGCGAAGTCGACCTCATTCGCCGGCTCACAGCAGGATAAGTCTCATCCTCACTGACTCTTAGGGGTATGCAAATAAATCTGCCGAGTCCTGTCGAACTCGATACCCTTGATTCGACGTATACATAGAGACCTGGACCCAGCGAGCCTCGGCCGGAAAGGCCGGGCCCCAGGCCAAACAACTTTAGGAGAGAATCATGCGATTCATGATGCTGCTGCCCGCGCCCGTCGATGTTCTGGAGAAGGTCACTCCTGCACCGGATAGCAACCTGGTCACCGCGATGCGCAAGTACAGCGATGACATGAGGGAAGCCGGAGTCCTGCTCGCCTCGGAGGGGCTCCACCCGACCTCCAAAGGAATTCGCATCAAGGTATCTGGCGGCAAGCAGATCGTGACTGATGGCCCCTTTGCCGAGGCCAAAGAAGTCATTGCCGGCTTTTGGATGATTCAGGTGAACTCGAGAGAAGAAGCCATCGATTGGGCCAAGCGCTGCCCGCTGCCAGAACACGGCCTGCTTGAGCTTCGCCAGATCTTTGAAAACACAGATTTCCCACCGGAACTGCAGAAAAAGAAGGCGGAAGCATAGCAGGGACAAAACCCCCGCAGCACACTCTGGCTCGACGCGCACATTTTCAGTCACACACTTGCCGATTCACTCCGTGCCGTCTGACGCACAAATCGAAGGAGATTTCACCATGATGCCAAGAAGAGGTTTTATCGCCGCCTCTGCCGCTGGACCCTTTCTGGCGGTTTCATCGTACGGCTTTGGCCAGACAGCTGCGTCCGCCCGTGAGCCCGAGACCGGCTACGCTCCGGTGAACGGACTCAGACTTTATTACGAAATCCACGGTACCGGAGAGCCGCTGATCCTGCTCCACGGCGGGTTGGGCTCAACGGGCATGTTCAGTGAGGTCTTGCCGACGCTCTCGAGTTCCCGGCGCGTGATCGCTGTGGATCTCCAGGCCCATGGGCGCACCACCGATATCGATCGCCCCTTGACCTTTGAAGCCATGGCCGATGACATCGTCGCGCTCATGAAATACCTGGAAATCGAAAAGGCTAACGTGATGGGCTATTCGCTTGGCGCAGGCATAGCCCTGCGCACCACTGTCCGTCATCCGAGCTTGGTTAGAAAACTCGTGGTTGTCTCGATCCCTTTCAAGCACGACGGATGGTACCCGGAGATTCTTGCCACCAGGTCTCAGATTGGTCCGCCAGCCGCCGAACAAATGAAGCAGTCTCCAATCTACCAGCTCTATGCTCGCGTCGCGCCGAACCCGGCAAACTGGACAGTGCTCGTTACCAAAGTCGGTGCACTGGTGAACAAAGACTATGACTGGTCCCAGGATGTGGCGGGGATCAAAGCACCAATGATGATCGTCTTTGGTGACGCCGACTCCGTCCGTCCAGAACACATTGTGCAATTCTTTGAGTTGCTCGGCGGAGGAAAAAAAGAAGGAGGCTGGGACGGGTCGGGGATATCCAGCGCGCGCCTCGCGATTCTGCCCGGCCTGACGCACTACAACATTTTCGCGTCGCCCGTGCTCGCTTCCACCGTCATCCCGTTCCTCGAGGTGGCCATGCCGGCGGTGAAGTAAAAACGAACACGAAATATCTACTTCTCCGCGCCGTTTCCGTCGCTTAAGGGAAGGCAGAATTTGGCCGGTTGGGCCTGCCGAACGTCGAGCCGCAGCCCAACCCGCCAGGGAGAACGCCATGCGTTTCATGATGATCGAAGCAGGCAAGCTACCCAGCGAAGAGCTGCTTTCCTCCATGGGCAAGTACCACGAGGAATTGATGAAGGCCGGCGTGCTCCTGGATCTTTCGGGCCTTCAACCCAGCGCAAAAGGATTCCGGGTCAAGTACTCGGGCGGCAGGCGCACCATCATCGAGGGGCCTTTTGCTGCGAGCAAGGAGCTCATCGCCGGCTATTGGATCATTGAGGTGAAGTCGAAAGAAGAAGCGTTGGAATGGGCCAAGCGCGCGCCCGCCCCGTTCGGAGAAAGCGCAGAAGGCGAAATTGAAGTTCGCCCGTTCTTTGAGCTGGATGACGTCTGCCCAAGCGAGGCCGTCGATCGCGCGCGCGAGCTCAGGAATGAATTGCTAACGAAAAAGTAAAACAAGCCGTGACGTCTTTTCGAGAGAACTCTGGGTAAAAACCAGGAAAAGGAGAAAAACGTGCGATTCCTCAGCATTTACAAGACGGCGGAAAGAACCACTCCTCCGTCACAAGAAGAAATGGCCAGAATGGGAAGCCTGATCGAGGAGTACATGAAATCGGGAAAACTGCTTGGCACCGAGGGCTGCCTCCCAACCGCACTGGGCGCGCGCGTCCGCCTCTCGAGCGGGAAGTTGACCGTGACCGACGGGCCCTTCACCGAGTCAAAAGAAGTCGTCGGTGGGTTCGCCATTCTTCAGGCCGACTCGAAGGAAGAGGCTGTCGAATTGGCCAAGCAATTCCTCCACGTTGCCGGAGAAGGTGAGTGTGAGTTGAGACAGTTGTACGAGGTCGCCCAGACCGCCGCGGGATCCTGAATCGCGACACCTTGCTCACTCTTGCACGGGCAGGTTGAAAATGGTGTGATGGGTGGCCATGTCGGCCGACCCTACCCACCGCGCGATCGATGCGATCTGGAGGATCGAATCCCCCAAGATCATTGCTGGCCTTGCCCGCATGGTCCGGGATATCGGTCTCGCTGAAGATCTTGCGCAGGATGCCCTCGTTGCTGCTCTCGATCAGTGGCCGAAGTCCGGCGTCCCGGACAACCCGGGTGCCTGGCTTATGGCCACGGGGAAACACCGCGCCATCGATCTTCTGCGTCGAAAAAAGCGCCTCGAGCGAAAACATGAAGAACTCGGCCGCGAGCTCGAAGCTCAGCAAGAATCGGCCATGCCGGATTTCGCTGCCGCAATGGACGATGTTTTTGGTGACGACCTTCTGCGACTCGTGTTCGTTTCCTGCCACCCCTTACTGTCAACCGAAGCCCAAGTCGCACTCACGCTCCGTTTGCTCGGAGGATTGACGACCGCCGAAATTGCCCGCGCCTTTCTCGTCCCTGGATCGACCATTGCCCAGCGCATTGTCCGTGCCAAGAGGACCCTTGCCGATGCCGGTGTTCCTTTCGAAGTGCCGCGTGGCGCGGATCTCGCCGCGCGCCTCTCCTCTGTTCTCCAGGTTCTCTACCTCATCTTCAACGAAGGCTACTCGGCCACCGCCGGTGACGATTGGATTCGCCCTGCGCTCTGTGAAGACGCGCTGAGGCTCGGCCGCGTCCTGGCTGAACTCGTTCCTGAGGAGCCAGAGGTGCACGGCTTGGTCGCGCTGATGGAGATTCAAGCGTCGCGATCGAGGGCGCGCGTAGACTCTTCCGGAGAGCCCATCCTCTTACTGGAGCAGGACCGCACCCGTTGGGACCGCCTTCTCATCCGCCGCGGCCTTGCCGCACTCGACCGCGCCGAAAAACTCGGCGGCGCCCGTGGTCGGTACGCGCTGCAGGCCGCGATTGCTGCTTGCCATGCGCGAGCGCTCGCGCCGGAAGATACCGATTGGGAACGCATGGCCACGCTCTACGAAGCGTTGGCCCAGGTTGCCCCTTCTCCCATCGTGGAGCTGAATCGGGCCGTCGCCGTGTCCATGGCCTCCGGCCCACATGCTGGACTTGAACTTGTTGATGCGCTGGCCTCCGAGCCTTCCCTCAATTCCTACCACCTTTTGCCGAGCGTCCGCGGCGACTTCCTCAAGAAACTCGGCCGCCTCGCTGAAGCCCGTGTGGAATTCGAACGTGCTGCTGCGCTCGCTCGCAACGCCCGTGAACGTAGCCTGCTCCTCGATCGTGCCCGCGCCTGCGACTCGGCAGGGTCCCAGCCCCAGTGACACCTCAGGGCCCTCCAAGTGCGGTACAGTATTCCTTCCATGATCATCAACCTGGCGCGGCGTGCACACGATCACAATTGGGACCTGGACCCCATTACGCGATCTTTGCTCGACACCGACTTCTACAAGCTCCTGATGCTGCAATTCATCTGGAAATGTTTCCCGCGAACCCGGGCTTCCTTTTCCTTCATTAATCGTTCCACGGACGTGCGGCTTGCCGACTTGATCGACGTGCATCAGCTTCGCGAGCAACTTGAGCAGACCAGGCAGCGCCGCTTTCACAAATCCGAGCTCATCTGGCTGGCAGGCAACACTTTTTACGGTACCCGTGGCATTTTCGAGCCCGCTTTTCTTGAATGGCTTGAGTCCAGCTTCCGTCTCTCCGATTACGAGCTCTCAGTGAAAGACGGCCAGTTCTCCCTGAGCTTCCACGGCCTCTGGACTGAAACCACGATGTGGGAGATCTACGCGCTCTCGACAGTCAGCGAGCTGAAAACACGCTCCAGCCTGAAGCGTCTGAGCGAGTTCGAGCTCGACATTCTTTATGCCCGCGCCAAAACCCGCCTTTGGGAAAAGATGACCCG
>Ga0335077_10002336_pt1 | contig 22637 bp, 20 predicted proteins | sample Lox_Sample_31_FD_207151 | JGI IMG/M metagenome (GOLD analysis project Ga0335077, IMG submission 207151) | Soil microbial communities from Loxahatchee National Wildlife Refuge, Florida, United States - Lox_Sample_3.1 | ecosystem: Environmental > Terrestrial > Soil > Wetlands | place: USA...
CGAATGCGTGGGAGCTGTTGGTCGCGACGATCCTGTCGGCGCAGTGCACCGACAAGCGCGTCAACGAAGTGACGCCGGGTCTTTTCAAGAAGTATCCGACCATTCGCGATTTCGCCAATGCGAACCAGGCCGAATTGGCGCAGGACATCCGCTCCACCGGTTTTTTCAACAACAAGTCGAAATCGGTGATCGGGGCCGCGAAAAAAATCCTGACCGATTTCGGCGGCGAGGTTCCGCGCAATATCGACGATCTGCTGACGGTTCCCGGAGCGGCTCGCAAGACCGCGAACGTAGTGCTGGGCACGGCGTTCGGCATCGCCTCCGGCGTGGTGGTGGATACGCATGTGCAGCGCATCGCGCAGCGGCTGGATCTGACCAAAGAAGGCGATCCGAAAAAAATCGAGCAGGATCTGATGAAGACGATTCCCAAGAACAAGTGGATTCTGTTTTCGCATCAGATCATTCTGCACGGGCGCGCGTTGTGCATCGCGCGCAACCCGCGCTGCGCGGAGTGCGGGCTCGATCCGCTGTGTTACGCCAAGGACAAGACGCCTCACTGACGGTTCCTCATATAGGCTTCGAGCCACGCGAGAGCTTCTTGCTCGGTTGAAAACGCTCCGTCAGCCTGCGCTTCGTAGGCTGCGCGGGTGACCTCGCCGATGTGTTTTCCCGGCTTGCCTCCGAAATAAGGGAGAACTTGACGGCCGAGGATCAGCGGAGGCTGCGGCTTGTCATTCACCGCCTGGGCGGCCGCGACATCGCGAATCCGCGCGGCCGATTCCGGCAATCCTGGCGGCTTTGGCGGACAGCCGGAGGCATCGGCTTCGATCAAGCGCAGAAGTTGGCTGATGCTGGCGGGCGCCAGGCGAACGGCGAGGCGGCGCACCGCGCGCGGGGTCACTTCCATTCCGATGTGCGAATGCGCCAGGTGATTCTCCACCAAGGGAACCACCTGCTCGACGATCGAGCTCTTGATGCCGATGCGTTCCAGAAAGCGCCGCGCGGCCGGACCCGCGGCGGGTTCGTGGCCGTAAGCGGTCCAGCGCAGCTCTCCGTCTTTTTCGCGCAGCTCGGTGGTATCCGCTTTGGCGAAGTCGTGGGTCAGCGCGGCGAAGAGGAGCACGGCGCGATCGTCGCCTTCGCAATGGTCGCGCGCGGCGATCGCTGCGGCGGCGTTGAGCACATGCATGGTGTGAATGGAAACGTCGCCTTCGGGGTGCCATTGCGGGTCCTGCGGGACGCCTTCGAGGCGGGCGATTTCGGGGAAATGCGCGATCCAGCCGGATGCTTTGAGATATGGCGCGATCAAGCCTGGCTTCGCGGATTTGGTCGCCCACTTCATGAACTCCTCGGCCACGCGCTCGGTCGCGAGGGTGGAATATTGGTCCGTGATCGCCCGCGACATCTCCGCGGTTACCGGGTCCAGGGTCAGATTGAAGCGGCAGGCGAACTGCATGCCGCGCAGTACGCGCAGGGGGTCTTCGGAAAAAGCGGCGCTGGTGGCTCGGAGGACGTGATTGGCGAGATCCTCGCGGCCGCCGAAGAAATCGAGCAGCTCGCGCGCGACCGGATCGTAGGCCATGGCGTTGATGGTGAAGTCGCGGCGCGAAGCGGCCTCGCGCGGCGTGATGGAAGGGTCGAACACGGCGAGAAAATCGCGGTGATGCGCGCCGATCTTGCTGTCGCGCCGCGGGACGCTGAAATCGTGGCCTTCGAATTTGACCACCCCGAACGATTTGCCCACGAGGTCCACGCGCCCCCGCGCGCTTAAGAATTGCGCGAGCTGATCGTAGGTGATTCCGTAGACTTCGATATCGAAATCCTTGGGATCGAGGCCCAGCAGCGCGTCGCGCACCGCTCCGCCGACGATCAGGGCGCGATAACCCGCGGCACCGAGCGCGCGCACGATGCGGTCGAGCGAGGGATCGAGAGTGAGCATCAGTCCGTCGGACGCCGGGCGTTTTCGTTGCCGTTCAGAAAACGGTCGAACCAGTAGCATTGCCATTCCAGGCTTTCGACCAGGTGCTTGGGTTCTCCCGTGCGCGTCAGATTGTGATTCTCGCGCGGGAAGAAGACGATTTCGCTGGTTACGTGATAGTGCTGGAGCGCGCGGAACCACTGCTCGCCCTGCTCGATCGGCACGCGATAGTCGTTATCGGAATGCAGGACCAGCGTGGGCGTTTTTACGTTCTGCACGTAGTGCAGGGGCGAATATTTCCAGTACTCGTCGAAATTGTGAAAGATGTCGCCGCCGAAATCGCGCTCATGGCCGTAGGCGCCGTCGCGGGTGCCGTCGTCGCTGATGAAATTGGAGATGCTGCGGAGGGTCACGGCAGCCTTGAAAATATTGGTCTGGGTGACGATCCAGTTGGTCATGAAACCGCCGTAGGAACCGCCGGTGACGCCCAGGCGCTCGCGATCGATCCAGGGATTTTGCTTCAGTACGGTTTCGACGCCGGTCATGATGTCGGTGTAGGCCTTGCCGCCCCATTCGTTCGCGACCGCGCGCTGGAATTTGTGGCCGTAGCCGGTCGACCCGCGCGGGTTCGAGAAGAACACGGCCCAGCCGCGGCCGGCGTAGACCTGGAATTCGTGATACCAGTCGACACCGTACATTCCCGCGGGGCCGCCGTGAATGCTCAGCACCATGGGATATTTTTTCGAGGGGTCGAAATCGATGGGTTTTACCAGAAAGCCGTCAATTGCGAGACCGTCGGCGGCTTTGTATGGGACGCGCTCCACTTTCGCCATTTCGAGTTTGGCGTAGAGGGTTGCGTTGAGACCGGTGATGCGGTGTTCCTGGCCCGCGACGTTCACGTAGACGTCGTCGAGGTGTTCGAAATCGTTGGCAAGGTAGACTATCTCGTTCTCGTGCAGGTCGAAGGCGTGCACGTTGCGCGGGCCCTGGGTGATCGGACGCACGGCGCCGGTTGAGACGTCGATACGGTAGATATTGGTTTCGCCCTGCACGCCGGCGTCGAAATCGATCGCTTTGCCCTGCTCGGCCCAGGTCATTTGGCCGATCTGGTAATCAAGATTTTTGTCGATCGCGACGGATTTTCCGCCGTCCGCTGGTGCGAGGTAAATCAGCGGCTGGTCTTCTTCATCTTCCGCGCCGAGAAACGCGATGCGCTTACCGTCCGGCGACCAGCGCGGGCTGCGGTCGGGGCCGGCGTGATCGGAGATTTTGGTGAGCGCGCCGCCGCTGGCGGAGATCACCCAGACGTCGGTGTTGTGATCGAAATCGAATTCATGGCCGGTGCGGTTCGAAACGAAGGCGATGCGCGTGGAATCGGGGGACCAGTGCGGGTCGAGATCGTTCCAGTCGTTGCCATCGGTGATTTGCGTGGATGCGCCGGTTTTGGCGTCGATCACCACCAGGTGCGAGCGTTTTTCGTCGAACCAGCCGGTATCGTTGAATTTGTAGTCGGCGTGCGTGTAGTGGCGGACGTCGGTGTTGGGGTTCACCGGCGGTCCGGTGCGGGTCAGGCCTACCAGACGCGCCGAATCGGGCGACCATTCGATGGCCGAGATGCCGTTTTCGAGGTTGGTCAAGCGGCGCGCTTCGCCCCCGCTGCGAGAAAGGAGCCAGATTTGCGGGCGTTGGCGGTCGCGCGCAGAGAGAAATGCGAGAAAGCGGCCGTCCGGCGACCAGCGCGGCGAAGTCGAGGAGATTCCTTCCTCCGTGTACGGCGCGGGCAGATGACTGCCGTCGAGCGGGGCGACCCAGATACGGGAAATGCGCCGGTTGGTTTTCTGATCGACAGTGGTGACCGTGTAGGCGACCGATTTGCCGTCGGGTGCGATCCGCGGGTCGCTGGCGTTTTCGAAGGCGAAGTAATCTTCGGCGGTGACGCCGCGGCGCTGGGCGAAGGCGATGGTCGCAAGAGCGAGGAGGATAAGGATTCGGCGCATAGGAGAATCATACATGACGAAAAAAGAGCGTCAGTCCTCGTTTTCAGCGGCGGGTTCGAGGTCGTCGGTCTCCTCGGGGGTGTAGTAGCGAAGGAAATCTTCGGCTTGGTCGAGGCGTTTTGCGAGGTCGCGGCCGTGGAGGACGGCTTCGATCTGCTCGGTTGAAAAAACGAAGCCATCTTCGGATGGGTCGTAGGGTTCGTCCTGGAGGGCGTGGGCATGGACCAGGGTCGCTGCGCGGTCGAGGTCTTCGTTCTCCCGTTCGAGCCGGGCGGACTGGAGCTCCTGGATTTTCGCCAGCGTTTTTTCGAACTGGCGGCTGAGGCGCTGGCCGTGGAGGCTGAGATTGGCGAGGGCGCGGGTTTGGGAGTCGAGGGCGGCGGCGATGGAGAGGGCTTGCTGGACCTGCTCGGGGGCGTCGTCGAGTTGTTCGGGCTGATGGACGATGCCGAGGGTGAGGAGATTGTTTTCGAGAGCGGCGACGCGGTTTTGGCGCCAGGCTGTGTCGGCTAGGGATTGGACGAGGTGCGTTTCGGTGGCGCCTTGGGGGTGGTATTCGTCGATGAAAGAATCGACGTGGCTGCGGTAGGCTTCGAGGTCTTCGCCGGGGAGGACAATGATTTGTCCGGTGAGTCCGTGGCGGAGCGCGTTGAGCGAGGAGCGCTGTTTGCCGGCTTGGGTTTTGGGCCCGGTGGAGTGCTGGGAGTTGGCCCGGTTGATGGCGGCTCGGTCGAGTGGGGTTATTAGTTGTGGTGTCATGGCGCTACCGGGATAGCAGGGGGCGCCGGGGAAACGCGTGGCGTGAAACCGGATGTCGCTGAGCGTAAAGGGGATTCCCGGGAATCCGGCCCGGTTACTAGTCCACGTCACTTTCTCTCTTTGAATAAGAGTGTGACCAAAAAATTCTGCGCTTGATGCTCTTCACGAATTTGCCGCCAGCTCGCGAATGCGTCTTCGACGGACTGAATCTTGGTGAGCACGTCGGTGCGCGTCCACTTGATATCGCTGTCATAGTCGGCCGTCTCACGATGCTCGGGCATTTCAATAAAGGTGTTGGCCACGCGATGAGGTTCGCCCGGCGGGGATTCAAGGGTGACGGTGCAGGACGTGGGTGGCGATGTCGGGCCAGAATTCGCGGAAGACGTTGGTGAGAGCGTCGCGGCCGACGGCCCACCCGAATTTCACCGCCAGCGCGCCGGCCGTGCGGTCGCCGCTGGGATAATAGGCGGCTGAGACGCCCTGGGAGATCGCGCGGCCGAAAACTTCGGCGGCGTTGAAGGTGTTATGACCCTGGTAATTGGGCGTGATCAGGACGCGCGAGGCCGCGTAGACGCTGCGCTTCCAGACGCCGCCTTTACCTTTGGCGTAGTAACGCTCGTCTTCGTGAAGGAAGCTGGGCAGCGCGAAAATCACCAGATAATTTCCGTCGGTTTTATCGAGGAAACCGCGCCAGTAATATCGGCCATAGCCCGCGATGCCGCTGCGCAGTTGCGGATGCGCGTCGGTTCCCCAGGCGAACAGTGAAGTGATGCCGACGAAGACGAAGGCGGAATAATCGAAGCTGTTGCGGGTCGCGAGGATGAAGGCTTGCTTGGGTGTCGGCGGCGGAGGGATCGCGCCGGCGCTGACAGCGCGGAAATTCGGCATGATGCCCAGAATGCGGTCGGGCTGCTGCTGCGCGGCGACGGGAGCCTGGCCGGTTTGGGGTGCTGGAGCCTGAGCCGGCGCTTGCTGCGGATTGGTTTGCTGCGGACTGGTTTGCTGCGGACTGGTTTGCGGCGGACTGGTTTGCGGCGGACTGGTTTGCGGCGGATCGGCTTGCCCCGCGTCGGACTGAGCGAGGGCGGCGGCCGTGCACAGGATCAGCAGGAAGCCCAGCCTGAAGCGCATACTTTTCAATATAGATGGTTGGGGAGACCGGAAAATTTCTCCGTTGCGCCATCCGGCGCTACCGTTCAGGGGCAGGAAACCCAACTTCGCCGTAAACCCCGACCAGTTCGGTCCGAGATGGTGTATCATCAGAGTGGATTTGCGAGATTCCGGGTTTGGGCTTCCAGATGCAAACCAGTTGTCACGCGCTGGGAGGCGTCAGAGCTTGACTTGGAAGGCTCGATACTGGACACTGGGGTTCGATCTGCAAATGAGTTTCAAAAAGAGGGCAAAAGCGGCGCGGGCCAGAATGGCGTCGCCCAAGAACCTGCACGAGCTCAGACGCGGCGAATCAGGTATACTGGACCGCCTGGAAGTTCCCGAAGAGGAAGCGCGGCGGCTAATGGAAATGGGCTTTGTTCCGGGCCACAGGGTGACTCCTGCACATGCAGCGCCAGGAGGCGACCCGCGCGTGTTTCGCGTGGACGGATCGGAAGTCGCGCTGCGGCGGGAAACGGCGGTGCGCCTGATTCTGCGCCCGGCCAATTCTCCAGTGGGAAGCTAATCGATGGGTGATTGCCACGGCTGCCCTGCGGCAACCATGACGCTGCCGCCGCGCGGCGCAAACGGCTTGCGGCGCCAGATGGTGGCGATCGTGGGACCTCCCAATTCCGGAAAATCCACACTGTTCAACCGGCTCACGGGGCTGCGGCAGAAGGTCGCGAATTTTCCCGGCGTGACGGTGGAGCATCGCATGGGACGCGTGAGGTTCGAGGGCGAACGCGAAGTGTTCGTGGTGGATCTGCCGGGCGTCTACAGCCTCAATCCGCGGACGGAAGACGAGCGCGTCACGCACGACGTACTCACCGGCGGGATGAAGGATCTGCCGAAACCGGATGCGGTGCTGCTGATTCTCGATTCGACCAACCTGGGGCGTCACCTGGTGCTGGCCGCGCCTGTGCTTTCGCTAGGTTTGCCAACGCTGGTCATTCTGAATATGGCCGACGATCTGGGGCGCGGCGGCGGGAGGATCGATTCGGCGGAGCTGGCGATGCAGCTCGGCGCGCCGGTCGCGCTGGTGAGCGCGGCGAAAGGGGAAGGGCTCGACAAGGTTTTTCAATTTTTGGAAGGGACCACGAAGGGCGCGGCTCTGAAGCAGAAACCGCTGATGGAACTGCCCGTCATTCAAGATATTCCCAAGTGCCGCGCGTGGGCGTCGAATGCGGGGAGCAAGGCGAAATATCACGCTCCGGCGCCGCCGTTGTGGACGCGGCGGCTGGATGCGATTTTCCTGAACCGGATCGCGGGGCCGCTGGTGTTTCTGCTGGTGGTGATCGGCGTGTTCGAGACGATTTTCGCGGGCGCCAAGCCGATTCAGGATTGGATCGATCACCTCATCTCGAGCTCCGGCGGGTGGCTGCAAACGATGCTGCCGGATAACGCGTTCCGTTCGCTGCTGATCAATGGTGTGTGGAAGGGCGTCGGGAGCGTGGTGCAGTTCCTGCCGCAGATCCTGTTCTTGTTCCTGTTTATCGGGATTCTGGAAGATTCGGGATACCTGGCGCGGGCGGCGCTGATCGCGGACCGGACCATGGCGCGCATCGGGCTGCAAGGGAAAAGTTTTATTCCGCTGCTTTCGGCTTACGCTTGCGCGGTTCCGGCGATCATGGCGACGCGCACCATCGAGAGCAAACGGGACCGCATCGCAACGATTTTGATTGCGCCGTTCATGACGTGTTCGGCGCGGCTTCCGGTTTACACGCTGATTATTGCCGCGTTCATCGCGCCGGGGTTCCAGGTGGCGGCGCTGCTCGGATTGTACCTGGCGGGATTCCTGGCGGCGATCGCGACGGCGAAGCTGCTCAAGTCGACGGTGCTCCGGAGCGCGCGGTCGTCATTCGTGCTGGAGATGCCGCCGTACCGCTGGCCGACGGTGCGATCGCTGGCGCTGCGGCTGGTGGATCGCTCGAAAGTGTTTTTGCAGCGCGCCGGGACGGTGATTCTGGCGGTCGCGGTGGTGATCTGGGTGCTGGGGAATGTGCCGTACTCGCACGGAAAGCCGCCGGCGATCGGGCAGAGCGTAGAGGCGAGGATCGGGCACGCGGTGGAGCCAGCGATCCGGCCTCTGGGGTTCAACTGGAAGATCGGGATCGGATTGATCAGCTCGCTGGCGGCGCGGGAAGTGATTGTGGGGACGCTGGGGACGATTTATGGGATGGAAGGCAGCGACGAGCATTCGAAGGATTTGCAGGAGGCGCTGCGGCAGGATCTGTCGCCGGGAGGGGCGGCGGCGCTGCTGATCTTTTTTGCGTTTGCGATGCAGTGCATGTCGACCATCGCGGTGGTGCGGCGTGAAACCGGCGGCTGGAAATGGCCCGCCGTGCAGTTCGCTTACATGACTGCGTTCGCTTACGTGTTCGCGTTTCTGGCGAATCGGCTGGTGACGGCGCTCGCATGAGGTGTCTCGGTAAAAATCCAGCGAGCCGCGGCCTTACGGCTGACGGCAGCGCTACCTCCCGACTTGGGGGGCGCGCCTGAATGCCGCACCTTCCGGGCTATGAGGCGCGAGGGATGGAGCGCGTTGGCGAATATTTTTTCGCCAATCCTACCGCTTCAACGCCTGGTCGATCAGCGGCGCCACGGTAGCGACGTCGAAGGTCGCGTTCAGGCGCTTGCCGTCGATATAGAAGGTGGGCGTGCCTTCCACGCCCGCGTCGTCGCCTTGCCTGGATTCCATGGCGATGCGCTGCGCGTACTTGTGTGAATCGAGATCGGCTTTGAGGCGGTTGGTGTCCATCCCGATCTGGGCGGCCCATAGCATCACACGCGCACGATTGATCAGGCGGAAGTTGGCGTAAAGCTTGTCGTGCATTTCCCAGAACTTGCCCTGTGCCTGCGCCGCCAGCGCAGCTTCAGCGGCCATCTCGGCCTGGGAATGCGTCTCGAGCGGATATTGCTTGAAGACCAGCCGCACGTTTTTCGGATACCGTTCGAGAATTGCCTTCACCTGAGGGACCGCGGCGGCGCAGAACGGGCACTGGAAGTCGGAAAACTCGACGATGGTGATCTTGGCGTTGGCGGGTCCGCGCATCGGATCGCCGGCGATCGAAATCGGCACGGCGGTGTCTTCGAGCAGCATCTCCGGCGCGTTTTCGAATTTTACAAGCGCCGCGCGAATCGCGGCGGCGTTCTTGCCGGATGCGGCTTCCTTGACCACGAAGCTCGCGAGCTTGCGGCTGACGGCGCACCGGGGATCCTCGATGCGGCACTGCGCGAGCGTCATATCGCATCCGCAGGTGCACTTCTCCGAGCGCAGAACCTTCAGCGCCGCTGCGCGCTGGGCCGGCGTGAGAGCGGAGAAGTCCACCGAAGGCAGCGCCGTGGCGGTTTCCCACCCGCTTTGCGCGAAGGCGGCGGCACAGAAAAACACGAGCAGAAACGGGTGAGTCTTCACGCTTCTATCTTACTTCGGCGATCCGCGGGCATGCATGAGCTATACTCGTTCCCGGAGAATTTGCATGGGACCATTCTGTTTTCGGATTGCGATCGCGATCGCGGGGCTGGCCGTCATCGGATCTGGCCAGGAAAGCGGACCTTACAAGGTGCTTAAGCGCGCCAAGGTGGGCGGAGAGGGCGGCTGGGACTACATCTACGCGGACCCCGGGGGCCGCAGGCTGTATATCCCGCGGCGCGGAATGCCCGGATCGGGTGTGGAGACGCGGCTCAGCATCTACGATCTCGACACGCTCGAACCGGTGGGCGAAATCGCCGGCGTAGGCGGGCAGGGCACCGCGGTCGATCCGAAGTCGGGACACGGGTTCACCAGCAGTCGGCCCATCTCCATGTTCGACGTGAAAACCATGAAGCTGATCAAGACCATCGACGCGGCGCCGGAGGCGCGACCCGACGGCATCTGTTTCGATCGCTTCAATGAAAGGGTCTACGTGTTCAGCCATCCGACCAAGGACGCGACCGTGATCGACGCCAAAAGCGGCGACGTGGTGGGCACCATCGACCTGGGCGGGACGCCGGAAGAAGCGGTCCCCGACGGCAAGGGGATGCTGTATGTGGTTATGCAGGATATGCCCGGCAGCGTCGCGGTGGTGGACGTGAAGGCGATGAAGACGGTGGCGCATTATCCGTTCGGCGACAAGGGCCGCTGCAACGGCCTAGCGCTCGACGCAAAGAATCACGTGCTGTTTGCAGCGTGCGCTGCGTCGGGAAATCCGCCGGTTCAGCCGCCGCAGCCGATGATGGTGATTCTCAGCGCGAAGGACGGAAAGATTCTGACGAGCCTTCCCATCGCCGGCGGCTCCGATGGCGCGATGTTCAATCCCGCGACCATGGAGGCTTTCAGTACCCAGGGCAACGGGACGTTGACCATCGTGAAGGAAAAGAGTCCGACGAGCTTCGAGGTCAAGCAGAACCTCCAGACCATGAACGGCGCCCGCACCATCGCGTTCGACAGCAAGACGAACCACATCTTCACCATGAGCCAGGAGCGTGAGCCGGCTCCTCCGCCTCCTCCCGGTTCAGGCCGCGGACGCATGGGCGCCGCGGTACCGGGCTCGTTCACGATTCTGATGATCGGGAAGTAGCGATCAGCGGGCGCCCGCGCGCCGCAATCTTCCGCCGGCGTAATTCTTGTATGCAGCGCCGGGGAGCGCGACCTCGAATGTGGTGATTAGGTCGTGCCCTTCCGTCCAGTACGACAGGCGATATCTGGGCCCGGCCTGGTCGGATTCGAACACGACGCGGCCTTCCGGCCGGAACCTGATGTTGTACCGGATCACGTGGCCTTCGTTGTCAAAGTAGATGGCGCGGGGAGCGCCGTCGGCGTAAATCACCAGCAGGTCGTCATGCTTCATGCCGGAATCGTAGGACGCGCTGTTCCTGCGGATGATGATTTTGCCTCCGAGGTCGAGATCGAAGGAACATTCGCCGCGGCCGGGTCCTAACTGCGAATCTTTCTCGTCCGAGACGCCGGTCCATTTGCCCAACAGGAATTGAAACCGCGTCCAATCGGGATCCTGCGCCGCGAGCGGCAGCGACGCGAGGACGATGAATGTAGCGAGCAACCGCATGTTATTTCCCTCCTGTCGAAACACTGAGCCCTCGTCACTACGCGCGGTCGTAGCTGACCACCACCGCGCGGCCGTACACTTCCTCGAACACGTCCGAGACTCGCGAAGCGGCCCATTCCGCGAGATCGGGCTCGCGCGAGGCTCGCAATCTCAGCAGCACGCGCGTCATCTGGATCTCGCAGCTCACGATCTCGATGCTGTCCTGCTCCGGGCTGCGCGCGACGTTGTCGGCCAGGCGCAGCAGCGGAATGAGCAGGTGCAGCGGACGGCGATCGTCGGGCGCCAGCGCCTGGTATTCGGGATGCGCGGCCGAGGGCATCGCCTTGCGGTGATAGCGGCACAGGTTGGCGATGAATTCGCGCTCGCGATTGGGGAAGCCGGAAAGATCGACGTTGGCGACGATGTAGTAGGCGTGTTTGTGATGCCCGGAGTCGTTGATGTAATGTCCGGTGTTGCTGAAGTAGCAGGCGGCTTCGAGCAAGCGCCCGTAGTTCAGCGGAAGCTGGTGCAGAGGCTGCAAATGCGCGAACAGGAACTGCGCGTATCCGGCGATGCGGCGGGCGTGGCTCAACGACGCTCCGAAGCGCGCGGAGATGCGCTCGACCTCCTTGCGCTGGTCGCGGCTCAGGCGCGCGCGCTCGCCGCCGACGCCGCGCGCGGCCATGTCGGCGATGATGCCGTCGCGCACGCCGGCCGAGGAATAATACATTCCGGCCACGTGGAAGCGTTCGAGAATGCGCAGCAGGACGCCCGTTCCGGCGACGATGATTTCGGCGCGCCGCGGGCCGATGCCGGCGATTTTGCGCCGGCCCGCCAGGTCGAGCTCGGAAAGGCGGCGAAACAGCTTGCGGATTTGCGGGGTGGAGGCGCGCAACCGGTCGGCCTGATCGCGCCGCGAGCGCGAGACGCGATTCACCGCTGAAACCACCGCGGCCGCGGTGGCAGACGTGGCGATGGCCCGGTCCCAGCGCAGCCCCATGCGCGCGATGGCGGCTTCCAGCTTTTCATCGATGAACTCCGTCATCTGATTCAGTTCGCGGGATGCGGGAGGGTCGCCATGCAGGAACATTTCCTGAAGCCGCACCGCTCCGAGCGGTTTGGAGAGCGCCTCCGCCAGCGCGCCGTTTTCACTGGCGATGATTTCCGCGCTGCCGCCGCCGATATCGACGATCAGCACGCGGCGCGCGTTCTGCGGCCAGCGGCTCATCACGCCCTGGTGAATCAGGCGCGCCTCCTCGCGCCCGCTGATCACCTCGACGTTCACTCCCAGGGCGTTGGAGGCGCGCGCCAGAAACTCGGGAGCGTTGGAGGCGTCGCGAACCGCGCTGGTGGCGACCGCGCGCACGCCCGCGACATCCAGCTTGCGATAGGTTTCGGCCATGCGGCTGAGCACGCGCAGCGTATCCTCGATCGCCTGCGGGCTGATGCGGCCGTCCTGGAACACGCTCGCGCCCAGGCGGGTCACTTCGCGGTCCGACGCCAGCACCTCCGGCGGCGATCCCGGCATCACCTCCGCCGCGAGCATCCGTGTCGAGTTGCTTCCAATGTCCACCGCGGCGTAGCGAAGCATGTCACTAGTTAATATCGCAAAGCCGCGCGACCGGCGCGCTAAATCCGTTTCGGCGGTGCCGAATCAGCCAGGCACGGCTTGCCCCTGTAAAGACGAACATTGGGCGCCTGGTAGACAATCGCACCGGAAATCCGCTTTCCGGGGTTCTTGACTCCGAAGGTGTGAGTTCGTCCTCCCGCGCCTTCCGCCGCCTTGCTGCCTTCGTACTTCCAATCTTCCTTTTCCAGAAACGGGACGTCCACGCGCCAGATCAGAACAGGTTTACCCCTCTTCATCTGCTTCGTCGGGTCGATCGCATATCGCCAAACAATGTACCAGCCAGGGTGATTGTAATGCGACTGGATGGCCCACGACCGGGTGCTCCCTTTTGACTCAAGGGCCTCACTTGGCGGCGGGTTTGGTCTTCCCTTCAGCGAAAGGTCAGGGAACCGTTGCTGCGCAATATCCGGGTGCTTGTTCCGCTTATAGGGGCTCAGTGAGTCCAACGCTCGAACGCCCAGAATCCCGATGACTGCGCTGAAGATGTTCGCTTGTTCGGAATAAAGGTCGAGCCACTCTTCGGCCCTTTCTTCAATAAAATCGATCGCGCGTTGAATGTGGGCGATAAACAGACCTGGAGGCCGCGGGACCGCGTTGTCGAAGCCGTCAGCGGAAAAAGCCAAGCTGTTGTGGTCCCCTTCCGCCCAGGGAGATGTCCGCCGGCGTCGAGATTACGCGCGTGGTGGTGTTCACGGCAAGAGCGGCTAATTCGGCAACCGCGCCCGCAGCGGTCTCGAAGAACGCCGCGTCGCACTCGATTCCAATGCTCCGGTATCCGACCGCAATGGCCGCGGCGATGGTCGAGCCTGCGCCCATAAACGGGTCCAGCACGACTCCTTCGCCTAGCGGAAGGCTGGCGCGCACGATCTGCCGCATGAACGCCTGCGGCTTTAGGGATGGGTGAGGCGCGATCGCCCGCTCGTCAGATCTGGTGGGAGCCGAGGCGATCACGTCGGTGAACGGAGCGTAAGGAGACGGTCTTCGGAGACCGCCTGTTTTCCATGTGCGAAGATTGTCCTGAACGCGTCCCTGGCAGGGTTTCCGAAAGACTCCCCAAGGCTCCCAGCAAGACCGCGGCATGACGGTAACGCCGGGAAACTGGTGGTGGGCATTCTTCGGGCGATCACCGCCCCGCAAGGTCTGAACGAGCCTGATGACTTCGCCGCGCTTCTCGAATCCGGCCTCCATCAGCGGCATATATACAAGGTGCGACAGCAGCGGGCTGCTCGCGATGAATAGGTGCCCCCCGGGTACGAGAATCCGGGAGGCACGTCCTGCGAACTCGCTGAAAAACGCTCTTATTTGGTCGCGCTCCGACTCCGTCAGCACGGTGAAGCGTGGAACGGGGCTCCTCTTGCACCCATCGAAGGATGGAGGGATTCTCCAGACGCCGCCGCGGCCCCGGCGCAGCTTGGTCTTTTCCTGATGCGTGTATTCTTTGAGGCCATATGGAGGATCGGTGACGATTGCGTGAATCGAATCGCGCGCCCGCAGCTCCATCCACCGGAGGCAATCACCAAGATGGAGTGAGTACTCGACGCCGCCAATCCGCCCGAGAACACTGTCTGTCGCTGCGACTGCCGCTCCGGCTGAACTCATCTTTTTCATAGCCTACACCAATCCGTGGCAAAAAACATCGGGGGAGACAAATGTTTGAGCCGTCCGAATCCGCTGCGGAGCGCCGGACCGGAGAGCTGTGCGGTTTGCGATCAAACATACCATATCGAACTAGTTCTGCGCGAGCGCGAAAATTCTCACGCCGCGAGCTGTGGTAACGTAAGAACGTTGTCCTCGCCTGGGGTGGTCATGAGGTTCAGGGCTTTTCACTCGCTTGCACTCATTCCCTTGCTGGTCTTTCAACTGTTGGCGCAGGAGGGCGCGCTGCAGGTCAACGTGATCGCGGGAGAAGGACAGCTCGTCAATATTCACCGGCGGATCAATCCCCAGCCCGTGGTCGAGGTTCGCGACGCGAACGGCAATCCCATCGAGGGCGCCAGCATCACCTTCTTTCTGCCCGCGCAAGGGCCCGGCGGCACGTTTTCGAACGGAAGCATGACATCGACTATCGTTACCGATCGCAACGGGCTCGCCACCGCGGCCGGAATTCGCCCTAACGATCAGACCGGGCCGTTCGAAATTCACGTGGTCGCCTCCTATCACGGGCAGACCGGCAGAGCGACCATCGCGCAGACCAATATCGTCGCCAGCACCAGCGGCGGCGGAGGCGGCGGGCACTTCGGATTCGGTACCCGGGCGTGGGTGATTCTGGGAATCTGCGCGGGCGTGATCGCCGGAGGCGTGTACCTGGCGACGCGCGGGCAATCCAGCAAATCGCCGAACACGGGGATCGTGATTACGCCGGGGGCACCCACGGTGGGAGCGCCGCAATGAGACCCGCCCTGTTTCTGCTCGCGCCCGCGATCGCGCTGGCTCAGATCGGAGGGCCGGTGATGGGACTGGTTCCCGACGGCGCCGAGGTCCGCGTGATGTACGGGATGCCGGCCGCGGGAAGCGTCGGGCCAGCGATCGCCTCGGGATTGACCAAGATCGCGATTTCACCGGGACAGAATTTCGCGATCGGAGTGAATCGCGATGGTGCGGTCGTGCTGGCGCTCGCGAGCGGCACGACGGAACCCGTCACTGGGGTGGATGCCAGTCCGGATAGCATCGCGATCAGTCCGGCGGGCTCCGCCGCAGCGCTGTGGTTCGCCGCGACCTCGCATTTTGAGATTCTCACCGGATTGCCTGCGGCGGGCAATATTCGACGGGTTGACGCGACGGCGTTCGGAACGCCGCTCGCCTTCGCGGCCGGCGACGACGGACACCTGGCTGCATCGTTCGCGGGCGGAGTCGAGATGTTCGGAGTCGACGGATCGGTCGCGCCGCTCGCGGTCGAAGGCCGCGTGCTCGCTCTGACGTTCCTGGCGAACAGCACCAACCTGGCGATGGCGACGGCCACGCGCCTGATGACCGTGGCGGACGGATCGCCCACGACGCTTTATCAAGCCGCGGCGGATGCCGGAAGGCGGCTGCGCGCCTCGGGCGTCCCGGCGGGAATCGCCGTTTCCATCGGCAATCGATGGATGGTTGCGGCAATGCGCGACGGAAACGTGATCACCGCCGATCTAGCCGCGGGAACCGCATCGAAATCCGACTGCGAATGCATACCTGATGGAGTCTCGTTTATCGCCGGCGCGGCGTTCCGGCTTACCGGCGGATTGAACAGCGTGAAGCTGATCGACGCCTCGTCGGGCGATTTTCTGGATGTTCCGCCGGCTGCTGGGGGTGCGCATTGATGCGCACAATGATCCGCGCGGCGCTGCCCGCCATCGCGATGGCCGCGGCGGTGCTCGCGCAACCCGCGCCGCCTGAAGCGATCACCACCACCTGGCTGCCGCAGGCGACCATCAATAAGAATTATTCGGTGACGCTCTCCGCCACGCCGGGACCATCGCCCGTGTGGTCGCTCGTGCAGGGCGGATTGCCGGATGGCCTGATGCTCAGCGCGGGCGGCGTCATTTCGGGCGTCCCGACCACGCTCGGAAAGACGGAATTTCTGGTGCGCGCCAGCGACCCAACCTATGGTGTCGCCTACGAGGCTCTGGAACTCGACGTGGTTTTGGGACCGCTTGCCTTCACCAGCTACACGGCTCCCATCGCGACGCAGAACGTTCCTTATTCGGCCGCCATTCAGGTCACGGGCGGAGTTCCGCCATATCGCTTCGCGTTCGCCTCGACGGTGACAGCAGGTTTGGCGCTCGATCCCTCCACCGGGATCTTGTCGGGCACTCCGCCGAATTCCGGGGAATTCGCCATCGCCATTACGCTTTCCGATAGCATCGGCGATTCGCTCACGAAAATCGTGAACCTGATCATCGCCGCGCCGCTGACCGTGCTGACCAGCTCGCTCTCCAATGGCGCTCCGGGCGTCGCCTATTCGCAAACCTTGACGGCGGGCGGAGGACAGGCGCCGTTTTCCTGGTCCGCCAACGGACTGCCGGCCGGACTGCAGATCAATGCCGGCACGGGACAAATCAGCGGAACGCCGGTCGCTAACAGCACCTCCCTGGTCAACGTGGAGGTCACCGATTACGGTCATCGCATCGCGTCGCGCACGCTCGTTCTGACCATCGGTCCGGGCGTTATCGTCACTCAGACGCTGCTTGCAATGGGAAGTCTTGGGAAGCCATATTCGGAAACTCTGACCGCGAGCGGCGGGCAGCCGCCCTACACCTGGTCGGTTTCGCTCGGAGGGTCGTTGCCTCCGGGATTGTCGTTGAACCCGGCGACCGGCGTGATCAGCGGCACGCCCCAATATGCCAGCTCGCTCACTTTCAGTGTGAAGGCCACCGACGCGCTCGGCGAAACCGGATTCGGAACCTACACCATCAACATTCTTGCGCCGCTGCGAATCGACGGAGGGATGCTTCCGCCGGGCGCTCCCGGCGCGAAATATTCCCACATTCTTTCGGCGACCGGCGGGAAGCCGCCGTATCGCTGGTTGGCCGCGAATCTTCCCGCGGGCCTGGCGCTCGATCCAGTCACCGGCGCGCTGAGCGGAATCATCGCCGCCGCGGGCTCGACCACCTTCGCCGTCACGGTCAACGATTCTTCGGGCCAGTCGGCAACCGAAGCGATGCTCTTACAGGCCGACGCGTCGCCGATTCCGGCCATGACCATCGGAGGGCTGCCCTCTCAGCCCGGATTTCTGCAACAGCCCGCCATCACTGTCTCGCTCGCCTCGTCTTACACGGCGGATCTCAATGGGACGCTCACGCTGAGCTTCGTATCCTCGGCCGGCGGCGGCGACGCGATGATCCAGTTCGGCACGGGCGGGATGAGCGCGGCGTTTACCATCCCCGCCGGGTCCACGCAAGCGCAGTTTTCCGGGAAATCGAGCGTCAGCGTGCTGACCGGAACCGTCGCCGGCACGATTACGCTGACCGTTTCAAGCGTCACCGCGGGCGGCACTGACGTGACGCCCACTCCGACGCCCACCGCCACCATCACCACTCACGCGACCGTCCCGTTCATTTCGAGCATCAACTTCATGCAGACCGCCGGCGGTGTCACCGTAGTGGTGAACGGATTTTCGTCGGCGCTGAACATGACCAGCGGAACCTTCGTGTTCGCGCCCGCAACCAACGCCACGCTTGCCGCCAGTTCCTTCACCGTGCCGCTGTCGATGCCGTTCACTACCTGGTATCAGTCGAGCGCGGCGGCGCAATACGGTAGCGAGTTTACGCTGACCGTCCCGTTCGGCGTGCAGGGCTCGGCGGCCGACCTGGTCGCCGTGACGGTCACGCTCACCAACGCTCAGGGCAGCTCGAGCCAGTGCTCAGGGCCGGTGGGAACCACCAGCACGTGCTCGTCGTCTTCGCAATAGTGAGCGGCCCACAGTGAGCAAGGCGCGCGAGAGGACGATTCCGGGTCGCCTGATCGTGCTGCCCATGCTGGTGTTCGCGGCGGCCGTGATCTCGATCGCCGTTTACTGGCTGTTCAGCCACCCGCTTCGCACGCCCGCGCCTCCGCCGTCGATCGCCGTGCTTCCGTTCGATTCGCCGGACAAGGCGCTGGGCGAGCACGCGGCGGAGGGAGTCATGCAGGAGCTGACCGGAATTTCCGGATTTGAAGTCGTGCCACGAGACCAGTCGTTTCCCGCCAAGGGCGCCGACGTGCGGGTCATCGGCGAACGGCTGAACGTGAGGAGCGTGCTCGACGGCAGCGTGGAACAGGCGGACGGCCGTGTTCGGGCGACCGCGCGCCTGATCAATACTAGCGATGCATTCGAGTTTTGGAAAAAAAACTTCGACGCTCCGGACCTTGCCGCGTTGGACGAACAAATCGCGCGGGCGGTGATGGAGACGCTCGGCCTCAAGAAAGTGAGCGGAAAGCAAAACTAAACGCTTGCGATTCCCCTTTTCTTCGCCTATAATGCAGCCATGGCACTGACAAAGCGGCAAAAGGAGTTTGTCGACTTCCTTGCGGGCTTTCTTGAGAAAAAGGGCTATAGTCCGAGCTACGAGGAAATCGCGGACGGGCTGAATCTGGCATCGCTCGCCACCGTTCACAAGCATATTCTGGCGCTCGAGTCGAAGCATTATCTCAAGCGCGGATTCAATCAGAGCAGGTCGCTCGAATTAGGACCGAAATATTACGAGGAACAGCGGCAGTTTCATCCTGCGGCGATGGAGGTGCCGCTGCTGGGCCGAATCGCGGCGGGCGCGCCGGTGGAGGCGATCGCGGGGCAGGACACGCTCAGCTTTTCCGATTTCGCCGGCGATCCCGGAACCTACGCTCTGCAGGTGCGCGGCGAATCGATGATCGAGGACCACATCTGCGACGGCGATTTCGTGCTGGTGCAGAAAAGCGAGCAGGCCCGCGACGGCGACATCGTGGTCGCGCTGGTGGACGGGATGGAGACCACGCTCAAGCGCTTTTATCTGGAGCCAGGCGATCGCGTGCGGCTCCAGCCAGCGAACGCGTCGATGCAGCCCATCTTTGTCCCTCGCTCGTCGGTCGCGATTCAGGGCAAGCTGCTTGCGGTTTTGCGGAAATACTAAGTCGCGCTCAGAACGCTGCGGCCCAACACGCAGTAGAATTGCGGCGTCTCTTATATCGGAATTCCGATGCGCCACAAGGCGTAGGCGATCGCCTGACGCACATAGAGCCATTGCTGGCGCCAGTCGGTTCGCGGCGCTTCCGGCCGCGGCGAGCCATAGACGCGCATGCCGTCGGATTGCAGCATGCGCTTGACGCGATAAATGTGGTAGCCATCGCTGACCACGATGCACGATTTCAGGTTCATGCGGCGCATAATTTCGGCCGCGGCGGTGGTGCTATAGACGGTCGAATCGCCCTCGGATTCCACCAGAATCGCCTCGGCGGGAACATCGTGCTTGCTCAGGTAGGCGCGCGCCACTTCGCCTTCACTGAATACCGGATCGCCGCCCTTTCCGCCGGTGGTGAGGATGCGCGGCGCGAGTCCCTGGTGATATAGCCACAAGGCGTGATTCAAGCGGCGCTCCAGCACCGGCGACGGCCGGCCGCGATACTCGGCCGCGCCGAGCACCACGATCACGTCGGCCGGGCGGGCCTCGTCGACGATGGACTGATGCTCGATCTTGCGGGCGATGGAGTAGATCTCGACGCACACGCCGATCACGGCCAGCGCGAGCGCAAGCATCGCCACTCCGAACAGAATTCGCCGCATGTGCTTTATGCCAACATTGTAAACAGATGACGGAGACGGTTTCGAGCGACCGCAACCCGCTGCTCAAACAGGTACGGCGCGCCGTGGCGCGGGGCACGCTCACCGAGGACGGATGGGCCGTCGCCGAGGGGTTCCATTTGCTCGAAGAAGCGCTCGCTTCGGACTGCGAGATTCGCGCGGTGATCGTGTCCGACCCGCTGAAAAACGCGGTCTCGACGCACATCCGCGGTTTGCGGCGCACGCGCGTGATCGCGGCGCCGGAGGCGGTTTTTGCGGGGCTGGCATCGACTGAGACAACGCAGGGCGTGATCGCGCTGGTGCGTCCGCCGGAATGGACGCTCGACCAGTTGCTGCGCGGAAAATCGCTGGTGATGGTGCTCGACGGCGTGCAGGACCCCGGAAACGCGGGCGCGATCCTGCGCGCGGCCGAAGCGTTTGGCGCGAGCGGAGCGGCGTTTTTGAAAGGCACGGTGAGCCCGTATAATCCCAAGGCGCTGCGGGCGTCGGCGGGGTCCGTGTTCCGCCTACCGGTGGTCGCTTCGATCGATGCGGGATTGCTGCTGGCGGCGCTCGATCAGAAACGAGTCGCGATCTACGCCGCCATGCCGCGCGCGCAGAAGAGCATCGGGGAGGCGAATTGGAAGGATCGCTGCGCCGTCGTGATCGGAGGCGAGGGGCGCGGCGTGCATTCGGAGATCGTGCAGCGCGCGATCGGGGTCCGCGTGCCGACCAATGGCGTAGAATCGCTGAACGCCGCCGTCGCGGCGGGGGTGATTCTGTATGAAGCCCGGCGGCAGAGGGCGATCGCTTGATTTTCTGGCGCTTGATCTTTCTGTTGCTGGCGATCGCGCAGTGGGTTCCGATGGCGCACGACGGCTGGCAATATTTCCACTATTGGGGCGAAAGCGGGACGGCGCGGGCCATCGAGCATTCGAATTCGCATCCGCGCGCGTATCGGTTCTGGGATCCTCCGGTGCCAGCGCGCACCGTGTGCGCCATTGAGAATCGGCCGGGGGTGTACTGGTTCGCGCCGGATGGAAAGAGTTTGCGGGGAACGTTTCCGACGCCCAATCCGGGCGAGTTCAACGTCAGCCCGAAACAGACCGGCATTCGCGGTTTCGCCGTGACCGCCGCGTTCGCCGGCTGGGCCGTGCGGACGGGAGCCGTCGAAGCGGTGTATTTTACCGACCGCGCCTGCTCGGATGGAGGCGTCGAATACGGCTTCGCCCGCGACCTGGCCACTGACAGCCTCCTGGTGTACTGGTCGACTTTCGCCAACTGCGCCAACGACAGCGCGAGTCTGTGCCGGAAGACGGACGATTCGTCGCTCGGAGCGAATTTTTCCAACGTCCAGCAGGAGAACGGCGGGACGAACGTGCAGCATGGCTTTCGGATTTACGGCCTCGACATGAAGGCACCATACACCTTCAAAATGTTCGTGAAAGATGGCGGCTTCCGCGTCGAGGTCTCGCGCGCGGGCAAGCTGGCCCGATGCTCGGAGCAGGAACACGCAACGCTCACGGACTGTGCATTTGAGAAAAAGATGCAGGCGTGGTTTCCGATCGATCGCCTGGGCGACGGCTATATCGTCGCCGGAACGCAAACGGCGGGTGATCCTGGCGTGGCGGAGCGTTCCGAGCTCCGCGTTTCCGATATTTTGGTAGACAAATGAGCCTGTTCGACGCAGCGCCGCTGGATAACAACGCGGGACGGCCGCTCGCCGAGCGCATGAGGCCGGAGCGCCTGGAGGATTTCGTCGGCCAGGAGCACATTCTCGGCCCCGGAAAACCGCTGCGCGCGCAGATCGAGCGCGACGAGCTTTCCTCCATCATTCTGTGGGGGCCGCCGGGTGTTGGGAAAACCACGCTGGCACGGCTGATCGCGCGCATCACCCGGTGCGACTTTATCCCGTTCAGCGCCGTGCTGGCGGGGATCAAGGAAATCAAGGCGGTAATGGCCGATGCCGAGCGCGCGCGGCGCATGGGGCGGCGCACCGTACTGTTCATCGACGAGATTCACCGTTTCAACAAGGCGCAGCAGGACGCCTTCTTGCCTTACGTCGAACGCGGCGACATCATCCTGATCGGCGCCACCACCGAGAATCCTTCGTTTGAGGTGGTTTCCGCGCTACTTTCGCGCACCAAGGTCTACGCGCTCCGCGCGCTGAGCGTCGATGAAATCGTGACGCTGCTGGAGCGCGCGCTCAAAGTTCAGCAACTGGCGGCAACGCGGGAGCTGCTCGAGCAGATCGCCGTTTACGCGAACGGCGACGCGCGCACAGCCTACAACATTCTGGAGCTGGCCTCCGCCGTGGCGCGCGAAGGTGTGATCGAGCACGACGCGATCGAATCGGCGATCGGGCGCAAGACCGTTCTGTACGACAAGGCCGGGGAAGAGCACTTCAACCTGATCTCGGCGCTGCACAAAAGCATCCGCAGCTCGGACGCGGACGCGGCGCTGTACTGGCTGGCGCGGATGCTCGAAGGCGGAGAAGATCGGCTGTATATCGCGAGAAGACTGGTGCGGATGGCGATCGAGGATATCGGGCTGGCCGACCCGCGCGCGCTCGAACAATCGATCGCGGCGCAGCAGGCAGTGCATTTTCTGGGCGCGCCCGAAGGCGATCTCGCGCTGGCGCAGACGGCCATCTACCTGGCGGTCGCGCCGAAATCCGACGCGTCCTACCGCGCGCTCAACCGGGCCATCGAAACCGTGCAGAAAAACACCGACGAGCCTGTCCCCCTGCAGCTTCGCAACGCGCCCACGCGCGCCATGAAGGAATGGGGATATTCGGCCGGCTATCAGCATGCACACAAGTTCGACGATGCGATGAACACCATGGAATGCCTGCCCGAAAATCTGCGCGGGACGGTCTTCTATGAGCCCACCGATCGCGGCCTGGAGCAGCGCATTCGGGAGCGCATCGAAGAGATCCGGCGGAAAAGAT
>Ga0335077_10002337_pt1 | contig 22631 bp, 20 predicted proteins | sample Lox_Sample_31_FD_207151 | JGI IMG/M metagenome (GOLD analysis project Ga0335077, IMG submission 207151) | Soil microbial communities from Loxahatchee National Wildlife Refuge, Florida, United States - Lox_Sample_3.1 | ecosystem: Environmental > Terrestrial > Soil > Wetlands | place: USA...
TTGATTCCGGTGAAACGCGGATTATTGTTCAGGGTGTCCGCTGGCGCCGGTCCGAAGAAGGTGCCTCCGCCCTGGTTGCTGAACAGAAAGTTATTCTGGTCCTGAATAAAATTGACCGAGTTGAGAGCCGTGTGATCGTAGATCATAGACGCCGAACCGCGGAACACCGTCTTGCGGTCACCGAGAATGCTGCTGAGAAAACCGTGATCGACAGTCGGATTCCACGCCACTGCTAGCCGCGGTGAGAAATTCGTAGGGTCATTGTGGTAGAGAGAGGGTGAATTGGGATTCGCCTTCCCCGCCAACCCAAACGTCAGGAGCGGCGCAGCGTCAAAGCCGTCGATGCCCGCGAGCCCACTGGCCACGCGCGTGTTGAATTCAGTGTTGAAGTCCACATTCGAAACAGCTTCGATCCCTTTTGTCTCATAGGGCACGGAGTCGTACTGATAGCGCAACCCGTAGGTTACCGTCAGATTCTTGGTTACTTTCCAGGTATCCTGAGCATAAAATTCATACTCATAGTACCGATAGTCGACGCGATGAGCAGCTCCCGGAGGTAGTGCAGTGCCCTTCGCTGTGTAGTTAAACACGCCGGCATCCTCCCACCATATGCCCAGCGCATTATCGAACATGTTGTCCCACTCTTGCTGCGCGGAAGGATCGTCCAGGATGTCGGCGGGCCGGAAGGCGCTGGTCAGGCTGGTGTTGGGAGGCAAACCGGTGCCGATGAAACTGAAATCGTTGACCTGGACGTCGCGGGTCCGTATGGGTTTCCAGACGCCGCCAAATGTCAGGGCGTGGCTCCCATGAATCGTGGAGAAATCATCCCGAAAAGTGGGGACCGGAATAAGTCTCGCCTGGGTCGTTTGCCGAATATAGGGCGGGTCGAAAAAGTTCCCCATCCAATTGAATTGGAGAAGGGTTCCGTTCGGATTAAATGGGTGCGGAAACGAGAGATCGTTGCGCGATTCGCCGTATACGAACTGGTTGGTTGAGTTGGAGCTGATCGCCCATGTATCGCCAATGACCCATGCTTTATCGCGCTTAATGACCTCCTGGGTGGTCGGATCCCCGGGGAACTGCTCGGGTGCCGCGTCTCCGCTCAAACCGGGGTTGTTAGTTGCGTCGGCTGAAGTTCCGTTGTCGAAGTTGAATCGGGTGAATATCTTGTGCTTGCTGGATAGATTGTAGTCGATGCGGGCCACATAGATGTTCTCTGTGAAGGGGGCGGCCGCGTTGAAACGAAACCCGCCCGTGTTGATGCCGTCACCTGCGGTCGTGTCGTTCGCATGCGGGTAGCGGCTCGCCAAGAAGGAAGTCAACGCGGGCGCGGCACCGATGCATTGGGGATCTAGCCCCTGCACAGTCTGAGAACCGCAGTCGCCAGCAGCCTGCAGGATCGTGACGCAAGGCGTGTTGACATCCTGAGGTCCCAAACGGCTGGAATTTGGGCAACTATTGTCGTTGCTGTTATTGATGTAAGCAATCTCGCCATTCCGCACATGATCGAGAGGCACGAATCGCAGAACAGATACTCCATGGGCATCTCGCCGCCCGTCGTAGTCAAAGAAGAAAAACAGCTTATCCTTCAGGACCGGCCCGCCAAGATCGGCTCCAAATTGATTCCGGGTAAGCTGGGGGCGCGGAACCCCGGTTTGATTATTGAAGAACGAATTCGCCTCCGTCGCAGCTGTTCGGTTGTACTCCCGCGCGGCTCCGTGCCACTCGTTGGAGCCCCCCTTCGTGCTGATAAAACTGGTTGCGCCGCTGCCGCGACCGGTATCCGAGATCGGGTTGGCGACCTCCGTTCGAAATTCCAAAATGGAGTCAATCGGAATAACCGCTACCTGCGCAAAAGCTTCCCCAATAGCGAAGTCCTGAGCATCGATCCCATCAACCACGATGTTGTTCTGGTCCGTGCGAGCGCCGGTCACGGCGCCACCCCTGATCCCGAGTGGATCGTCTGGTACGTCGCTTGTCGGGGTCACACCCGGCTGCAGTTGGAGGAGCAGTGCTGGATTGTCGCGAAACTGAATGGGAAGGTCCGTAATCTGGCGCATGTCGAAATTGTTACCGATGGTGGCATCGGTGGTATTGAGCGTCACCGAGCCTTGGGCGGTCACTTCTACGGTCTGGCTGAGCGTTCCCAGTTCCAATCGCACATCCTGCGTACTGGTGGTGGCCACAGGCAGGTAAAGCCCGTTGACGATGAACGTTTGAAAGCCGTCCTTCTTGATGGTGAGCGTGTACCCGGGTCCGGGTGCCACGTCCACAATTCGATAGGTGCCATCCCCTGCTGTCTTCGCGAAGTGAGAATCGCCAGTCCGAGTGTCCGTCAACTTCACGCTCGCACCGGGAACAGCGGCGCCGGAGGCGTCAGTAACCGAACCGGTGACGGATGCCACGTTCTGCGCTTTGGCGATCGCAGGAATCACGAGCAAGGCCAGAAGAATCGCTACGAAGAATCTCACGTTTCGCATCGTCTGCTCTCCCCTAAGTTTTATGCGCTACGTTGACTTGACTTGCGAGTGTGGTGCTGTGGCGGCGATCACCGCCGATTGCAAAAAACGCCCGGTCGTGATGAGCACTGCGCCCCGAAATCTGAAGATCGTATAGGCGCCATAAAGCAAGCACCGTACCAATAGCGGCGTACACAATACCAGAGATCAAGCCCTTGTAAAGTCAACAAGATAGGCGCCACTCACGCCGGCGGTTTCTAGCCAACGGAGAGGCCGTATACCGGAATTAGTAGAATTTCGGAGCCGGATGCCAAAGATCATATTTCGGTAAGCCGCCGGTGCAGTTTACGAGCAGTCAACGGGATTATTGCGGCGATAGATGAGGGCGAAAATGCCGAAGAACAGGCTAAGCGCCGGCAGCAGCAGGATCAAGATGCCGTGCCGGAGGGCGGCGCGGCCCTGCTCGCCGGAGGCGGCCGCGTTCTGGTAGCACATGGCGCAGCCTTGGGCCGCGGCGTGCGGGGCGGTCAATGCAACGAGCGCGAGGATGCCTGCCAACAGGAACAGGCATCTGACGACGACTCGTCTTTCCACCGCCAGCCGCGCGGCATGTGGCAGACGCTGGTATCCGGCTGGTCTCACGATCGCGCTCCCGCGAGCAGAAGTACGAACAGAAGCACCCAAAGCGCGTTCATGCCGTGCCAGTAGAGCGAAACGACGTCCGTGGCGGTGCGGCGCGTCAGGCGCTTCGGGGGACGAATTGCAATCAGGAGCACGGCGGCGATGCCTCCAAGCAGGTGCAGCGCGTGGGCCGCGGCAAAAACGTAGAAGAAACTGGCGCTGGGATTCCCGCTGAGACTCGCGTCCGCGGCGGCAAGCTGACGCCACGCGATCGCCTCGGCCGCGAGAAAGAATATCCCAAGAACTCCGGTGACGCCCCACCAGTGCCGGAATCCATCGTCCCGCCGCGCGAGAAAGTCGTGCCGCGAAAGCGCAAGCGTCGCGCTGCTTGCGAGAAGGATGAACGTGCCGACCCAGAGGACTCGCGGCACCTCAAGCGGCCGCCAATCGCTCGAAAAACCCTTGCGCACGAAGTAGGCGCTCACCAGCGCCATGAAGAACATCCAGATGCCGCCTAGCAGAATCGCCATTCCCGTGACGTACGCGCGTTGCGGAATCTCGCGCGAGCCGGTTGTGCCGCGGCCCGCGGGCGCCACATCCTGCGGGAGAAAATCCTCGCGCTCGCCGGGGACGCTGTATTCGTATGGCCCCCGATAGACGCTCGGGAAACTGCCGCCGAAGTTATCGGGCGGAGGCGGCGACGACGTAATCCATTCGAGAGTCGTAGCGTTCCACGGATTGGCGGCCGCCGGTTCGCCTCGCTTGAGGCTGTGAAAGAAGTTGTAGAAGAAGATGAGCTGAGCGGCCGCCGTGAGAAAAGCGGCGATGGTCATGAAACTATGCAGCGGCTGGAGAGCCGCAAGATAGTGGGCGCCGGTCGAATCCGCATACCGGCGGATTCCGCCCTCGATGCCCACGAAGTGCATGGGCATGAAGATGCAGTACACGCCGACGAACGTCAGCCAGAAATGCAGCTTCCCGAGCGATTCGTCCATGGCGCGGCCGAACATTTTCGGGAACCAGTAGTACGTCGCAGCAAAGATGCCGAAGATCGCTGCCACGCCCATCACAATGTGAAAATGCCCGACCACGTAGTAGGTGGCGTGCAGCGTCGTATCCAGCGCGGGCTGCGCTAGAAAAATTCCGGAGAGCCCGCCGGTAACGAAAAACGAGACGAAGCCGATGGCGAAAAGCATCGGGGAACGAAGCTGAATTCTTCCGCCCCAAAGCGTCCCGAGCCAGTTGAAGGTCTTGATGGCGGAGGGCACGCCGATGGACATCGTGAGCACCGAGAAGGCCAGGCCCGAATAAGGGTTCATGCCGCTCACGAACATGTGGTGGCCCCAAACCAGAAAGCCGAGAAAACCGATGGCGCAGAGGGCGAGCGCCATCGCGCGATATCCGAACACGGGCTTGCGCGAAAAATTCGCGAGGATGTGTGACACAACGCCCATGCCCGGCAGAATCGCGATGTAAACTTCGGGATGGCCGAAGAACCAGAAGAGATGCTGCCAGAGGAGCGGCGAACCTCCGTTGTGGCTTTGCACTTCGCCATTGACCACGAGTCCGGCGGGCAGGAAGAAGCTCGTGCCGGCGGAGCGGTCGAGCAGCAGCAGAAGCCCTCCTGCGAGCAGGACGCTGAAAGCGAGCAGGGTCAGAATGGCGGTGACGAACCACGCCCACACCGTCAGCGGCATGCGCATCAGCGTCAACCCCGGCGCGCGCATGTCGATCGTGGTCGCGATGAAATTCAGCGAGCCGAGCAGCGATGCGAAACAGAAGATCAAGACGCTGACGATCCAAAGAGTTTGCCCGAGTCCCTCGCCTGGGCCGGTCACTTCGCCGAGGCCGCTGAGCGGCGGATAGGCGGTCCAGCCGCTGATGGGCGCGCCGCCGGGCACCAGGAACGCCGCAATCGCGCAGAGGAACGCCGCAACCGTGAGCCAGAACGAGAGCATGTTGAGCGTCGGGAAAGCCATGTCCGGCGCGCCAATCTGAATCGGAAGAAAATAATTGCCGAAGGCGCTTTGCGGGGCCGTCGAAAGCACGAAGAAAACCATGATCGTGCCGTGCATGGTGACGAGCGCGAGATATTGCTCGGGCGTCATGATGCCGCCGCCGACGAACGGCAGGCGCGCGTTGGGCCAGACGAGATGGAAGCGCATCAGGAGCGAAAGGATGATCCCGAACGTCACGGCCGCGAGCGACAGGAAGAAATACTGGAGGCCGACGACTTTGTGGTCCGTGCTGAAAACGTAGCGGCGAAGGAATCCCGGCGGCGGACCCGCGGACGCAGGTGCGGCGCTCACTGTGCGGCCGCCTGTTGTTTGAGGAAAGCTTCGTAGTCGGATTCGGAGACGACGTTGAGGACGCTGTGCATCTTGGAATGCCCAAGCCCGCACAGTTGCGTGCAGACAATTTCGTAGTGCCCGATGCGGTTGGGTGTGAAGTTCACGGGGATTATCATCCCGGGCACCGAATCCTGCTGGAGGCGCAACTCGCGCACGAAGAAATTGTGGACGACGTCCTGCGAGCGAAGCAAAAGCTCGACGGGACGGTTTACAGGGACCGTTAAGTCGGGCACAACGACGTCGTCATTGCCGGCCGGGTCGTTCGGGTCGAGCCCGAGCGGATTGCCAGCCGGGGCGTTGATGAGGCTGGGATCGAGGCGGCCGAATTTTCCGTCGGTGCCCGGATAGCGAAACGTGTACACGAACTGCGTGGTGGTGACTTCCACCTGTATCGCATCCGGAGCAGGCGCCGCGAAGCGCACATCCGCCCACGCCGCGCGCCCCGCGATCGCCAGACCCAGGAAGGTAAGGAACGTCAGAGAGGTCCAGACGATTTCCGCCGCCATGTTTCCGCGCGTGAAGCGGGCAGGCCGGCCGCGATCCCGAAAGCGAAAGACGGCGAAAGCAAGGCCGAGTTGCGCGAGGATGAAGACGGCGCCCGCGGCGTAGAGCGTCCGATCGTATTGATGATCAATCACGACAGCAGCGGAGGTGATCGGCGGCGGTGCGGGGTACAGGCGAGCGGCAAAAACGTAAACAGTGATGATGACCAGAGCCAGCAAGAGGACGGCAAGCAGAGCTGCCAGCGCCGTGCTACCGCCTTCACGCTTCTGAATGAACATCCTCAAGGCCTTCGGCCTGCGATGATATACGAGGGCAGAGGCATTTTGTAGCTTGATGCCGCGGCGTCCGATGTTTCATCTACTTTACTTTTGGCGCGCCGTCTTGTTAGAGTGGCGGCCACTTCAGTGGAAGGAGCCTCCTGATGCCATCTACATTTACTTCAAGGGCCCTCGTCGGTTTAGCACTCGCGGCGCTTCTTATCGCGGGTTGCGGTCCTCAGCAGGGGAGAATTACGTATCCTCCAGGACCTGACGTGACTCCTCCGGACCAGATCGGGCTTCATGCCGAGGCGCAAGGCGGAGGACTGGCGCAGGATGTAGGAGCGTTTCAGAACGGAGTTCCGATTGCGACCGCCCCCAACATCGGCCCGGGGGGAGTCTTGAACCTGCTCGCGTCGGCAGGCGACCAGCAGAGTGGCATTCAAAAGATCCGCATTATCGGAAGCGAGAGCACGTGCAAATGGAGCGGAGGCGGCTACACTCAGGTGACTCACAACGGCGCGAAAGAGTGGTTCGCGCAAGTCAACACGCCGTCGTCGGGCACGGTGCCGGAGCAGAGCACGGTCCAGACCTCCGTGTTCGTGGGGAACGAATTGGGAAGCGCCGACCGCCTGGAAATGATGTTTCAAGTCGAAGCAACAAACTTCGGCGGGCTAGTGGCGTTGTCACAACCCGTTGCGTACCAGTCCGTGAATCAGACCGGCCATAACCATTCCGGATCGTGCCCTCCATAGGCGCGAGATTCCGCGGATCAAACCCAAATAGTTGGGATTTCGTACCTCGGCTCATCCGCCTGCGGCGGATTCGCTCGGGACAACATTTCCTCGTCGGAGATGTTGGTGCGGTCGAGTGGATTCGAACCACCACGGTATTGCTACCGCCAGCCCCTCAAGCTGGTGCGTCTGCCAGTTCCGCCACGACCGCATTGGAGAGGTGAACGCCCAAATTGTAACAGAAGTCGCTACTTGTTAGGAGCAGGGCTCTGCGCGGGCGCTTGTTGAGCAGGAGCCTGCTGAGCGGGTGTCGGAGCGGGCGCTTGCGGCGCGGGCAGCGCCGGAATTTGCACGGGTGGCGCGGCGGGCTTCGCGGGAGCAGTCCCCGGCTTCGCCGTTTCCTCGAGGATCGAGCCGGTGCTGACCTCCGCCGGAGCGCGCTTGAACGAGAGCGTGAGCGAAGTCATCATGAAGACGATGGCACACCACGTGGTGGCGCGGGAGAGAAACGTCGCGGCGCCTCGCGGGCCAAACGCCGTCTGGCTGCCCGCCCCGCCGAACGCACCGGCAAGATCGGCGGCGTTTCCGCTTTGCAGCATGATCACGATAATCAGCACGAAGCACACGGCTACGTGCAGCGTCACTAGCACGAACGAAACGCGCCAGCCGACCCAGATCAGCCCGGCGGCCACGAGAAACGACAAAGCCCATTTAGCCCAACTTGACATTTCCTGCTCCCACTCCGCGCTCGGCGATTTCCCGCCGGCAGCGTGCGCTTAATAGTTCACGATCGCCGCAAACGACTTCGGGTCGAGGCTCGCGCCCCCCACGAGAGCGCCATCGATATCCGCCTGCGCCATCAATCCCTTGATGTTGTCGGGTTTGACGCTGCCGCCGTAGAGAATACGAAGCGCGGAGGCTTGCTCGGACGTGAATTTTGCCGCAGCAAGTTCCCGAAGATGGTGATGAGCATCTGCCGCAATCTCGGGAGTTGCTGTCCGCCCAGTTCCGATCGCCCAAACCGGCTCGTAGGCCAACAGAATACGCGAGAACTCCGCAGGGGTCAACGCGCCCAGGCCGCCTTCGAACTGGCGTTTCAGGACGGATTGCGTGAGACTGCCTTCGCGCTCGGCAAGCGTCTCGCCGACGCAGACGATCGGCGTAAGCCCGGCCTCGAGCGCGGCCTTCGTCTTGCGATGCACCGATTCATCCGTCTCGCCGAAATACTGGCGCCGCTCGGAATGCCCGATGATGACGTCGCGGCAGCCCGCCTCCACCAACATGCGCGCCGAGATTTCGCCCGTGAAGGCGCCCTCGCGCTCCCAGTGCAGATTTTGTCCGGCGATTCCGATGTTGCTGCCGCGCGCTGCGTCCACCGCCGCGGCCAGCGCTGAAAAAGGAGGCGCGACGACGATGTCGCAGTGCTTTGCGGAGGCGACGAGCGGGCGGAACGCTTCGAAGAACGCACGCGTTTCCGCCTGCGTCTTGTACATCTTCCAATTTCCAGCGATCACCGGCCGGCGCAAGAAAATTCCCCTATGTGGCGCACCACGAGCGTTGTCCTCAGGGCTGAAGCCCCTCATTCTTGGAGCCGTATGTCGGAGCTAAAGCTCCGACCCCCAAAACTTCTCTATTCTCAAGCAAACTGTTAGGCATTGGTGAGCGCTTCGACGCCGGGCAATTTTTCGCCCGCGAGGAATTCGAGCGAAGCGCCTCCGCCGGTCGAGATGTGGGAAATCTGTTTCGCGACTCCGGCCTGCTCGACGGCCGCGACGGAATCGCCTCCGCCGATGATGGACGTGGCTCCGCCGGACGTCGCGGCGGCGACTGCTTTCGCGATCGCGAGCGTGCCCTGGGCAAAAGCGGGCTTTTCAAACATGCCGAGCGGTCCGTTCCAGACGATCGTGCGCGCCTTGGCGATCTCGCGGCTGAACTCCGCGATTGTCTTCGGGCCCACGTCGAGGCCCATCCAGCCGTCGGGAGTGTTTGAGATGTCGGAAATTTTCGTGGCGGTGGAATCGGGCGACTCGGCCAGCACGTGATCGACCGGCAGGAGAAGGCGGAAGTTCTTGCTCTTCGCCTGCGCCAGCAAATCGCGCGCGAGATCGAGCTTGTCGTTTTCGACGAGCGACTTCCCCACCGGCAGTCCCTGCGACTTCAGGAACGTGTAAGCCATGGCGCCGCCAATCAGCATCGCGTCGGCGAGCTTCATCAGGTTTTGCACCACCTCGATCTTGTCGGAGACTTTCGCGCCGCCGAGCACGGCGACGAAAGGCCGCTCGGGGTTCGAAATCGCTTTGCCGAGATACGCGAGCTCCTTTTCCATCAGAAGACCCGCGGCAGCTTGCCGGACGTATTTCGTGATGCCCACGACCGAAGCGTGCGCGCGATGCGCGGAGCCAAAGGCATCGCAAACGAAAATCTGATCGCAGAGCGCGGAGAGCTGCTTCGAAAACTCGGGATCGTTTGCTTCTTCTTCCGGGTGATAGCGGACGTTTTCCAGGAGCAGGACTTCCCCATTGTTGAGCGCCTTGCTTTTCGCCTCGGCGTCGGCACCGACGCAATCCGAAGCGAACGCCACGTGCTTGCCGAGCATTTCGCCGAGCTTCGCGGCCACGGGCGCAAGGCTGTACTTCGGATCGACCTTCCCTTTCGGTCGGCCGAGGTGAGAGGCGAGCACGAGCCGCGCTCGACGTTCGATGGCGAGCCGCAGCGTCGGCAAGGTTTCACGGATGCGCGTGTCGTCGGAAACGCGGCCGCCTTCGAGCGGCACGTTGAAATCGACGCGCACGAAGACGCGCTTGCCGTTCATGTCCAGATCGCGAATCGAGAGTTTTTTCATGTTCGTGAAAGGCGCTCGCCGGGCCGGAATTAAATTCCTAGAGCTTCGCGGCGAAGATTTTGATCAGGTCGCGGCACCGGCACGAGTAGCCCCACTCGTTGTCATACCAGGCGAGCACCTTGACGCAGTTCGTGCCCACGACGCGCGTGTAGCCCGAGTCCACGATGGAAGAGTGCGGATTGCCCTTGAAGTCGACCGATACCAATTCCTCTTCGGTGTATCCCAGGATGCCCTTGAGCGGACCTTCGGACGCGCGCTTGAGAGCCGCGTTCACGCTTTCGACCGTTGCGGGCTTCTCCGTCATCACCGTCAGATCGACCACGCTCACATTGGGCGTCGGCACGCGGAGCGAATAGCCATCGAGCTTGCCCTTCAGCTCAGGGATTACCAGATGAAGCGCTTTGGCCGCGCCGGTGCTCGTGGGAATCATCGAAAGCGCCGCGGCGCGCGACCGGCGAAGGTCCTTGTGAGGCAGGTCGAGCAATCGCTGATCGTTCGTGTAAGAGTGGATCGTGGTCATCGTGCCCACGCTGATGCCGAATGTCTCGTGGATCACTTTCGCGACCGGCGCCAGGCAGTTCGTGGTGCAGGAGGCATTTGAGACCACGTGGTGCTTCGCCGGATCGTAGGTGTTGTCGTTGACGCCGAGGACGAATGTGGCGTCCGGATCGGTGGCCGGCGCGGAGATGATCACTTTCTTTACGGGTCCGCGGATGTGCTTCCGGGCATCGGCGCCCTTGGTGAACAAGCCGGTGGACTCGACCACGATCGACGCGCCCACCGAGGCCCAGTCCAGCTCGGCCGGATCCTTCGTCTTGAACACCTTGAAGCTCTTGCCATCGACGGAGATCGTGTCGTCCGTATGCGTGATCTGGTTCGAAAGATTGCCGAGGATCGAATCGTATTTCAGCAGGTGGGCCAGGGTCTTCGAATCGGTGATGTCGTTCACGGCGACAATTTCGATCGCCGGATCACCCAGGGCGGCGCGAAAGATGTTGCGGCCGATGCGTCCAAAACCGTTGATGCCTGCTTTTACCGACATGTGTCCTCCGGGAAACGAACGCGGATATTGTACCTGCCTGAAGGGGTTGTTGGACTGCAACTGAAAAGACGATGCTAGGGTGCGCGGAACGAAATGTCAATGCGAGCCCGCGCGCCCGTGCGTCAGTCGAAAACCTTGACGCGAATCACGTTGTCGCCCGCGAAAGTGACAAAGGTCGTTTTGGAGGGCGGCGTGCCGTAGATCCAGTCCTCGGTATCGACGCCCTCGGGATCGCGCTCGCGGACTTTCTTGTCCGGGCGGCCCAGCGCCGCGACGACCATGTCCTGGTCCATTCCCACGATGGCGCGGTGGTCCTTGATGGCGTCCTGAAACTGCGGCGGGAGAGTATCGACCCAGTTGACTGTCGCCGAAGGCTGTTTGGAGAAATCCAGCCACATCGAGAGATCGCGTTTCAGATCGTCCGGGCTCATGTCCGGGACTTCCCGACCGTAGTCGAGAATAAGCGTCGCGCCGGTGATTTGAGGAGGGCCGACGGACGCGGGCGGCGGCGTCTCGACATTGCCAACTCCCACTTGCACGTGCTCGCGCCAGTGAAAATGTTTCTTCCCGCCGCCGTTGATGCGGAGCACGATTTCGTGAGCGCGGAATTCCACGCCGGTAATCTGAACGGTGTCACCCGGAACAGCCGCGACTCCGTAAAGCCGCAGCGCGTCGCTCAGAGTCTGCTTTTCGGCCGTCTTGCCGGGGGCAACTTTGAAACCTTTCTTGCCGCCCGGAATCGACTGCATGGCCTTGGCGAATTCCCCGTCCACATAGCGGACCAGGAGCAGGCGAGATTCCGGCTGCAAAGTCTTCGAAGGATGGCCGGGCGCCTGGACATCGGCGGCGGGCTCCGGGACGGCCGGGTAAACCGGTGCGCGCGCCGAGGAGCCCACGCTTCCAAGGCCGGTCGGCGCGGTCCGAAACGGGGCCAATCCGGAAATGTCCGCGCTCAGGGCGAGCGCGGCAACCAGCGCGAGAGTAAGGCGTGCGTCCATGCCGCGATACCGTTACTCGATTCTACGGCTTTTCTTGCATCACGTGAATAGGGGGAGCTGCCGCAACGAGCCGGATCGACCAGCGCGCGTTCTAACGGCGGCGGTTGAGCAAAGCCGCAAAGGCGCTGATCACGGCGGTGCGGTAGGTGTCCTGCCGGGTGATGAGATTGCGCGTCAGGACTCCCCAGGCGCCCTGCGCGTCGCGAATGCCGTGGCCTCCGGCGAATTCGTCGATGGCTGCGGCGAGCTCGATGCCCTCATCCACCACGCGTTTCGCGAGTGGCTCCGGCAAGAGGATGCCGCCGGATTGACCGAAGCCTTCGCGGCCGGTCTCGTCCGCGATATAGGCCCAGTTCTCGAGGAAGACGTGGCGCGCGCCGCGCTCTTGGAGGATGTCGATGCCTCCTTCAAGCCCCACGAAATATTTCCAGGGTTCGTTTTTCTCGCGGGCGATTCGGAGGAGCGCCTCGGCGCGCTGGCGCGCGCCTTGCAGGATTTCCCCGCGCGTGAGAGGCGTGTGGCGGACGCCGCTGGGAACGTCGGCAGCCGCCACGTCGAATAGCGCCGCACCGCCGAGGCTCGGGCCGATCAGTGCGAGCGCCTCGCGCACGGCATCGACCTTCGGCCGGCGCGTGCTGCCGACGGCGACGATGATCCTGTCCATCGGCCGATTCTAAACTCTTAGTCTTTCCACAGCTGGGTCTGCTTTTCGCGGGCGAAGCGGCTGGCGAGAAATTCCTTGAGATTGTCGAGCGAGGAGAAAACCTGGTCGGAGCATCCGAGCGCCCATGCGTTGATCCGTTCGACGGGCAGCTCGGTGATGAGATAAACGGGGATGCCCTTGCGGAACGCCGCGGTCAGCTCCGCCGGCGTCGCGCCGCTCGCCACATCGGCCTCGTCCCAGTAGCAGATCAGATAATCGGCCTTATGTTCGATCAGGTCCAGGCACGAGGCGATGATCTTCCGTGCCACGCGGCGAAAGCGGTCGAGATCGGTGGTTTGCCACGTACGGAAGCTCGCGAATTCATCTTCGGTGAGGTTCTTCTTCGCGACTTCGGAGGGATCGTACACGCGGTGGCCCAGCTGATCGCGGAGGAAAGGCGTGAGCTTCCGTCGCCAGAGGGCTTCACCCTCTCCGGTGAGGTCGATTGGACCGCAAAGATAGGCAAGCATGGGGACCGGGCGAGGAGCACTCTAGCACGCCGCGCGAGATCGGGCCACCGGGATCGGAGGGCCGAAAAACTTTCTTGGAAGAGTTGGAGCGGGATAAGGGAATCGAACCCTCGCCTCCACCTTGGCAAGGTGGCGTACTACCACTATACGAATCCCGCGTTCACACGTGAGGAAACCGAACGGTGAAAAGCCATTTATAGCACGGCCACCGCGCACGGACAAGACGTGGGCTCACGCCGTGCCGGCGGAAGCGCAGGTCAGCGGGGGCGTGGCAAGGTGCAGCCGGCCGCCGAAGCAAACGAAAGATCCGCAACCAGCTCAGTCGACTTCCATGATGCGGGTTGCTTTCACGACGGGTGATTTCTTCTGGCGTTCGGCAAAGTGCTCGGCGCGTTCGCGATCGATGTAGACGCGCGCGAACTTCTCACCGTCGTGGTAATACACCGTGACCTGCCAGTGGCGATGCTTGCGCCGGCGGTCCCGGTGGAACCGGCTGGATTTTTTGGACTTCTTTTTCACTATAGGGCGCCCCTCGAACGCCGAGACTATCGCAAGTTTGAAAGGCCCGCGCAAGTAGCAAGATGAAAGTTAACCTTCCTACTATTTAGCAATTGCGAGCGACGTCCCGCCTTCGGCCGCGTCTAATCCAAGAGTCTGACATCATGGGAAGGTGCCGTGGAACTTTTCGCGGCCGCCGAGCGTAGTAGGTAAGTGAGCTGAGGGAGAATGCCATGGTCGCCAATATCGCAAGGACTGCTCAAATCGAGGACCTGCGGAATCATCCGGCCGAGACGGTGATCACGCTGCGGGACTTGCTGGCGGGCGGAGCCACGCTCATCCCCGACCCCAAGCGCGGCGGCTTCTACGAAGTCGAGAGCGGCTCACTCGTTTACTACATCCACGTTTCGCCGGTGACCGGAAATGTCCTGCTGCTCGCCACTTGGCTGAACGAAGGCGTACCTGCGGGCGCGGGGCAGGCGGCCTAGCCCGCTCTCAATCCGGGTGTACGGGCAGCGACACTAGATCAATCGGCTTGACGTTTAATTCCTCGAAGACGTTCTTCTTCAGCTTGTAGAGTGAGGGACTGTCGCTCGCCTGAGCGTAAACGAAATTGCCGGCGGGCTTGGCGATCCGGATCTTCAGCTCCGTGCCGGCCTTGTCGGTGATGACCGCGCTGATGGCGGGATTCGCGAGTTGCGCGGTGAGGCCCGATGCAGGGTGGTCGATCACTTCCTCGGGCTTTAGGTCTCCGAACGAATCCAGAATCTTCCAGGCCGAGGCGGATTTTCCCTTCTGATCCTCGGGAGCCTCGAAGCTCCACTCCTCCGGACTGTCTTTCTTTCGGCTCACGATAATCGTTCCATTAGCATCGTGAATTTCGAGCCGCTGCATGTCAGCAGTGTCCATGTGAACGAGCTTCTTGTCGCGCAGCTCGTCGAATTTCCCCGAGAGCTGCTTGTAGAGCTCCTCGGTGATGCGGAAGATCGTCGGCCGGGATGTGTCCCGCGCGAAATAGGCGGCGCCGTCCTTTTTCCCGACGAGCAGCGTGGCCGGCGTCCCTTTTCCGGTTGCCGCCGAAAAGGTTATGGCCGGGCTGGCGAGGCCGTACTTGTCCAGGTCTTGCGGCTTTTCGCTCGCCACCGAAACCATTTTGGCGTTGGCGACTGCGCTCAGCAGCGTGTCCACGGAGCCACTCGCCGCGCGCGTTGCGACCGGCTTGGTGAAGCTCCAGTCGTCTTTTTCCTTCGAAGCTGCCATCTCGCCGGATGAATTCTTGAGACTGAAGGACGCGGCTTCGGCACTGTCGACGTGCAGCACCGCGCGGTCACGCAAATCATCGAGCGGCTTGCCGGCGCTGAGGAACAGCGATTGCGGCAGGAGCGCCACGCTCGGGCCGCCGTCCACGATCGCGTAAACGGAATTGCCGGTGAAGTCGGTGTTGCCGATGAGCAGCGTGTGCTTCGCGCCGTTCGCGAGCTGAAACTCAACCAGGACTTTCGCCGGATCGAGGCCATAGGCCTTGCGCCGGTCCGCGTCGCCGGGTTCCGTCTGCTCGATGCGCGCGCTGCCGAGCTGATCCACGATCCCCTGAGCGGTCGATTGGTCGGCGCCGGTTTCGACCGGCTGCACGATTTGCCAGGCTCCATCGCGCTTCTCAACGCGGATGGACGGATCGCTGGGCGCGATCGGGTGGCTCAGCGTGAAGGAAGAGATATCGGCTGCCGAAACGGAAAACGCTGGCTTCGAAGTGTCCTTGGCAGGCTTTTCCTCGTTGCTGCGCCGCCAATCGAAATAATAGACAACCGCGCCAAGACCGACGGCCAGAAGAAGCACAAGCAGTGTGGTCTTCTTGATCATCGCGCCCCGCTCCGACCCCTACCGGTGTTTCCACCAGACGGCGATGCCAAACAGGATGACCGCGCCGGGAAGAAACAGCAGCGCGATCGACCGGATGACGGCCATCTGCCCCTCGGTCAGAGTAATGCGCCGATTCGTCTCGGACTTGGGCCGGATCGAAATCAGGTTTTCATCCTGAGCCAGCCAGTCGATGGCGTTGAGGAAGAGGTCGCCGTTGTGTTGCTGGCTGAACCACTGATTCTCGGCGAAATCGGAATCACCGATCACGATCAAGCGCGCGGCCAGATCGCCGGACTTCTGGCTGGCGGCCACGCCGAGCGAAAGCGGACCGGCTGTTTTAGGGTCGAATTTGACCTCCCGCTCCAGTTTCGGGATGGTAAAGCTGCGCGCGGAGGTCATCAGCAGTTCGGTGTCCTGCGGATCGGACTTGGACTTGTCCGCCATCGAGACCGTGCGGGCCAGCGGGAAAAAGGTCATGCCCCTTTGCAGGTTCTTCGTGATCGGGCTGTCCCCGTAATCGACCACCAGTGGAACCGCGGGCCCCGTTCCGAACAACCGGCCCACGCCGCTTGCGTCCACGACGATGTTCTTGCCGACCGCGACGTTCCACGGCGTGTACACATCGTCGAGCTTCGGGTCGGTCTCCGGGTCAATTTCGAGGAGCAGCTTGCCCCCCGCACCCAGATACTTCGTGACCATCGGAGCTTCCTGCGGGAAGAAAGCTTGCGTGGGACCCGCGATCACCGCGACATCACAATCGGGCGGCATGCCATTCCCCGAAACGAGGTTCACGGAGTTTGTGTTGTAGCCTTCCTTCTTGAGCCGCTCGTCCACGACCGTGTATCCCTGCGCGCCGTCGTCGGTGAGGGATTTCTCGCCATGGCCGGTGACGAAGCATACCGTCTTCACTTTTTCGCGGATCACCTTCAGGATCGCGCTGGTGACGTCTTGTTCCGAAATCCCGCCTTCGGGGCTTGGCTCCAGATGCTCCTTGCGAGGGCCGGACGCCACGACGACGTCGCCGACTCGGGTGGCGCCGTAATCCTTGGCGACGTCCGGCTTCTCATCCGGGTCGACGTTCTGGTATCGGAAGTGCGCGCTAAGATTCCTGTACTCGGCCATAAGGTCGCCGAGCTGTACATCCGGCTGCTTTGCGAACCGGATGACGGTGACGTCCGCAGAGAGGCCGCCGACAATTTTTCTGGTCTGGGCCGAGAGCGTGAACAGCTTCTCTGTGGTGAGATCGAAACGCTTGTGGTGCTTGAAAGCGAGATAGTTCGCGATGACCAGAATCGCGATCACCGCGAGCGAGAGAATCGCCGTGTTGGTGCCGAGCTGGGAAGACCGCTTCGAGAAGAACTTGAGAATGCCTCCGAAGCCGAGAGCCGCGCCGCCGAGCAAAAGCACGCCGCCCGCGATCAGGAGAATCTTGCTGGTCAGCAGCAGTTCCGACTGGATCAGGTAGCGCAGATATCCCGCGACCAAGCAGGCCGCGCCGACGCTCGCTGCTGTTTCCGCCCACTGGTTCCGAACCCACTTCATTTCCGAAAAAACCTCCGAATCCGAAGAAGCGGCGCTACGCGCGCCGGGCCCGCTGAACGATCACGCGCGTCTCCAGCGCATCGAATCCACCGAGCGCACTGTGAGGAAAATGAAAAAGACGATGAAACTCAGGTAATACACAAGACCCGACGTATCGATGATTCCCCGGGTGAAGTCGTCGAAGTGATTGATCACCGAGAGATATTGCAGCACCTGCCCTGTGGCGCTTCCCGTGCCCCTCGTGCCGAAGTCGATGGCCCAGAGGAGCAGGAACGCGCCGAACGTGAGCGCCGCGGCGATGATCTGGTTCTCCGTCAGCGATGAAAGAAACGATCCGAGGGCCATCAGCGACCCGCCGAACAGAATCACGCCCAAGTATCCGGCGAATATGACCCGCAGGGGCGGCGCCGGATCGCTGTGGAGAAAGACGTAAAAGATGTAGCCGGCCGTGGGAAGCAGCATTACGGCAAACAGCGTGAGCGATGCGAAGAACTTCCCCAGCACGATATCGATCTCGCGGATCGGCGACGTCATGAGCAGCTCGATCGTGCCCCGCTTGCGCTCCTCGGCATACACGCCCATCGTGAGCATCGGAAGGAAGAAGAGAATCACCAGAGCAAGGAACCCCAGGAAAACGCGGAGAATCTGGCTCGGCGCGTCGAACGGCTGCATCCCGCCGAAGCGCATGCTCTGCACTTCCATCTGTAGCGACTGCTCGACCGCATCGCTCAGGTAGAGCCTGAAAAAGAATCCGCTCAGTAGCAGGAACAGGCTGACGACCACGTAGGCGATGGGAGAAACGAAGTAGTGGCCTATCTCCTTGCGATAAATGGCGTAGAGGCTTCGCATGACTCTTTTGTTGTTCCCCTAATTGGCCGGCTGCGCGTGGGCTTCTTCGTCCGTGGTGAGTTCGAGGAAAATATCCTCGAGGCTCACGCTGATGCCGTGGAGCTCGTACAGCGGCCATCCTTGCTGGACGATTTTCGCCGCGATCTGGCTGCGGATGTCTTTTCCCGGAGCGGCTTCGATCGTCGCGGTCACATGGCCGTCGGCGCGCGCGGAGGTCACCTGCGCGCGGCTCGCGCCCGGAATTTTTTCCAGCAATTCCCGGAGCGGCTTTTCCGGCGCCTGCACGTCGATGTGAATCCTCTGCCCGCCTTTGAGCTGCGCCGTCAAGTTCTGCGGCGTATCGACGGCGGCGATCTTTCCCTTGTTGATGATGACCACGCGGTCGCACGTCATGCTCACCTCGGGCAGGATGTGCGTGGAAAGAATGATCGTGTGGTTCCCGGCGAGATTCTTGATCAGGTGGCGCACCTCGATGATCTGCTTCGGATCGAGCCCCACGGTCGGCTCGTCGAGGATGATCACGTCGGGATCGTGCACCAGCGCCTGCGCCAATCCGACCCGCTGCTTGTAGCCGCGCGAGAGACGCTTGATCAACTCGGGACGCTTGTCCACGAGGTTGGTTTTCTCGAGCGCGTCCTTGATGCGGTCCTGTCGTTTGTCGGCGGGTACGTTCTTGATTCGCAGGATGAAATCGAGGTAGGCCTCGACCGTCATGTCCGGATAGAGCGGAGGCGCTTCCGGCAGGTATCCGATGTGTCGCCGCACCTCCAGCGAGTCCTGAAAGACATCGAACCCGGCGATCCGCGCCGTCCCGGAGGTGGCGGGCATAAACCCCGTAAGAATGCGCATCGTGGTGGTCTTCCCGGCGCCGTTCGGGCCGAGAAAGCCCAGGATTTCGCCCTTCTTGACGGTGAACGAGACGTGGTCCACGGCCGTGACCGGGCCGTAGGCCTTGGTCAGATCCTGCACTTCGATCAATGCGTTCCTCCGCGCGGGGAGTAAGAAAAAATGATTAGGACGGCATACCCGAACCGGCTCGAACAGACCCTTATACCAAAAAACGGCTCAAAACGAAAAACGACCCGGATGGCAGTAGTCGGTCGGTTTCCGATAATCCGAACTTCCCGGGCCGTAACCATACACAAATAATCCAGTTCTCGGCTCTACGGCGATGGAATTGGTTGCGAAATGTGCGTCGTGACCCAGTGCGACTTGGCCGCGAACGAGGTCTCGAGTGACGGAGAGGAAGTGTTTGACTAGGGACATCGCAATCGGATATACGGTGCCCGGGCCTACCGAAATATTCGAGGAGAAACCTATGAGCGCTACATCAGCGGCTACATTCGTGAAAAAGTCGGTGGGGTTGTCGATCGGGCTCAGCGTGCTCATGATCGTGGCAGGGATTTTGGCGATCTGTTCACCCATGGCGGCCGGAATCGCCGTTAACGTCTTGGTCGCCTGGCTGCTTGTTTTCAGCGGCGCGACCCACTTGGTGTTTGCCTGGTACACGCGAACCAGCGGAGGACTTCTTTGGGAGTTGCTGGTCGGAATTCTGTACGTTTTCACCGGGGCGTATCTGCTGATGCATCCAGTGGCCGGATTGGCGTCATTGACAATCGCACTGGCGATCTATCTGTTCCTGGAGGCGATCCTGGAGTTCGCTCTGGGATTCATACTCCGGCCGCTGCCTGGGACCGGCTGGTTACTCTTCGACGGAATCGTCACGCTCATCCTCGCCGTCATGATCTGGAGGACGTGGCCGTCGAGCACGGAATGGGTCATCGGCACGCTTGTGGGGATAAGCATGCTGTTTAGCGGAATCTCCCGCTTGATGCTTTCTCTTGCAGCGCGCAGCGTAGCGAGCAAGTTGGCATAGTCTTCGAAGCAACTCGATAGCCGCGGAATCAGGACGCGTGTGCCTTGAAGGGGTTTCCGCGTCCACACCGTGAAAGGAAGAATACCGAGTGGGCGGCTTAATCCCATTGAGCGACGCGTCCCGGCGCCCGGTGCGTTTCCCGATCGTTACGACCTGCATCATTGTCGTGAACTTCATCGTTTTCGCGCTTGAGCTGAGAGGCGGAGATGCGTTCGTGCTCAAGTGGGCCGCTGTTGCCGCACACATCACCGCCGGCCATGACTGGATCACCATCCTCACGGCCATGTTCATGCACGGAAGTTGGTCGCACATCCTGGGCAACATGGTCTTCTTGATGGCCTTCGGCCCCGAGATCGAAGACTCGATGAATCCGTGGCGGTACCTGACGTTTTACCTGGTCGGCGGGCTGGTCGCCATGCTGGCCCAGATAGCAGCCAGCCCGAGTTCCACGGTTCCCAACCTGGGTGCAAGCGGTGCAATCGCCGCCGTCATGGGCGCATTTCTGGTGACGTATCCTCGCGATCAGATTCGCTCGATCCTCATCATCTTCGTGTTTGTGCGCATCACCGTGATCCCGGCCGGGCTCCTAATCGGAGTCTGGTTTCTCATCCAACTCGTTCACGCCGGGTCGGTGGCATCCGTCCAAACGGGCGGGGTGGCTTACCTAGCGCACGTTGGCGGCTTCATCTTTGGGGCTGCGACCGCGCGTCTTTTTGAAGATTCGCGGCGGCTCGCCGCATAGGGTACTTACCATGCAGTCTAACGCGAACAAAATCCGCGTGGGAAGTGCCGCACTCCTGTTCTTCATGGCCGCGGCCGCCTCGCCCGGGGCTCCGCAGTCGAATACCGATCTGCAATCATTCTTTCGGCAGGACATCGGACTGACTCAGGATCAGATCGCCGCCATTCGAAGCGGACAGGCGATCGCGAAAAACATGCCGTCGCGCACGCCGGCCGAGGTATTTCTGTTTGGCGCGGTTTACATCCATGCTGCTCCCGAAAGCTACCTGCGCTTTGCCCGCGATTTCGACCGACTTCGCAGGCTTCCCGACTATCTGGCGCTCGGGGTGTTCAGCAATCCTCCGCAGCTTTCTGACTTGAAGGATTTCTCGTTCGACGACGATGACATTCAGGCGTTGCAAAATTGCAAGCCGGGACATTGTCTGCTTCAGATGCCCGCGAGTTCTATCGAAGCATTTCACAAGTCCATCGATTGGTCCGCCCCCGATGTGAAAGAACAAGTGAATCGACTCTTGCAAAAGACGGCGCTGCAGCGCCTTCTCGCGTACGACCGCGAGGGCAATCAGGCCCTGGGGACGTACAACGACAAGAATGACCCGACAGAGGTGTCCGAGCAGTTCGCCTACATGCTCAGCTACAGCAAGGCTTTGCCGCAGCACCTGCCGGATTTCTACCACTACCTTCTCGCCTATCCCAGCGGGAGGCCCGCAAACGTCGAAGACACGTTCTATTGGGCAAGAGTGAAATTCGGATTGAAGCCGACCCTGCGTGTCGTTCAGGTGGTAACCATGATCGGGAATCCAACCGACCAAGTAACATATGCCATCGCCGAAAAACAGCTTTATGCGAGCCACTACTTCGAGACCGCGTTGGACCTCTCCTTCTGTATCCGCGGAAGCGACGACCCGAAGCAACCGGGCTTCTATCTCATTATGGCCATGGGTTCGGAGCAGACAGGTCTGACTGGCGTTAAGGGATCGATCGTTCGAAAGGTCGCGGTAGGACGGTCGGTTTCGAATCTCCAGGGCGCGCTCATGACCATCAGGAAGGCGCTTGAAAGTAGCCAGGCTGGGACTCAAACTCTGCCCGCCGCGCGCTAACCGGAAATCGACCCACTACGCGGATGCCTTGCCTTCGCCCGGTCCATCCGATACAGCGCCGCGGCGCCGGAATCGTCAGGCAACGGCCACTCCCCCCGCCGCATCCACATTGGCTGAATCATGCCGTTCGCCAGTCTGGATGAGTCCTGACGCCTTCAATCGTGAGACGCGGCACGGCCGCGAAAGGTTAGCGCCGGAGATGTGCGTTGACACTCCGCGGCCGTTTTGTTATTCAACTCGTTTCGCTCTTCAGGCCGGGAGTTCGAGGGGAGGCTTCCCAGTCCGGCCAGGACGCGCATTAGAAAGAATCAGTGCGAGTTACGATGATCCGGAATCCGTACCTTCCGGCGGAACGAAATTTCACGCGTGGGGAGCAAACTTGACGATACGCATTCAGGTGGCCGCATGAAACGACTCGGACAGCTTGCGGCTCTTTTGCTGGCGTGTCTCGGCATGCTCTCGATCGTGAGCTGCGGCGGCGGCGGAGCGACGCCCACGATCTCGATTACACTCACGACCGCGGACGGCATTCTATCCGTGGACGAGAGCCAGCCCACTGCAGTGCCGCCCGTCCTCCCGGCGCTGGTTTTCACGGCCGCCGTGGGCGGCGACACGAAGAATCAGGGCGTAACGTGGCCCAGCTCGACGGTCGATAACAAGAATAGCGGTCCTTCACTGACAGGAGCGAGCTGCTCGGGCTTTGGTACGGGCCCGGGGCAATGCGGAACGATTACGAATGCGACTGCGTTCTCCGCCACCTACACACCGCCAAGTAATTTGTCCGCAAGTCAGACGATCACGCTCAAGGTAGCCTCGATCAGCGATTCTTCGGCTACCCAGACGGCAACGATTACAGTCGTTCTGCCGCCGACCTTCACCGCCACATCTTGCATCCCGTCGAACGTCATCAATCCCTGCGGCCTCGCGAGCGGGAACAACGGCGTACCCTACTCCACCACGATATCGTTCACGGGCGGCGTCCAGCCCTACACGTTCAACAATGTTAATGCTTCGCTCTCGACTTATTGCCTCACCTTGAACACTGTCTCTACGAGCACGACCACCACGCTCGTCGGGACACCCTGCAACACCGGCACGACGACAACAACCGTGACATTCACGCTGACCGTCACCGACAACGGCGGCACACCGTCTATAAGCCAGGAATACTCGATCAATCTTGC
>Ga0335077_10002338_pt1 | contig 22625 bp, 20 predicted proteins | sample Lox_Sample_31_FD_207151 | JGI IMG/M metagenome (GOLD analysis project Ga0335077, IMG submission 207151) | Soil microbial communities from Loxahatchee National Wildlife Refuge, Florida, United States - Lox_Sample_3.1 | ecosystem: Environmental > Terrestrial > Soil > Wetlands | place: USA...
CTCGCTGCCCTGCGATCTTATCTTGAGAGAGCGTCCGCCGGACAGCGGCAGACTGTCTTCGTGACGGGCGAAGCGGGCATCGGCAAGACCACGCTAGTGGATGAATTCCAGCGGCAGACCGCGACGGACACGCGCATTCGCATCGCGCGCGGGCAGTGCGTGGAAGGTTTCGGCGGCAAAGAAGATTACTACCCGGTGCTGGAGGCCCTGGGCAATTTATGCCGCGGCCCGGAGGGAGACTCGGTAATCCGGATCCTGGCTGCGCACGCCCCCAGCTGGCTGGTGCAGTTTCCGGCGCTAGTGAACCGTGAGCAGCGCCAGATTCTGGAGCACGAAATGGTAGGCGGTACCAAACAGAGAATGCTCCGCGAGATCAGTGATGCCCTGGAGACCATCACTGCAGAGCAACCGCTGATGCTGATATTAGAAGATTTGAATTGGGTGGATCCTTCGACACTCGATCTCATTTCCGCGCTCGCGCGTGGCCGAAGCGCTGCAAAGGTGATGGTGATCGGCACATACCGGCCTGGCGATGTAACGGTTTCGGAGCAGCCGTTACACTCCGTAAAACAAAGCCTTCTCGTTCACCGGCTTTGTCATGAACTCGCTTTGGAGCCGTTCGGCGAAATAGAAATCGCCGCCTACCTGGCGGCAGAGTCGCCGGACGGCAGCGTGCCTAACGGTCTGGCCACTCTGCTTTACCGGCGTTCGGAGGGGAATCCGTTGTTCATGGTCGCCGCCCTGAAGCATATGAGCCAGTGCGGGTACGTCTCAGAAGAGGACGGAACCTGGAAACTCCACGTTCCCATCGAGGAAATCGACCTGGAAGTGCCGGAAAGTCTGCGTCAGATGATCGAATTGCAAATCGAACACCTGAGTGAAGAAGAGCATCAGGCTCTGGAGGCGGCGAGCGTCACCGGCGTCTTCTTCTCCGCGGCGGCCAGCGCCAGTGCGGCAAGTATGGATGTGGTGAACTTCGAGAATTTGTGCGAAGGCCTGGCACGCCGGCACTACATTGTGCGCTCGGCGGGCTCAAAGGAACTGCCCGATGCAACACTCTCCCCGCGCTACGAGTTTGTCCATGGGTTGTACCGCGAGGTGCTGTGCCGGCGGCAGTCGCCGGGGCGCAGGGCGAAGCTGCACGTCAAAATCGGCGAGCGGCTGGAGGTGCTATACGCGCAGCAGCTCGGCGAAGTTGCTCCCGAGTTGGCGCATCACTTCGAACAGGGTGGAGATTCGGCGCGGGCCGCAAGCTACCGGCAGCTCGCGACTTCACCGGGTAGCGGAGAATATGCGGTCTGGCACCGAGCCTCAGAGCACAGGCGGCCATCACGGAGTTGGGAACACGGCGCTGCTTCTGCGACTTCTGGGGTAAACTACATAGCGGTCGATGAAGCCGCTCCCTTCGACTAGCGAATATATTATCGTCGGCGCAGGATTCGCCGGTGCCGCCACGGCCTGGGCCCTGAGCCGTCGCGGCCGCTCCGGCGGCGTGATCCTGGAGCGGGAATTCTCTTTTGGGGTACATGCCTCGGGTCGCAATGCCGCGCTGTCCAAGCTGTCGGAGTCCGATAGCCTAATTGCTTTGCTGGCTTGGCGCACGACCTCGCACATTCGCGCCCTAGAGGAGTTGCCATCCGAGATTCTGCGTGCGACTGGCGGCCTGACCCTGTGCGACAAGAGCCACAGCGAGGAGGTAGAAGCCACCTTTGCCGTGCTGCAGTCGCAGGGCATCGCCTGCGAGATGCTTGCTGCCCCGGTCGCCAAGTCGCGGTTCGTCTTCCTTCGGGATATCCAATTCGATCTGGCTTTATGGTGTCCTGAGGAAGGCGTCGTCGACATCCATGCGCTGCTCAGCCGTTACTTGGGGATCGCCCGCCGCGCTGGATTCAGCTTGGTCACCAACTGCACGGCTGAGGAGTTGATCCTGAAAGGCGGTCGCGTGGTGGGCGTCCGCACCAGCCAGGGCGAGATCTTTGCCGATACCGTCATCGATGCCAGCGGAGCGTGGGCCGGCCGCCTCGGGCGCGCCGAAAGTCCGCTGCCGTTGCAGCCCCGGCGTCGTCACCTTTTTGTCTCCGGCCAACTGGACCTAGTCGGCGCTGGTGATCCGTTTGTCTGGTTCGAGGATCCAGCGCTCTATTTGCGTGCCGAAGGCGATGGGCTGCTGCTGTCCCCGTGCGACGAAACACCTTCCGCGCCCGGGATTCCACCCACGGATACCGCGGCGGCGGAATTGCTCGCCGAAAAGCTGGCGCGCCACGCCCCATTCCTCGCCAACCTATCGATTCGCCGCCAGTGGGCCTGTCTTAGGACATTTGCTCCCGACCGGCGGCCGCTGATCGGACCTGATCCGGACTTGCCCGGACTTTTCCATGTCTCGGGGCTTGGCGGCTTTGGCATGATGACCAGTGCCGCCGTGGGGGAACTAGCCGCAGATCTGCTCCGCGGGGCCAGCCCGGATTGGACGGACGCGGCACTCGCTGCGCCGGCACGGCTCCATTCCCGGTCTGTGGTGCATTAAAACCCTCTTTGCAATCAAATTAGGCCGAGGGCGTTCTGGAAGCTGTGAAGAAATCAGGTCGGGCACGCCCGGCCATTACACCACCACTGGTTTTCGGTGAGTCAATGCCCGAGCGTGCTCGGCCCAATGTCGCGATACCGGCCTGCACCTGCCCGATCCCGCTCTTCATTGTATATGCTACGGTGATCGTGCTCGAGGACGGCCTGGTTCACTCTTATGATGATATTTACGGGCACGACGCAGCCCTCGAGCGGGTTCTGGCCAGGGGCTATCCCTATCCGGGGTAAGCTTCTCGGAACCCGACGCCTTGCACGATCTCCCGAACCGCGACCTCCATTCGTCAGCAGATCCTGGGCCACTGTTCGGCGAAAGGCCCGTCGAGAACTCGCGATCCGCCGACCTCGGTCTTCACCAGCACCATGCCCGCGTGTTCGTTTCTCGTATTCCACCGGACGATTCTACTTGCCGCAACTGCCCCCGCCGCAGCGACGCGGTCCTGCGGCGTGCACATTGACGCGGTCGTCTAGTTGGCCGTTCGCACCCATCCCGTCCGAGCGACAACATAGGAGCCGAGGATCAGCAAGCAGGCTACCGCTTGCGCGGCGAGCGTCTCAACCGTCGGGAAGATCGAAAACCAAACACCCATCCAAGGCGGGATCACATTTCCCAACGCGGGCAAATCGGTTTTTGGCAGCCAGTGCGCCAGTTGCATTTCCTGCGCTTGTTCTCCCACCATTACCAGCAAAACTCCACCGAGCAATGTCCCGGTCAGTACTAGCATCCGTCGATACGGAAGACGGCTGTGAGCAATAAAGGTCAAAACAGCCACAATTCCGGCAAAGAAAAGTCCGATCAATAGGCCAGATCGGATCGGACTGGCGCCTAGCTTCAAACGATAGCTCTGCAAGAATAGTACGACCTCGAAACCTTCGCGGTAAAGCGACGTGAATCCCAGTAAAGCGAGACCCCACCAGAGCTTCGTCCGGGACGACGCACGCCGACCAGATCCCTCTAGAAGTTCCTGTTTCCTCTTTGTGTGGAGTGAAATCCAGCCTGTCCAGTAGAACTTGTGAAAAAACCAATTCATCACCACGAGGAGCACCACAATCGCAAGCAGGCCGGTTGCCGCCTGCAGGGCCAGAGCGGACACTGTCGTGCTCAGGTCATCTATCACAGTTACGGCGATACGCCAAGTAACTAGAGTCGCGAGCGCCGCCGCGACGGTACCAGTGGCCACCGGTCGCCGGTAGATCGCACTGGAGCCTACCATGCCGGCAAGCACCGCCGAGATCACCAGGATGCACTCCAGGCCTTCCCGAAAAACAAGGACGCTGATATCGAGAACGGCGGCGGTCGCATCCGAGTGTGGCGCCAAGGGATTCGGATTGCCTTGCGAGGTGATACCTTCCCAGATCAGCGTTGCCGCAAGAGCCAGTCCACCGATCCAAAGTGCGGCGAATGCGAGCTTTCTCAGCGCGAGCCGTATCAAGTGTCCGCCCAGAAGCCCGCCGGTTTCGTTGTCGTCAATTACCATAACTGTTCTGGGCATTGCCTCCCCGCTTCACCTTCAGCCTGCAAGAATGTTGCCGCTTAGAGTATCGGTTGTTTCCCACGTATAAGGAACTGAATCGCAAACGGCTTTTTTCCGAGGCCGCGCTTGCAGCGCTGGCTTTCGCAAAAAAATCCATCAGAACTCCGTCAGCATGGACCTGCCGACACTAACGCGTGCACGGCAAGGTTCCTGGCGACGATCCGTCGGGCGCGACCACCGGGCGTCGTGCGCGTAACGCTCAACTGGACCTCGATGTTGTCGCACGCAGGATCATATCTAATAACGCTGCTTGTGCGGGTCAGGAGACGAACTGTATGAGCTCACTGCCGCAACTACCGCCTGCCCCAAGGAAACTCCGCCATCGTTTGGCGGAACCTCGGAATGCAGGAAGACATCAAAGCCATTGCGGCGCAGCGCGGCCACGCTCCTGCTCAGAAGAAACATGTTTTGAAATGTGCCGCCGCTCAGGCAGACGCGATTCAGCCGGTCCGATCTTCTGAGCAGCAAGCAGACCTCCACGATCGCGGCGGCCATTGCATTGTGAAACCTGGCGGAAACGACAACTGCTGGAGTGCCGCGCTTCACATCCTTCACGATCTCCCGGATCGCCGGGCGCATATCGATCTGCCAGGGCTCGCCCATCTGAATGTCAAAAGGATATTGGGCGGTCGTACCGGCATCCGCGATCGTCTCCAGTTGGATCGCGACCTGGCCTTCGAAGCTGACCTTCGCACTGAGCCCCACAATCGCCGCAACGGCATCGAACAGGCGGCCGCACGACGAGGTCTCAACCGTGTTCCTGCGACGCCGGATCATCACCTCAACGACGTCCCTTTCCTTCTCCGCGACTGTCTGGAAGACTGGCAACTCTGGAACAACTCCGAGCGTCTCGATCAGGTAGCTCAATGCCGCACGCCACGGCTCGCGAACGGCCGCGTCTCCTCCCGCCAGCGGCACGTAACGCAAATGAGCGCGCCGTTCGAATCCGGCAAAATCGGCCACCAGAAACTCGCCGCCCCAGATCTTCCCATCCGTTCCGTATCCGGTACCGTCAAAGGCCACGCCAATCACCTTATCGCGCAGCCCGTTCTCCGCCATGCAGGCAGCGATGTGCGCATGATGGTGCTGCACCGCGATCCTTTCCACGTCAGGGAACTCGCGCGCGAACCTGGTGCTGAGATAGTCAGGGTGGAGATCGTGAGCCACCACGCGGGGTTCCACGCGGAAGAGTCCTTTCATGTGATCCAGGGTTTCGCGAAAGAACTCGAGCGACTCGTGATTTTCCAGGTCGCCAATGTGCTGGCTTAGCAGCGCGTATCGTCCCTTGGTGAGGCAGAAGGTATTCTTCAGTTCGCCGCCACATGCCAATACCTGGCCGAAATCTCTACCGAGATCGATCGGCTTCGGCGCATATCCTCGCGCGCGACGGAGGACGCGCGGCCGGCCTTCGAACGTGCTTACTACCGAGTCGTCCACTCGCACGTGGATGTCGCGATCGTGAAATAGAAACGCGTCGGCGACTGCGGCAAGTCGTTTGCGGGCGTCTTCGTTGTTGGTGACGATCGGTTCCTCGCTGATGTTGCCGCTCGTCATTACCAATGTGCGCCGAGAGGCTCCGTCGAACAGCAGCGCATGTAGCGGCGTATAGGGCAGCATTACCCCGAGTGTCTGGTGGCCGGGCGCTACCGCCGCCGATATCGTAGCATCCGGACGCCGGGCCAGGATCACGACGGGCCGCTCGGGACTGAGCAACGCGTCGCGATCCGCCGCCGCAACGAAGCAGAGACGCTCGACCTGCACCATGCCGGCGGCCATCACCGCGAACGGTTTATCCGGGCGGTGTTTGCGCTGTCGCAGCAGCCGGACGGCATCGTCGTTTCCCGCATCGCACGCCAGTTGAAATCCGCCGATTCCCTTGATAGCCAGGATTCGGCCGCAAGCCAACAGACGGCGCGCCTGTGCGAGCACGACGGCGGTTTCGGTCAGAGGAATTCCCCCGGGCGATTCCAGAGTTAGGCTTGGTCCACATGCGGCGCACGCGTTTGGCTCGGCGTGGAAGCGCCGGCTATCGGGATTCTCGTATTCGGCCTGGCAGCGCGGGCACATGCGGAAGCCGGCCATCGAGGTCGCCGGCCGGTCATAGGGCAGATCGCGGATGATGCTGTAGCGAGGACCGCAATTGGTGCAATTTATGAATGGGTACCCGAAGCGGCGGTCGCGTGGATCCGTGAACTCCCGGTGGCAGTCGCTGCACGTGGCCAGGTCCGGAGACACCAGTGTGAATTGGGGATGCTCCTCGCAAGTCGGCTGCACCGCAAACCCGGTCTCCCCAGTTGCCTCCAATTCCGTGATCACTGTCTCGGCGATTTGAGCCAGAGGCGGGTGCTCACAAGCCACTCTTGCCAGGAACTCCTCGACCGGCTGCGGAGGCCCCTCCACCTCCAAAAGAACGCCATCGCCGGTATTCCGTACGTGGCCGTGAAGATGAAACCGGTGCGCCAGCCGGTACACGAATGGACGGAAGCCGACCCCTTGCACAATCCCCCGAACCTGAATCCGCTTCCGGACGACGTCCATGCGTCAGCAGATCCTCGGCAATTGCTCAGCGAAGGGCACGTCGAGAACTCGCGACCCGCCGACCTCGGTCTTCAGCAGCACCATGCCCGGGTGTTCCGTGACCACGCGCCCGATCCGGCAGGCATCCCGTCCCTTCGAAACGCGGCGCATTGCCCCAAGCACCTTCTCCGCGCTCGACTCCGCGACCATCGCTACGAGCCGGCCCTCGTTGGCAATAAACAGCGGATCCATCCCGAGGATCTCGCAGGCGGCCTTCACCTCTTCACGCACGGGCACCGCGGTCGCTTCGAACTCGATGCCAACCGAGGAGGAGGCCGCGATCTCGCACAGAGACGTGCCAAGACCGCCGCGCGTAGGATCGCGAAGAACGTGGACGTCGCCCGCTCCGATCATTGCTTCCACCAGAGCATGCAGCGGAGCGGTGTCGGACTTCAGGCCGCCGGCGAGGTCGATGCCTTCGCGCGTAGACCAAATCGTGATTCCGTGATCGCCGACTGGGCCGCTCACAATCACCACATCGCCGGCTCTGGCGTTGGAGGCGGAAATGGAAATCCCGTCGGCCAATACACCGACGCCGGCGGTAGTGATGAACAGCTTGTCGCCGCAACCGCGGTTAACCACCTTCGTGTCTCCGGTCACGATGGCGACACCGGCGTCCCGAGCGGCCTGCGACATCGATTGCGTGACCCGCTGGAGATCCTCGAGCGGCAGACCCTCCTCAATGATGAACGCCGCCGTCAGATATAACGGCCGTGCGCCGCTCATGGCCAGATCGTTGACGGTGCCATTCACCGCCAGGTGGCCGATGTCGCCTCCCGGAAAGAAAAGCGGCGTCACCACGTAAGAATCCGTGGTCAGAGCTATTCTTCCAGGGGCAACATTTAACACCGCCTGGTCGTCGAGCTTGCGCAAGGCCGGGTTGTCGAATGCCGGCAGGAAGAGATCCCGTACCAGTTGAGCGGTGAGCCGGCCGCCGCTCCCATGACCCAGAACGATCGTCTTGTGCTGCGTCACAGGCAGCGGACACGAGAGGGTGAACGAAGTGGACATCAGGAAATCCCTGCCGCGGACGGCAGCTTCACCAGATGCCGTCCATAGTTGTAGTACGCCGCGCAGGCGCCTTCCGCCGACACCATGGTGGCCCCTAGCGGGTTCTGCGGCGTGCATTCCCGGCCAAAGGCGGGACAATCGTGGGGCTTCTTCAGACCTCTCAATACCTGCCCGCTAACGCAGATCGCCGGCTCCGGCGCGTGGATGGAGCCAAGCTCGAAGATACGTTCGGCATCGTGGTCGCGAAACTCGTCATTCAGGCGGTAGCCGCTCTTGGGGATAACGCCTATGCCCCGCCAAGCGCGATCGCAGACCTCGAATACCCGACGGATCATCCGCTGAGCGTCCACATTGCCGTCCGGGCTTACGGCACGGCCGTATTGGTTCTCGACCTCCGCACGCCCCTGTTCGAGCTGGCGAACCGCCAGCAGGGTTCCTTCAAGCAGATCGAGTGGCTCAAAGCCCGTGATTACGATCGGCGTCCGGTAACGCGGAGCGATGGGCTCGTATTCGCGATAGCCCATGACCGCGCACACGTGCCCTGGTCCCAAGAATGCCTGGACGCGATTCTCAGGCGACTCCAGAATTCCGGCGATCGCGGGTGGGACCAGAACATGGGACACCAGCACGGAGAAGTTCCGGATACCCTGGGCCCTGGCCTGCCACACCGCCATTGCGTTCGCCGGCGCTGTGGTCTCGAAGCCAATGGCGAAGAAGACGACCTTCTTGGAAGCGTTGGCGGCGGCGATTCGGAGGCAGTCGAGTGGCGAGTAGACGATCCGCACATCCGCGCCGCCGGCTTTCACCTGAAACAGATCGCCGTGCGAGCCGGGAACGCGCAGCATATCGCCGAACGAGCAGAATATCACGCCGGGCTGCCGCGCGATGGCGTGAGCGCGGTCGATCATCTCCAGCGGAGTCACGCAGACCGGACAACCGGGACCATGCACCAGCTCCACTTCCCTCGGGAGAAGGTAGTCGATACCGTATTTCACGATGGTGTGCGTTTGTCCGCCACAGACCTCCATAATGGCCCACGGTCTCGTCACGGCCCGATGGATTTCGGCCGCGAGCTTTTCGGCCATTTTCGCGTCGCGGTATTCGTCAACGTACTTCATGTTTCGGGCTCGGGCGCGGCGATCTCTTCTAACTGGTCCATCTCCGCCAGGTATTGATAGGTCCGCGCAGCCTCCTCCGCGTCCACTTTGCTGATGGCGAAGCCGACGTGCACCATGACGTAATCGCCGAGCTGTGGATCGGCAATGTATTCGAGGCAGGCCTCCCGCGTGATACCGCCGTAGTCGATGCGGCCCATCCGCATGCAGCTCTTTTCCTGGAGTTCAACGATTTTGCCGGGAATGGCGAGACACATGACGAGTTCACCTCAGCAGAGCGTTACCTGTCGTTTTTGGGCGAAGTGAATCCCACCAGGTTCCAGGTGCCTTTACCGTCGTCTTCGGGGCGCACCATACGTTCAGGCGAATTAGTTCTCTCCGCACCGCATCGATGATGTGCGGAATACAGTGTCGAACCGGTGTGGAAAGCGTCGAGCCCGGCTCGAAACGACTGCCTTGCATGCCGATCATCAGAAACTCGCGGGGCATCACTCCCATCAGCTCCAACAGGAAAATCGATTCGGTCAGGGCCGGGGAGTGCGGATCGATGCGCGCGCGCGAAGGATGCCGGAGGATTTCCGGTTTGCGGAACAGTCGAATGTCGCCCGCTTCACCGCTAAACTTCGCGGAATCCACAAGAATCACGGCATCGGCGCCCGCAAGGTGGACCGGCAAGTCAAGCCCCGGCGTTCCAAGATCCGCGAGTTCTACATTGTCCGTGAAGTCGTATTGCCATTCCAGCAGCTTGATGGCGAAGGGTCCGATACCGTCATCGCCCAGCAACACGTTCCCGATTCCCGCGATCAGTACCTTGGTCATAACACCCTCACGCGCGCGATTTCCCGGCCATCCGGATCGAAGGTATGGCATGCGCACGCCATGCATGGGTCGAACGAATGAACCGTGCGCAGCAACTCAAGCGGCCGTTCAGGATCGGCCACCGGATTGCGCATGAGCGAGGCTTCGTACGGCCCCACGTTGCCCTGGCTATCTCGTGGACTCGCATTCCAGGTGGTAGGCACGACGGCCTGGTAATTCGCGAGCTTGGCGTCCTTGACCACGACCCAATGAGAAAGCGTTCCGCGAGGCGCCTCATGCGTGCCGACGCCTTCGACCTCTCCTTTCGGGAACTGCGGAGGATTGTGCGTGGCTACGTCGCCGGAGAGGATGTTGTTGGTTAGTAGCTCGCAATGCTTCACTGCGAGATCCGCCAGCATTGCCGAACGGATGGCGCGGGCGGCGTAGCGACCCATGGTCGATTGCAACTGATCCACGGTGACCCTGCGCCTGGCCACCGCGGAGATCCGGCCAAGCGCCACATCGGTCCATTTCCGTGTGAGCGGGTGTCCCTGGGCGTAGCCCACGAGAACGTTCGCGAGCGGCCCCACCTCCATCGGTCGCCCGTTGTAACGCGGGGCCTTCACCCAGGTGTACTTGCCGTTCTCCTGGAAATCTGTGTACTCGGGAACGGTTTGGCCCTTCCAGGGATGGAGTGTGCCCCCCTTGTACCAGGCGCGCGTTGCGTCCTCTGTTACAGCGTGGCGGAAATCCGGATCGGCGGCAGTCTGGAATTTCTTAACACCTGCGAGATCTCCAGAGAATATAGTTCCGCCGGGAAGGTCGAACTGTGACACGCTGCCATCCGTGGGAAGGTCGGGCACGGCGAGGTAGTTCTTCGCGCCGCAACCGATGTTGAGCCACTCCGGATACATTCCGGCAATCGCGCAAACATCCGGGAAGTACGCCTCGTGAACGAAAGGAATGACCTCGTCGATGAGGGACCGGATCATCGTCAGCCGGTCCATCGTGAGCGTGCCAAGGCTGTCCAGATCGATGGCGTTGCCGACACCGCCGACGGTCATATTTTGGATATGCGGCGTCTTCCCGCCCAGAATGGCGACAACCTGGTTCGACTTGCGCTGGAATTCCAGCGCCTGCAGGTAGTGCGTGAAGCCGAGCAGGCTGACCTCCGGGGGCAGATGCATGGCCGGGTGGCCCCAATATCCATTCGCGAAAATTCCAAGTTGGCCGCTGGCCGCGAGCGCCTTTACCTTGTCCTGGGCCGACTTGAATTCCTGCGGTGAGTTTCGGGTCCACGAAGACAGGCTCTGCGCCAGTGACGCGGTCTTGGCGGGATCGGCCTTAGGGATTTGCATCACGTCGATCCAATCGAGCGCCGACAAATGGTAAAAATGCACGATGTGGTCGTGGAGCGCGTGATGGATCAGAATGATATTGCGGATGTAGTGCGCGTTTGGTGGTATCTGCAATTTCAGAGCGTCTTCCACGGCGCGAACACTGGCCAGCGCGTGCACCGTTGTGCATACTCCGCAGAACCTTTGAGCGAATAGCCACGCCTCGCGCGGGTCGCGGCCGATCAGAATGTTTTCGATGCCTCGCCACATGGTGCAGGAAGCCCATGCTTTGGAGACACGTCCGCCATCCACCTCCGCATCGATGCGCAGATGACCTTCAATTCGCGAAATGGGGTCGATTTTGATGCGAGAAATCATGGGTCTCCAGTTTCCAGTCCGGGTGGACCACCCGGGCATAGTGTTCCATTCCATGCCAGGCCGAAACGGGCGCGGGCAGAATGGGCAGATACTTTGCGGCCAGGACGAAAGCCGCGATGGCCAGACAAACGTAACCCGCGGCGATAAGGGCCTCGATTGCCGATGGAAAGTACACCGCTCCCGGCCTGGCAGTGAAGGCGAAGCTCGTCGGATCGTACCGGTAGAGCATTCCGCCGACCGCGATCAGGAGGTCGGCCTGGAAAAGCCTGCTCGGGATGCGGCGATTGCCGCCCCAGAGCATGAAAACAGATGGGCATACCAGGAGCAGGGTTTCAATCCAAAACAACAGGCTGAAACGGTCGAAAGCAAAAGCTGCGCCGATCTGGCCGCGCGCGAGTATGTCCACAAAACGGAAAACGTTCCAAGTTAGGATCAGCCAGGACATGATGCGCGCCAGGACCCCGAGAATGCGCATGTCCATTGGCCGCTTCCAGGAAAGGCAGGCCACCATGAGCACACCGATTACGCAGGCGTAGCCGAGAAACCCTGCCGCCCAGACATAGAGGAGAGGCAGAAACGGAGACTGCCAGAGAACGTGTACGCGTGACCCTCCAAGCAGCATCAGGGCGCCGAGCGACGACTGGTGCATCATCGGCAGCGCGTAGGCCAACGCGATGACATACGGGTACGTGCTGCGGATGGCGGGCACGAGGTGTTTCATTATGAAGGGCCGGAACCACGGCCAGGTGTAATACCAGCGCTCGATCAGGGGCGGAGTGTTCTCGAGGAACAACGGGACACATGCGTAGAGCGGCATGCACACCGCCACTTCCAGCAATGGCGAATGCGCGTTCCATGTCCACGGCATCAGCACCTGATAGAAATTCCAGGGCCGGCCGACGTCCACACCGAGCGCGACGAGGCCGCTGAAGTACGCCACAAAGCTGGTGAGCACCGCGGTGCGCATTACAGAGTGCAGGTCCCTGCGGTAGAAGATCCATGCCGCGATACCGACCGAGAACCCGCCGGATCCGAGACCAGTCAGCACCATGGTGTTGAACGTTTTCCAGATTCCCCAGGCGTAGATATCGTTCATGCCGGTGGTGGGGCCGAGACCGGCCCACTCACGGTAAGCGCTGAGAACGATCGACAAGGCGCCCATGGCGCAAAGGAACACGAAGAACGGGGTGATCTTGGGCACTGCGTAAACGGGCACCCCGCGCTGCCAGCGAACGATAATGTGTTTCACAATTGTGGCCTCAATCCGGTTCGCTCTTCTTCTTCCCGCATTTCTCGGCGGTGATCGATCCAGTTCTTCTTCATGATGCTGGCCAACATGGCGTACATCAGCAGGGGCAAAGCGAGGAACTTGTAGATGCGCTTCTGCCATTTCAGCGCGGCGGGAATTGGCGCTGGCCCGACGTCAGGCAGACCGATATCCTCGAAGGGCACGTGCGACAAATACAGAACCTGGGTGCCACCGGCTTCGTGTTCGCCGTACACGCGATTCTCGAAGTACTTGTCCGGAGCCTGCTCGATCCGCTCCTTTGCCTGGCTCAGCAGATCCTGTCTGGGGCCAAAGATCACAGCATGAGTGGGACAGACCGACGTGCAGGCCGGTTGGTACCCTTTGTTCAGGCGAGGCTCGCAAAACTCGCACTTGACGATCTTTGGGTTGATCATGTCCCACTCAAACTTCGGAACGTGGTAGGCACATGCGATTTCACAATAACGACAGCCGATGCAACGCGACGGCTCCCACGCCACGATGCCGTTCCCGTCATCCTTCCAAAGCGCCTTGAACGGACACGCCGCTACGCACGCCGGATCGATGCAGTGCATGCACTGCTGCTTTACAAACGAGTCCGGGCTTTGCTCGTGCGGCTTGTATAGCTTGATGATGTTCTTGGTGAACGCGTTCAGATCTTCGGGCGCCTGGTGCAGCCCATCGAGGGAGACGTCCCTCGGCAATTCGTTCGCCTCGGCGCATGCGACGACGCACGCCTTGCAACCTATGCACAGGGTCGTGTCGTATAACATCCCAACCGGCGCCTTCGGCTGCGAAGGCGCCTCCGCGGCTTCGGTCGCCGGAAGACACAAAGCGGCGGTAGCGACCGGAACGCATTTGGAAACGACACTTCGTAGCGCCTCGCGGCGGGTCAGTTCCATCTATCGGCCCTCCACGTCGGGGTGGTCCTTGTCCGGGTTCTCAAGCCGGGCTTCGATGATCGTGGCCTCGTCCTCACTGCTTCTGAACCGCCTGGCGGCAACCCACGCCGCGCCGCCGAGAGCGCCGCCAATCACACTGACGACTCCCACCCCGGCCGCCGAGATCGAACCTGTGGAGGTGTGGACCGGAGGATAGGTGTCGGGCGGCGTGGCGTCGTGGATCGGTACAAGGTCGAAGAGCGGAACACGGAAGGCGAGGTGTTTCTCCGTGCAGCCGATGCACGGCACGCCGATGCCGATCGGCCAAACGTCCGGGATCTCATTGAAGTGCCGTGTCGAACATCCGGCATGAGTATCGGGTCCTTTGCAGCCGAGCTTGTAGAGGCACCATCCATGGCGGTGTCCTTCATCGCCATACTGCAGGGTGAAGCGCCCCGCATCGAAGTGGGCGCGCCGGGGGCAGTGATCGTGAATGACACGGTCGAAGGCGAACTTCGGCCGGTGCAGCTCATCGAGCTCCGGCAGCGTTCCCTTGCGCGCAAACTGAAAGACAACGCCAAGCAATGTGTATGGATTCGGCGGGCAGCCAGGGATATTGACGATCGGCTTGTTCTTGATGATATCGTCTACGCCCACGGCCCCGGTCGGATTGGGATCGGCCGATGGGATGCCGCCCCAGGATGCGCAGGACCCGATCGCAATGATAGCGCCTGCCTGGGCCGCGACGTCCTTCAAGACATTCAGGGCCGGCTTACCGGCCAGTTTCATGTAAATGCCCTGATCTTTTGTAGGGATCGAGCCTTCCACAACCAGTACGAATTTGCCTGCATTGTTTTTGACCGCTTGGTCGAGCGCGGCTTCCGCCTGATGCCCGCACGCGGCCATAAGGGTTTCGTGATAATCCAGTGAGATTACGTGAAGGATCAGATCGGCGAGGTCCGGTTTGGACGTGCGAAGGAGAGTCTCTGTACATCCGGTGCAATCCTGAAAGTGGAGCCAGATCACCGATGGCCGCGGGGCCTTACCGATTTCCCGGGCGACCTCGGCGGCGTTGGCTTTGTCGGTGATCGCGAGACCAAAGGGGGCCGCAACCATCAGTTGCGTGCAGAACTGGAGAAAATCGCGCCTGGGTACCCCGCAGCGTTTCAAGTGAGCGGCGACTGTTGTCTTCGATTTCGGCGGCCAGATCATGTTGTGCTCCTTACAGCGCCATGGCTGCCTCGCGAACGGCTATGGACGCAATCCAGTGAAACCAGTGTTCGAGGCCTGCGCCGGTTCGGCACGAGAGCGGAAACGTCCTCAGTCTGTGATTCAAAGCTTCGACTCCCCGCGTGAAATACTCGAGATCGAAGGAGACGTACGGCAGCAGGTCGGTCTTGTTGATGACCAGGGCCTCCACACCGCTGTACATTCTGGGGTACTTGTAAGGCTTGTCGTCGCCTTCCGGCGTCGACGCGATGAGCACGTTCCAGTGCGAGCCCAGACGCCATGACGCGGGGCAGACAAGGTTGCCGATGTTCTCGATTAAGAGAAGATCGATGTCGCGCAAGGGCAAACAATCCATTGCGTCACGGACCATTCCCGCATCGAGATGGCATCTGCCGGCAGTGTTCAGGTGCACGGTCACCGCGCCCGCCCTCTCGGCGCGCTCGGCATCCATCGCGGCCGGACTTGTATCGCTGTTGATCATGCCGATCCGCAGCCGCCCCTCGAGCCCTTGAATCGTCCTCTCGATCAGCGAGGTCTTACCCGCGCCCGGGGAGGCCATCAGATTCACGGCCACGACTCCGGCGGCATTCAGCTTCGCCCGGTTGTGGCCCGCGATTTGGCAGTTCGCGGTGAGCACGCTTTGCGAGACTTGAATCGTCTTTACGGTCATTTCATCCTCCCGCGGTTTCCACCTCGATCGACTCGACGTAGCACTCCTGGCCGCTGATCGGTTTCACCCATTGGCTGCCGCAATCGGGACAACTGAGATCCCGTCCACCACCGGTAAAGCTCTTTGAACACTCCAGACACAGCAACTCCCCAGGGATGCGAACAAAGTCGATCCGCGAGCCGGCGGCTTCGGTCGCATCACAGACCTCATCCCAGAGCATCGCCAGAGCATCTTCGAGGTAACTCGAAAATTCGGGGATGACCACTCGAACACAGAGAATGCGCGACGCCCCCGCTGAGCGCGCGTGGCGCAACGCAAGCTCCCGGATTCCCTCCACCATGCTGAGCTCGTGCACTTACGCCAACTCATAAGCACGGTTATCTCCATGAATCCGGCGGCACAGATCACTTTTTGAGAGTATGGATATAAGCGGCAACGTCATCCAGGGCAGCCCCGGAAACCGAACTGACGGGCCTCATCTTGCCCTTGCCGTCAGTAATGATCTTCTTAAGATCGTCGTTACTCATCGCCTGGACATCGGCCGACTTCAGGTCCTTGATTTCAACCTTCATCATCTTTGCGATGGCGGGGTTTGGCGTTCCATCGGCTCCGTGGCACGATTTGCACGCTCTGGCGTAAGTGGCCTGGCCTGCATTTGCGTCAGCGGCTAAGGCCGCTACTCCGGACAAACAAACGAGGGTTAGTGTTGTGAGTATGGTTCGCATTGTTGTTCTCCAGTTCCGTGCGCATTGCATGCTGAACAGTGATTATGGCTTTTATCCCTGCGCCGGATTTGAGAAACCGATAAGGTCCGACATCATCGGTTCCTCTGCCTTCCGTTAAGCAAGAAGCACGGCACGAGCCAATGACAATCCGACGGCCAGCGCGCCAATAACGACACGAAGATAAGAGATTTTGTAGGCGCTCCGGTCAATTCGCGCGCGGTGAGTGCCCCAAATGCTCCGATGCGGGGGCGAGGCTGCCCTAAAGCGACCAATAGCGCGCAGGCAGCCTGTACGTGATGGCCTGACCGCCGTCCGGAGTTGATTCCAGGAACATCGACAGAGCCTCTTCGAAGTGCTGGAAAGTTGAGAATTGTGACCTAGAGCGAGAGTATCCGTCGCGAAGTTGCGAACTGCAGCCCTTGCATGATACCGTTCATTAGGGCGTTCCTCATGCCCCGTTGCGCCGGCGACCGGTCTGCCGTTCCCCGAGCACGTTCATCGCTGGCAATAAATGGGTTTAGCATCCTACGATTAAGCGCTAATCGGGCAAGCGGCATCGCGGCCGTCCGTCGGATGCTGGCAGGGACCAAGGCCCGCTTTTTTCTGATCACCTTGAGTTTTTCAGAGCTGCGTCTTCGTGTGGGGCAAGTGCAGAACCTCTTGGTGTGTAGTCGAAATAATCGATGCTCATTTCAGTGGCGCCAAAGATGCGGACGTCAGTCACTGAGCGGTCTGATACTGGAAACCAGAAAGAGCCACTCTTGTCGTACTCATGAACGAAGTGAACACTTTTGACCCAGAAAGATGGATTTTTCGCAGGCTTACCTTCAACCCTAGTAATGGCGTATTCGTCAGCGTCCACCCAGATTCTGCTCCGGGTGAGATACTTGTTCTCGCTCTTGGGCTCAATCGCGAGCACGAACGCCGGGCGGCCACGGACGTATTCCCTCCCAACCATCTGAAACGTGTAGTTTTCAGGGCTGATGCGGGACCGCTCGCGAACACCGGGACGCGAGGCCTCGGTTTCGGCTTCGAGCAGTCGCGGGAAAACGTACCTCCGCGCTCCACCCCAGCCATTTGTGAAGACCACGTCGAAGTGCTTCGAGCCATCCTCTAGGCAGGTCATGCGGACCAGCATTTCGGCTCGCTTATGATGAGCCTGATTCTCTAGTACATAGCGCCGGAACGCAGTATAACCCGGCAGCCTAGACTGCCGTTCACTGTCACGTGCGATCATCCTGGCGACCACGTCGTCGGCAGTCCCAAGTGCCGGCATCGAGTCTCCAGCGGCCATCACGATTGCCAGAACTAGAATAAACGGTATCACGGTAACAACTCCAAAACGAATTTCCCATGGAATGTTCGATTGACGTCCTTGCAGCGTGCCATAGCGGTTGATTTCGTATGCAGAGTCGTCCAGCGCCTCACTGATGAACTCCCGATTTGGCGTGGTCGTCGACGACTAGCATGGTCGTGTGCATTGCTTGGTGGATTCGTCTCGGCTAACCGGGTGCACGAATCTTACCGCTTATAGTACGCGATCGCGCTTTCGCGCACAACCGATGAGTCGCAAGCAGATCTTCTTGTTGGCCCTGCGATTGCCAGGTTGACATGGACCAGGAAAATGACGACAGTCGTCAGAAATGGGCGAAATACCGACACCGAAGCATGCACATTGCGGCCGCCGTCCAGATACTTTGTGGGACACAATTCTGAAATGACCGGCTACATCGAAGAGGCTCTGTCGATGTTGCTGTAATCAAGTTCGGGTGGCGGTTAGGCCATCTCAACACCTAAGTCGTACGCCGATTTCCAATCACTTACAAGCCACCGGGGCGTATCTGGCCGCTTTAGGGCAGTCCAGTCCCGGCATCGGCGCAACTGGGGCACTCGCCTCGCACGAATCGATCCGGACCGACTGGAAAATTCCTACGCTCGTGTCGTTGCTGGCGCCCCGGCCGCCTTGATTGCCATTGGCTCGTCCCGTGCTTGTTCCATGACGGAAGGCCGAGGAACCGATCGGCACAATGACACCGGACCGGCTGGGTTCCTTAACTCCGGCGCAGTTGAAAGCCCAGTCACAGATCAGAATGCAAAACGATGCCTCAAGCCTTCGTAGTCTCACGCTGTTCGTCGCGCTGATTGTTGGGGGGAGTTCGTTATGCGCCCATCCAGCCGACGTCAGTCGACCGCAAGCGGCTGGGGCCTCTATTGAGGGGCTGGTCACGGTTGCCGACAAGCAGGGACACGCGGACGCCGTTCCGGGCGTGCTAGTGAAGCTGACCGGCACCTTGTCAGGACCTGAGCCCCTATCAGCCACAACGGACGCCGAAGGCCACTATAGGTTTACGCAGCTATCACCGGGTACCTACACGATAGAAGCGCGTCTGGATGGTTTCCAATCGTTTGCCGAAAGCATTGTCCTCAAGCAGGGAGACGCCAAGATCGAGAGCGTCAGCCTGGAGTTGGACAAGGTTGTTCAAAAGGTCGAAGTGCGGGACAAGCCGCCGGCGGTGTCTACAGATAACGCGGATTCAACCACCACTGTCAGCAGCTCGCAAGTCATCAGCCTGCCACTGGCCGAGCAGAAATTCAAAGCCGCCCTGCCTTTGGTTCCGGGCGTAGTGCGAACGAATGACGGCAAGCTCAATTTCAAGGGGGCGCCGGAGAACCAAGGGATGCTGTTGGTTGACTCTGCACAGACGGTCGATCCCGTGACCGGCAGTTTCTCAATTCCCATACCCTTGGATTCCATTCAGACGATGAGCGTTGACAAAGCCCCCTACAGTGCCGAATATGGGGGATTTTCTGGTGGCTTGACGGCCATCGAGACTAAGCCGCCTTCAGGGCATTGGAATTACGGAGTGATGGACTTTATTCCTGGAGTTCGCGGCAAGGAAGGTCACATCGTCGGCATCTCAGCATTTACCCCACGCATGTTTTTCGGGGGACCCCTTATTAAGGACAAACTCAACTTTTCGGAATCACTCACATACGACGTAAAAAAAAGTACCATCCGCGGACTGGCCTGGCCTAACGACGAGACCAAGCGCCAGGGTTTCAACAGTCTGACCAGCTTTCAAGCGCTGCTCTCAACCCGACATCTTTTGTCTGTCAGTCTAAATGGCTTTTCGAACCGGAGGCAGTTCGCAGACATTAATGCCCTCGTGCCACAAACCGCCTCAGCGGATGATCGGCAACGGGGAGTATCCATCGGGGCCACAGACACTTACCAGTTCAACGCGGGCGGGCTATTGAGCACGACGTTTCGATACACCCGATTCGATAGCAACGCGCATGGCCAAGGGCCGGAAGACATGCTGATAACACCGGAAGGATGGGGAGGCAGTTTCTTCGACGCCTGGACTAGGATCGCTAACCAGTTCCAACTCCGGCCCGTTTACCAGGTTCCTTTAAAGGAGTGGTTGGGACGCCATCAGGTGAAAACCGGAATAGACTTCTTGTATCGGTCCTATCGCGGCACGGATCATTCGCATCCGATTGACGTGTTGCGGCAGGACGGCTCTCTTGCCGAGCGGGTTGACTTTCAAGGGGACAGCCGTCTCAGAGCGCGGGACACGGAGGTTGCAGAGTTCCTCCAGGACCATTGGATGCTCAGTGACCGTTTGGCCCTGGACCTCGGTACCCGATTGTCAAGGGAGTCGATCGGGCGTTCGGCAGCATTCGCGCCCAGGGTCGGCTTGGTGTACTCGCCGAGTGAAGACCGCAAAACTATCATTCGCGCCGGCGCGGGGCTTTTCTACGACCGTGCCCCGTTATTAGCCGCGGACTTTCTGGCTAACCCTACACGGGTCGCTAGCTTCTACAACGAGACCGGGACGGTGGTCAACTCGCTAGTCTTTCAAAACGCTTATGTCGGTATGGTTCCACGTCGTGGATTGGCCCCGGTCGGCCGCAATCTCGACACCAGCCCGCGCAATTCCACGTTGAACCTTGAAGTGGACCGCGAGATTTGGCGCAGCGCCGTCATCCGCGTCAGCTATCTCTACAGCCATACGCAGGATCTTTACGTCGTCACTCCGTTGGCAGGCGCTGCCGGGACGCCTTCTCTGATGGGACTGGCCAAGACCGGAGGCTCACACTATCACGAACTCGAAGCAACCTTGCACTATCGGCCGGGCGAGCGAAGCGAGCTCAATGTGTCTTATGTCAGGAGCCGGGCTCGCGGCGATCTGAACACGCTCTCTGACATCTTCGTGCCCTTCGAGCAGCCGGTCATCCGTCCCAATGTCTCCGGCAATCTTGCACAGGATCTGCCGAATCGGGTCATAGGCTGGGGGACATTCTCTTTGCCCTGGAATCTCACGTTGAGTCCTGTTGTCGATGTTCATTCGGGCTTGCCCTACTCCGAAGTCGATGCTCTACAGAACTACGTTGGCACGCCCAACAACCAAAGGTTCCCGACGTTCTTCTCCCTCGACGTGAAGGTGTACCGGGAATTTCAAGTGCACTTACCCTTTCTGGGGAAGGCGAAAAAACGAAAACTTCGTTTCGGTTTTTACTCGATCAACCTTACGAACCACTCAAACGCGCTTGCGGTTTACAACAATGTCACTTCTCCGGTTTTTGGTCACTTCGTCGGATTTCAGCACCGCGTCAACGGTCTCGTGATTGACGCTGTTAACTAGTGGATGGCGATCTTGGCGAGTGTACACGAGAGGCCGCAATAGGAACGAAATTGACCATTTTAACGAGGCACATCGAAAAACATAAGCTCGCCGCGCTTCTACTAATCGTCGCGCTGGGGTTATCTGTGCGCCTTCGCGGACTGGGCAGCGTGGGATTCAATGAGGATGAGATCCAAAAGGTCGTGGCCGCACGTTCCTACCTCCATGGAAATCTCTTCGTGAACCTTGAACACCCTATGCTGATGAAGTCGCTCATTGCGGCCTCACTTTCGGCTGCGGATATCTGGAACCGCAATTTCGGATTGTCCTATGAAGTGCCGGAAGAGGTCTCCGTCCGCCTGCCCAAAGTAATTTTCGGCTCTCTGACGGCGCTGGTTATTTTCCTCATTGCCCAGGAGTTATTCGGCGTCGAGATAGGGCTGCTGGGCGCGCTGTTATGGTCTATCGGAACGATCGCCATCATAGTCAATCGAGTAGCCAAAGAGGACACACTTCTGGCATTTTTCACCTGGCTTGCGTATTACTTCTATCTTCGGGCCAAGAACGTGAGCACGACTGACGTTCAACGGGGAGAAAAATTCTATGCTGCGGGCGGAGCGAGCTTCGGACTGATGCTGGCGTCAAAGTACTTCCCTCATTACCTGGGCTTGAATGCGCTCTATCACCACTTGCGCGGGAGACGCAATCCCAGCCAGCCGCTCAAGAAGCGGGATTACGTCCTGGTTTTTGGGACATCCGCCCTCGTATTTCTGTTGTTCAATCCGATCATCCTTCAGCCCGGCACGCTCAAGTACATGCATAGTTATATGCACGGATGCAGCATAACCCATCACGGCTACCTGATGATGGGGCACCTGTACTCCGAAGACGCGGCTTTTAAAGGCGGCATGCCTGCGTATTTTTATGCCCTATTCCTCGCCATCAAGACGCCGCTTCCCATCCTGGGCGCATTGATCATTGGTCTCGTGGAAACGTGGAAGCGTCGGCGCGAACCTGGTTCATCTTTTCTGATTTTCATGTTCCTCTGGTGGTTCGTTCCTTTTTCGATACTCGGTTCCAAGTGGTTCCGGTACATGCTTGCGTGGATGCCGGCAGTTTACATCATCGCTGCGATTGGCCTGGCCAAAATTTTCTCTTGGGTGTCCACGCTGGCGCACCGAAGAACGGATCACCGGCTAGCTCCGGTTTTTGTCTTGGCCTTCACGCTTGTATTTTTCGCAAACCCGGCTTGGATCATCGTGAAAAGCGCCCCCTGCTACTCCCTCTATTTGAATGCGCTGGGGTTCGGACGCACGGGTTACTACTTCCCGCACGACGAAATGAATGATATGGGCTTGAAAGAAGCCATTGCACGGATCTCGCAAGAGGCTCTCTATGGAGCGAGCGTGGGGGGTGAGGCCGGACCTATCTTTAACTATTACTTCCATAAATTTGGCCGGGACGATTTGCATTACTTTGACCTTTCCAATGAGGCGAAAAGACTAGACGCGCCTCCCTCCACTTTTCTTGTAGTCCAAGACGGACGGAAGTATTTCGAAAACTTCTCCTTTATTCAGAGAGTCGAGTCTCACCAAGTGCCGGTTCAGACGATCGAGATCGGCGGCGCTACCGCGGTGCGTGTTTACCGCGACGAAGCGTTAGCGGAGCTGAGGACTGGTCGATGAACAATACCGTCCGTTATCTCCGGCCGCTGGCATCGATTGGAAGCATCGCGCTATTCGTCTATGTGCTACAGCGGAGCGGCCTCGGAGCTGTCCTCGACAAGATCCGTCTGCTCGGATGGGGTTTTATCGTGCTGGTTCTCCTTTCAGGTGTAAGGCATATCCTGAGGGCGGTGGCCTGGAGCTACTGCGTCCAAACCGACGGACCGCG